>Ga0209536_100004547_pt1 | contig 21904 bp, 31 predicted proteins | sample DeeMarSeWOR28_12_FD_187461 | JGI IMG/M metagenome (GOLD analysis project Ga0209536, IMG submission 187461) | Marine sediment microbial communities from White Oak River estuary, North Carolina - WOR-2-8_12 (SPAdes) (version 2) | ecosystem: Environmental > Aquatic > Marine > Intertidal zone >... | reverse complement strand
CTTATCAGCATACAGTAACAAACACAGACACAATACAGTTTCACACTCCCAACAGGGATACTTACATAGGAAATGATGGTCTTGGAATCGGAACTAATAACATAGACCATGACATTCATATTTATAGCTCTGATCCTGTAATCAGGTTTGAAGAATCCTCTGAAGGAGACTTAGGAGATATTGGAGACAGCAAAGAATTATTTAGTGTTTCTGGTGCGACGGATTATCTAGGGATAAAAGGAACTTCCGGGGTAATTCTTGGTTATTCTCCAACTAATAAAGTTATGACAATAGATTCTGACGGAGTCCTATTGGAAAGGCATGTTAATTTAAGTTTTAGTGAAAATTCTTGGCTTGCTTTCAATGGTTCGGATATGGTAACTAATTCAGAAGCGAATACAAGTAGCTTTTATTTCTTAAACTATTCTGATGTATGTGATGATTCTGGGAACTGCATGAGTGGTATAGGAGGTGGAACAGGTAATGCTTCATGGAACGAAAGTCATGCTGATACTCTATATGCTCCAATAGGTTCAGGTAATGCTTCATGGAATGAAACTTATGCAGATGGTCTGTACCTTTTGCTAGACGCTTCCAATGACCCTTTGACAAACGACTTGCAAGTCCAAGGCGACATCCACATGGACGCAGATAATAAGTATATAGAAATAGGAAACGATAGTGATTGGAAAATAGGATTATTAGGATCAAGATTAGATTTTATATATACTGAGTCTAGTACTGGAGATATCTGGATGAGGAAACAATCTGACAACGGATTTCTGTTTAGAGTTCAGCAGGCAGCAACGGGGGATATTCCTGCAGGTATTTCTATGTCAGGATATAATAAACCTTTTACTTGGAGCGGGAACTTGGTTGGTAACAGTGCACCGATGACAATAGCGGCTTATAACGGAAGTAGATGGCATGCTGTGTTTCAAACTGATAATGTAGCTTCTGGGTATCCTTATCTTCTTTTGATGAAAAGTGGTGGAAATGTCTATATAATAGAAGATAATAGCAGACTTTATAGAGGAGAAGGAAACGATACTTATGACACTTTCAACGGTACTGATTGGGTTTTTGAATCTATACTTGATACAACTAACCTTTACTTTAATAATTTCTCTGATGTCTGTGATGATTCAGGTAATTGTATGTCTGATATAGGAAGCGGAACAGGTAATGCTTCATGGAACGAAAGTCATGCAGATACCTTATACGCAGATATTTCAGTCACAGGAGACAACTCATCATGGAACGAAAGTCATGCTGATACTCTATATGCTCCAATAGGTTCAGGTAATGCTTCATGGAATGAAACTTATGCAGACACATTATACATACTGCAATCAAGTGAGGGAGACCTTAACGTGAACAACTCTGATTACTGGGATAATATGGATTCAATAAACACAACACAGATGGAGGACTCAGGGGGAATACTAAACATACTAGAAAGTTGGCTAACTACATTTATAGATAACTGGCTATCTGGGAAAACAACTAACGACCTGACAGAAGGTTCAACAAACCTTTATGATAACCAGAGTTGGAATGAGTCTCATGCTGATACTTTATATGCAGATATATCTGTGACAGGAGACAATGCTTCATGGAATGAAAGTCATGCAGATACATTATATGCTGACATCTCTGTCACAGGAGACAACTCATCATGGAACGAGACTCACGCAGATACCCTATACTCTGATATTCAATGGAACTATAATCAATCAACTGCTACTTTCAATATGTATAACTCAACTTGGGATGATGGACTGACAGAAGATGAAGTGGAAGCTCATATATTCGACAATGATAATACAAACCACCTGAACATGAGCAATTATAACATTACAGGAGTCCAGTGCATAGTATTTCAATCAGGAGGTTCGTGGTGTACGGCATGATGAAAAAAAAAACATGGGTAATAATAATACTAGTATGTCTGGGTATAATTGGATTAATCATAACTTCAATAAGCACAATAGGAGAAATTGAGATAATGCAACAACTAATGCAGGAAACAGGGTATGGAGCTTTAGAAAAAGCACAGGAAAGAACTATAGACTTCACACCTACAACTGACAAAGTATGCCAAGGAGGAATATGCACACTAACATTATGGAGTGGAACGAGGAATGTCTATGAAGATAACGAATGGAAAAGAGTAGAGAATGCAAGGAGTCTAAAAGATAAATCAGGACTATTCCTGAACATCAGCCTAGACCCTAGCTTCAACCTAACAATAGGAGACTACAACTACACTTACTTTGAGGATGTATGCTTCAGCTCAAACATAACTGGGCGGATTCCACTAAAAGTCTACAGGATAAACAAGACAAACAGTTCACACATAATAAATGAATTTGATGTAATCATTCCTAATCCTGTTCCAAACAGAGTAAGATGTTTTAATTTTACATTAGTAAGACCAATATTTGCTTACACTATCAGGTGGGGTTTCAATTCCACTACAATAATGCTACAAGACAATGTAACCGAGAATCTAGGAGACACTTACATAGCGTCAAAATATCCAACAACAAACTATGGCACTTGGTACATGGAAGGATGGGCAGGAGAACCCGTTGGAAATTCTGAACCTATGATTAAATTCAACATAACAGCAATTCCAGATTCAGTGACAATAGATAACGCAACACTATGGCTTCATATGTGGGCGGAGAACATTGACAATAATGAAGAATACCACCTAGACGCACACCACTACTATAACCAATCGTGGATAGACACTTATCCTACTTGGAACAACATGGTAAACGAAACTAATTACAACACAACTTATGATAGTAGGTGGACAGTAACAGGGAGTGACCCAACACCAGACGCACCCAACTGGGTAAATTGGACAGTCACAAATGCCGTAAATAGAGATTACACCGACGGAAACGATAACTGTTCTATATGGATAAGAACAGTCTATTCAGCAGGTTCTCCAAAACTAAACGACGAAATAGATTTCAATACGAGGGAGTACTACGAAGATATAGGAGATATACCATACCTAAACATAACCTACAGTGAGGGGGTAAGCGATTCATGTACCTGTCCTGAAAACCCTGCTGAAAACTGGGAAGTTGATATGTCTGATGACTGCACATTAAGTTCAAACTGCGACTGTGCTAACTTAACGTTCATAAACACAGGGACTTTCACCTGTAATGCAACATTAAACGCTTCATCAGTAGAAGGTCTTGGAGCAGGGCAGATAGGGTATGTAACAGGAAATTGCAGGGGGATTGACAGATGAGAAAACTATTATTGATATTGTTATTCATACCTTTGATAACAGCAGGTAGCTTTGGGACTGGAATTATTGATGAGTGCATTGATTTGGAGATAGGATGCGGTAATTGTACTTATGTGAACATATCCAAAATAATATATCCCAATAATACGGATGCCGTGACAAATGTTGCAACAACCCAGAGTGTAGATGGAGTCACTTATAATTATACTTTTTGCAATACTACTTCTTATGGGGAATATCATGTTTATAGTTTTGGGGATGATGATGGGTATATTACCTTGTCGGAAGATGAGTATGATTATTTCATAATCACAGGGTCAGGATTTACGTTTGAACAACCGAAAGCCATATTCTATATTGCTATGATTGTTCTTTTTGGATGCATATTTATCCTGACCCTGTATTTAACAACAAAACTTCCTTCAGGAAATGTCACTGATGGATTTGATAATATAATAAGCATCAACTGGTTGAAGTATCTCAGACCTGTATTGTTCGCTATTGCTTGGGGTTTGCTATTGGCAATTATCTTTATATCATCAAACCTGTCACTCGCTTATCTTGGAGAAGATTTAGTAGGGGATTTCCTTTTCACAATTTATCAGGTGATGTTCTGGATGACTATTGTGTTCATGCCTATCTGGGTGATGTATATTTTTATTAGTGTGTTCAGGGACAAGGAAACTAAAAAGATGATTGAAAGGGGGATTGATGTTCCAAGCAAACCATGAAAAAAAATAAGTTTGTAAGACTGGATGATGAAACTTTCAAGACTATAAAATCTTATAAGAGGGAACTCCAGTATATAGAAAACGATGATATTGCTCTCGGAGATGTAATCAAGAGGATGGCAAAAGGAAGTGATATTCCTGAAAGATTAAGGATGGGAGCATTGGAAAGGAGGGCGAGAAAAAATGCAAAATAAACAGGGCAACATATATATGTTGGTCTTTTTTGTAGGAGTCCTTTTCCTGTTGATATTCGCAGGTTTCCTTTTTATTGTTGGGAGTGCTGTGATTAACTGGGTGTTTGATGAAGCTGTCCCTGAAGTCTCTAATCTTGGAATGATTGGAAATGCAAACATGACAGACATTGCTTCCTATACTATAACTCCCCTTAATAATATTGTTCAGGCATTTACTTGGCTTACAGGAGTCCTCTATGTGATGCTGTTGATTGCGAGTGTTGGGTTTGCATTTCTTATAAGGGATTCACCTAACAGGTGGTTGATAGGTTTTTATATTGGACTGGTTATCATGTTGATTCTTGGGTCAATATTAATAAGCAACATCTATGAGGATTTCTCATCAGGGAATGATGAACTTGCAACCAGATTAAGAGAGCATACAATCCTTAGTTTCATGGTCTTGCACTCTCCTATGATATTCACAATCATCTCGCTTATCTCAGGAGCAATCATGTTTTCAGGTATGCGAGAGGAGGGATTATAGCAAAAATGCTAAAAAAACAGGAAAATCGGAAAAAAACGGCTTGTTTTAAGCCATTCTCAGCAACGATAATGGTCTTTCTAATGATAATGCTCACAGTAATCCCCTTTGTTTTTAGTGCAACCCAGATATTTCAGGACACGGAAAACAATTATACTTATACAGGAGTGATAACCAGTCCAGAAAATACAACTGATGAAGATTGGAGTACCAGAGCAACATCAAACAGGACAAAAGGAATTGTTTATGAAAATTTCACCATCAATTTTATTCCTACAACTGCGACATGGCAACATAGATATCAGAAGGAAAGTGATGCGAGTGTAAGTTATAATGTGGGTTGTTTTAATCATTCAAGCTCCGCCTTTATCACTATCTTCACGACAACAGGGACAGGTTCAGCAGTGACGAGGAATGATACTATCCTTGTTGACTGTCTTAATGTAAGTAATCTCTCTATAAGGACTGAGTTTGGAGAGGGAGTCGGAGCAGTTGGAACAGGACACTATTATGAAGGGATGGCTATCCTTAATTTTAGTGAAGATAGGATAACCCTAAACTCTCCTGTTGACAATTATCAATCCCTTTCAAATGTCTCCTTTAATATCACTTCAAGGAGTCTTACAGAGACCCTAAAGAACATAACTCTTTATATAAATGATACTGTAAATGAGACAATCGCAATATCAGGGGTTGAAGATGAGACCATATTTAACAAGACTTTTGCTTTAGGAAGTTATAATTGGAGTGTTTATATGTGTGAGAACAATGACAGTTGTTATTCCTCAGAAACAAGAGACTTGAATATATCCGCAATATCTTTCAACGAGGAGTATTGGGTCAATGAAACAATCGAAGGAGACTCTGTATTGTTTACTATTAATGTCACAACTCCCTTTGAGAACCAGAGGATATCTCAAGGAAACCTTATATATAATAGCACTTCTTATGCAGGAACAATAGTTGATTTGGGTAATGATAATTATACTGTCTCAAGAACACTGACTGTCCCAACAGTTTCAGCAGATACCAACCTATCTTTTTATTGGCAAATTATCTTGGAAGATTCATCAGAACAAAACTCAACAACAAGAAACCAGACTGTGAATAATCTTGCGATTGATGATTGCAGTTCTTATGGAGTAATCTTGATGAACCTTTCACTACTTGACGAGGATTTACAGACCCTTATCAATGGGGCTACCTATGACACTTCTGTTGAGGTTGATATTGATATATATCCTCTTGGAAGTATCAGTCCAATTATTGAATTTTACCAGAATTATTCGCAGGATAACAATCCTCAAGTATGTTTAGAAAATGAGCTTGGTGATTCAAGCTATACAATGGATGTTCAGATTTATTATACAGGAAATAGTTACTCTTCAGAATATTATCATATCCAGAGTTATAGTCTGATAAACGATACACTTGGACAGAACATAGACTTGCTTGATTTGAACAGCTCCAATGCTCAGGAGTTCAAGATTGTTTTCAGGGACGAGAGTTTCCTTGCTGTTGAAGATGCGTTAATCCAGATACAGAGAAAATATGTTAATGAAGGAGAGTTCAAGACTGTTGAGATTCCAATAACAGACTCACAGGGGGAGACAACTGGAAGTTTCAGGGTGAGTGACACTGTCTATACTATTGTAGTCACAAGATATGGAGAGACTCTTGGAACATTCAGCGACATGAGACCTTATTGTCAAAATCCAACACTTGAGGAATGTATAATCAACCTTAACAGCTTTGCAACATCCATAGAACCTGAAGATTATACTGTCGGAGATGATTTCGCATTCACTCTTTCTTATAATACAACTTCAAGACTCATTTCCTCAAGTTTTACAGTCCCAAGCGGAGCAACATCGACAGTTGTCCTTAATACAACCCTCTATGATAATATTGGAGACACTGTTGTCTGTTCAGATACACTTTCAAGCTCGTCTGGTACTTTAAGTTGCACTGTTCCAGTGACTTACACGAATAATACAATCATAGTTGAAGTAATAAAAGACGGAGAGCTTCAGGGTCATGCAATAATCTCGTTACAGGTAGAACCAGAGGATTTATATGGAGCAAGTATTGTCTTTCTCGGATTGTTCCTCTTCTTCACAGTGATAGGTGTTGGAATATCTGACAATCCGATGCTGACAGGACTATTTATAATCATTGGAGCAATACTATTGATAGGGATGAACCTTATTGATACTGGAACGAGTGGTTTCATTGGAGCAGGGGCGACTTTCCTCTGGATTGTGGTTGTTGTTGTTGTTGTTTTAGTGAAAGGAGCAAGGAGGTCATAATGGGACAGATAAAATTCATGGCGAGTATGGTGATGTTGTTCATCTTTGCAATCGCAGTGATAACTTACTCTGTTAATTTTGCAAATGATAACAGGGTCTATGTTGATATGGGAGACGACGCCCAGTTATCAACCGTCCAGAGTAACTTGCAGAGTGATGTCCAGACTTTCACTTCAGAATCCAACTCATCACTACAAGCATTATACGAAAGCTCCATTGAATCAGGCGACGAGACCACTGCGACAGGTGGAATGTTCAAGGGCGGAGTCCTTGGAATCTTTGGTTCAATGAAAACAATCTTTGGGTTTGTCAATGACAAAATATTCGGAGGTGAGCAGGGCAATTCAGGTCTGGGAGCAATCCTCACAATCGTAATTACATTCATGGGAATCACCCTCGCACTTTACATCTGGAAAACATGGGCAGGAAAGAACCCTGAATAAAAATGCCATACACATACGAACTACCAAACATGACAGAAGGAATAGATGAAGCATTAGTGGACACAGTCTCTGCTGTTCCAGTGTTCACCCCACTCCTCCTTCTGTTTATCTTCCTGATTGTCCTGATTGGAGGAGCTGTAAAACAAAAATTCAGGACAGGTACAGCAGATGTTCCGATGTGGATGACTCTTGCTTCAATCGTAACACTTATAATCTCCTTAATCCTTACTTTAAGGAGTGGATTGATTCAGGGAGAGGTCGTTGCGATTGTTATTGCCATGACTATTCTCTCTGGAGCTTGGCTTTTCTTTGACAGGAACAGGAATGAGATTTAAGATGGCAAGAAATTCGTATTCAACAAATTATCAGAACGGTGGAGCAGTCAGCGAGTGGAACGAGGGCAACCTCAAGAACCTTAGACTTCACGAAGCTCAGGAACTCATCAATTTTGGAAAGTCCAACCCTCTTATCAAGTTCAACGAGGAGTGGAAGTACAAGATGTGGATAGATGGAATCAATATCCTCTATGGCGAGGGTTCAAGCAAGTACAGTGATACTGAAATCAAAGAGATTGAGAAGGTAAAAGAGATCTTATTCAAAGCACTTGTCATTTATCCAATCCATTTAAAAAAAGTAAATAAAATTTTTAATGACATCCATGTCAAGTATTCCTTGAATGAAGAGAACTGGGAAAAAGTCAAGAAATATATAGAGTTGTTTGAGAGAAGAGTAAAATATTTCAATGACCTTCACGGATTATCAACGAGGAATTATGATTATGATGATGAAGGACTTTAATTAGTCCGACGGCATTGCCATCAATCAGGAAAATGATTGTGACTCGGTTTAATTACCATCTGGACAAGAACCTATTGAAAAAAATAGACTTGATGATTGAGAGATGTATCACTGACAAATCAAAAAAGGATTCTTTGCTGTTGATTGAGGGTGGAGAGGGCGAAGGCAAGACAACTTTCAGCATTGCAATAGGTTATTATGTCTCTGAAAAGACTGGGCGACCTTTTTCTCACAAAAATATTTTCTTTGATGCAGAAAAGATGATTGACTTTGCAAAAAAGACAGAGAACCAAATCATAATCTGGGACGAACCTGCACTTCAGGGTCTCTCTACTGACTGGGCGAGTAGGATAGTAAAGAATCTTACCAGATTACTGATGACTGCTAGAAAGAAAAGGCACTTTTTCATCTTTAACATGACTAAGTTCTTTAAATTCAATGAATATATCGTCGTGGACAGGGCTTGTGGAATGATTCATGTCTATTCAAGAAAAAATGTTGAGTCTGGAAGGTTTAGATATATCAAGAAGGCAAATCTCCAACCCTTATGGAGAGATTATCGTTACAGTAAGAAAAGAAACTATGTAAAATACTCTGCTCCGCATATCCTCGGCAATTTCCCCGACATACTAAGCCCCAACTATCCCAACAATGTATTATCGGAGTTCAATGTTGATGCTTATGAGAAAAAGAAGGACGAGGGGATTGAGAGTATCGGAAGCAAGGAAGAAAGACTTACTCCCCTACAAATTGAAAAGAAAGTTCATCTAAAAGTTGTAAGAAATTCAAAAAAGAAGGGGTTTAAGTTAAAGCAAAAGGAGTTAGCACAGCTTTTAGATGTAAATGTTAGTAGTATAAAGAGATATGCTAAGGAAACACAAGTATCAAAGCTCAGTAGCTCACCATTATTATAAAATGGTTTAATTATTTAGAATTAATATTAATTATTGTTTGGTAGGGCATTGAAAAGATTAGGAGTAATTAAATCAAAAAGACTCATTAACGGCAGGGTTCAAGTAGAACTTAATATTAACTCTACTAACACTATTAACTCTACAAACCCTACTAACACTATTAACTCTACAAACCCTACTAATACTACTAACTCTACTACTTCTAATAACAAAAAAGAAGTAGAGTTAGTAGAGTTTGTAGATAGTGTAGAGTTTAGTGGGAACGGTAATAATAATTTCACCCCAAAAGGGGGGAATACGAACTTAATCCAAACATAACTTTAGATTCTTTTAATAAACCCTCGAAGCCTCAAAACCATCAGGAGGGTAATAAAGCCTCTGAAACTAATAAAGAATCATTTCCCTCTAACTATAAGGAGTTAGAGGGTTCGATGGTAAAAAATAAGCCTAAACGAACCATCGAGCCATCAGATACTATATACTTTGAGGCTTCTGATGGTTCAGATGGTAATAACAACTTCAAACCTGAACCAGTAGACCCTAAACTTGATATTAAAATTGAAAAAATCAAAAAATTGAAAGGGGGTAGAATAATTAATCGCCCCAAGAAATATTATCCTTACCCCAATATATTGTATGTTGGATATTCTCACCTACAAGATACCCGTGAGCGTAAAAAGGATAGCCATATCTTTCCTCCATCCATTTCGCACTATATAATAGGGGGTTTGCCTGACATTCTTTCTCCTGCATATTATAATAATACTGGATAGCGACGATAACGCAGACGGACATCAGGGTTAATGTGGCGATAGTTATCACCATAATAATCCTATCAATCGTCTGCGTGTTCATGCTCCGTCTCGTCTATGTAATCCTTTAAATAGTTTTCTAAGTTTTCTAAACTTATCGGTATCTTTTCTAAGCTTTCCATACTTATTGCTATCCTTTGGAGATTTATTATTAGGTTGTATCGATAAACTTTTTCGTTCATCAAAGCTTCCATCTCCTCCATGATAGCCTTTTGTCTTTCCTCCTGTTTGTCGTCGGTGACTTCCTCTTTCGGCGAAGGTTTGGAACTCTTCTGGTCTCCTGCTTTTGTTCTCTTCCTTAACATATTTATTCATCAACCTCCTTTCATTTATTTTATTGATTAACCAGTACATAACAAAAAGGAGAGACCAAATTAATATGATAAAAAAGACATATGATAAAAAAGTCATCCAACTCATCTTATCCTCCTGAGATAAATCCAGAACCTGCCTGAAGATTTTGCAGACCCTGAACAATCTGTTTATTAGTTTCCATAAGTTCGCCCATCGTCTTGATTGCTCCGACTAGGTTCGCCGAGACATCTCCCATCTTGCTGATGATGAACCACATACCAATTAAGATGATGATGAGAAAAACTCCTGAGACAACAATCGTCCCGTACTTCTCCATAAAATTTTTCTTGAGATGAGTGTCCCGAATATTCTTTGCGATTGCGACATACATATATCTCATGTCCCTGTCAACTGGTTCGATGTCAAGCATACCCATCTTCGCATCCAAATCACCGAGGATAAAATTATACCAGTAGCCATCCTGTCCAATCGCAAACCAGAAAGTGTTTCTTCCCATCTTCCGACCATAAGCAGAACGATAGACTCTCTTTTTCCTGAGATACAAAACCTCCTCTCCTGTCCCTCCAAGTTTCAGGACTCTAGCCCTGTCCTTGAAAGCGACCTGATAGCCCTGTCCAGAAATATTTTCAAAAACTATTATCTTGTATTTATAGATTCTCCATTGGTATACCAACCAGATAACAATAGCTCCTGCAATCAGAAGAATGAATATCGCAAGATAGAGAGTGATTCTTCCTGCTCCCATCATTGCAAACTTCGGCATTGATACTGGAATGTCAAATCCTAAAACATCTACCATTTTATATTCTGCATTGTTGAATACAAATATACAACAAGACCATGAACATCCCTATTATAATTAACAGGATAGTTATGAAAGCCCACAGTGATGCCCATTGCCATTCTTTCATTTCAACCTCCTTTTTCTTGGTTTTCCATTTCTATTAATCTTCCAGTCCACTTCCTCAGCAGGACAGACATGGTGTATCAACTCTCTATAATTCTTGAGTACCTTATTGCATTTTCTACATTGGATTGTCATCTCATCAAAAACGCACGTATTTAAGACTCATCTTTCAATGCGTAAACCCTCCCATGTTTTTTGATTGCTTTTCTTGGTCTGCCCAGTTTAACGCCCTTTCTCCTAGCTCTTTCCAGTCCTGCAAGGGTTCTCTCTCTTATGATTTCCCGTTCAAACTCAGCAAAAGCCCCAAGAATCTGTAACATTAACATCCCACTTGGATTCGTGGTATCTATCGGTTGGGTCAATACTATGAACTGTTTTCCTCTATTCTTCAGCTCCTCAATGTTCATAATCAACTCCTGCAAACTCCTAGCCCACCTGTCAAGCTTATAGATAAGAACCCCATCATACTTTCCTTTCCTAAGCAGTTTAAGGACATTCTCCTTTATGGGTCTGGTCTTTCTGGTGGACTCAATCTCCTCAAAGACCTCATACTCCCAACCTTTTTGTTTAGCATAATCTTCCAGTTGAATCCTCTGGTTCTCAGGTTTTAAGTCTCCCCTACTAACCCTGATATATATTGCGATTTTCATATTAGTTCATCTCCTGCGAGTTTATCTATTTTTCTAGCTAATTCATGTAAAATCCTATAATTATAAGTAGCAGTTCTACTATAATGTTTAATTTCTTCTTTCAACCTCTTGATAAATTCTTTGACTTTTCTCACATAAAGAACTTGTTTTGATTCAGGTAATCTAATGCCTATAATTTCTTTACTTAAATTAAAAGGGGGGTCCTCAGTGGCATGCCCAGAAGGTAAGCCAGTTTCTCTCCCCTCTGCTATAGAACCCTCACTGACTGAGGTCTGAGGACTGTTAACTTTAGCTAATTCCCTGGCCTGTTTCATGGCTTCGGGGTCTGCGTGTATATCTTCTATTATTTCCTTAATCCTATTTTTTTCTTTTGCCATTTTTAAGTATAAACAAAAAGCTGGGCCTTGGTGCTTTTCTCCTTGATCCATCTTTAGTATGTACCCAATCGTGAGAACCTAAACTCCTTATTTCAGCCCCAGCTTCTATTAACAATCTCACCCAATTGTCTAAAGGGAGTATTAACACACAAGTTTTACCTTTTTCATGCTCTAATATGGCTTTTCTAACCCATGCGGTAATTCCTGCCCAAAAAGGAGGGTTAATCCAATTAGAATTCCCCCATTCCACTAACTTACTGTCAAAGCCCTCAGGCTTTGGATTTGGACAGGGATCATAATCAAACTTAAACTCCTTATTAAGAGGATCATATATTTCTGGAGGAATTAACCAATACCCTTCTTTAGGTCTATCTTTTTCTTTTACCATTTTCTCCACCTAAATATATAGTTTTTATTAAATTAAATAAAGCATTTTCTATACTATCACCAAAATCAGCATACTCTTTATAAGAGACACACCAATAATAGCCTTCTTTTACGATTGTTAGTTCAGCTTCTTCTTTTGCCATTTTTCTCCTTATAATGTTTGCAGTTCCTTGCATGACATTCACCAGCATATCCTGTGTTTATCTCATGTAGTATCTTTTTGCAGAAGAAATTAAAATCTCCTTTTCTTACCAACCACTTACATTCAAAACAATTTGTTTTATTTTCTTCTATTTTCATTTTTAATTAAACTCCCCTATCAAGCCACCTATCAAGCCAACTATCAAGCCATATATCAAGCCAACTATCAAGCCACCTATCAAGCCAACTATCAAGCCACCTATCAAGCCAACTATCAAGCCACCTATCAAGCCATATATCAAGCAATATATCAAACCTTCTTCATTATATTTCTTCAGGTTTTCAAATCCGTTTTTATGAATGGCAACAAAACAGATTATAGTTAAACTAATAAAGACATACTCAAAGACTAGTGGATAACATATTAATAACTGACTTAATGATGTTAGATGTTCTTCTGTTAAATCTCCTAAGCCCAGCAATTTCCATGTATTTATGATTAAAAAGAAGTTAGCTATTGCCAGACAAAGACTTACAATGAAACCTAAAAGCTCTTTCCATAAGTTTTTATTAGGTCTATGCAGTTGTTCGTGTTCTCTTATTCTATCTTCAAGCTGTTTAATCTTATTTTCTTTTGCCATTTTCATATATATCTAATTCAAATAAATTAACTTTTTTATCCATCATATTCAAAACCACACTTCCAACATTTAAGAAAATAAACTTTTACTCCATCAAATTGTTTTTGACATTCTATATCTAATTTTGTTTTACATTTAGGACATTCATCTGATAAATAAAGTAAGTCTTTGCATTCTTTTAGTTTCATTTTATTACCTCAATAATCTTCCATTGCTTTTTTGATTTTATTTTCTTTTGCCATGTTTCTTAATCCTCCTTAACATTTCCTTAAGTATCCTATGAATTCTCTCAAGTGCCTTTAATCCTTCGTTCTCCATCTTCACAAATCCCCAAACTTCTCAAAGTAATCCTTATCCAAAGCCCTGTAATCTGGACATTTAATATTGTAACCATCACAATCTTCACACTTGCTTTTTGTAGGTAGCAGTATTTGTTCAACTGTTACTTTATGTTCGCATATCTTGATCTCCAGTTTTTGTGTTTTCATTTTGATTATTAAACCCCACATGGATTTTACAAGACATGACTGTCCAACTCTCCCACTATGAAAAGAGGTTGTGGTGAGGTATCCATGCAAGGAAAAAGAGGTGATAAAAGCACTTGGCTTCTATCAGTTCTAGCTACGTTATCAAGAGGATGGTGTCACAACCTCTTGAGCATGATATTTAATCCTTCTTTTCCTCCACTATATCAACTGAGTATCTTGTTTTCTTTCCCTCTCCTGTCTTGCTAACTTTGACATATTTCACATCAGGTCTCAGTTTTATGATTTTCTGGATTTCCTCAAAGACTGTGCTTGGAACACGATATTTCTTTCCAGTTAATTCAAAAAACTTATAGGAAAACTTCTTTCCTTCTGAGTCTTCCCCTTCTCCGTCCTGTATGGTGACATTGTCAAGTGGGACAGCTTCTAGGTCTGCAACATTTAAGACCTCTTGTGGCCGATATGCCTGTGCTTCTTCTCTTAAAGTTCCCATCTTATTCCTTTCCTCCTTTCAAGTTCTGATAATTGATATTGTGCGAACTTTTCATTTATTCTCCTCCAATATCACAACCACCTCTCCACTCCCAGAACCCTTCAGGAACGCTTCAGAGCCATTCTGACGAGCTTTTTCCATGAAGTCAATGGTTTCCCTTAAAGTTATATGTTTGTCTGGTTTAATTATCATCTTCCTCAACCTCCCTTTTCTTTAGCTTAGTAATACCATGTATCCTAATCCAGTCTCCTGCTTTTAGGTTGAACCACTCTAATTCTTCAGGATCTATTGTTATTACATGGCTTGTTCCATATTTTTTTATTTTCTTTTTCATTTTATATTAAATAATATTCAATATTATTTAAAAACCTTTCGGTGATTTTATTAAAAGTTGTTAGCATTGCTAAAAACTTTTTAGTGTTTTTCATCTTTTTTGAACATTTTAAATTTTTCTTGACTTGTTTTACTTGCTGAAGATACTTTACTTGTTTTATCTTATTAAGACTAAAACCGTCCACACATATAATATATACTATATATATTCTAATCATATTATATGATATCTTTGGACGGTTTTAGCTCTGAGAGGTTGATTATGAAAGGATGTTTTTTATTAATTAACCAGTGATCATATGTTCTGTCAGGATAATTAGAATTAATAATCTGTCTCCTGCAATTAACCAAACCCATATTCCATAATACCCCAGTCTCCCGTTTTACTGTGCTTTTCCCTATCTGCAATAATTCACTTAATTCAGAGGTACTAACCTCTTTGTCGTGTCCTAGAAGATAGTTAAAAATCTTGATTCTTAGAGGGAAAGCAGAACTCTTGGCGATATGCCATAATATCTCTAAAGCCCTTTTCTCACTGTAATCTTCGCTTAGGCTCATAAGACATATAAACAATCTTTTAAGTTGCTTAGCAATTCGTGTCGGCTCTTCAGGATAGACGTCATTTCGTAATTCATGAGAGTAACTATCAATCTCAGCAGTGGCTCTCATATAAGTTATATAAGTGGCAATGTTCATTATTTCATTAAGATATTTAGGGTGAATGTAGTGCCTAAAAACATTGGTTTCCTCTAGGAACTTTTTTGTCTTTTCTTTTAGATGGTCTGTTATTTTCTTTTCAAATTCCTCATTTTCAAAACATCTTTTCATAACCTCTTTTTTTTTGATGTTTCCTTTAGTCCTATAAATCAATTCCCTTGTACCCAAATCCTGATGCACTAAGATTTGAGCATCTATGCTTGGAGTAGAACCTGCTAAGAGTGTTACTTTTAGTCCCCTATATTTTGCCCTAGAACCAAAACCACTATCCTTCCCCGCAAATCCATCATACAAATCTCTCAACTGACCCCAAAGCTCAGCTTTTTCAGTGGGTGGCAATTTTAATATTTGTGCCATATCCGGAATAATAACAATCTTTTCATGGAGGTCTGGGGCGAGGTCTGGGTGCTTTATTTTATCTTTGAACCCATTGACAAGAGTTTTGGAAGTCAAGTTATGGAGCAGGTAAGTATCTTCATCATCAATAGAATTTAATTGCACACTCTTCATATCACCACTTGCTCCTACAAGGAAAAGCCAGATGGGTATGCCTTCAAGTTTCCTGCTTAGAGCAACAGCGAGGATAATATCAATTCTTTTAGTATCCTCCACATGAAAATATTTTTGGTATATCCTGTAAATTTCGTTTAAGTCTGTTCCCTTATAATGCCTGACTTCAATTAACTTTCCTGTTACCTCATCAATCCGACCATAAATTTTATCTTTTTTTCTTCCTTCTAAGTCTTTATCAAATTCAATCTCCCTCTCAATTTCCTCTTTTGTTACCATGTTCTTTTAAATGACATTTCTTGCACAGGACAACAACATCCTCCCCATGCTCGTTTCCCACATTCTTATAATTCAAGTGATGAACCTGAAGTTTTTTTGTTGAACCACATTTCTCACATCGCCCCCTTCTCACCTTTATAATCCAATTTCTTTTATCCGCCCAAAAATCGCTTAGGAGATATTCTTGATAACTACCGAAGCCTAGTGCTTTCCACCCTTCCATTTTCTATTTTCTTGTCTACGTTATAGATATCTCTAACAAACAAAAAAACTTCTCCTAGTTTATTCTCGTGGATTAGATATATGTTCTCCCTAACTTTTTTTAAAATAAATCCATTTAAGAAAGTTTTATCTTTAAGTTCAACATGAACTTTAATTTTTTCCTCAAAAAAGAAATCTAATTTTTCCTTAATCCTTAATTCATTATCGTTGTCATTATCGTTCATCGTAAGAAGTAAAAAACCTAAGAACTTTATAAATATTTATGTTTCAAACTACCTTTTTTTCTTGTGGAAAAAAAGAAAGAAAAAAGAAAAAAAATAAACAAAACTAAAGAGAACCGCCACCCATTCCTGCTTTTCTCGATTGAGCTACTAATAAGACCAATACTGCAAGGAGAACAACCACTGCGACAACCAATAGAATCGTAGGCAACTGTTCAGATACATTATCTAATCCTGTAGTGAAGTTCCCACCTATATCAGTCACTGCTTGTTCTTCAATACCATCAAAGGTTGTTGTAGAGGTAATATTCCAGTTTGTATTGTTGTATTCACTTCCTGCTGTTGCGATTATAGTACAGGCACTTGCACTTACTGTATAGTTTGCAGAAGCTATGGTTTCTCCACCAGTTGCATTAACAACCGTATCAGCCGTACAAGTGGAGTCCGCATAAGTCGGATAACCAAATTCAACAGCAACTGTACTGTTTACTAGAACAGTCTGATTGGTTCTTGTTGAGGAGTCCCTTGAATCATTAAATAAATCGGCGTCGATGATTGTGGATAGTATCACTAGAATAACAATGACGGTTACAATTAGCATACCAATTCCAACAACTGTGCTTGTTAATTGTGCTTTTTTGTTTTTTGGAATTAGCTTCATCTTGAGGGACTAAAGAGAACCGCCACCACCTGCTCCCATTCTCCTTGCCTGAGTCACCAGTAAGACCAATGCTCCGAAAAGGAAAACAACAGCAACAATCAGCAAGATAGTAGGAAGTCTCGTAGATACATTCTCTAGTCCTGCGGTGAAGTTGGATGTCATATTTCCTGCAACAGTGTCATAACTCCCTGTAAGAAGATTGGCATCCATCAGCGTCGATACAATAACAAGGATTATGATAACAGAGATAATCAGCATACCAATACCAGTCACGGTACTTGATACAACTCCACCTTTTTTATCCTGCATTAATTTTTGCATTTGCATACTCTTTTTACCTCCTTTCACATATATATAAAAGGATTATCACTTAATAGGGACTAGAGTTTATAAACCCTAGTCCACTTGGTAAACCCAAAAATTTATATATATGTGGACATTTGTTTTTTAATGGAAATTGAAACAAAAATTATAATCATTACGTTCTTTCTTCTCGTTCTGTTATTGTTCATCTCATACTTCCAAACTGACTTTGGATTTGACTCGCATATCTCTCCCCAAGAGATGAGAGAGGAAGCCCTGAAACAGATAGATGAATTAAGGGAAACCGACGACATCATTGGGGAGAGGGTAAGATATTCAAAGTCTTTTTTTGGGAAATAAAAGGTTGATAAAAAAGGTGATAGCATATGCCGACAGTATCCGAGCAACAGAGAAAAGCCCTCGCAATGAGAGAGAGACTTAGGAAACCCACTGATGTTCAGATAGGAAGGGTTCGTGTTGGTTCTGGGACTTGGAGGAGATACAGGAAAGCTCCACCTCCTAAAGAGTTGCAGGTTCAGGAGATTGAGAGGAAAAAAGCTGAGAGACTTGAAGCCGAAAGAGTGGCAAAAGAGCAGACAAGACAAAGAGAGGAAAGACTTGCACAACAACGAAAGACTGCTATGGAAAGAGAGAGGACAAGGGTTATTACTTCTTTAAGGAAGGTTGAGAGAGGGGAGATTACTGCGTTCACTTTCAGGACTACTGAAGGAGCTGTCACTGTCAGAACCAGAAAAGAAGCAGAGATGATAAGGAAAAATATTGAAGGTAGAGGGAGAGTCAGGTTTGGGACTGTTGAATTTAAGGAAAGCGTGGAAACTCCTGAATCTATAAAACCAAAGACAAGAGTGAAAGAACCTACCTATAAAGAATATGTTGAAGGTGGGAGATATGTTGGAGGGACTTTAGAATACCTCTCAGTAAAGTCAGCAAAACTTGTAGGAAAGCAACCTGTGTCTGTTTATGACCTTCCACCCCAAAGATTAAAAGGTACTTTTTACGAGATAACTCCTATTGAAAGAGAACAAATCCAGACAATAAAGACTGAGAGTGCAAAAAAAGGCATGATGTTCACGACAAGGGTCGCTCCTTATATTATCCTTCCATCAACTGCTGTTGGTGGGTTGTTGATTACTGAGGGTGTTGAATCTTATGTGACTGTTGGGGGTAGGAAAAAATTAGGGACATTGGCCACTGAATTAAAAGCAAAAGGAGTTCCTAAACCAGTGACTTATGCTCTTCCCACTATTGAGATAGGTATTGGAGCTTATTCTTTAGTCAAGGGCATCAAAGCCATCCAGACAAAGATGGAGCTTAAAAGATTTGAAAAAGCAAAAACTATTTCAGTAGGGTATAGAGCAGAAGCAGGTCGTGGTGGTATTGATCTAGTTCAGGCAAGAAAGGTCACTAAAGCAAAAGCTTACGAGTCAATAACAATTCAACCATTTTACAGGACAAAGACTGGGAAGGTCAGATTTGTTTCTGGTGAGAGTTTTGTCAAGGCATATAAGACCCCATCTAAATTAAAGAAGATTGATTTTGCTATTGTCAAGACAAAAGGAGTTACCCAAAAGGTTTCAACAATTCCAAGGAAAACGAAAGTTAAGTTTGATGTGCCTTATCTTTTTGGTCAAAAAACAGTGACTAAAGAACTAAAAGGAGTTGAAGGGTTTGTTGGAAAGATTGGTTTGAGGGTCACTAAAAGAGGGACAGCGAAATTAACAAGAGTCCCCAGAGGATATGCTATGGACATAAGAGTCAAGCCATCAAAAGAAACCTTATCAGAACAGTTTATTGGTATATCAAAGTATTCCAAGAAGCAACAATATCTCCTTTCGCAGACCGCAAGAGCAGAAACATTAAGGATTGCTAAAGCTTCAGGCAAGATGACTGTTGTTGGGGAGACCAAAGGCATTTCTATATTAAAGACTGTTAGGTTTGACCCTAAAGGTATTACAAGACTCATGTTAACAACAGGAGCAAAATCAAGAAAAGCTTTTATCAAGTCACTTTACGCCCCACAAGTCAAGGCATTAAAGACTCAGACAATAAGTGGACAGGTTGCTGAAACATCCTTGAAAAGTGTCGTTGAGATTCCAAGGCCGACTTATGTTGGTGGGGTTGGTGGAGCTGTCCAAAGAAGTTTATATTATGCAAGAGGAAGAGTTACTGAGGACACAATTGTTATTGCTACACAACCAACCCTTCAAAAATCCCTCATAAAAAGCATACAACAACCTGCTCTTGTCACCAGACAACTTCAGCAACCTGCTCTTGTCACCAGACAGATACAACAACCAAAGACAAGGATACAACAAGTTACAAGAACAAAACTAAAGATGTTTGAAATTCAGAAAGAGAGTCTTATCCAGAAACAAATACTTGCCACTAAACAAACTTTTAAGACGCCCTTTGTTTCAACCTCCCCTTTTATCCAACCAGTCCCACCTCCTTCCCTACCTCCATTCTTTTTTACATTGAGGGGAAGATACCCTTCAAGAATATCAACAGCTAGATATGGAGTAGCTGTCCGAAGATATGGAAAGTTCAGGCCTGTTGCAGTGGATTTGACTCTGGGAAAAGCAATATCAATAGGAAGGGGAATCACCAGAAAGACTATCGCAAGAACATATAAATTATTTCCTACCAAGAAAGGAACAATTACTGGGGGGATAAGGACTCCAAAAGGTTATAGGCAAAAAAAAGGACTGGTTTTTGTTGAGAAGATTGAAATGGCACTTCCAACTGTCAGAACCAGAAGGAGAAAGAAATGAGTAATCCAATTAATCCTGATGAGGAATATTATAGGAGGATTGAAAGCGAACTTAACAGGGCAAGGACACAGGCGACAGTCTCTCAAGTCGGAGCTATGCAACAGGCGATAGACCTTCAGGAAGAGAGAAAAGAGAAGAGCATGATTAAGGAACAACTGGATTTATCAAGTGACCTTATGACCATGAAACATCTGTTACAGGGTCATGTTCTTGAGGAAGATGCCGAAGGGAATATTGACTGGAAACCTTCAAAGATTGCAGACATGGAAGTGTTCACTGACTATGGTGTCTATCTTATAATGGATGCTATCATATCCCATACAACCAAGAACACTTTATTATCTAATCTTGATGAAGATACTATTAATGTAATGATGAGGGATTTTGCCTATGATTTGAATGATACTGTCTTTATGAATAGTGAGAAGATTTTTAAGTATCCCACGACAGAAGAATGTCAGGATGAACTTAAAGCGAGGATTCAGAGGAAGGTTGATTTAAGAAGTTTTGCTTTTGAACTTCTTGGAGAAGAGATAGATACTAAAGAGATTAAACAGGAATTTCTTGAGGAGCTTGAGGGGAGGATTGAGATTGAGCTTGAGAAAATCAAAGAGTATCTTATGAAAAATAAATACAAGAGATACCTTCTTCTTATGAGAGAGGTCAGGCACTTTGTCCATTTCGCACTTAACAGGGCTTATGCAGGTCAGGAGAGAAAGACATTAAGACAGCATCACCACATTTCAGAAAACATCAATCCAAACATAATGCCCCAGAAGAATCCAAGTAAACTAAATCCATTAAATTGGGGGAGGAGATAATGAAAAATAAGTTTTTTTTAATCTTCATATTTGTTTTGCTATTGTTAATCGTACCAGTATCTTCAGGGATTCCAAGAATAGAAAGAGAGACTGAAACCTGCTCCTCAAACAATTATATTTATTCTATTGATTTTAAGAAGGATGAGATAATATGCAGGGACGATGGACTAAACGGATCAACAGTCGGAAGCTCAGGGAAAGCAGGTTATCCTCCATTCTTATATAATGATTCAACATATATATATCAGAACCAGACTCAATTCAACGATACTGTAACTGACCTAATAGGAGCAGGGGGCAATGCTTCATGGAATGAATCTCACGCAGACAATCTGTACCTTTTGCTAGACACCTCCAATGACCCCTTGACAGATATGCTTGATATTCAATTAGGAGGTTCAATAGGTTTCTCTCCGAGTGGGGACACAGGTCTGATAGTCAGGAACACAGGAGTAGGAGAGGACGTTGCTTTGACCTTAGCTACATATGACCCGGGAATATGTTATATTAATTTTGCGATTCCAAACACTGAAGATACAGGTTATATTGCTTATCAGCATACAGTAACAAACACAGACACAATACAGTTTCACACTCCCAACAGGGATACTTACATAGGAAATGATGGTCTTGGAATCGGAACTAATA
>Ga0209536_100004546_pt1 | contig 21906 bp, 14 predicted proteins | sample DeeMarSeWOR28_12_FD_187461 | JGI IMG/M metagenome (GOLD analysis project Ga0209536, IMG submission 187461) | Marine sediment microbial communities from White Oak River estuary, North Carolina - WOR-2-8_12 (SPAdes) (version 2) | ecosystem: Environmental > Aquatic > Marine > Intertidal zone >... | reverse complement strand
TTACAAGCGAGTAAAACTTCAGTAGTTTAAACTCTTCAAATTCAAAGGTCGCGTTATCACCAGCAAACATAGGCTCCTGCCCGTAAGTCTTTGGAACCGCATGCACCAGATCTTCTCTGATTTGGCCCAGGACATTCATTATTTCCCACAATTCAACCATAGACTGATCCTGCCTGTCGCCAACAAGCCTCAATGTTTTAAACAGTTCATATCCAGTTGCTAATACCATTGCCGAAACAGATAGTGCCACAGTAAGTTCGACTATCGTAAATCCTCTCTGATTTTTCATTTCGTCACTGAGCATTTTTTACCATCATCTGAGTCCATAGCTTCAAGCCGGTACCCGATTTGTGTCTTACCTCTAACCATATATCAGCGACCTTGTCGTTATCCGGCCGATAGCCAAACTGAGCCTGCCAGCTATAATTCTGAAACGGCTCATCAAAGATCCCTTCTAATTCGTCTATTCCAGTCAGGGATGTTGTTCGCAACTGAGTCAGCTTGGTTGTCGCCAAAAGAGCCGCTATTTGTTTTCGCTTAACTACAGTATTAGACTTAACAATTTGCGAAAACACACCTGCCAAAGTCAGCATCCCCACTGTCAACAGTGTAAGAGCAAGGGTTGTTTCCATGAGGGTAAAGCCTCTAAATTTTCTACTCATTTTTCAACACTTCCCGAAGGACAACAGAACCATCGTTCTCGACTAAGATATGCCATCCGGCATTTCCGTTATCCTTCTCAGCAACCAATGTAAAATGAGCCTTTTTTGCTCTGCCGTCCGGCCAAAAGACGATAACTCTTTCATTGCCAAGCTGGTCAAATCCTTCAAGTTGCACTATCTTCACACCTTCGCCAAGAAATTGTCGGTGAACTAACAAATTATTACTTATGTCACCTGAAATTGGAGAGTGGCTGACACTTTTTACGGAAAAACCGGTACTATCAGTATCAAGAGCAAAAACCATTACTTCCTGCATGGTTAGAGCCAACTGCCGGGCGAGTCTGACTACAGCCAAGATATTTTTGGAACTTTCCCTTACCTGCCACCCAGATATGCTTTCGCCAATCCGAGGTGTTATGGCAGCCATACCTATCGCTATAAGAACAAGCACCAACAACAATTCTACCAGTGTAAATCCGCAAATTCCGTTACCGCATCTTAGTATATTGCTGGTCCTTATCGAAATTCGAGATATCATCTTCGGTCCCTATCTGGCCGTCCGGACCAGGACTTATAAGGTCATAACTGTAATTACTTTGCTGGCCAGGAAATTGATATTGATATGTATTTTCCCACGGATCTTCAAAACGATTGGATTTTTTGATGTACGGTCCACGCCAGTTCGACACTCCATCCGGCTTTATAATTAAGGCATCCAGGCCCTGTTCGGTTGATGGATAGCTGCCGGTATCGGCTTCATACATATCCAGGGCTAAACCCAAAGTACTTTCTATCTCGGTTTTAGCGCGTGTTATGCGTGCTTCTTCACTCCTTCCCGAAAAACTCGGCAGCATTATCGCAGCTAAAACTCCTATAATTACAACAACCAGAAGAAGTTCAATCAGGGTAAATGCCCTTCTAACATAAATCTTAAACATAAACTACTCCCTTCTCTTACATACGAAAATAACCTTATCTTTAATATAAACAAAGGCTTGTCAAAATGAAGACACTCATCTAAATAACATCGATATTAAGTCAATGCCATAACCGATCGCTAAACTCGAATCGGCGGATTTTTTAATACAGGCTAATGGTATGACAAAGATAATCATCCTGTTCAACACTTCAAACCCCATAAAATTTAGTGAACAAGAGTGCTCACCCTGAAAATCGGCATAAGCATAGACACGACAACAAATCCCACTATGCCGCCCATAACAAGAATCATCACTGGCTCTATCATACTTGTTAAGGCTTGTATCCGGCGTTCTGTTTGCTGTTCATATTGCTCGCTAACATGCAGGAGCATCTGCGGCAAATCGCCACTTTCCTGCCCAATAGCCATTACCCCCAACATGGTCGGCGGGAAAATCCCCTCTTCAGAAAAGCATTCGTGCAGCTTTTCGCCTCTTGTTATTCCATCGCGGGCTTTATGCACCCTATCAGCAATAAATTTATTGCTTAACGTATCACCAGTGATACTAATAGCACCAAGCATATTAATCCCATGTGAAAGTAAAATGCCAAGCGTGCGCATTAGCTGCGCTAATTGAGTCTTGATGATGAGCCCACCTATTACGGGAATACGTAAGCAGAACCTGTCAAACACAAATCTAACGGATTTGATTTTTAACAGTCGCAAACCAAATAATACAATCAGCACAGCTATAATCAGCACAAACGGCCAAGCCCTGGCCAACATGGAACTTGCCTCCAAAACAAGCCTTGTTGGCAGTGGTAATTGATGCTCCAGAGAAGCAAAGAAAGAACTAAATTTCGGTATTACCCACACCATAAGCACTATTACCGTGCCTAATCCCACACAACTTAAGAAGATAGGATATACCATTGCAGCCTTTAGTTTGCTGCGTAACTGGTATTCCTCATCTAATAATTTGGCCAGCCTTCTTAGCATATCAGATAGCAGACCGGCCTCCTCACCAACTCTGACCATACTTACATAGGTTGCAGGGAATATCTTCGGATATGTGGATAATGCCTGGGCCAAAGGTTTACCTTCTCGCACTGATTCAGTAATTTCCCGCAAAGCTTTTCTTAGAAGGGAGGAAGAAATCTGATCTTCAAGGAGATTTAGCGCGCGTTCTAAGGGCACACCTGCATCAAGCAGGCCGGCAAATTGATCTGTAAACTCAGCGAGTATACCGGGGCCTACTCTTTTCAAACCGGCGCATTCAAGCACATTGAACCTGCTTTTAGCAAAAGATTTAGGCTCTATTTGAATAGGAAACAGACCCTGGAATCTCAGACGATGAGCGGCCGAATTGATTGAATCCGCGTCTATAGTCCCTTCGACTTTCTCTTGTGGATTTACTTTTGCTACATACTGAAACGTGGCCATTTCTATCTACCTGTTGCTATTAGTTCGTCTGCGTGACTCATACGTAAAACCTCTCCTACGCTTGTTATACCGGCCTTAATCTTGCGCCAGCCATCCTGTCTCAGTGTTTTCATTCCTTCTGCTATTGCGGCGGCTTTTATACTCCCTGTGGCGACGCGGCGCTGGATCAATTCGCGAACAGGTTCAGTCACACGCAATATCTCACATATTCCCGTTCTTCCGGCAAAACCTGTGTGTCGACACTGTGGACAACCCACAGGCTCATATATTGTCTCAACATCATATACAGATTCAATTACACCAAGCTGCTCAAGCATAGCCGATTCAACGTTTACCTGGCGTTTACAGTGCGGACAAAGTATTCTTACGAGCCTGATAGCTAATACAGCCAACAAAGAGGACGCCGCCAGAAATGGTTCTATCCCCATGTCGAGCAGCCGGGCAATCGCACCGGCGGCATCGTTTGTATGCAGAGTACTAAACACTAAATGACCTGTGAGAGCACTCCTCACTGTGATTTGAGCGGTCTCAGTATCCCTTATCTCACCAATCATCATCACGTCAGGATCGTGCCTGAGCATACTGCGAAGGGCTCTGGCAAATGAATAATCAATCTTGGCAAGAGTCTGCATTTGAACTACGCCGTCCATGCGGTACTCTATCGGATCCTCAATAGTCAGTATTTTACGATCCATAGTGTTTATTCGACCAAGGCAAGCATACAGAAATGTAGTCTTTCCGCTACCGGTTGGCCCTGTTACAAGAATAACGCCATTGGGCCTTTCAATAAGGTCTTTGACAACCGGTATATAAGACCGGTCAAGCCCCAACTGATCCAATGACATAAATCTCATATGTTGTGATAAGATTCGTAAATTAACCGCTTCACCATATGAACCCGGCAGCACGGAGATTCGAAGATCATATTCTTCGGCATTGATCCTGGTTTTGATGCGGCCATCCTGTGGCAGCCGTTTTTCTGCTATGTCAAGCTGTGCCATAACTTTGATTCGCGAGACAATATTTGACGTGAAATTTGCTATGGAGGCTGGAATCAGAACCTCATGCAGCATTCCATCTATGCGCTGTCTTATGCGAAGTTTTCTCTCGAACGGTTCTATGTGAATATCGGTGGCCCCATTTTTGACAGCCTCAATCAGCAGCATATTAACGAATTGAACTACCGAAGGCTCACCATCAACGGTTGTATCAACGAGGTCAATTTCTTCAGCAACTCCCTTATCCTGAAAATCCGCTAAGTTGGACTGAATCATAAGTCTTTCTGCGGTCTCAGCTCCCAAGCCATAAAAGTTCTTTATTGCCATGGAAATATCATCTTTGGCAGCCAGACAGAAAACAGGTTCCATGGCTCTGCCATCCTGGTCGGTATACAGCAGTAACCGTAACTCATCAAACAACTGATAGTCAGTAGGATCGTTTACGGCTATCTGCACCAAGTCTCCCCTCATTTGCACTGGTACGCAGCATCTTTTTACCGCCAATTCGGCAGGAACCAAGCGTATCGCTCTTTTGTCCGGTGTTTGCGTAAAAAGATCGACTTTTTCAAGACTTAAACGTTTTGAAAGGATATCAAGCAACGTCTCTTCCGACATGATACCTTCGTCAAGTAGACTGTTGAATAAACTACAACCATTCTTTAATGCCGCATCTCGGGCTTTTTCCAATTGGTCCCGAGTCAAAACCCCCGGCTCAACTGCAAGAATTTCTTCCAGATTGTACAAAATGCCTGTGCGGGACATCAAAATACCCCTTTCTATTGTATATACTGAAGCGCCTTAAGCTGCTTTAACCGATGCTCATCCAACTGGACCCGCTCGAAATCTGAGCCTCGAGTAAACCGGGCTGCAAGCTCGTTATTCTCTGATGTCCATTGCTCCAGATAATGCTCGAAAGATGCCAACAAAGCTGAAGATTCTTTTGCCTGATAGATATTGTTCTGCTCTCTCGGATCATTCAACAAATCGTAGAACTCTCTGGCGCCGTCCCCGGGATTTAAGATCAATTTATATTGGTTTTTTATTACCGTACATCTGTGACCACGCCCTCCCGAAAAGACAAAATCGTGAACTTGACAAACGCGTCCCTCGATTAGGTCTCTCAAGCTCGTGCCTTGTATGTGGTGTTTGTGTTGTATTCCCAGATAGTCAAGAATCGTAGGCATGATATCGACCTGGCTTGCCAACTCATCAATGCGCTTGCTCTTAGGAATCATGGAGGGCCACCTTAGAATCAAAGGGACATGTATAAGTTCATTGTACAGCGTATGTGCATGTCCGGTCCTACCATGTTCGTAGAACTCATCGCCATGATCACCAAATATAACCACAAAGGTTCGATCCAAAATACAAAACCTGGCAAATGCATTTAGTAACTTTGAGACGTATGTGTCCGTATAGCGGATCTCGCCATCATAAAGTGCGATTATATGGTCTAAGTCCCTTTGCGAAGGACGATTGCTTCTGCGCGGCTCTTCTACTATGCCACGTCCGTCGACTGAACCATCATAGTTGGGATCAAACATCGTATCGAACGGTGGTGGAGGAATATAGTCGTAGTGTGGATCGAAATAGAAAACAAACATAAAGAACGGTTCCTGGTGGTTTTGCTCAATCCAACGCAAAGCAGCCCGCGTAAGCGTCTTGTTGGTCAGAATCTGATGTACATTCAGATTTGGATCCGCATTAGGGCCACCTATAAGATTGTCAAAACCAAGCCAAACGGAGAAATCATCGTATAAATCAAATCCCTGATAAAATCCATGTCGTCCATCAAGAGTTGGGTTGCTAACAAATGCAACCGTCTTATAGTCGTTCTCCCTCAAAACCTCCGCAAGGGTGGTCACGTCTTCCGGCAGTTTTCTGTCATAATTGGTAGTACCATGCGCCTCGGGATAGAGTGACGTTAATACGGACATGACCGTAGGCATCGTCCAACTCGACGTTGCCATGACCTTTGAGAAAACCGCACCTTCCCTCGCAATGGCATCAAACACCGGTGTCGTATTCCTCGAGTACCCTATGCACCCTACATGGTCGGCACGAAGCGTCTCAATCCCAATGAGCAATATATAGGGCCGTTTAGGCCCTCCCTGCTTGCCGACGCTTTGTTTTTCAAGATCATCCAACGCAATGGGAAGGCTATCGTCAGGAAGTGCCTCATCACTTAATCCTGGTGATACATCGCCCTCCACATGACCATACGCCAAAAAAGAGCTTGACAACAGATGAACCAGTAATGCTGTTAGGATAGACAATATTACTATATTCGAAGACTGTTTCATGGAGAGAACCTGCTCAATCGTTCGACGAAGCTCTTGGCACGTTCGACATACTGTGATTTCGGATACTGCTCAATAAGTTGCTTGAATGTCTCCAACGCCCGGGAGTATTTTTGTCCTGAGACTTGGATATAACCTATAAGGAGCTTGCTACGAGCAGCAAGATCGCTATTTGGGTATTTCTGGATAATTTCTGTAAAGCGGTCAATTGCGTCATTATCAATCCCCTCTGACATCCGACTAAGTGCTGCGAACATCATTGCCTGACCTACGTGGGGACTATTGGGATACTTCCTTTGAAAACTATCCAACTGCCCGGTCACACTGGCATAATCCGCATCGAGGTATGCCAGCTTGCCTATCAGAAACTCAATCTCACTTACCTGTGTGCCATCAGGGAACATTTTGAGGAACTTTTGACATTCCTCAATGGCCTTATCGTATAATTTCAACTGCTCGGCATAAATTCCTATGATCTTAAACTGAGCTTTTTGCGCATCGAGGGTGTCAAAATCCTTTTCAACTATCCTCTCATAGATTCCTATGGCTTTCTGATGATCGGCCATCTCCAGGTATATGCTTGCCATCTCATCCAAAATTTCTACACCGGCGGTATCTGCTTCTGCAGCTGCGCTGTCTAGCGCATACCGACATATATGGGGGGAATTCACCCTCCTAGCATACCTGGCAAGTCTGTACATTTGATACATAGTGCGGCCTTCCGGTGCCTCGTCTACCAAAACATCGCGGATTCTTGCGAAGCTATCATATTGGATCATACGTGAGCAGAATAGAACAGGCTCGATACGTATGTAGTCATCGACCACGGCATGGGAAAACGCAAGTCTTTTCTTTGCCAGCGAATATTCCACCGATAGCAGGTTGCCAACAAGCTGCCTCTTCAGTATAGAAAACAACCGGAGCAACTTAAGATCTGGTCTGTTCTCAGCAGTACCAAGGGCATCAAGTCTGGTAAGATTATCATGTACATAAATCATATAGAGCAGAAAAGCTGGTTTTTTCTCGCCTTGACATAGCACTCTCAAATCTTTGCATATCCGCCTTATTAATTCGTCTATCTTCTCTGCCTGTAACAAATAGACTTTGATCTTATTGTCGTCAGAGGCTCTCTTCTGCAATTCTCGTAAGGCCTTTAAACCGTATTCCTCAGCTTTGACACAGTCACCAATCGCCATATGTGCCAGTATGAGCATGCTGGGTATTGTTATCTCTGCACCTACATAAAATGACCCGATATCGATGTCATTACAATTTTCTAATTGCTCCAAGTGTAATATTGCCCCTCCGAAACTACCGTCGATCAAATCATTATAGCCTCTCAGAGATGCGATAAGATTATCTCGTTTTCGGGCCGTCAACTTCTCAGAGCTCATCGGCCGAACGTTTATGCTATCTCTGAACCATTGTGGGATGAATGTCGTCCTTCCGACTCCAGAAGCCTGATAGTACAGGGATATTGCATCAGAGACTCTCTTCCGGGAGTATTCGACATCTGCCGCAACCATAAGGGCCCTCGCTTTTATACGGCGAAATGCAGACTCACGCAGCGAACCAATGAGATCTAAAGCAGCGTTAGGATCTCCAGAATTTACGAGACTCCTCGCTAAAAATAGCTTACTGAACTGAAAGGCCAAACTTCCCGGCTCCACTCGTTCAACCACTCGTCGCCATCGTTTGATAAGTTCTTGCTCGCTCCACAGTTTGTCGTACCGCAGACATAGTTGCCAGACCAATTCTTCCTTATGCGTGGTCAGAAGTTCATTTATCAAAAATTCTGATCTATTTTCACGGTCAGTCTGAAATTGTATTATGATGCTTTTCACATCCTTGTTCGTCCATTCTGCCCTTGAAAATCCCTGCTCCAACTGGTAAAGGACCTCTGGAGCTCTCATAGCAGTTGAATCGGAAAGCACCAAATGAGTCAGTTTCTGCACAGCCTTCGAGGTGATATCCGGAGAATCGACCTTTCGTACGATCAACTCACAAAGTTCTCTTGCAGCGCGAACGGATCCAATTGCTTCAAGTCCTGACACAACCTCAAGGACATTAATATCATCCGGGACATAGGGTGATCGACCTACCAGCAAGCAACGTTGTCTCATCGCCGGCTCAATACTATAATACTCCTGAAGCCAGTTGGCCAACTGTACCTTAGCACTAAGCCTCACAGCTTGTGAACTGCCGCTATGGGCCAAATACGCCAACAAAAATGGAATCTCCGGTTCCTGAAAGGACGCCAGACACCAATTTAGGCCACCATTGTCCTCAATTCCCCCAAGCCACGCTTCCAACTTTTGCGGCCATCGACCATCTGCTCCAATAACCCGCAGAAAGGAAAGTTCGATGCACTTGTTGAATCGGTCCCTACCGATACTTGCAAGTTTTGTACCATCAAACTCACTGGCCAGGTACAACCCGAATATGCACTCGGGATTTATGTGCAGTGGAATCCGGCCCCACATAGCGAGACTCAATGGTTCATAATCCTGCAGCGCCAATCTCAAGAATCCGTCTACTATCAGGCCACACTCTGGCAAGTCCGGAGAGGTAAAGGCAACTCTCAAACGAACACGATTGGTTATCCAAACTGGCAGTGGGCACTCCTTGGAATCCTGATGACAAAGAACCTGGTCACCAAGCTCATGCCACTGCTGCGCTTCAGCAACAACACCGAAGCAAATCGAACTTGTTCCGCACAACAATAACACTGCCCCTGTAACAATAACCATAACCTGCTTCCAAGACATTTAGTGGTCTCCTATTCTTTCAACTGCCTGTGGAATTCATTTTCTGTTCAAGTTCAATCACAGGCACACAAGGACTCAGTGCTTTGGCTTTAGCTAATATCTCCTTTGCATCCTGACCGAGCATCATCCTGGTCTTAGCGATATCGTAATAGGCCCTTGCAGCCAAAACACTATTGACCTCCCGCTTGAGGAATTCCTCGTAGGCCCTGGTTGACGTCGTTATGTCGCCATCTTCAGCAGCAAGAATGCCTGTCCAGAACCAAACTTCGTTATCCGGACCGCTATTGCAGTATTTCACGCCCTTACGGGCACCCTGTTCAAAAACATCCAATTTTAGCCCTCTCAACTCGGCTACTCGCTTCTGGCAATGTACTGCAACAGCATTAAGCTTTGCATCTATAGCGAAATCAGCTACCGCCCGATAAAGACTCTCCATGTCCAGCCCTCTTGGTAATATGGTATTAGCTTTATAGCCTGCTATAGCTTCTTCAAGTGCCTCTATGATCTTCGGCTCAGGACGGCTTCGTCCAAACAGTTCCGGCGCGAACACTCTCAAGGCAAGAACATAGTTATTATTCCTAAGGTACTCATTGTCGGCCAATGTAGTGCGTGCACATATGGCCAAGGCTGTTCCTTCGTATTCCATAGCAGCCCACAAAGCTATATGTTGAACCATCTGCTGTCTTTGCTCTTGATTACCCAGCAGGTTCAGATACCTCACTATGGAACAGGCAAGACCTTGTTTTGGGGCTTTCGTCATACAACTTCTGATCAGATGCCTATACAAACTATCACTTGCCTTGCTCTGCCTAATGGTATTTATCAGCTTGTACAGGAACTGGGGTTCGTCAAGCAAGACTACACACGTATCAAGGAGTAATCCAAAGGCATTGTCCCTCTGCTGATTAGCCTTTGTTGCGTACTCCTTTAACAAAGAGAGGCAGAAATCCTCTAACCGTTGCCTGGATATCTCTCTTTTCAACCATTTCCTGGCATAATCCAGGCCGTTCTTTTTATCAAGTAAGACGATTCTGCTCAAGGCCCTGGCTGCTGCCGGAGAATCAGGAAACATTTCCAGGATACGATAATACTCGCGCAAAATATCGCTATCGGAATATCCTTCGATTTCCCGTGCCATTGTAATCACCAGAATGCACTTCGCAATCAGATTACCATGCGTCTCAACTGTCGCTCGATTAGCATTCCAATTGCCGAGCCCAAGCAAAACTCCGTACGCTTCTTTGGCCGCCTTTTTTGGATCAGCTTCTATCTCCGACTCGAAAATACCCTCGATCCAATGCCTAATAGCCATATCGTTAAACTTGACATTACCTGTCGTACCGGACGGATTAGCTATTACAGCCAAGCCGGCGTAGACTGTATCCGCCATATCGATGATTTGTGCATCACCTGCCTGAAACCATCTGACACTGTCATTAGAGAAATATCCTCTAAACTGGCTTCCTTTTCTTTGAAGTTTGATCCAGAAAGGAAATGAGAAAAACATGTCTTGGTCAACATCCTCGATAGAGCCATTAAAACTTTGGTGCGTATCGTGATCAGCTATGGCCCGGTACTCAAAGATAATCCTATGCCCATTTTGCGGCGATGGCGATAACGCGGTTATAGAATGTTTTGATCCGGTCTTCAACGTCTCACGAATCATGACCCCAACCTTGGTCTGCCTATTTCCAGTATTTGGTAGGATGGAATCTATTCCTGTAATACATACGGAAACCTCGCCATCCCCATGTAGCTTGCCAAAAAGGTAATGAAATGAATCTTTTTGGTTCCAAAGCCATCCCCCTTTGACTTTGACTACCCAAACACCGAGTTCACTGTCGTATTCACCGGTTCCGTCACGACAATCTCCAATATCCAGATTCTGCCACTGAGATGCAAATGTCATGGTCTCCACCAGTAAGACTATAATTGTCATAACAAAGATTACTCGTCGCATATCAGATCTCCATAATGATTCCATTATTAATTTTCTTACTATATATTTCACACTAACCTTGATGTTGTTGATATACCCCCAAACTTCAGTTTGGATCCACAGGGCTCCATAGGTAGTTTCTACATCGATTGTTTTATAAATGCCATTCAACAATATTGGCCGAGTTAGTCTTTCAGTATAGCTCAGGTAATGGTTTTTCTTCCGTCGTCAGTTTCCATCCTATTCCCCGCACAGATTTTATTATTTGAGGCCGGGCTGGGTCAGGCTCAATGATCTTTCGCAGTTTCCCTATATTAACATCAAATGTTTTGCCTCCCTCATCAGGAGGTGTACAAATCGAATCTACCCAGATATACGATTTCTGTAGTTCATCTCTTGAGATAACATGATTGGAATTATCCAGGAAATATTTCAATAAATCGGCTAAAATACCTCTTAGCTGGTAGCAACTTCCATCGCGCCGAACCTCTCTGCGATCAAAATCAATTATGGTATTTTTTAACCGTATTGTCCCAATATGGGACCAAGATGACCTACTGTTACAAAGATGTGCTCGTATACGTTTTGTCAATACTCCGGCTGATGTTTGTTTACCTACTACCACATCGTTAACACCACAATCAAATAACTGCTCCTCAACATGTTTGTTAACTTTCATCATCAAGACTATCAGCTTAGTTTGACTGCTAAGGGAACGTATAAATGAACAAAACCTGAACACCTCTTTGCCCATAGTATCGAAATGCATAATGATCAAATGATATGAGTGCTTTTTTATCATTTTTTTTGCTGCTCGGATGGTTGATGCTTCGTGCAGTTCAATCTTCAAAGTCTCAAGATTATTACGAAGGCGGACTTGCCTCTGAGAGTTACGGTCAATAAATAAGCCAATTTGGTCCTTCATACTACACTCAAACCTTAATACGTAAATCACCGGGAATCCCTTCCTCTGTATGTAACAACGCATGTAAAATTAGTTATCTATGACTCAGTTTCGTATATTCGGTATAATTCGTAGCAGCACACATTGAAAGTAAAAGTTAATTAAACGTTATTTTGACTGGTTTTCCCCGACGATCGAAAACCTACCAACAGAATGCACAATTACTATTCGGTTATATCCCTGTGCCGTTATTCGCTGTTTTCGACATGCCATCAGGCTCGCAGACCTCGCAAATATGTTTTTTTTCAACCTACTTTTTCGTTTCTTTATAATTTGTCCTGCACTATCCAAAAGTTATCCCAACTTACCTATGTTACTCATTTTTAAAAATATACTGTTTCAACCTGACTTTTCTTTTATTAAAAGGACTTTAAAAACTAAAACGTTAAGTAAGCACGTTATCAAATATTTTGTCTATAATTGGCGAGGACCTGAGGAATGTGTACCCAACTGTGTTTTCTGTATACATAAAACATAAACAGTCTACAATCCTTGTCAACACTTATTAATATATATATCGCAAGCATACTGAAGCCTGTAGAATCCATATACGTTACTGTTGTACCTGTAGTGACCTAAGTGGCACTACTTCCCTCATATAAATAGACATGCCACATACCAAAAAAGTTGATGGAATTTTTTTATATTTGTCGGTTCACACACGCTTTATATGAACCAAATATGAGGACAAAGCACGGCAGGCTCTTTCTATCCGGCTATCAAGAGCATCAGCAGAAATGTTACGAAATCTGTCGACATTATGATTGATGACTCTGCCTTCAAACATACCAGGAAACTACAGATTCACTCAGATGACTTTGTCATACCATTTACTTTTGTTTTACTTTAACAGGGATAGACTTGATGACATACTGTGTTCTCTAAGAGAGTCAATTGGAGCCCGTAAAATGAACAGACTTGATGAGCTTGAAAATTGAAGCAAAAATATGGTTTGCGAAGCTTACAACCTTCTGGGAAAAACAATTAATTTAGGGTCAATGAGAAAAAACTCTACGGCCCTTTTTATACTTTCTCGAAAAGCTTCTCAAGGAACAGCCCCATTTCCTGTAATCCATATCGACGCCGGTGAAAAAAACTCGAACTCAAATAAGTCTTTTGTGAAAAGTGGATCATGGTATGGAACCTCGACCTAATCTTAGCGAAAAATACTTCAAAGATTGTGAGAAAAATAAGTCATATGGATAAATTGTTCCATTGTAACTTGCTCAAGAAAGATTCATTAAAACAATACGTAAGCCAGCATTACTTCGACATAACTATGCCGGCTTTATATCACAACGAACACGGTATTCGTCCCGAAGAACAGGATTTGAGTTCGACATTCTCATCAGGATTAACCGTGCTGTGTAAACTAAGGCGAAGATGCTAAGCGATCTCAGAAACGACATAGTTAGCTATGGATCTCCAAACAACTGAACAGACTAATTTTAGATATATCACATACCACCTTCTCATTATGGCAATATGTCTACTGGTTGTTCTACTTCCGGGTCAAATTTACCCCAGATACTATATGATTTTGGGAACCGCCATATTTGTAGGGATTGTCTTCTGTTCCGCAAGGTCATATTTACTGGCGCTCTTTGCGCTGAAGAAAAAGAATACATACGACAGGCTGCCGGATGAATTGCCTCGCGTCTCACTAATCATTCCATCTTATAATGAGGAGGCAGTACTGGAAAGAACTATTCCTACTGCATTAGCGATGGACTATCCGCCAGACAAATTGGAATTGATTTATGTGTATGAATCGGCCTGTACGGACAGGACTGAACAGATCATTCGGGCCTTTGCCAGCCAAGACTCCCGGATCAAAGCTGTGCGGCGCATCACCCAAAAAGGAGGAAAGGCGGCTGTGACTAACTACGGTTTGCAATTTGCTACAGGAGACATCATCGGAATATTCGATGCCGACCACTCTTTGAACAGCGATCTTGTTCGTCTCGCCGTTGCGCAACTACAGGCCCCAAATGTAAAGTGCGTACGGGGGTGGTGTAGAACTATCAATCGTACGCATAATATTGTAACGCGGCTTGTAGCACTTGAGCGTGACATGGTTGAACGACTCTGCATTTACGGAGCCTGGCGAATGGGTGGATTTTCCACTTCTACCGGCGGACATTCATTTTTCAAAAGAGATGTCTTCGACGAATTCGGATTGTTTAACGAGGATATTCTAACAGAGGACATCGATTTCTCCGCTAAGCTTCACGCGGCGGGATATCAGATTGCAGTTCTTCCACAAATGCAGTCATGGGAGGAGGCGCCAACATCACTGCGGTCGCTGGTTAGCCAACGAAAGCGATGGACCAGAGGGTGGATACAGGCTTGGCGGATACATGCCACCCGTATCCTGAAGATGAAGAAGGCAACACTTTTTAAGCGGATCGACATTCTCATAAGCCTAACTTGCACGGTCATATCCGGGCTGTTCGCCATATTAATCCCCTTAAAAGGACTATCTGCCCTCGATTTCAGAACATCCTGCTTCGACGAAAACGTCTCATTTATGCTCTGGCTGTTTGCCACTACCACCCCTGGCATTATAGCGACCTTGGTGTGGTGCTTGGGTAGAGAGGAAGAAAATCCATCAGGACCGGAAGAATTACTTCTAATCCCACTGTTGATTCCTTACATCATCTTTTGGTTTTGTATCAGTTGGATCTGCCTTGTCGACGAGTTTGTGTTTCGTTGGCCGTTCGCGTATGTAAAAACCGAACGTAGCGAGAAAGATCTCGTGTCTGCCGAGTTGGATACCGACTTGATCACCGAGTTGACCACCGAAGATCAAATGGTTCAGACAGAAGAAGTCGTGGAAGGGCTAAAGGCCGAGTTGTCAAAATCCTTAGATACATAAGACAATTCGAATAAATTCTATGGCCAATCAAAAACATCTTGGCCGGAATCGGGAGTGTTCCTACTCCCGTTGTCGGTAGAATGGTTAGGCCTCTTATGTCACATGAAGGCCAGAGTAACCTACAAGTTTTAATTTGCATGTCAGGCACATCAATACCGTTTTGAGAACATAACCAGCACTCGGTTTACTCGCGTATGCGGCAATATTGGCCAAGCTGCCCGTTCAATTCTTCGCTGCCACGCCATCCATACTTTTAGTTGGCGTGACAAATGTTACTACTGAACGTTTAGGAATTAACAAGGGCTGTTTCACTGAAACTTCCTTGCAGGCGGTCAGATTTTCCACGGAATTGGTGATATAAGGAATCAGTACCCGGATGGAATCTGCACGCGGGGCATCGGTGAATTGCAGTTTAACAGGCACGTTTTGTGATTGATAGTTCACAAATACGAGTACAACTCTATGATGATCATTGTCGTAGTAGGCCGAAACGAGCAGGCCTTCTACGGTATCCTTAGGGCTGGCCCCATCGGACCGCGATACTGCCACGCGTTTCATGCCCGGTCGAATGAACCGGCTATAATTCCCTAATGCCCATAGTATTTTTGAGTCATAGAAGTTGCCATCCCTGAAGATCTTGTCTGCATATACCAGGCCATCCTTATAATCATAAACTGAAATCCCCAACCACCACTGCCAGGAACTCGCCTGCGCCACAGTCAAATCATAATGGATCACTCTCGCCACATGCAGCGCTGGGTCGATTCCGAGATCCCTGCCTCTGCCGCCATCACCGAGAATGCAGTATTCTGTCATCCAGTACTCCAGATTTGAGCGTTGCAAAAGTTTCTCAGCCAATCGCTTTCTCTTTACAACCAAACCGGTTTCCGGGGTATCTGTGAAGTAGCTGTGACCACAAAGTCTGTTACCCAGCATTTCGTGGATGTCAGTATTTCCAAAGCCACCAAAGAAGTAGTCAATATAATTGATCCGATCAAGTCTGTTTTGATATAGGTAGTCAATATGACTGGATTCAGGAAGCAATATCCGTGTCGGCAGGTCGTGCTTACGGATATCTCTACACAGTATATATAAAAGCAGAAACATATCAGGATTTTCGTACCTGCAGCCTTCCTGTGTGGGATCAGCCCAGTCCCACTCAGGTTCATTGATCGGACTGACACAGGCAAATGTAATCCCTTCTTTTTCGTGGAAATATTTGAGAACATCCACCAAATAGGAAGCAAAATCAGCAAATTTCTCTGGCGACAAATTAGTGCTTCCAGAATTAGCGTCGCAGAAGGCTTTGCCGTTCTTGGTCATATGGATCGGCGGGCTATTAACAAAAAGGTCGAACTGCTCCACTCCCCGCTGCTGTGCGGCCTTCAAAAACCACCGCTGACCCGGTAGTCGAGACCAATCATAATGCTTGAAATCTTCTGATAAAAAGGTATCCGCCCTGCGCCAGACCGAACGAATGTTCTCACGCCGGCTGCTGCCGGCTCCAAGATTAAAGCGCCAGATAGAAAGCCCGATGCCTTTGGGATTGTTTTTGGAATCCAAGCCTGTCTCAAACAACAAATCCGCGATTGCTCTTCGTTTCTTCAAAGGCCACTGGCCTATAAACTGGACCGTCCAACAGTCAGACGCACCAAAGCCGTGAATCGTCTGTTTCTGCCGGGCTATGTCAATTGTAACAAATAGTGGATTTTCTTCACGTGTGTTCAAATTCGTCTTTCGGCCAGGCAAACATATGACTTGTGCCTGACAAAAAATGTGAAGAAAGAATATGACAAATATTCCGGTCAGAATACGACAAGAAGTTATTGTCAAGCAAAACCGCATAGGAACCTCCATTTCCCCTTTGGTAAAAAAAGACACTCGAGATTCTTCATATTTCAACTACTGTACTGAAAACAAAAGTGATTAATGTATAATTCATTACAAATCAAGTAAATGAATTGTAAATTGTCGTGAAGTAGAATTGAATAAATCCTAAGCCCCACAGTACTGCACTTCCTCGATAGGTCTCTGCAACAACGCATAGCGGGTGTATTCGACTTGTTTTGAATCCGCCAATATAGGCAAAATATAAAATCAGGGCAGCACTCCTTCAATCTTACCATCCATTCTATCAAGGCCACACAATTCTGAACTCAGCACAAGGTATCAGGTTTTAATCTTCTTTTACTGGTTAAGTCGAGTTCTTGCTGTTACACGAATATTGTTGATTCTTTACTATCAGATCGACTGCCAATAGGAGACCGATGCTTTTAGGAGTAAGCTCATTTATACGTCAATTGTTGTCTATCAATGAATTTAAATTGAATAACCTAAAAATTCTGAAATACATCCTAACGAGAATGGGCAACCGTTGTCTATATAAGAGGTTAGGCGTTTATGTTTTGAGAAATTGTGGAATCATGACAGAGCAAAAGGCTGAAAACACCAGCGAGGGGATTCCTAAGATCTTCGCGCAAGACCCGGCAACACCTACGCATGATCTTCATGCTTTAACTGTTGATGACAATTGGCTCGATAAAACTCTATATGCCGTTCGTAAGTTGATAAAGCAATTTCGAAATTTACACTTGATATCGTCACAATTCTACCCATTCATCCTTTTGGGAATCTTCGCTTTCATTGTACTGCGTATTCCTTCACTTGCAGAACCCCACTGGTATGGAGACGAAGGCATATATGCTGCTATTGCACAGGAAATGAGTTACGACGAAACGCTGTATAGAGACATCTGGGACAATAAGCCACATCTGATCTACTGGCTTTTCCTGCTCGCGGGTAATACCAATAGATTACTTTGGGCTCGCATATTCAATTTAGCCGCTGGAATCGCGACTATAATCGGGATTTACAGACTTGCAACAGAACTGACCGATACTAAAAAAGCTTTCTTGACTTTTTTTACAGCTATCTTCTTGCTTGCCACTCCTCTCCTTGAAGGGAACATTGCAAATGCAGAAAACTTCTTTTTGCCGCTTGTCGTGTGGGGATTATGTTTAGGTTTTACCGCCAGTGAAAATAAACGAAAGCAACTGATATCTGGAATACTATTTGGTTTCGCTTCACTGTTCAAACTATCCGCATTATTAGACTTTGCGGGATTTTTCGTCTTTCTCATCTTTACGAGAACCAGGTTTATTAGCAAAAAGCCGGAGACCAAGGATATCTCAAAACTTTCTTTTTTAGCTTTGGGATTTCTGACTCCCATACTGTGTATTTCACTCTTTGAACTTACTCGGAAGAATTTCGGCAATTTCGCAGCAACAATGTTTATCGACATGCTTTGTTATGTGGGTTATCCGGGGAAAAACTGGCTCGGAATTATATTCTTCCCAATGACAGGCAAAGTGAAATTACTATTGCTTCTGATTGGAACAATAATAATAGGCCTTAACTTCTTCTCAGGGAAGATGGATAAAAAAGAAGTCTTTGTTGCCCTTATACTTTTCTTTGAATACATAGGTACTCTCGTATCATCCCGACATTACGTCCACTACCTTCTTCAAGTACTGCCGGGATTTTCCCTATTTATTGCCATATTGATAACAAAGTTACGCACTCCACTGCCCCTACTCAAGAAAATAAATATCTTTACAATCTCCATTTTGGGCTTTTATCTGGCCCTGATAACATTTAACCAGGGTGATGCTATACACGTAAATTACGGATGTGGAGAACTCAGTAACAGAAATCTTTTCTATAAACTGTACGCATATTACGAAAATTACGTGAGCTATGCAATACTTCAATCGAAATCCAGGGCTGACAACAACCGATTTTTTAATAACGAAGAAACAAATATGGAGGTACTGGGGCAAAATTTAGATTCTGTTTTCGCTGATATTCCAAGGGACAAAATATATGTATATACTAACCGCGCATGGACATATCCATATTTAGGCATCAGGGTTCCAATCTTTTTTTCTACAGAGCATCAACGGCATCTTACAAGAAATGGGCATGATAAGCTTTTAAACGGTTTGAAAGAAAATAAAACTCAATTAATCGTATTAGAAAAAGGTGTTCCTTCTTTCGAAGGACTTGAGGCATTGATTAGCGAATCTTACAAAAACGTGATGGAAGATAGACTATATCAGTACTTCATTATGGCTTCCCATCCATGAAAAATAGTCTTCAGACAGCTAAAAATTATCTAAAACTAACAGCTACCGCAACCATGGTACAAAATTAACATGCGGTTCAGTTCAATAAGAACAGGGTAGTTAGGTGCATTCTTTTGATAAAGAACTACATATGAGCAAAGCACTTCGACCAAAACGAAAATACCAAATCCGGCTGATTCTCATATTCATCCTGGGGTTTGCTCTTCGATTATATCATATAGACTTTCTGGACATTTGGAGAGATGAGGCCTTTTCGATAAATGTCGCTTCACAGACACTATACAGGATTATTGAGATCACAATCGATGATATGCACCCTCCCCTGCATCTATTTCTTCTCAATTTCTGGATGAAATTGTTCGGTTCAAGTACCATCTCTGTAAGAATGCTTTCCCTTATCTTTGGTATGTTGACGATCTACTCCACCTATTTACTCTCAACACAGGTCTTCAGCAAACCAACCTATAGATTATTGACCGCACTTTTTGCGTCAATTAATCCCTTATTCATTATATATTCTCAAGAAGTGAGAGCCTATTCGATGCTGACCACATTTGCAGCTGCCGTGATTTACTTTGCCTGCAGAATGAATAGCAAGACACGGTTAAATACATACTTCTGTTTCATACTGTTTTCAATCTTAGGGCTTTATACACACAATCTCTTCCCAATCCTTCTTTTCAGCATAATGATCGCCATTCTCATAAGGATCCTGTATCCTACCACCCGGCGCATCAAACTAAAACTCTTTTTCCGACATGGTGACTTTAAGCGCATAGCAGTATCCTATGTCTGCATTTCGATCTGTTATCTCCCCTGGTTAGTAATAATAGCAAAGCAGTTCGCAAGAATGGAAACCGAGGGATTTTGGCTGCAATTCGATCCCATCAAAGATGTGATTAACACCTATGGCTGGTTCTTCACGTCACACAATTACAATCGCAGTTTCACTTTCTTCAACCGGTTCGCCTATAGTTACATCCGGATATTTGCCATTTGGTTGAGCATAGGAGGTATTATCCTGGAACTCGGCAATAGCACCAGACACTCTCTAAAGCTATCATGGTTAGCGATTCTCGCGCTGAGTACCGTATTTCTGATTTCATTAAAATCTCCATTATATTTTATACGATATCTGATATTTGTAGTACCCATCTTGTTGATACTTCTGTCTTATGGAATCAGAGGATTTCTTGCACTTTTGGGCAGAAAATTAGCAACCGTTCTGACGGCCATGTTCATCATCTCAAATCTCTTATTCTATTTGACTAACATTGCCCAGTATACTTATAAGGCCCAATATCAGAAGGCACTTAGGACTATCGAATTCGATCCTGCAACTGATATCATTCTGCATCCACATGCAGTTACATACCATAGTTTCAACTATTACTCGGATCTTCCCAACTTTATTTACGATCCAAAACGCGGCATCGCATATTTTGAGGGATTGGCATATATCTCTGAACAAGATTATTACGATGGACACCTGGAAAAGTTTAAGCGCATATGGACCTTAAACTTATGGAATGATAACAACTTTGAAAGGAAACTGGGCACATACGGATTCGAAAAGGTCGAAACGAAGTACTTTGGACCGGAACTGTCTGTAAGACTTTGGGCCAAGAAGCAGATGAAGTCCACTCCTCAGGAACAAATAATAACACCGGCAAGCAGAAAGTCAGGAAACAAAGTATAAGTCAATTTTGTGTGGAAATGAATTCCACAGTTTTATGGAATTAAAGTACACCGATTTGTCTTATTGTGAGGCAAACTCATTTGGAACGGATTAGGAAGTTGTAAAAGACATGAGAGATTAATAACTATGAATGATGAACGTGATAAAATTCCTGTAGTAATTATTGGAAGCGGCTTCACGGGACTTGCCGCCGCTTATGAGATTTCCCGCAGGGGTATTCCGGTTACTATACTTGAGAAGGATGATGAAATAGGCGGCCTCGCCGGATGTTTCAAAATAAACGGACAGTGCGTGGAGAAATTCTACCATCACTGGTTCACCAATGATTAATACTTAATCAGGTTTACAAAGGAGATCGGCTGTAAAGATCAACTGGTATACAACCAAACAAAGACCGGTGTCTACATAGACAAGTATTTTTTCAAATTGTCCACACCCTTAGATGTTATGCTCTTCAAGCCTCTGGGATTGTGGAGCCGCATCAAGCTTGGGCTATTGGTTTTGAGAGTACGAAGGGTAAAAGATTGGAAAGCGTTGGAATCCGTAACTGCCAGCGAATGGCTGATAAAATTATGTGGGCAGCAAGTGTATGAGGTTGTGTGGGGACCGCTTCTGCGAGGCAAGTTTGGGTCTTTTGCTTCGGAAATATCCGCAGTATGGTTCTGGAATAAACTTGTACTGCGGGGGGGCAGTCGCAGTAAGACCGAGAAGGAAGTGCTCGTATATTATCGGGGTGGTTTCAAGACTTTTATAGAAACAATAGCAAATAAGATTAAGTCTGCCGGTGGTGAGTTTGTGAAGGGCGCTTCAGTTGAAGCACTGATTGTCCGGGATGGTCGTGTAAAAGGAGTTCAAATGTCTAAAGTAACAATCGATGCTCGTGCCGTTATTGCAACGCCGGCATTGCCAATCACTGCAGGTCTGGTTGAGCCCCATATCTCGGGCAAGTATGCAGACCAGCTAAGACGGATTAAATATCTTGCCAATATATGTTTGGTGCTGGCGTTGTCCCATAGTCTCTCAGATATTTACTGGCTTAATGTAGCTGATCCTGAATTCCCCTTTATCGGTATTATCGAGCATACAAATTTTCAACCTGCTGAAAATTATGACGGCTTACATATTATTTATCTTTCGACATATCTTCCGGAAACTGCTGAACTTTTCTACATGAAAAAAGAGCAGATATTC
>Ga0209536_100004545_pt1 | contig 21912 bp, 17 predicted proteins | sample DeeMarSeWOR28_12_FD_187461 | JGI IMG/M metagenome (GOLD analysis project Ga0209536, IMG submission 187461) | Marine sediment microbial communities from White Oak River estuary, North Carolina - WOR-2-8_12 (SPAdes) (version 2) | ecosystem: Environmental > Aquatic > Marine > Intertidal zone >... | reverse complement strand
GTTTTGGTATTGTACATAACTCCTATATCAAATTTATTCCATGCCGGGGTTGTTGACTCATTTAGTGTTTCATCAACTCTTAATTGTGAGTTATTGAAAGTGTGTTTTATAAAGACAAAGGTATTATAAAATGCAGGGGATGTTAGTTTCGTTACAACATTCAGTGGCGAAATTTCCGAGAGCGGTGATTTACTGGTTGTGTTCTGTGCGTAAGTGTAACCTGCGTTCACCCCGATAAAATTCCAATCAAATCTAAAATTGAATCCGATCATATAAGCATCAACATTTTCGTAAGTGGTGTATGGCTTTGTCCCAATTGATGCTTGTTTAAGATTGACATAATTCCAAACTCTTGTCCCAAATAATTCAAGGTTAAAGTAATTGTAACCTATTGAAGCTCTAAGTGTTGTGCGGATCGGTTGATTGAGTGTGGGATTGCCTAACCAATTCGGTTTTGCCATTGGTTTTTGTACGGCGATAAACAAGTATTCTGTTTCAGGTGCTTCCGATGCGGCTTCCAACAATCCAGATGTACTCCATCCATCAGAAATAATTGTTGAGAAGTTTGCACTTAAACCAAAGGTTGGAAACCATCTGCTTAATTCGGCATCAGGATAAAGCGATTTATAGAAATCAAATCTGTCTTCATTGCCGATATTATGATGAACAATTCCCGCTCTTCCGGAAATACTAAATTTTTCTAAATCAAATTTCTTATAAAGCGAAGCAGAATACATACTAACATCCGGCAGCATATTGTTATTGATTGTAGTCATCGGAGTTTTAATTGCATTATCAATATTCCAGTTTCTAAAAAAGACTTCATAAAAATTTCCGATTGCTCCAATTGTTAAATTTTTTGCATCGCTTTCCATAGCGCCCGCACTGACACGAAGCTGGTTCGTCATCAGGTGATCTGTGTAATTAAAATAAATTTTGTTGCTGTTATAACTAACGTAACCACTGAAGACTTTATTGCTTATTTCATCCATAAGCAAATATGGGAATGAAACATTTTCTGTATAAGTGAAGGCTGCTCCGTACTTCCAAGTTGATTCGGCACCATGGAATGTTGCCTCTGCAAGTTTATAGCTGAAATTATCCTTATAGCCGTAAAGATCTTTAAAGTATCTGCCGTCAGCATCTTGATACGGAAGTCCGGATGAATATCTTAAAGATAATCGATGATTATAACCTTCTGCAGAGAGTGAGCCATCAAAAGTTTGTGATGCTGCCGAAGAGCCGGACAAACCTGCCTTTAAAGAAATAGGCTCAACTGGAACTGTGCGATGAAATGAAACCTTACCACCCAAACCGCTTTGGATATTTCCTGCGGTTTTATTCAACTCAAGCGATTCTAATTCTAAAGGATTAACACGCGAAAGCGGCGAGTCCATTCTATTCGGGCATGCACAATGATAACGCTCGCCGTCAATAACAACACTTACATCTCCTTTTTTGAATCCATCTGCATAAATATCCTGCGCAAAGAAAATTCCTTTGCGGATAAGATTAAATCCGTTTCTGTTTAATAGAGAGGAGAGATTATCTTTTTCAATTGGTGTTTGATAATCACCGAGACTTAATTTCTGTGAGGTGATTTCTACCGGTTCAAGCCAATAAACTTGGAGACTGTCATCCCATTGTGCAAAAATATTAATTGATATTATAAATATTAATAGAGCGAGTGTAATTGCAATTTTCATTAGCATTTTCCCTTATTTTCAACATTCGAAAATACAAAAAGAGAAAATCAGATAAAATTGTCCGATAATCAATAATTGCAGGCTGGCAACATTATAACGCAATTAAGCGAATCAAATTTTATCTTAGGGTTACAAAAACAAATTTAATTTAAAAATGAAAACTATTCTATTACTTTTTTTTATTATCGCTTTACAATTATTCCCGCAAATCGACTCACAAGACAGCGGCGGACCGCTTACTCCCCAATGGGCTGCTTACGATGTTAAGTTTTACAACATAAATCTCAACATCGATCCCGATAAGCAAACAATTAAAGGCTGGGTTGGTGTAACTGCAGAAGCTGTAAATAATATGAATAAGCTTGTGCTCGACCTTGATGATAGGTATAGAATTACACAAATCGTCTGGGATTCATCGGAAGATTACGTTGAGTTAAACTTCAAGCATAAAAACGGGAAAATAAGAATTGATTTGCCAACTGAAGTATCAAAAGGAAATACTTTTGCTGTTAAAGTTTATTACGGTGGCAAACCAAGAGTTGCAGAACGCCCGCCGTGGGATAACGGATTTACCTGGGCTAAAACAGAAAGCGGCGAGCACTGGATTGGTGTAACATGCCAGGGCGGCGGCGGTGATGTTTGGTGGCCCTGCAAAGATCATCCATCCGATGAGCCTGATTCCGTGCTGCTTAACTTTACCGTGCCGGCAAATCTGGTTTGTGCTTCAAATGGAAAGCTGAGATATATTTTAGCAAATAAAGAGGGAACGCACACTTACAGCTGGTTTGTTTCAACTCCTATTAATAACTATGGCATTTCTCTTCACGCTGCACCATACGATACAATTCAATATAAATACACAAGTGTTACGGGGGAGGAAATTCCTGTAACGATTTGGGTCCTGCCGGAAAGCATGGAAAAAGCAAGAGAACATTGTCCTGAGTTTTTAGATCATTTAAGATGGTATGAAGAGCAGGTCGGTCCGTATCCATTTCGTGCTGATAAGTACGGTGTTGCAGAAACTCCTTACCTTGGAATGGAGCATCAGACAATAATTGCAAATGGTTATGGTTATAAAAAGGATCAGTTCGGATTTGACTGGCTGCATCATCACGAGCTTGGACACGAGTGGTGGGGAAACATGGTTACTGCAAAAGACTGGAGTGATTTCTGGATCCACGAAGCTGTATGCGGCTATATGCAAACTCTTTACATTGAAGACAAACTGCAAGACGTAAATCCCAAAGCATTTATGATGAACTGGAAGATGTGGAAAAACGAACAGCCTATTGCACCGCGCAAAGAAATGACGGAGAACGAAGCTTACACAAATGATATGTATTCAAAGGGATCTTATGTTCTGCATACATTGCGTTACTATTTAGGCGATGAGGTTTTTAGAAAAGTATTAAGAAGGTGGGCGTATCCGAATCCAAAAATGGAAGAGATACGGGACGGCGAGCAGTGCAGGTTTGCAACCACGGATGAGTTCCTTGAAATTGCGGAGAAAGTTTCCGGTCGTGGGCTTGACTGGTTCTGGGAAGTTTATTTCAGACAGGCATCTCTTCCTGTTCTTAAAACAAAAATTGAAAATGATTTTCTTTATCTCGAATGGGAAATTGAAAATGATCTCCTGTTCTCCGTTCCCGTTGAAGTAAGGTTGGGCGATGAAATAGTTAAAGTAGAAATGCGGGAAGGTGCCGGCTCAGTGAATATTCCTGAAGGAGTTGAACCGGAAATTGATCCAAATAAATGGATTACGATGGCGGATGTTGAAATCAAAGAATAAAAATATGCTGATTCTTTTATTTATTTTATTGTCATTTTCTGTCTTTGCACAAGAAGATCATTTACAATTCTCTTCTTTCCTCCACAGGGGGATTGAAAGAACTTATTATCTGCATCTTCCACCCAATTTTGACGATTTAAGTTCTTTCCCATTGGTTATGGTTTTGCACGGCGGTGGAAAGGGCGACGGTGATGAGGTTGCAAATCATTTCGGATTTAATGAGATTGCTGACAGGGAAGGATATATAGCTGTTTATCCAAATGGAATCGACTCACGATGGAATGACGGAAGAGGTAAAACCTTCAACGAACAGAAGGGATTAAAAAATATTGATGATGTGGGATTCTTATCAGTGCTGATTGATACTATGATTGAAAATTATAATGCTGATCCAAACAGAATTTTTGTTACAGGTGTATCAAACGGCGGGATGATGACGTTCAGGCTGGGGTGCGAAATTACATCAAAGCTTTCGGCTATTGCACCCGTAATTGCAAACATTCCTAAAAACATCATTGATAAGTGCTCCCCCGATTCCCCACTTCCTGTTTTAGTAATGAACGGAACAGAAGATCCGCTTGTACCGTGGGACGGTGGAAAGGTAAAATTTCTCTGGAAAGAAATGGGTGAAGTTGTTTCAACAGAAAATTCAGTGCGCTTTTGGGTTGAACACAATAAATGTTTTGAAGATCCGGTTACTGAAATTCTACCGGACGTAGATGATGAAGATGAATCGAGGGTAAAGAAAATAACTTATAAAAAAAAAGAAAGCAATTTAGAAGTTGTTCTTTATGCTATTGTAGGCGGCGGGCATAACATTCCCGGCGGTAATACTCCGGACCTTAGTTTATTTATTGGAAGCAAAAATAATGATATAAATGGTGCAGAAGTGATCTGGGAATTTTTTAAGAAAGCTCAGCCAAGGATTTCACCTAAATAGTGAGGCCATTCACTTGTAACATCCTGCTTGTCAAACCTTGCCTTTCAGGACAAACCGGAATGACAGGAATATATTTAGTAATAAAAACGAATATCATTCCCACAAGCCCTGATTTAAATCAGGGCGCACCGGGATAAAGAACAATATCCTTGCGACTTAGCTTCTCTGCGGTTATTTTTACCGTGGAGACGCAAAGCCGCTAAGACTCATTTCAATAAAACCATCTTTTTAGTGCTTGAATACTCACTAACTTTAAGCTGATAAAAATATACGCCGGAGGCGTATCCGCCTCTGGCGGAAATGTAGCCTGGTAATGATGCCGCATTGAACTCAACTTCATACTCGCCGGCTGGTTTTTCTTCGTTCACGACTGTTGCAATTTCATTACCGAGTATATCGTAAACTTTTAATTGTACAGACACGCGATCGCGTGTCCCTACTTTAGGAATGCTGTATTTTTTTTGTGCTTGGGTTAAACGGGTTGGGGTAGTTCTGATATAAATAATAATCCCAAGGAACATCGTTTGGTATTTCTACACTAACAGTTGTATTAATACTTTTAAAAATCCCTCTGTTTGTCGTGCCTGCATACAGAAATCCTTCTGAATCAAATTCTAATGAAACCCCTGCAGAACTAATCCCTAAATTTATTTCAGTCCAACTTTCGCCGTTATTATAGGAAGCATAGTAAGTATAATGACCAGCTTGATCACCATAACCAACAGCACAATATAATCCTGCATTTTTACTTCCGTTAATAGCCTTTATTCTTTTACTAACAAAACCACTATCAATGGATTCCCAACTTATTCCATCATCAGTTGAGCGAAAAAGTCCATAGCCAACATCATTTCCTGCATATATATATCCTAAATGATCGACATAAGCTACGGTGATATCTGCATCTAATATCTTTTCCCAAGTGAAACCCCGATCAAATGAACTGTACAGACCAGTTCCCCCAGCATAAAAAGTCTGATCATTAGCAATATATAACAAAGCAGTTGCAGGGAAATCAATAATGGTCCAATGGTTTCCATCATCTGTTGTTCGATACAAATCTCCAAATGAAGAGGCATAAACATTACCACTGTCATCACAATGAATAGTACCGGGTATAATATTAATTCCACAACTAGTCCAGTTTAATCCTTTATCTGTAGAACGAAAGATTCCTCCATCAACATAACTTGCAACAGCCCATATATCGCCATTCGTATTATAAGCAAGAGAAATAATGTTGTGGCCTGTAATACCATCTGAAGAATATTCCCAACTCAAACCTAAATCGGTTGAACGATACACTTCATTTTCGGTACCCGCAAAAATGATGTTGTTTTCATCTATAATTATGTCGTTTACTTGAGAAATGATAGGTCCTATTTGAATCCAACTTTCTCCCAGATCTAAAGACCTAAAAGCGCTTCCTGATTCAGTCCCTGCATATAAATTTGATCCTTTATCAACAAAAAGTGAAGTAATACTCAAATCAGTTAATCCATTGTTAACTGCTTCCCAGCTTTCACCATTATCACTCGATCTAAACACATCCTTATCGAATCTTGGATCGCCCCAAGTTCCAGCAAAAATGTAATCCTCCAGATCTGTATTGATGCTTGTAATTATTTGTTCAGAGTCACCCGAAACTACAAGTGTATCCCAAGAGCTTCCACCATTAGTTGAACGAAAGATTTTATCGTACCAACCGCCCGCAAAAATATAACCTTCTTGGCTTACTGAAATTGAAAATAAAATATTGTAATTGCTAAAGATTTGAATCCAATTTTCAGCCTGGTCTGTTGTTTTGAAAATACTACCAAAAGATGTTGCGGTATAAATATTGTTTTCATAATCAACAGTAAAAGCATGAGGCTCATCATAAGCACCCAAACCGTTCGATTTATTTTCCCAAGAGTTTCCATTATCAGTTGATCTTAGCACATGAGGTCCTGGACCATCCGATTCACCAGCATAAATAAATCCATCCTGATCAATAGTTAAAGCAAAGATATCATACCTATACATACCGTTACTTAATTGTTCCCAACTTTGCCCATTATCCAATGAACGATAAACACCCGTTCCATAGCCAGCAACAAAAATGTGGTCACTATCATTAATTGCTATTTCATCAATACTGGGCTGAAAATATGGATTAATGAAACCACTGTCCGAGTATGTCCAGTTTAATCCATTATAACTAGTGATAAATACCAAATCCCATCGTGTGCCCACAAAAAGTTGTCCTATGGAATTTTCACCAAAGGATTGCACAGAACCACCGAATGGGTCACTTGTTTGTTCCCAGAAGTAGTGTGCAGATATATTAATCGGAAGAATAAAAACCAGGATAGATATTTGAAGGGTTCGCATTTTTGCACCCTGAGGTTTTATAAAACTTACTACAAAACAAGTGAACAATTCAAACAATGTCAACTTTAAGCAGCATTTTGCGGGACGGGGTGGTGTTTATTTTTTCCTATTTTTGTTAATGAATATTTCATTCGTTCACATAAAGGGTGATATAATGAAAAATCTAATTCTGTTTTTTATCTTTATAATTACTTCTGCTCTTCAACCGCAAACTGATACAACTCTTTCGCAGCAAATTGAATCACTAAAAAAACAGAACGAAAACCTTGAGCACAGGCTTGATGTGCTTGAAAAGACAATTGATGATGTACTGTGGTTTCAGAGGGTGGGTGATGTTGCATTCATTGATAAAGTTTATATGACCGGTCCGCCTAAATGGAAAGAGCTAAACCCAACAGGGCAAGGCGCAGGTAATCCCGTAAAATTCTGGTCGTATATTTTTATTCCCAAAGGTTTAGATTACAACAAAAAATATCCGTTGATTGTTCTTCCACATGGCGGAGTGCACAGCAACTTTTCGACTTACTATACACATATAATTAAAGAGCTGATGGCACAACAGTACATTGTTGTTGCAGCTGAATACCGCGGGAGCACGGGTTACGGAAAATCGCACTACAAAAAAATTGATTACGGCGGCTTGGAATATGAGGATGTTGATTCAAGCCGAAAGTATATGCTCGATAATTATGATTTTGTTGATCCCGAACGGGTGGGAATCATCGGCTGGAGCCATGGCGGATTAATTACACTTATGAACATTTTCAATCATCCCGAAAATTATAAAGTTGCATTTGCGGGTGTGCCTGTCAGTGATTTGATTGCGAGAATGGGTTACAAAGATCAAAGCTACCGAGATCTATACGAAGCTGAATATCACATCGGTCAATCGGCAGAAGAAAACGTAGAAGAATATAAAAGAAGATCACCTGTGTGGAATGTTGATAAATTTGAAAACACTCCTCTGCTAATACACACAAACACAAATGATGAAGATGTGAACGTTCTGGAAGTAGAAGCACTAATTCGAGCACTTGAAGCTGGGGATAAAAAATTCGAATATGAAATCTTTCAGGATTTACCGGGCGGGCATTCATTCGACAGGCAGGATACAAAACTTGCCGTTACTATAAGGTTGAAGATTTATAAATTTTTAGAAAAATATTTATATCCTCCTAAACCATTTAATAGTGCTGAAGATATTCGTAATACTATTTACAGATAGTGAATTTGCGTCCGACATTTTCCTTTTTATAAAATAAATCGAGTTTATTGTCTAAAATTTTCAACTAATAAACGATTTGTGGCAGGAATGGTTTTTGTGGCAGTTAATCTTGAAAAATCATTTAAAATGGAGCAAAAAATATGAAATTTCTTGCAGGTTTCATTCTTATGGGTGCCATTGGCGTCGGCATTTACTATTTTGTTTTTGCTAACGCTAATGTTGATGTAGAAGTTACAGGTAAAATTCAGGTTTCACAGCAGCAAAGCTATGATATTAATGCCCCGGCTGTTTCGGGACCATTATATCTTGCAGTAGTAAAAGGAACCGTTAAAAACAACACCGATAAACACCTAAAAAATATTTTCATAAAATATTCAGTCGCAGGCCAACCGACCAGTGCAACTGTTTTTGATCTGGCTCCCGGACAAATGCTTGAATACAACACAAACGGTGTAAAAACTAAAGCGATGAATCCCGAATATTATTTTGACGGTGTGCAGTACGACGAGAAGACTCTTTAAGAGTTTTATTATCTTTCTTCTTAATGAAAGATAAGATTGTTCTAATTACAGGATCGACAGACGGAATAGGTAAACAAACAGCGTTAGAGCTTGCTCAAAAAGGAGCAACTGTTCTTATCCATGGCAGAAGTTTGAAGAGGGGAAGGGTGATTGTGGATCAGATTATCCGGCAGACTACCAATTCCAGCATCGATTTATTCATTTCAGATTTTTCTTCATTAAACCAAGTTAAAGAACTCGCAGAAGAAATTAAAACAAAGTACAATCGCTTGGATATACTAATAAATAACGCCGGCATTTATATGAAGAAACGGATCGTAACTGAAGACGGATATGAAATGACTTTCCAGGTTAATCATCTTGCACATTTTCTTTTAACGATTCTTTTGCTGGATTTGATCGAACATAGCATTCCATCACGAATTGTAAATGTAAGTTCTATGGCACACAGCAGCACTATTGATTTTAATGATCTGCAAAGTGAAAAAAATTACAGTGCTTACGGTGCTTATGCACTTTCGAAGCTTGCTAATATTCTCTTTACAATTAAGCTTGCTGAAGATTTAAAAAACAAAGGTGTGACAGTTAACTGCTTACATCCTGGTGTAATAGACACGAAGCTGCTTCGCGAAGGTTTCGGCTCTATGGGTAGAGATGTAAATGATGGTGCGAAAATTCCAGTTTTCCTCGCCTCATCACCAGAGGTTGATGATGATACTGGAAAATTTTATACAAATAGTTTTAAAGGAATAATTAAAAAAGAACAACGAGCTGCAGAAATTGCATATAATAAAGATGTGCAGGAAAAGCTGTGGGAGATTAGCACCAAATTAGCAGGTCTAAAAAGCCCTATTCAATAAATACCATTAAACCATATTCTCTGCGGATTTTTTAATCGATTTGATCATCCCGCCGAAAATTAATCCATGCAGCGGATAAACTGAATACCAATACATTAATCCCCACAAACCTTTAGGCTCGTAAAATGCAGTCTGTGTCAGAGTAGAATTGCCATTAGAATTCTCTTCGACCTGAAACTGAAGCCATGCTTTACCTGGTAATTTCATCTCCGCACGAAGCCGCAATAACTTATTTTCTTCTATCTCTTCAACTCTCCAAAAATCAAGCGGATCGCCTAGTAACAGTTCTGTTTCACTTCTTCTGCCTCTTCTTAATCCTACACCTCCCCAAAACAGATCAATGTAACCACGAATTCTCCACAAAAAGTTTGCATACCATCCGCTCTTTCCTCCGAGCGAAGTGAATGCTTTAAAGACAGGTTCAACATCCGCCTCTACAATAGTTTCTCTCTTTTCGATTATCATCCCTTCTTTTTGTGTAAGATGCAAGGGTGTCACTTTATTTTTAGCCCCGGAAGAATAAGCACTGAACCAAATAGTTTCGGTTTTTCCCTCTTTGTTTCTTTGTAAAGCAAGTTCTACGGCTTGTTTATAAGAGATGGGTATGAAGTTGAATAATTCTTTTGCTTTTGTGCTTTTGCAAATTAATTCATTTTTTAAACCGTCAACCAATGGTTTTGCAATTCTGGACGGAAGGGGTGTAACAAATCCAATCCAGTGTGATGACAGTCGCGGTGTCAGGACAGGAACTTTAATAAAATATCTTTTTAAACCCCTAACTTCTGCATAAATACTCATCAGATCTTTATAAGTAAGAATGTCTTCTCCCCCAATTTCAATTATCTCACCGGTTGATTTTTCAACTTTAAGTGCATCAATTAAATACCGAAGCACATCTCTTATTGCAATTGGCTGGGTTTTCGTGTTTACCCATTTAGGCGTAATCATTACTGCAAGCCGCTCAGTAAGGTATCTAATCATTTCAAAGGAAAGGCTTCCCGAACCAACTATTACCCCGGCTCTGAACTCTGTTAGGGGAACACTAAATTTTCTTAAGGTTTCTCCCGTCTGTAATCTGCTTGATAAATGTTTGGAAAGGTTTTCATCGGGGGAAACTAATCCACCGAGATAGATAATTCTTTTTACTTTTTGATTCTCGGCGGCACGGGCAAAATTTTCTGCGGCAATGATATCTGTTTTTGAAAACTCACTATCGCTGCCCATTGAGTGAATTAAATAGTACGCAGTATCGATCCCTTTTAAAGCCTTCTTAAGTGAATTTTCATCTAAAACATCCCCCTGAAAGATTTCTGCCCGGTTCCATCTGTTTTTAAGACGTGATGCATCCCTTGCAAGGCAACGGACTTTATAACCGCTTTCCAGAAGCCGCGGAACTAATCTCCCACCGACATATCCCGTTGCTCCTGTTACTAAAATCATTTTAATGACTAAGCACTTCTAACATGGCTTAAAAATTCTTTTCGTGTTTCATCATTAAGAAATTTGCCGTTGTAGCTTGATGTGATTGTTGAACTGTTAACATCATTCACCCCTCTGGAAGCAACGCACAAATGATCAGCGTCAACCAAAACAGCTACGTCATCTGTTTGCAAGGTTTCTTTTAATTCGTTTGCAATCTGCATAGTTAATCTTTCCTGGACCTGCGGACGCTTTGCATAATACTGTGCTATCCTGTTAAGCTTTGATAAACCGATAACATGATTTTTAGGAAAGTATGCAATGTGCGCCTTACCTATTATCGGCACAAAATGATGTTCACAGTAGGAATAAATTGTGATGTTCTTCTCAACAAGCATTTCATTGAATTTGAATTTATTCTCAAACAATGTTGACTGCGGTTTGTTATCAGGATTTAAGCCGTTAAAGATTTCCTTAACATACATTTTTGCAACTCGCTGGGGCGTATCTTTCAAACTTTCATCACTTAAATCGAGCCCAAGTATATACATTATTTCTCTAAAATTCTTTTCAATTAGCTCTATTTTTAAATCATCATCAATTTTAAATGCATCGCTTCGCAGTGGTGTATCAACTGAAGTTAAAATATGATCCTCAATCATTTCCTCAAAATTGATGTTGTGAGATTTACCGTTTCCATTGTCATTCATTGAAATTTCCTTTTTTTAATCAATAGAACAAGTAAAGTAATTTTAAAGTTCAAGGGTGAAATCGGTTGTTATGAGCTTTTTATACGGCTATTTCGATAAAACGAACTCTTTTGTTTTTCGCTGATGATCAGTGATACTTGCTGAATGCGATCATTAACAATTGATAGCTGTAAATCCTTAAGGTGTTATAATCTTTTTATTTAAAACATATGCAAATTTAGATGGACTTGTTTTTTAGAATAACCAATAGATTTGACATCATAAGATTTTCTGATTCCTATAAACAAGAAAATTAATGCCGAATAGAAAATAAAGAAGGGAATGATGTAATCTTTCCATCCCAGGACTAACATCACACCGATTATTAAAAGTTGAAATCCAAGACCTAAAGTTGATACTGCAGTCATGAACCATTTGGGGAACCAATCGCTTTTGGAGGCATTACGATCAAGAATAAAAATTGCTTTATCAAAAAGTCCATAAAATATTTTGTATAAGCTAAAAAGGATATTTACATTTCTTTGTTTTTCTCCTTTTATCGCAATGGGAGCTTTGTTTTCAAAAATACGACTTGTTGTATCTCCTTCGAATCGAGTCCGCAAAATAACGTAGTAATAATTATACAGGGTGCCTTGCAATTGTATGCCTAATAATGCGAGAATAGTGTATGCTAGATTAGAATTTGTGACATACCAAAGCGCTAAGAAAATTAATAAATTTAAGATAATGTCTGAAACAGAATCAAAATACCGTCCCGTATATGATGGCGTTTTTCTTAGTCTGGCTAATTCACCATCTGCAGCATCTAAAATAGATTTAAAGATTAAAAAAAAGGCGGCAGCCCAAAAATATCCAGATAATATGCTGAAGACAGCTATTAAACCTGCAATTATAAATCCAATAGTGATATGAATAGGGGTGAGGTTAGTTTTCTTGAGTGAATTGGCAATAAATCTTGCTACTGGTCTTCCATAATCTGAAAGATCTACAAATCTGTTTTCATCAGGTAATTTTGACATTTATACTTCTTTATCCAGCCATTTTAACAAGTGAGATAGCTAAACTTAAATTAAAATAGTACTTGAATATTTTCGACTTTTAATTTGGTTTGTAAAAAATCTAAAATTTCAGTCCCGATTATTATTTAAGAAGTAAAGTGAAAAATTATTGGTTTATTTTATCTCTAAGCTCATTTAAAGCCTGAACCGAAAAACCCCTGTCATGAAAATAAATTACCTTACCCGCCTTATCAAGTAATAAAACTCGTGCATTGTTTGGATTTTGGTTTCCTGTAAATTCCTGAACTTTGGCACCATCTCCATAGATTGTGATCACTCCACCCCAAAGTTCTTTTGGTATTCCTTTGCGCATTCCATCATCAATTGATGATTTAAACATACGTGGTAATAATCCCTGAATTGTTGGGATTTCGTAGGCTTTAATATCAGTTTTGGTCATATCCAAACCAATTAACCATCGATCAATGTCAAATTGAGAGTCCTGTTCGTATCCCAGAAGTAAAACTACATTGGAATCCTTAAAATAAGTTGGCAACTCACGCTTTTCCTCGTTTAATGTTTGACCGTTTACAGTAGGAAAATATTCTCCAACAGGATTACGATTAACATATGTTGTTGAGCAACCAGCTAAGATGAATGCAATTAAAATAAGTATTACTTTTTTCATTACTCTTTTGTAAAATTATTGATGCTGTTTAATAGAACTTTATCCAATCGATAACTAACTCAAACATACCAAATTGTTTATCAGCAATAAGTATCCCGATCTGTTTTATATCTTTTGATGCAAGCTCGGGTTTGTTAGAAAGAGTTCTCCCCCGAAAGGTTGGCTTAAAGTTACTAAAAGGAATTTTATATTCTTTCCATTCGCCGGAATTTGTTTCAAGCTTTGCCTGATAAGATATTCCATCAAAATTTTTATCCGTTCTAAATCTTAAACTATAAATATTACCATCGCCTTTAACACGAATAATAGCTCCTTCAAAATCTTTAAATTCATTGTCTAGTGAGGTTCTGACAGAAGCAAAACCTCCATTGTTATCCGGTGAAACCGTTCCCGAAAATGTGGCAGTGCTATCAGAGTTAATTTCAAATCTACTTTCAGATATACCTCCCATCACAACATCATTTACTGTTGTCCACTCACCGGAAGTTGATGGGGAATTGAAATTAAATATTTCCGTTTCACTGTTCATCATCAAACTCATAATTGTTAAAAATATTATTAACTTCATTTTATTTACTCAATTCTCGTTCTATCAATGAAGTGATTTTCTTGCCGTCCGGTTTTGTTGTGCTTCTGAAACGGTCAACAATGTTTCCCTTCTTATCAATAACAAATTTTTCAAAATTCCATTTAATAGAGGACTTTCCTGTTACAGAATTATTTGTTAACCAATCGAAAAGTGGAGCTTTTCCATCTCCCTTAACATGTACTTTATCAAACATAGGGAATGTAACTTTATAATTTAGTGAACAAAAGTTTTTAATCTCTTCGTTTGTGCCAGGCTCCTGTCCACCAAAGTCATTACAGGGGAAACCAAGTACTTCAAATCCCTGATCTTTATACATTTCATAAATTTTTTGCAAGTCTGCATATTGTGAAGTGAATCCACATTTACTGGCTACGTTTACAATCAGTAGCACTTTACCTTTATAGTCGGATAGTTTTACTTCGTTTAAATTTATATCTTTTACCGAGAACTCACTAACATTTGCTGAATTACTGGAAGAAGATAAATTAAACAACGAAGATCCAGTTAATGAAGAAATTATATTACCCATAGTGTTATTTTATTTAATTATCGGACTTATATTTTTATTTGCACAAGTATAATAGTTAATATACAACCTTTAAATATGTGATTTTAGATTGTCTTTATGGCGGAAAGTCCACCATCGATATTTAGTATCTGTCCTGTAATCCACGATGAATCATCTGATAAAAGAAACTGAACAGCATTTGCAATTTCTTCGGGATTCCCAATTTTATTTAAGGGATGTCTTTTAGCAGAGGCATTTCTTTTTTCATCAGTAGAAAGCAGACGCTCCGCAAGTGGGGTATCAGTTATTGATGGCGCAATTGCATTAACTCTAATCTTTGGCGCAAGCTCTGCTGCTAAAGATTTTGTTAAGCCTTCAACTGCAGCCTTTGCCATAGCAACAGAAGCGTGGTAAGCCATTCCAGTTTGCGCTGCAACTGTACTGAACATAACTATGGACGAGTTTTTTACTTTCAATAAATTCGGCAAATAGTTTTGAATAGTTCTTGCTGCTCCCAGGGCATTTATCATAAAATCATCAGTAAAATCTTTAGACTTTAAACTTTTTAGAGGTTTTAAATTTATTGTGCCCGGGCAGTAAATTAATCCTTTTAAAGGCTCCTCAATTGAAGGGAATTTTTCGTCAACATTTGTTACATCGTAAGATAACTTTGTAATCATTTCTGCATCTTCAATCTTTTCGGGATTTCTGCTCATTACATAGATTTTATTGTTGGCAGAAGTTAGTTTTTTTACAACTTCGTACCCGATTCCGGAACTTCCACCAACAATTAAATAGCTATTCATTGAATTACTCTCAATTATTCTAGTTAAAGGTTTATGGTGAATATTCTTTAATATCCCTCAAAGAGGGATTTGTGCGATTCTTCATCAGCTAGCAATCTTATTGCTAAGTCCTGGGTTACATAATCGACTCCATCGCAATCTTTGATCAGAAGATTATATCCCCGGATCGCCTCATCTTCAGCGGAAATAACACCTTTAATAACAGATGAAACATCTGTTGTATCTTTTGGTGGTTGCAATGCATTTTGTGAAGCTTTGAATTGTATTGAACCTGGCACGCTTCCGCCAAGTTCTTTAATTCTTTTCGCAATTGTCTGAGCATGATTCAATTCATCAGCAACTTCGGCTGTTAATGATTTTTTTATCTCTTCTGCACGTACTCCATCGAGGTTTACAGAATTTGATATGTAGTTCATTATTGTCTCTACTTCTGCCCAATAAGATTTTGTCAGTCCGTTTAGAATTTTTTCTTTTGACGACATAATTTCTCCACTAATCTTTTCATCGTTTCTTATTATAACAACTTGATTCGGGGATTAGTTCGATTAAATTTATTTAGAGAAAAGAGATGTGATTACTTACGAGAATGGTGACAAAATAAAAAATCGACTTTACTATTAAAATACAGCACTAATTCCAATTGATGGTAAAATGCCAATTGCCTCGTTAAACTCAGGGCTTTGAGTTCTTAAATCCCACCGTACATTTGTAATATTTTTCCTGTTATAAATGTTTTGAATATCAATATAAGTTATTAAGCTCCACCCGCTGAAGAACCATAACTTATCAACTCTTAAATCCAAACTGTGATTCTCGGGAAAGCGCAATGAGTTATAATCGCTAACATTTTGTGTTCCATCTGTGTTATATGGCGTGTATGGTCTTCCAGTCGAGTAACGAAATTTTAGGCTGGCCTCCCACTCCCTGCTTATTTTGTAACCACCGCTTAAACTTACGATCCATGTTTGATCATAGGAGCCTGTTCTTTCAATCTTATCAAGCGCAGTGTATTCTGCAATACTGTAAGTAAAGCTTGCAATTCCGTAATAGGGCGTGTCGGATAATTTTTTCTGAAGAGATAATTCTACGCCTCTTGCCTTTCCAATTCCTGCTGAAGTTAGCGGTTCCAGACCAAATGATTCATAATTTTCATCACCAAAGCCAGCACCGGTGTTTGCAAGAGTAAGATACGTTCTTAACAAGCTAACCGGATAATCAGAATAATCTTTATAAAACCCTTCAACTTTAATTAAAGCATCTGCACTAAGGTAATGATCGAAGCCAAGTATAAACTGGTTAACGCGTATATTTTTTAATCTAGTGTTTGATGCATCACCAACAAGCCAGAGATATGAGGGTGATTGATAATAAATTCCAGTGCTGAAGTTTATGCGTGTTATATCACTAAGCAAATAAGATAAAGATGCACGCGGACTGAAATAAAAGCTTTTCTCCAAAACATTGAAATAATCTGCCCTAAAGCCAAGGTTTGTAATAAACTTATCGAAAAAAACCGTGTTGTAGTTTAAGTAAACGGCACTTTTGTAATATGTCGTACTTGTATCCAAAGCAGTTTTTGGAAGCGAGTCGCCAAAAGTTGTTGTGTATGTTGGAAGAAGGATGTTTGCCTCAAAATTTATCAGCTTTGCATCACCCCCAAAAGTTATATCTGTTTTATTTGAAAGCTTGTAAGTTAATTCAGCATTGAAGGCATTTTCTTTCTCTTTTGACTTATTTAAATAAACCGGAACTAAAAGAGAATCGCGCTGCTGTGTATCGTAATCAACAAAGTTTCTGCTTAATGATAAATTGATAAAACCGTTATCAATTAGATGTCTATATTTTATTCCCGTAAGATATTGCAACTGTTCGCTTCCGATAATGCTTGAGTTATCATAACGCTGATCCTGTGTATCATTAAAATAATTTATGTTATCGATCGCAGATATTAATAGCACTGAAATAGAGTTGCTGTTATCAATTTCAAAATCGGCTTTACCCAAGATGTCCCAGTATTCCGGTACAAAAGAAAAATCAGCGGCTTTAAAAATAAAATCGAGATAGCTTCTTCTTGCAGAAAAGAGAAACTGCGAGCTATTTGTAATTGGTCCTTCAACATTTAAGCCGAATTGAGTTGCCGAAATTGTGGCTTTACCTCCAATTCGATCCTGTCTTCCATTTCGTAAATCAATTGCAAGCGATGATGAAAGTTTATCTCCGTTGATTACTGAAAAACCACCAGTTGAAAAAGTGGTCCCGCTGACAAAATCAAGATTGATATAACTTAGCGGTCCTCCCGTTGCACCCTGTGTCCCAAAGTGATTTATATTTTGAACTTTATAGCCATCAATCAAATAAAGATTTTCAGATGGTGCTCCGCCGCGGACGACTAAATCATTTCGTCCCGGATCCGCTTGTGCCACACCGGGTAAAATTGAAAGTGCTCTTATTACATCTTCAAATCCTCCGGGGCTTCGGCGTATTTCTTCATTACTAAAACCCCGGGTGCTTATTAAATCCAGCCTGCTCGTTTCAAAATAATCACTTTTAACAATAACATCTTCCAGCTCGATTGCTTCTTCTTCTAATTCAAAAATAACTTCAGGTGAAAAACCGCTCATTACCATTATATCCGTTTTTGTTACACTTCTGTAACCTAAGATGGAAGCTCTTATTTGATATTCGCCTGAAGGAAGATTTTGAATTTCAAATTTTCCGTTTATATCTGTTGAGGCACCAAAATTTGTATTAACTACAAGCACGTTCGCTCCGGGCAAGGGCTGCTTGGTTAATTTATCAACCACTTTGCCGTAAATAGTAATTGTGTTTTCTTGCGCAAATAAAGTGCTTGAGAGCAAGCTGAATAATATTACTAAGTTTATATGTCTCATAGGTTAATTTCTTTTTAATTCCGATATCAGAACAATCAAAGTTAATAAAAAGTTCTAAAGGATTTATTTTACCACGAAAAACTTGATCTTCGAGTTACAATTTAGCAATAAAAAAGGGCACAACTTTGTGTGCCCTTCATTAAGGAATGTGAAATAAATATTATTTAGCCAAAATCATCTTTTTAACTTCTACGAATTCAGCTCCGTTTATACCTGTTGCCTCAATTCTGTAGAAGTAAACACCACTGTTAATACCCGTGGCATTAAAGTCATAATTGTGAACTCCTGCGGTAAGATCCCGATTAATCAAAGTAGCAACTTCTTGTCCGAGAACGTCAAATACCTTCAGGTTCACTTTGGAATCAACAGCAAGTGAGAAAATTATATTTGTGCTTGGATTAAATGGATTCGGATAGTTTTGTACTAGTGAATATACATGCGGTACTATAATCTCAACTTCGACGACTTCGGAATATTCATGTGTTCCATTAAAATCAATCTGTTTTAGTCTGTATGAGTAAGTTCCTTCTGACAATCCGCCATCAGTATAGCTGTAGCTGCGTGTCTCGGTTGTTGTACCGAAGCCAGGAACGTATCCTATTTTCCGGAAACCGTCACCATCATTTCTTTCAACCTCAAAGCCTTGGTTATTAGTCTCTGAAGCTGTTACCCAGCTTAAAGTAACATCGGTCTCAGTTACAGATGCAGTAAATGATGTCATTTCAACAGGGATAACAGCATCGACTAGCCAATCGATAGTCCTGCTGAGTATTGAAAGATTTTGAGGGAATGTCCCACCGTATTGAGGATCCCAGCAAAGATACAATGTTCGGAAAGTACCACCGTCACCACGCATACCTGCATAAGTCGTAGTCGTTGGTGCAAGGAATATAGGAATTCCTGTGCCGTATGGGCCCGTGTTTGGCAGAATATCATCGGGATAAGGATCAGCACTAATGTCTGCTATAATTCCATCCATCATATCCAATCCAGTAATGATTCCGTCAGAACCAGTATCAGTCTGGTATAAAGACATTAAATAGTCTTGGTAAAATAAAGTTGAACCAGTGCCATAGCCAACATCGTTATCCATCACACCTAAATTACCGCCCCCATTGCAATATGCAATGCAAGAATCCTGTTCCTCACCTACGCTGGGAACACCAACCCACAATATAGCATCGTACATCAACCAATCGCTTGTAGTCATACCCATTGCCACGGTGTTTGTAACTCTTGTATAAGTTTTACCAAGAGCTATTAGCCGGGCTTCAATACTATCTGTCCCTACAGTATTGAAATCCTCTATAAGCATTAAGCCCATACCACCGGTTTCGAAAATCCAGGCACCGCCGCTAAAAAGCTCCGAGGAGGTCCATGGATTAGCGAAGGGTGTGTCGTAGACGCCCCCCACAAAATCCCACACGAATATGTCACCCGGTTCATCTATTACAAGATAAGCGAATCCGTCATCGCTTACTGCCAGACCATCGATGTCAGTTTGACCACTAGGGTAATCGGCAATCAATGTTGCAGTCGCATCATTGTTGATAAGGTAAAGTCCTCTGGGAGGCGTATCGCTTGTTCCGTAGAACTCACCCGTGTTGGGATCAACAGCAAAACCACCGAAGTCGTAACTAGCATCTACGTAATCGATGTGAACCGTAGCAACAAGAGTACTGGTGTTGATGATGTAAATTGCTTCATTAGCGATGTTTCTTGTGCCGTAAAGGTTTCCATTATAGAACGCCAGACCAACTAAAGACAATGCTCCTCCTACCGAGTCAGTGATCGTTCCCAACGAGTTTATAGCTCCCCCAACCGGCCATTCCCAAAGTACAGTGCCAGCATTAAAATAGACCTTGTCATTAACTGGATCGTAAGCTGAACCCCATACCTCTGCACCACCGAAGGCAGGAATCCAAGAGACAGAATCAGGGGGAGTACCTATAAATGCTGAAGTCGGAAGTGTGGCATTATCGACCCCTATAAAGAGTGGATTAGTAACCTGTATACTAAGATTAGTTGACGGGGTTATAAAGTTGATTGAGGGCGACTGTTCCTCATTTCTGGCTTTCTCCTGCTCCAATAGAGTTTCCTCGGAGTCACCTGCTTGAGCCAAGGCCAAACCGGACATAAAAACGAAAAAGAAAAATAAACTGAAAAGTTGTTTCATAGAAAGCCCTCCGTTATTTTGAATTAATATTTGTGAGATTATATGGAAATTGTTTTTTAATTTGTGAAAATTATTTGCTAAAGTCAACAATTATTCAATTACTATTCTATGAATGAAAAAAGGATAAGATTAGGACAAGAAGGTGATGAAGATACCGGACCGGTTATTTACTGGATGAGCCGGGATCAGCGGGTACACGATAATTGGGCTTTACTGTATGCACAGCAACTGGCAATTGAGAGAAAAAAGGGATTAATTGTTGTATTCTCTCTCGTTTCCAAATTTCTGAAAGCAACACTTCGCCAATATGATTTTATGCTTAAAGGATTGATGGAGTTAGAAAAAGATTTTAATAATTACAATATCCCATTTATTATGTTGATGGGAGAACCATCTGTGGAAATTCCAAGATTCATAAAAGAGAATAAAGCAAGCAATTTAGTAACAGATTTTGACCCTCTAAAGATTAAAAGAAAATGGAAAAATGAAGTCGCAAAAAAAACAAGCATTCCATTTTACGAAGTTGATGCGCATAATATTGTGCCTTGCTCTCATGTTTCTCAAAAGCAGGAATTTGGTGCGTATACTATCCGCCCAAAGATTCACAAAAATATGCCTGAATTTTTAGATGAATTTCCAAAACTAAAAAAGATGAAAAGTACTTTACATAACTCATCAGAGAATGTCGATTGGGAAAAAGTCTATAAATCTTTAAGTGTTAGTGAAAATGTAAAATCCGTTGAATGGTTAAAGCCCGGAGAAAAATCCGCACACAAAGTGTTAAAAGACTTCCTCGAAATTAAATTTGATGAATATTCTGAATTGAGAAACGACCCGAATGCAGATGTTCTTTCAAACCTTTCTCCCTATCTGCATTTTGGACAGATCTCAGCACAGCGAATTGCTTTAATCGTACATGGCCTGGGCGGCCATCCATCGGCAGAATCTTTTTTAGAAGAATTAATCGTAAGAAGGGAACTGTCAGATAATTTTTGTTATTATAATACTCAATACGATTCATTTAAAGGCCTTCCCGATTGGGCTAAGAAAACCTTAAATGATCATAAAAAAGATGAAAGAGAGTTTGTTTATACCCTAAAGAAATTTGAAGAAGCAAAAACACACGAGGATTTGTGGAATGCTGCTCAAAATGAATTAATAAACACTGGTAAATTACATGGTTATATGCGAATGTACTGGGCTAAAAAAATTCTTGAATGGAGCAAATCTCCCGAGGAAGCTTTAAAGATTGCCATCTATTTAAATGATAAATATGAGCTTGATGGAAGAGATCCGAATGGCTACACCGGCTGTGCCTGGGCAATTGGCGGGGTGCACGACAGGGCATGGGCTGAACGTCCTGTCTACGGAAAAATAAGATATATGAACCGCAATGGAGCAAAAAGAAAGTTTGATATCGAAAGATATATTTCAACACACACTTCGACTCAAAATGATCTATTTAATGGCTAGCACAACATTGAGATGAGTTCTAATGGACAGTGTAACATTAATTTTTCCACATCAGCTTTTTAAGAATAACCCCGCCATTAATAGATCTAGAATAATTTATTTAATTGAAGATCCTCTTTTCTTTGGTGACGAGAACTATCCCACAAAATTTCATAAGCAAAAATTGGTTTTTCATCGTGCTTCAATGGTCTCATTTAAGGATTATTTGGAGAAAAAAAGATTAACAGTTAACTACATTAA
>Ga0209536_100004544_pt1 | contig 21915 bp, 8 predicted proteins | sample DeeMarSeWOR28_12_FD_187461 | JGI IMG/M metagenome (GOLD analysis project Ga0209536, IMG submission 187461) | Marine sediment microbial communities from White Oak River estuary, North Carolina - WOR-2-8_12 (SPAdes) (version 2) | ecosystem: Environmental > Aquatic > Marine > Intertidal zone >... | reverse complement strand
ATAGAAAAGGCAGCTCGCGTGACCGAAACAACTCAAACGCTCCCGATCAGCGGTACGATACGCTAAACCACCTCCAAGAGTCCAGGATATGGGAGATTGAATTACCCAATGGCACTTATGATATCTATCTGGTTTGCGGCGATCCGGCATACACAGACTCTACAAATAATTTCGATATAGAAGGTGTTGTTGTGGAGGATCCGGATGGAGAAGTTGGAGGTGATTTTGACTTTGACGAATTCAATTTGACAGTGGAAGTAACTGACGGTCGTTTAACCATCCAGCCAGCGGCAGGAGCGGATAACGCCAAGACGTGCTTCATAGAAATAAAAGGTGAGGCATTGACTGCACTTTTCCTAGAACCCAGAGATCCCAATCCGGCTGATGGCGAAGAAGGTGTGCCAGAACCTCTCCTTATGTGGACACCCGGCGCTACAGCAGTATCCCAGCGAGTATATTTAGGCAAAGATCCCGACGATTTGCAATTAGTAAGCGAGCAGGATTATTTTGTCTATTGGCACACTGAAGGAGTTGAACCGGGAACGAGGTACTATTGGCGGATTGATGGGGTAGATGCCGATGGCGCCGTCATCACGGGTCCAGTCTGGAGTTTTGTAAGCCTGTCAATGATCGCCTGGGGCCCCAGCCCATCCGACGGAGCCACAGATGTAATGATAAACAAGGTGCTTAGCTGGAAGCCAGGCTATTCCCAATTTCCCGTAAAGCACCATTTGTTCTTCGGCACTAATGAAACCGAGGTAGTTGAGGGTACCGGCGACACTGATAAAGGTATATTGGAAGAAACGACGTATGATCCGGGAACACTCAGTGCCGAGACCATCTATTACTTCCGAGTCGATGAAATCGATATTTTCGATGAAGTATTAACGGGAGATGTGTGGAGCTTCGAGACAGTAGCACCGGGTCCTGGTAAGATTATCAAGGAGTGGTGGTTCGATATTAGTGGTGAAGCAGTATCAAACTTGACGAATAACGCACGCTATCCCAACGATCCTGACGGATGGGAATTCGTCGACCTTATGCAGAATCCCGCGAACTGGGCAGAGCAATTCGGCGTCAGATTTCGCGGCTGGCTGTTTGTACCGGAAACGGGCGACTATATATTTGAGATCCAGGCAACTGATGAAGGTGAGATTCGCCTGAGTCCTGACGAAGATCCGGCCAATGCCGTCAGCATCGTATACGTGGATGATGCTACAGATCAATCAGAGCCACAAGCTCTTGAGGCCGGTAATAGATATTATATCGAGGCCTTGGTGAAGGAAGCTTCACTTGGCGACAGCTTAACGGCCTCCTGGCAAGGTCCCGGCATCGGGGCTATGCAGATAATTAGCGCCGATTACGTTGGTGCTACGCCATATCTGCCGGTGAAAGCTTTTGCTCCATACCCCGCTGATGGTGCTGTGGATGTGCCCGATTCGGTCACTCTGACATGGCAGCCGGGCGTTATGGCTGCACAGAGCGAAGTGTACTTCGGCACGGATGAAGATGCCGTCAAGAACGCCACGACAGCATCACCTGAGTACAAGGGAGCCCAAGCTCTTGGAAACGAAAGCTATACCCCCGGAAAACTTGAGTGGAAAGCCACTTACTACTGGCGTATCGATCAGGTCAATACCAACAATCCCGATAGTCCATGGACGGGTAAAACCTGGAGCTTTACAGTAGCTGACTTCATCCACGTGGATGATTTCGAAGATTATAATGCCGACGATAACCAGATATGGTTCGCATGGCACGATGGACTTGGTGCCGGCGTGCCGGGTGTTGATCCTTATGTCCCGGGTAATGGTACCGGATCCGCCGTAGGTGACGAAACCACCGAATCTTATACAGAAGAAACAATCGTCCACGGCGGTAGCCAGTCAATGCCGCTTGTCTATGATAATAATAAAGATGGCTTCGCCAAATATTCGGAAGCGGAATTGACACTGATAGCCCCACGCGACTGGACACAGGAAGGTGTTGCGGAATTGTCGCTGTGGTTCAGAGGTAATCCGGCATCCGTCGGAAGCTTTATCGAAGGTCCGGTCGGTACATACACAATGACAGCAACAGGTGCTGATATCTGGAACGAAGCAGACCAGTTTCACTACGCTTTCAAAACACTCACCGGTACAGGTGAGATTATTGCAAAAGTCGAAAGTGTCGATAACACCGATCCATGGGCCAAGGCCGGCGTTATGATTCGCGAGACGCTTGACGCAGGCTCGAAATTCGCTGCGGTGTATGTCACTCCCGGCAGCGGATGCAGCTTCCAGGGCAGATTGGATACAGATGTGGCCGCCGTCAGCGATGCTGATGTAAGGACAACCGAACAGCAGGCAATCGTTGCTCCATACTGGGTGAAATTAGAGCGTGACTTCGCGGGCAACTTCAGAGCTTCCTATTCGGCCAATGGTTCTACCTGGACACTGATGACATGGAATCCGCAGAATATCTCTATGAGCGCGAACGTTTATGTCGGACTGGCATTGACCAGCCATAACAACGATGAAACATGCGAGGCGAAGTTCTCCAATGTTACGATTACCGGTACGGTTGGTACGCAGTGGTCGAACCAGGATATTGGCATAGCAAGCAACGACGCCGAGCCGTTGTATGTGGCGGTTTCAAACAGCACAGGGACACCTGCAGTCGTTGTGCACGATGATCCGGCTGCTGCACAAATCGATACCTGGACCGAGTGGATTATTCCGCTGTCGGCTTTTGCCGATCAGGGCATTAACCTCACCGATGTTGATAGAATCGCTATCGGCCTTGGTACACAGGGCAACATGACTGTGCCCGGCGGCAAAGGCAAGATGTATATCGACGATATCCGTCTGTATCAGCCGAGAGAGGCTACGGAGTAGTTAAATCGCTATTAGCCGAAGTGGCAGCAGGTTTTGCATCAATTAGAGGCCTATAATGTTTTGATTCGATATAGGCCTCTTTTTTATCATTGAGCAGGATTCATGAATAACCTGAATGGATTTTCCTTGACGAGCAGGTGGGTAATTTGGTACAAAATATATATATGAAATTCATGTTTGCATCGGCATGAAATGTCGATCCATGAGTGGGTGAATTTACTGTAGTTGTAGTTATAGAAGCAAGTTAGGTGAATCGTCATTGAGTGAGGCGTATTAAATAGCCTGTAAAGACATATCGTAGTTATGTGATTTTACTAATCGGACTTTTAACATTTCATTTGCTGACGCATGTTGATGTTATGAAGGAAGGAGGTGAAGGCAAATTGTGAACACTTGTCCATGACAGACATGGATAAAACGAAGTTAGAGAAAAAATATTATCGGTAGTTTTAAATCAATTTGTTTGAAGAAGGAAAATTATTATGTGTAAAAGAACGATTTACCTGATTCTGCTCGTGGTTTTGTTTGCCGGAGTGGCCAACGCGCAATTTATCACCAGCATTGCACACCGCAATACTGATACCGATGCCCCGGAAGATCCTCAAATCGCGCCGGATCCGCTCGAAGAAAATTCGGTGACCTTTGTGGACAGGACTCATGTGTACGCTGACATACCGGAATCCATACTCGGCGCCCAGTATGTCATGCTTGCCAATGACAACAAGAACGTGTCGGCTTATGAGCTGGACCTGACCTTTGGAATGAATGCCACTCTATACGTCTTTGTCGACACCCGTATGGGCAGCGCGGGAGGCGGAAAAGATGTGGACCCGGACATTTCCGGCATGGGATGGCTGAACGACATGGGCTTTGTCGATACAGGTGAAGATATAGGTATTGATGAAAGCTTCGATGGGGACATTGATCAATACTTCGCCATTTTCTCCCTGCCGGTCGAGGTCGGCACAATTACTATTTACGGCAATACCGAGGGCCACGGAGGAAACATGTTGGGTGTTGCGGCACTGGGTCCCAAGTTTAGCGCTTACTCTCCTGTGCCGGAAGACGGTGCTATACACCCTGAAACGTGGGTAAGCCTGGGCTGGACGGCCGGGGATACCGCTGCTACACACGATGTTTACTTTAGCGACAATTTTGACGATGTGAACGACGGCACGGTCGATGCCTTCAGAGGCAATCAAACCAATGCGGATTTCATCGCCGGCTTTATCGGATTTCCATATCCGGACGGCCTTGTCCCGGGAACAACATATTACTGGCGAGTCGATGAGATCGAAGCAGACGGCACTACATTGCACAGAGGTTATGTATGGAGCTTTACAATTCCGCCGAAAACCGCATACGCACCCAATCCGGCCGATGGCGCCGAGCTTGTCGATCTGAATGTGAGACTTAGCTGGACGCCGGGTTTCGGTGCAAAATTGCACTATGTTGTCTTCGGTGAAGATTTCGACGAAGTCAACAATACTGCAATGGGTATTCCACAGGGAACTACAACCTATACTCCCGGTACTCTCCAATTGGCCAAGACTTACTACTGGCGTGTCGATGAGTTTGATGCCGCCGCTACGCATAAAGGTGAAATTTGGAGCTTCACAACCGAAGGCGCAGTCAGCGGCCCGAATCCGGCTAATGGTGCCGTAGATGTCAGTCCCACACAAATTCTTACCTGGGATGCCGGAGCTGTCGCCGCTTCCCATGAAGTGTATTTCGGCACGGATGCGGATGCCGTAAAGAATGCAACGAAAAGCTCACCTGAGTATAAGGGGCCGAAAGCTCTCGGCGAAGAAAGCTACGATCCCGGTAAACTCATGCTGAATACGGCATACTTCTGGCGGATCGATGAAGTCAACGGAGTCAATCCTGACAGTCCGTGGGCAGGCAACGTCTGGAGCTTTACGACGGGAGATTATTTTGTCGTCGACGATTTCGAAAGCTACAATGCAGATGATAACCAGATATGGTTCGCATGGAACGATGGACTCGGTGCCGGCGTGCCGGGTGTTGATCCTTATGTCCCAGGCAACGGCACCGGTTCTGCTGTAGGCGACGAAACGACTGCTTCTTATACCGAGGAGACGATAGTTCACGGCGGCAGCCAATCTATGCCGTATAGCTATGACAATAATAAGGACGGCTTCGCTAAGTACTCAGAAGCAGAATTGACATTAAGTGCTGTACGCGACTGGACAGCAGAAGGTGTTGCGGAATTATCAATATGGTTCCGCGGCAATCCCGCATCCGTCGGCAGTTTTATCGAAGGTCCCATTAGTACCTACACGATTACGGCGACAGGCGCAGATATCTGGAATGAAGCAGACCAGTTCCACTATGCTTTCAAGACGCTTAACGGTACCGGCTCGATTACAGCACAAGTGCTCAGTGTCGATAACACAGATCCATGGGCCAAGGCAGGCGTGATGATTCGCGAGACGCTCGGCGCAGGTTCGAAATTCGCTGCCGTTTATATCACACCCGGCAGCGGATGCAGCTTCCAGGGAAGGTTGGACACAGATGTGGCCGCCGTCAGCGACTCTGCTGTCAGGACAACCGAACAGCAGGCAATCGTTGCTCCATACTGGGTGAAATTAGAGCGTGACTTCGCAGGCAACTTCAGAGCCTCCTATTCGACCAACGGCTCCAACTGGACAATGATGACATGGAATCCGCAGAATATTTCGATGAGTGCGAATGTTTATGTCGGACTGGCACTAACCAGCCACAATAACAATGCTGTATGTCAGGCGCAGTTCTCCAACGTTACGACTACCGGCAATGTCTCTGGGCAGTGGATGAACCAGGACGTCGGTATAGCCAGCAACGACGCTGAGCCACTTTATGTAGCCGTATCCAACAGTACTGGTAATCCTGCAGTGGTGGTTTACGATGATCCTGCCGCGGCGAACATCGACACCTGGACCGAATGGGTTATTCCGCTATCGGCTCTTACTGATCAGGGTATCAACCTGGCGAATGTTGACAGGATAGCTATTGGTCTCGGCACCAGAGGTAACATGACGACCCCCGGCGGTAAAGGAAAGATGTATATTGATGATATCCGTCTGTATCAGCCGAGAGAGGCTGCTGCAGAGTAAATACTGCTCCTCGCTTTAATAGCGGACAGGATAAAACCTGCGAAAGCAGGTTTGGATAAAGAAGATTAGTATTAATCACGGGCCTGTACCGAACAGTACAGGCCCGTATTATTTTGTTTCAAACCACTTATCATTTCCCGACAGATTTGGTAATATCAGAAATGATGCTCAATGCTCGTGAATCGAGAATCCAGTATCTGGAATCTAATATGGAGAAATTCTTATGTCGAAAATGAAAAAAAATATAAACAGGCGCCGTTTTCTTACCGGCACGGCAATCACCGCCGTGGCTACAATTGTACCGAGGCACGTTCTGGGAGGGGCAGGGAATATCGCGCCCAGCGAAAAACTCAATATCGCCGGTATCGGCGTCGGTGGCATGGGCGGCAGCAATTTAAGGCAGCTCGAAAGCGAGAACATCGTGGCCTTGTGTGATGTAGACCATGAGTACGCAGCCAAAACATTTAAAAGGTATCCCAAGGCAAAGGTCTATACCGATTTTCACAAAATGCTGGACAAACAAAATGATATTGATGCTGTAGTTATTGCCACGCCGGACCATACGCACGCGGTTATCGCCGCCGAAGCAATGCGCCGCAACAAACACGTTTACTGCCAGAAACCGCTGACGCACGATGTTTACGAATCCCGGATGCTGGCCAAAATAGCGAAAGAAACCGGCGTCACTACCCAGATGGGAATTCAGGGACACTCGGGAGAAGGCGGACGCCTTATTTGCGAGTGGATTTGGGATGGCGCTATCGGCGAAGTCACCGAGGTCGATGCATGGTGCAGCTTGTCTTATTATCCCTTCGGTCATGCCTGGTGGTCCAGCAAGTGGTCCCGGCGTCCGAAGGAAACGCCGCCTGTGCCGGCAACTCTGGACTGGGACCTCTGGCTGGGTCCGGCGTCTGAGCGGCCCTATCATCCGGCGTACCATCCGGGAGTGTGGCGATGCTGGTGGGACTTCGGCTGTGGCATGATGGGTGACCGCGGAGCACACACTTTGGATCCGGTCTTCCGGGCGTTGAAACTGGGACACCCGACCAGCGTAGAAGCCACCTCGCTTGATCTGAATCCGGACACGCATCCGGTAGCGTCAATTGTCACTTATCAATTTCCGGCCAGAGGTGATTTACCACCGGTCAAGCTGACATGGTATGACGGCCTGCGTCCGCCGAGACCGGCAGAACTTGAAGACGGTAGGCGCATGGGGCATACCGAAGGCGGATCACTCTTCAAAGGCAGTAAGGGCAAGCTCATGGCCGGCGTTTATGGAGAAGGACCGCGATTGATACCCGAGAGCAGGATGAAGGCGTACAAGACGCCGGAGAAGACAATCCCCAGGGTAGAAGGCTCGCACGAGATGGACTGGGTCCGGGCATGTAAGAGCGGCGGGCGGGCCGGCGCCGATTTCGACTATTCTGGCCCGTTGACGGAAGTCTGCCTGCTCGGCAACGTGGCCAGGCGACTGGACGCCAGGATCGAATGGGACGCTGAAAATATGAAAGCAACAAATCTGCCGGAAGCCAACCAATACGTCCGCTCTGAATACCGGGAAGGCTGGAGTTTGTAAATGGATAAAATGAAAATTCAAATGATTTGTCTGTGTTTATTGTTCGTTGTTCTGGCAGGAATAAATTCTCCCGCTGGACAGAGCAACAAACCTCAGAGCTGGGTAAAAACCGGCGAGTTAGGTGCAAAACCTCAACGGATTAACGATTCTTTTCCGTTGTCCGATCAGATTAACAAAGGCAACTGGATAAAACATGAAATAATGACCGATGAGTTTGAAGGAACAAAGCTCGATCCTGACAAATGGCATCCGAAAAATCCGGGCTGGCTGGGCAGGCAGCCGGCATATTTTTACCACGGCAACGTGACAGTCAGTGACGGCAAACTGCACCTGGCCATGAGAAAGCAGGAAGTTCCTGAAATGCCACGCGAAAAAGGCTACCACACGTACACATCTGCAGCGGTAAAAAGTAAGACGACGGTCAAGTACGGATATTTCGAAGTCAAGTGCAGACCGATGAATTCCGCCGGCTCCAGCTCGTTCTGGTTCTATGACAGCACGCCGGAAATGTGGACAGAAATTGATGTCTTTGAGATTGGCGGCGGCGCCCCTAACTTCGAGAAGAAATACAATATGAACGTCCATGTGTTCCGTACTCCCACCGAGAACAAACACTGGTCCGTGGGCGAAGTATGGATCGCACCGATAGACCTGGCCGACGACTATCATACATATGCGTTAGAGTGGGACGAAGAAAAAATCCGATGGTATTTCGACGGCGTACTTGTCAGATGGATAGAGAATACGCACTGGCACCAGCCTTTGACTTTGAACTTTGACAGCGAAACCATGCCGAATTGGTTCGGTCTTCCGAAAGACAGTGACCTACCGTCAATGTACAGCATCGAATATGTAAGGGCATGGAAAAAAGATGACGGCAAATCCTTCGTGCAGGCAAGCCCACGCGACAGGCGCTACTTCGAGCTTTCGAACGGCAAACCGTACATTCCAATCGGGCTGAATATGATAGCTCCTTATGGTAAGACCGAAGAAGAAGCCCTTGCTCTTATGGAGCAATGGATTAAAAACCTTTCGGACAATGGGGGCAATTATATCCGACTCTGGCTCAGCCATAATTTCTTCGATATCGAGCACGAAAAGAGCGGCCAATATGATGAAGATAAGGCGAAACGAATAGATGCCGTGCTGGATATGGCGCGCCGGCATAATGTTCGTGTAAAAATGACAATCGAGCACTTCCGGCACTTTTTCAGAGAACGCCAGCGCTGGGCGGCAAAACCTATTCACCACGTTTCACAGGGCGGACCGGCAAAGGACATGGACGATTTCTTCCAGGGCCAGCGCAGCCGCGATCAGTTCAAGAAAAAGCTCGACTTCTACGCCGAGCGGTACGGTGATGAGCCGGCGATATTCGCCTGGGAGCTGTGGAACGAAATGGACACAGTCAGCGGCAAAGGCTACATGGAATGGACCGAGGAAATGCTGGCCGAGCTTAAAAAGCGTTTTCCCAAAAACATGGTGACACAGAGCCTGGGCAGCTTCGACCATGACAGCAAGAGGGACAGATACCGTCGGCTCTGTTTGATGAAAGACAATGATTTCGCCAACGTGCACCGTTACCTGGATCTCGGAGCTTCACTTGATATTTGCAAAGGGCCTGTGGACATTCTCGCCGTCGATGCCATTAAGGAATTGCAGGCCTTTACACACGACAAGCCGATTCTGCTGGCCGAAAGCGGCGCCGTCGAGCCAAGTCACTCGGGCCCGTTTAAATTATACAAAAAAGACGAGGCCGGCATTATACTCCATGATGTTATATTCGCTCCGTTCTTCGTCGGGGCCGCCGGTACGGGACAGAACTGGCACTGGGATCATTATGTCGCTCCGCTGAACCTGTGGTTCCAGTTCGGTCGGTTTGCCGAGGCCGTCAAAGGGATTGACCCGCTGGCAGAGAATTTCGAGCCGGTTGAGATCGACCATTCACGTTTGCGTATCTATGCTCTGAAAGGCAGGCACACACTGCTTGCCTGGTGCCGCGACAAAAAGAACACGTGGCAGACTGAATTGGCCGAGGGTAAAGAGCCGGAAGTTATTAATAATGAAGTTATATCATTGCCGAACGGTGGGGGTGGCTCGCGAATCGCCCCTACAGCCGATGTCAGCTTCTACGATCCCTGGAAGAACAAGTGGGAGCAGGGTAAAGTCGAAGGCAATAGAATTTTATTACCTGATTTTTCCCGTTCTCTTGTCGTCAGGATGAGATACTAAACAGATGAATCATATAAGCCGATTAAAAACCGTTGTTGTATCTTTTCTGCTGCTGATAATTTATAGCGGCATAAGTTTTGGAGCCACGTACGAAATTCACCCGGCGATCGCCGAGACTCAGGAAGAATTCGAGACCATTACCAATTCACTCAAGCCCGGCGATGAGTTAATCCTTTACGGCGGAACATATTCACAAACCGCACGCCGGGCTGTCACCGCCAAAGGCACTGTCGAGGCGCCCATTACGATTCGCGCCGCTGAAGGACAGGAGACGATACTCACACATCCGCAGCAAGTCGCAGCCCGATATAATAACATCGAGTTCATCGATTGTGAATATCTGACTATCCGGGGAATCTATTTCAAAGGCGGCAGCTCGGGTGTACGTTTCGTCCGGGGGCATCACATCACATTCGAAGACTCCCAAATAAGCCACACCCAAAACAACGCCCTGACAATGAACAGCGGCGATTGCGATGCCTTTATCATTCGGAGAAATCACATCCACCACACCGGCTTAAGCACCCGCGGCTCAACCGAAGGAGAAGGTATGTACATCGGCGGCCATGACGGTTCGTATATCACTACCAACACTCTTGTCGAGAGCAACTACATCCATCACACCCGCGGCACAAGCAGCGGCGGCAACGACGGCATCGAAATAAAATTCGGTTCTTACGGGAACATCATTCGTGATAATGTCATCCACGATACAAATATCAGCAAGCAATACCCCGGCATCTTCGTTTACGGCGGAGGCAAAGGAATTAACATCGTCGAAGGCAACATCATCTGGAACGCCGGCGAAGGTATCCAGGTGGTTTCCGATGCGATTATCAGAAATAATATTATCTTCAATTGTTCGATTACCGGCATCACAGCAGCCCCACACGCCGCCGTCCCGCACGTACGGAACGTTCGGATAGTCAACAATACAATCGTCAATCACCCAAAGGGCGTTCTGTTTCGGTGGGAAAAAGCAGAGCAGATGATTTTTGCAAACAACGCTGTCTATTGCCCCGGCTCGACAGCTATCGACGCAGCAGGAATAAACAGCAGCACATTCAGTGCCAATTATGTTGCCGGCCGCCTTATCGGCGCGATTCTTGACGGAACAGCATTTTACGACGGTGGGATGATTGAAACGGCCTTTGTAGCACCTTTCGAACACGACTATTGGCCAAGACCCGGCTCGGTGCTAATTGATAACGCAAATCCGGATTTTGCCTCTGAACTGGATTTTAACCATACCACAAGGAATCCGCCCTTTGACGTCGGGGCATATGAATCCGGAGCAAGCGCTGCAAATCCCGGCTGGCACGTGAAATCAGGTTTCAAACCTCGTCATACTCAATGAATACATGGAAGATTACAGTAAAATTCGCGATTACTAAAGGGCCTGGCCATATCGTGCACAGATGGAATAATCTTTGACCTTCGAGGCCGAAGCGTTGGGATTGTCGTCGGGGTACAGGTAAACGCTAATGTTAAAATCGGGCCCCGGCTTCGTGAAGCGTTCGAGATCACTTGCCTGCTTAAATCCCTGCGATTCGAGCTGACCGGCAGTTTCGAGCCAGTTCGCCCCTATTTTTATGCCGTAAAAGCCGTATGAGCCGCCCATAATTACCGCACTGCTGAATACGTATTCTTCTGTCGGATCGAAAAAGAAAATGCAATTCTCTACTTCAAGGAATTCACATGGTTTGGTCTTGCCGAGACCAAGTTGACGGCAAACTTCGCTGAATGGAGTTTCAAGGATCTTGATGGACTCCTCAAGATTTAATAATTCTTCAGTTTGAGGTTGATTCGAACCCATTTTCATCGCCTCCTTGTCGGAATTAACCGGCATTGATGTTCTAAATATCTTTTCTTAACTTCTAAGATGGATTAATTTTACATATTTCGCTATTGGTGTCAAGAAGGCTTCTGACATGGGGCTTATAAAGAAACTTTGTAAAATTAGCAAGAAAAACACTTTCAAAATTGATCTTTAACTATATATTATGACTTTGATTTTTTAAGAATTTATGCGCTTGAAAAATCCGGACAGAGTTGTTAATCTGTCAGCTTGGAGTAGGGTCATACTTCATTACCCGGCTGCCGACGGGCCATAAAGAGGGGCAATAGTAACGGATTCGTGCCAATGGGTATAAATGACAATATAACACAGCAACCAGGGCAACCGGGCTCTGAGGCAAATCAAAATTCCACGGATGAGAAATTCGTGCCGACATGCAGTATTTGCGGTGAAAAACACTGGCCCCACCATCCTTTGGTTCCATGTGTCAACAAGAGAAAGGCCAAAGTAAAAGCCAAAGCCGATAAAAAGGCCAAAGCAAAAGCCGCCGCCCAGGCCAAAATTGAAGCCAGAGAAAAAGCCAAAGAACAAGCCCGGATTGAGGCCGAGACAAGTGCAAAGGTCAAGGCCGAGAGAAAGGCCTATCTCGAGGCAATAGCCAGAGCAGAGGAAAGGCTCAGAATCGAATCCAAGGCAAGGGCTGAAGCCGAAGAAAGAGCCAAAACCGAGGCCAAAGAAAGGGCCCAGGCCGAAATCAAGGCGAAGGCTAAAGCCGAAGCCGAACAAAAAGCTAAGACCGAGGCTGAAAAAAAAGCTTATACTGAGGCGATTGCCAAAGCGGAGGAACGTGTTAAGGCCGAATCCAGAGCGAGAGCCGAGGTCGAAGAAAAGTTCGGAGCCCAAATCAGGCAGAATGCAGATATTAAGGCCGAGGCCGCCGAGGCTTTGAAAGCTGCAAAGGCGGAAGCTGCGTCGGAAGCAAAATCTTATGCCACAGCTATAAGAGAGCTGGAAAACAAGTTGCAAGCCGAGATTGAATTGAAGTCCAAGGCTCAGCAGGAAACTAAAGCTCAAGCTGAGCAGCGTGCTGAAGTCGAAATGGAATATGCGGAAGCTATCTCAGCGGCAAAAGAAATGGCGGCAAAAGAGGCTGGAGAACATGCTGCGGCAACAAAAGAGCTGCAGGAAAAGCTGCAGGCACGAATCGAAGAATTAACCAGAGCTGAAGCAAAAATTGAGTCAGAAGCTAAAGCTCGGCTTCAAATCCAGGATAAATTCAGCAAGGAAGTTAAAGCAAGGGGCAGTCTCGAAGAGCGGCTCAAAGTTGAGGCCGAGGAAAAAGCCAGAATCAAGGCCGAAACTGGCGAAGCATTAGCAGCAGCCGAAAAAGAGGCCGAAGCGAAAGCCGAATCTTATGCCGCGGCAATAAAGCAATTAGAAGGAAAACTGAAAGCTGAAATACAAGCCAAAACACAGGCCCAGCAGGAAATCCAATCACAAGCACAGGCCAGAGCAATAGCCGAAGAAAAAGCCGCCGCCGAAGCCAATTCCGTTATAGAATCACAAGAAAAGGCAGAGCATTTCAGGAAAGCTATAGTCAAAGCCGAAAGAAGACTCAACTCACAGGCCGAAGAACTCGCTAAAGCCAGAGCTACAATCGAAGCAGAAACAAAAGCCAGGAAGCAGGCGGAGCAGAAAGCCGGCGAAGAAGCCCAGGCAAGGGCAAGAATCGAAGCCGAAGTTAAAGAGGTCCTCGCAGCAGCAAAATCAGATGCAGAAGCCAAAGCCGAATCTCACGCCGCAGCTATTAAACAATTGGAGCAAAAGCTTAGCGCCCTGGCCGAAGAAAAAGCGAGAGTAGAAACAAAAGCCGAGATAGAAGCTACAGCCCGGTTCGAAGCTCAAAAAACTGCCAGACAGGAGGCGAAAGAAAGGGCCAGGCTTGAAGAGCAACTAAGGATCGAGACCGAGCAGCGGACTAAAATCGAGACTGAGACTGCCGAAACTATCGCGGCAGCCAAAGCAGAGTTGGACGAAAAGGCAGAATCTTATGCCGTCGCTATAAAACAATTAGAGAAAGAGCTTAAAGCTCAAACTGAAGCAAGGGCAAGAGCCGAAGCAAAAGCCGAATCCGAATTGGTGGCCCGGCTCGAAGCACAAAAAATCTCAACCGAAGAAGCCAGGGCACGGGCAAAGGTTGAAGAACAACTCCGTAGCGAATCCGAACAACGTACCGCAATCGAAATGCAAGCAGCAGAGAATATCTCTGCCGCCAAAGCCAGGGCACAAAAAGAGGCTGAATTACATGCCGCAGCTATAAAAGAGCTTGAGGAAAAGCTGAAGGCTCAAGCTGATGAAATAACAAGGGCCCAGGCGAAGGCAGAATCCGAAGCTGAGTCCCGGCTTGAAGCTCAAAAGATTGCACGTCAAGAGGCTCAAGCAAAGGCAAAACTTGAAGAGAAGCTCAGTGCTGAGGCAAAGGAGCATGCGAGAATCGAAGACGAAGCTGCCAAGGCTTTGACCGCAGCTAAAGCAGAGGCTGAATCTTATACTGCGACTATAAAAGAGCTTGAGGACAAGCTTCAGGCTGAAACTGGAATCAGGTCTAAGGCCCAGTGGGAAGCCCAGGCCCAATCGGAACAGCGAGCCAGAATCGAGGCCGAATATTCAGAGGCAGTCTCAACGGCCAAAGCCCAAGCAATTAAACAGGCTGAATTACATGCCGCAGCTATAAAAGAACTTGAGGAAAAGCTGAAGGCTCAAGATGAAAAAATAACAAGAGCCGAAGCGAAGACCGAATCCGAAATTGCTGCCAGACTTGAGGCACAGAAAAAAGCCGACCAGCAAGCGCAGGTCAGAACCAGGATCGAAGAGCGACTTAAAACTGAGATCGTCGAACGTGAAAGAATCGAAGCCGAGGCTAAAGAGACTATCGCGGTAGCTAAAGCAAATGCCGAAGCCATGGCGGAATCTTATGCCGCTACAATAAATCAATTAGAAGAACAACTTAAAGCTGAAATACAAACAAGGTCACGAGCTGAGCAAGAGGCAAATACTCAAGCACAGGCAAGAACAAAAGCCGAAGAAAGAGCCGGCGCCGAAGCACAATGCGCTACCGAGGCACAAGAGAAAGCTGAGTATTTACACAAAGCTTTAACAAAAGCGGAAAGAAGGCTTAACTCCCAGGCCGAAGAACTTGCGAAAGCTAAAATCAGGTTCGAGGCCGAAGCAAAATCGCGGGACCAGGCGGAACAAAAAGCTCTTGATGAAGCTCAGACAAGAGCAAGGATCGAGGCCGAAGCTAAAGAGGCTGTCTCAGCGGCAAGGACGGAGATAAAAGAAAAAGAAAAATCCTATCTTACAGCTATAAAGCAAGCAGACGAGAAACTGCAGGCTGAATCCCAAGCGAGGGCCAAAGCCGAAGCGAAGGCCGAGTCCGAAGCGATAGCCCGAAGGGAGGCACAACAAAATGCTGCCGAAGAATCTAAGGCAAGGGCGAAGATTGAAGAGCAACTCAAGGAAGAAATCGAGAAGCGAGTAAAAATCGAGTCCGAGGCCGCCGAAGCTCTCGCAGCAGCCAAAAAAGAATTGGATGAGAAGGCTGAATCCTATGTCGCGACAATTAAACAATCGGAGCAAAAGCTTAAAGTTCAAACTGAAGAAAGAACAAAGGCTGAAGCGCAACTTCAAGCGCAATCCAAGGAAAATGCCGCATTAAAGGAACAATTAAAGGTTGAAACACAAGCGAAATTGAATATCCAACAAAAAGCCCAAGCCGAAGCGCAAGCAAGAGCCGGAGCCGAAGCAAAGGCCGAGTCCGAAGCCGCAACCAGATTGGAATCTCAAAAAATCGCGAAGGCCGAAGTAAAGGCAAGGGCTAAACTGGAAGAACGACTCAGTTCTAAAATCGAGGAACTTGACAAACTCAAGGCCCAGGCTACCGAGGCTATCGCAACGGCCAAAAAAGAATTGGATGAGAAGTCAGAATCATATACTGCTGCTATGAAGCAGGCAGAAGAAAAAATAAAAGCCCAAACTGAAGCGATTGCAAAAATTCAGACAAAAGCCGAATCCGAATCAGCGGCCAGGTTAGAAGCTCAAAAGGCGGCCAAAGAAGAAACAACAGCAAGAGCTAAAGTTGAAGAGCAACTAAGGACTCAAACCGAGAAACTCGATAGGATCGGGTCCGAGTCGGCCGATGCTATCACGGCGGTTAGGAGAGAGGCCGAAGAAAAGATAGAATCTTATGCCGCTGCTATAAAGCAGGTGGAGGAAAAACTGAAGGTTCAAGCCCAGCAGATGGCTAAGGCCGAAACAGAAGCTCAGGCCCAAGCACAGCAGCGAGCTAAGGCGGAGTCAAAGGCTGAATCCGAGGCATCGGCACGTATCGAAGCTCAAAAGAACGCAATGGAAGAAGCGAAGGCAAGAGCGAAGTTTGAAGAAAGGCTACAAGTCGAGGCTGAGGAGCGGTTGAGAATCGAGGCCGAAGCCGTAGAGGCCGTTTCCGCAGCTAAAGCCGAGGCTGAAGAAAAAGCTAACTCTTATGCAGCAGCTATTAAAGAAATCGAACAAGAGCTAAAAATACAAACCGAAGCAAAAGCAAAGGCTGAAGCAGCAGTTCAAGCTCAAGCTCAGGAAAGAGCTGCCGTCGAAGAGAAACTAAAAGCCGAAACCGAAGAAAAGGCAAAAGCCCAGCGAGAAGCTCAGACCCGGATACAAGAGAGAAATAAGGCCGAAGAAAAAGCCGTTGCCGAAGCTAATTTAAGGAACGAGTTGCAAAAGAAGGTTGAGTATTACAGCAAGGCGGTGGCGAAAACAGAAAAGCGGCTCGATGCTCAGGCGAAAGAAATCGCGAAAGCCAAGGCCAGGATTGAGGCCGAAGCACAAAACCGTTCTCAGGCCGAAACAAGAGCAAGAGAAGAGACAGAAACAAGGGTTAAGATTCAGGAACAACTCAAAGCAGCGCTTAAGGAACGAGATAAAATCAAGGCCGAAGCAGAAAATATGGTCTCGGCTGCTCAGGCAGAAGCGAAAGCTAAAACACAATCGTATGCTGCATCAGTAAAAGAAATCGAAAACAAACTGAAGGTTGAAGCAGAAGAGAGAATTAGAGCAGAGGCAAAGGCCAAATCAGAAACAGAAGCCAGAATCGAAATTCAAAAAACAGCCACTCAAGAAGCGAAAGAAAGAGTAAAGATCGAAGAGCAGCTTAAGTTCGAAACCAATGAACTAAGAAGAATCAAAGCTGAAACTGAAGAAGCTATCACCGCGGCGAAAGCAGAGGCACAGGCTAAGGCAGATTCTTATGTCGCAGCTTTAAGGCAAGCAGAGGAAAAGCTCAAAGCTCAAGCCCGGGAAATGGCCAAGACCGAAGCGAAAATTGCATCATACGCCGCATCTGTAAAGCAGGCAGAGGAAAAACTTAAGGCAGAAACTCAAGCCCTGTCAAAAGCCCAGCAGGAAGCACTGACCCAGGCAAAGGAACTTGCCACGGCCCAAGCCAGAGCAGAATCCGAGGCGGCGGCCCGGATCGAAGCTCAAAAGAAGGCTATGGAAGAGGCAAAGGCAAGGGCAACAATTGAAGAAAGACTCAAGGTCGAATCCGAGGAGCGAAACATTATTAAAGCTGAGTCGGCCGAGGCTATAGCCGCCGCTCGAAAAGAGGCCGAAACGAAGGCTGAATCATACGCCGCGACTCTTAAGGAATTAGAGCAAAAGCTCAAAGAGCAAATCGGATCAATAGCCAAAGCCGAAGCACAAATTCAAGCCCATACCCAGGCAAATGCTGCATTGGAAGAAAAGTTAAAAGCTGAAATTCAGGCCCGGACAAAAACTCAACAGGAAACTCAGGCGGAAACACAAGCAAGGGCCAAAGCCGAAGCTAAGGCCGAAGCAGAAAAAGAGGCTCGGATTGAGACACAAAAAAGAGCCACCGAAGAAATGAATGCAAGGGCAAAGATTGAAGAGAGGCTGAAGGCTGAAACCAAGGAGAGAAACAGAATCCAGGCTGAATCTGCCAGGTCAATCGCAGCAATCAGAGCAGAAGCAGAAGCAAAGGCTGAAGCTTATGCCGCAGCAATAAGAGAGGCAGAGGAAAAGCTTAAAGTCCAGGCCCAGGAAAGGGCAAAGGCCCAGAAAGAAGCCCAGGTCCAGGCCCTGGCACAGGCCGCAACAGATGAAAAGCTAAAAGCCGAAACTGAAGCCAGAACGATAGCCCGAAAAGAAGCTACGGCCCAGGCCCAGGAAAGGGCCAAAGTCGAAGCAAAAGTCCATACTCTTGCTCAGGCAAATGCAGCATTAGAAGAAAAATTACAAGCTGAAACGCAGGCCCGTTCCAAAGCTGAGCAGCAGGCCAATGCCGAAGCACAAGTAAGGGCGAAAGTCGAAACTAAGGTCGAAGCAGAAACAGCCTCGCGTATAGAAGCACAACAAAAAGCAGCGGAGGAAGCGAAGGCAAGAACGAAACTTGAAGAGAGACTCAGGGCAGAAGCCGAGGAAATAGCCAGAATCAAAACTGAAGCAGCAAAAGCTATTGCAGCATATAAAGCAGAAGCGGAAAAATTAGCCAAATCTCATGCCGAAACTATTAATAAAGCTCAGCAACAACTAAAAATTCAAAGCGAAGAGAAAGCAAAAGCCGAAGCAAAAATTCAGGCAGAAGCGATCGCAAGAGTAAAGCTCGAAGAACAACTTAAAGGCGAAGCGGCGCAAAGGGCCAGGACCGAAGCCGAGGCAGCAAAGGCCATCAATGTGGCCAAGGCGGAAGCGGACAAAAAGGCTGATTTTTACGCGAAAGCCATGAAAGAATTGGAACAAAAGCTCAAGGCCGAGGCAGAAGCAAGAGCAAAAATCACAGCCCGGTTCGAAGCTCAAAAGAAAGTCGCAGAAGAAGAAAAAGCAAGGGCAATGGCCGAAAAGAAGTCAAGAATCGAAACCAAGAAAGTTGCAGCAGCAAAAGAAAAGGCAAGAGTGACTCCACAAGTCAGGGAAATAACAGGCGAGTGTGAATGTTGCGGCAGAAAAGATATTAAAGAAAGCGATCTGGTCAAAATCGATTCCGGCCAAATGTTCTGCCGGGACTGCCTTAGGGAATTGAGGGGCTAACTTTCATCGCTGTGTCATCTGCGACGATCATAACTTCGCACCTCGGTATCGCCGCCAGGAACTTCTTTCCGTAGGGTTTATTAACAATTCTGCTGTCCAGGACGACCACGATACCGCTGTCGGTCTTGCTGCGAATCAGCCGCCCGAAACCCTGCTTAAACTTTATAATGGCGGTTGGCAACTGGTAATCATTAAAGGGATTACCTCCCGATTCTCTTATCTGTTCAAGCCGGCCGGCAAGCAGCGGCTGGTCCGGGGCAGCAAAAGGCAACCTCACTATAATTACGCTGGAAAGAGCCTGTCCCGGCACATCCACTCCCTGCCAGAAACTGTCGGTTCCGAACAGCACATTCGACCCATTAGTCTTGAACTGCCTTAACAGCATGCTCCTGTCCACATGTGCGCCCTGTTGAAGCAGCTTTATATTATTTTCGGCTATCCATTGGGCAAGTTTGTCGGCTACATCTTCAAGCATCACATAACTGGTAAAGAGCACAAACGCGCCTCCTGTGGTTTTAGCTAAATATTTCTTTATCACCTCGGCAGCATTTTCTATGAAAGTAGATTGATTCGGATCCGGCAGCTCTTTTTCGATATATACTTTAACCTGCTTTTGGTAATCGAAAGGTGAGCCGAGTTTGACGGCCTCGAAATCATCCAGACCGATACGGCCGGCAAAGAAATCAAAGCCGCCTTTTTCTTCAGTTGCTCCCGTGCACAAAGTTGCACTTGTCAGCACAACTGAATTGTATTTATTAAAAAGACATCTCCTGATTTCGGGCCCGACATCAAGTGGTGCACTTTTTAAACGAATGGTATCAGTTCTGCCTGAACCTATCTCAAGCCAGTATATCTGATCTGCATTAGCCTGTGAGAGGAAATTCTCCAGATCGTGGATCAATGCCTTGCTCAAATCGACAAACCGCATAATCTCATATTTTTCATCATCGTCTTTTTTTTGCTTCGCGAGTTTGGCCAATTCCCGGCAGAGATTCTTCAAATGTCCGGAAAGAGTATCATCGACAAAATTCTTGTGACATCTGCCTTTATTCTCGTCCTTTGTCTGCTCATACCATGTCCGGATTTCCTTAAAGAAGCGTGCGGATTCTTTATTAATCTTATCGACAAGATCAACCGCCGTTTTGGCATCCGTGTGTGTTAAAAGCCCCCGATGTGTCCGGGTATTGTAAAGATTATCAAGAACGAATTTGACCCTTTTGTTGCTGAGGTCTATTCCGAAATGATCTTCCGCCACATGCTCAATGTTGTGCGCTTCATCGATAACTACGAATTTATAATCCGGCAACAGAGACACGTTCTGATCTTTAAGCACAAGGTCGCTGAACAGCAGAGCATGGTTGGCTACAATAATATCGGCGTTCTCAAGACGTCGCCGGGCCGCCCAGTAAAAGCAATCCCGAAAATGCAGACACTTGCGCCCGCGACAATTCCCATGCTCGCTTTTCACCCTGTCCCATGTCCGGCTATTCGGCAGAAACGGAAGATCACTGAGCGAGCCGTCCTTCGTTTGCTCTGCCCACTGCCATATTTTATCCAGACCCGAATCCTTATCGTCGATCAAAAGCCTTTCCCGCTGCAGTGTAAATTTTAATCGCCGTTTGCACAGGTAATTACTCCTTCCTTTTGCCAGAACAGCATTAAATTCCTGCGACATGCAACTATTCAAAAAGGGAATATCCTTATTTATCAACTGCTCCTGCAGCGTGATAGTAAAGGTGCTAACCAATATCCTGCCCATGCCATTGGTCGCCAAATCCACGGCGGGGATAAGATATGCAAAGCTTTTGCCCACACCTGTTCCGGCCTCGACAGCTAAGTGACGGCCGTTCAGAAATGCCTGCTGAACTGCGCCGGCCATTTCTATTTGCTCGGGACGCACTTCGAAATTGGCAAAAGACCGCCAGACATCCCCATCAGGGGCAAAAACCTTTCGAATGTCCAAGCCTGTATATGTTTTGTTCATAGAAACGATTAAGGACTATTAGTTTGAACTGTGAGTTCTGAAAGATCCTTCATGTATTTCTCATATAATTTAAGTATCTCTTTGTTTGAATTGATATTCGTTACGACGAGACGTAAACGTGCTCTTGCCGTCTGCCCGGCCTTAATATCACGACCGAAAAGTGAGAAATACATCGAATAATGGCCTTCACCCTGGTAGGGCGTCGCTATTGCGAAACAATCATCCGGCGGAGCCATCAGGATTGCCTTCGGAGCCGGATCCTGGCCTCGCCGCAGAGCAATCGGCTTTGCCATCGGCGGCATGATTTTCCAATCCACCGGATTCGGCTCTTTTTGCCATCGGCCGTCGTGAATGATTGGCACGACATCATAATGTCGCGGAAACATCTGCCAGTTCCCAAAGGATTTCTTCGCTGTCATAAAAATCCGTTTGCCTACGATCTTAGTGTCGGGAGAAGCAAAAACCTGAGGTAACGGAAAAGATTCGTGAAAATACGATGCCAGAAAAACTTCGAATTTGCTCAAATCCTTGCCGGCTTTGACTATCGTCTCAACATCGAGTGTCGAGGCATCACGGAAACGGTAAATGGCTTTTAACTCAAAAGACCGGTCATCTCCTTCCGGCCAGGTAACCTGAATCGCCCCGTCCGGCAGCAGTTTTGAAGTGCCCGGCCAATCCCATGCCGCGGTTCCATATCTTCTGTTCGTAGTGAATACTCGATAGTAACTTAGAATTCCATATGCCCCGTTTAACGACATACCGGTAGGGACATGCACTGCCGAAGTCAGGCCCAGGCCTTTTCCGGCCTCGCGTAACCTGCCTTTAAGCATACCGGTATCAAATTCGTATCCGCCGTCTTCTCTAGCAGTGAATGCGAGTTTATCCGGGGCACTGGTGACTTCTGCAGCAGACGTCGGCTCAACGACGGGCGTCATCACATAAAACACTACCACGAAGAGTAAGGCCTTCGTCATACAGTTTATTCCTGAATAAAAGGGCATCTCTTATTTGTTCTTTTTCACGGAGCAGGCCACACGAAAACCGATGATGTCCATTTCGGGCAGCCACCACATGCTCTTCGGGATCTGAGGATCGCCGGAGCGCCACCATTTTTCCTCGAAAGCCCTTGCCGCACAGCGCAACTCATCTGCTGGGCAGCTATAGTCACCGCCGCGAGCAACATGAACTTACCCTGTTTCCGGTCCTTTCGGATTAACCACTGGAGACTTTGC
>Ga0209536_100004543_pt1 | contig 21916 bp, 18 predicted proteins | sample DeeMarSeWOR28_12_FD_187461 | JGI IMG/M metagenome (GOLD analysis project Ga0209536, IMG submission 187461) | Marine sediment microbial communities from White Oak River estuary, North Carolina - WOR-2-8_12 (SPAdes) (version 2) | ecosystem: Environmental > Aquatic > Marine > Intertidal zone >... | reverse complement strand
GAGGAGGCCGTCGTGCTCAAGCGCATCAGCTACGTCAGCAAGTTCTCCCGTCCGTTGTCGCACACCGAGATCACGGAGCTGGCCGACAAGGCCGCGGAGCGGAACCGCTCGCTCGGGGTGACCGGGATGCTGATGTCGAGCGGAGGGATCTTCTATCAGGTCCTCGAGGGCCCGACCGAGGCGGTGGACGAGCTGTTCCACAAGATCTCGGCGGATCTGCGTCACCGGGACGTGCTCGTCCTCACGACGCATGAGGACGTCGAGGACCGGCAGTTCCCGTCGTGGGCGATGAAAAAGGTGGACCTGGACGAAGCGGCGATCGGGCGGCTGGAGCCGATCCGGGCGCTGCTCGAGGCGATCGTGGTCCAGCGGGAGGCCCTCCAGCGCCTGATGCGCGTGCTGTCCCGCTCGGTGTGGCAGGAGCTGATGGACTCGGAGTAGCAGACGCTAGGACGTCGACGTGTCCGAAGCGGCGTCCCTCGGGCGCAGCGCCGTCGCGCTCAGCAGTTGCTCGATGCGGGCCACCCGGTCGGCGAGGCCCCGCTGGCGCGCACGCGCGAGCGCCATCCGGAGCGACCGGGCAGCCTCCGGATCGAGTGCCTCCATCTCGGCGAGCAGGGCCGCGGTCCTGTTCACGTGCGCCGCGAAGTCCGCATCCGAGTCCCCGACGGCCATCGTGAGGCTCACGCCGCTCACCAGCAGCCGGGCGCGCACCGGGGCGTCGACGATGAGGCTCGTTCTGAGCAGGGCGAGCGCGGACGCCGCTCGGTCCTCCGTACCTGATTCGAGCAGGAGCAGGACCTTCAGTGCGCTCGACCGGAGCGCGCGCCGGTCGAGTCCGAGCTCTTCGAACAGCTGAATGCCCCGGTCGAGCGAGTCGATGGCGTCGGGCAGTCTGCCGGCTGCCGTCTGTGCCTCGGCCAGTGCCGCGCACGCGGCCGCCTCCACCCGGCCCAGCCGCTCGCGCCGCCCGAATGTCTGCACCCGCCGACACAGCGCCATCGCATGGCTCACGTCTCCCTGCCGCACGGCGACACGAGCGAGCCCGAGTTGGTTCTCGGACCACGGCACCATCTGCCCGGTGTCCTCGTAGATCGCCTGCGCGTCGTGGTACGTCTCCCACGACTCATCCAGCTGCCCTAGCTCCAGCAGCACGTGCGCCTGCTCCGAGAGACATGCGGCCAGCACGGACGGGGGTCCGGTGACTCGGAGCGCCTCCTGCGCGCGCCGATACTCCTCCAGTGCGGTGTGCGACCGGCCCTGCTGCTCGTGCACGCGCGCCGACACCAGAAGCGCGGCGCCGCCGAAGCGCTCGAACTCGGCGCCCTCCGCCAGCGTCTGCACGCGGCGCGCCAGAGCCTCCGCCGCGTCGAGCTCCTGGCGCATGCTGTGGATGTCGGCCTGAAGGAGCCAGCCCTCGATGCGTTGAGGGTCGCCCGACGACCGGCCCAATTCGTCGAGTGCCCGATCGTACAGGGCGAGCAGCCCGAGGGCCGCCGCGTACTCGTCGAGCCGCACCCTCTCCCGCGCCCCACGCAGCAGCGAGCGCGTCGCCGCATCGTACTGTGCGGCCGCGAAGCGATGGCGACCGATCCGTTCCGATTCGCCCCAATGCGGCACCGGCCGCCGGTGCTCCAGCATGTCCGCGCACAGGCGGTTGTGCGACGCCCAGCGACCGCGCTCCCGTGCGATCCGCTCGAGGCTGTCGCGCAGCATACCGTGGCTGAACGCCCAGCTGTCGTCCCCGAGTTGCGCCAGACGGGTGGCCACGAGCAGCTGCAGCACCGGTGTGGGATCGGCGATCCCGATGCGCGAGCACAGCGCGACCCACTCGACCATGTCCACGCTGCCGCCGAGCGCGGCCGCCAGCTCCAACAGCACCTGCCGCTGCATCCGCTCGGCATCGGTCCGGGCCGTTCGCGGCAGCGTCGCGAGGCTCTCGTCGAGCACCCGATCGAGCCGCCTGAGCCACAGGGCGTGCACGTCGTCGGGAATGTCCGGGACTTCGCCGCCGGCCAGGACGAATCCGCTGGTCCCCGGCTCGAGCACGCCCCGCTCGACCCAATCGCCCACCAGCTGGGTCGCGTACAGCGGGTTCCCGCCCGAGCGGGTGGCGACCCGCTCGGCCACGCCGCCCTCTAGGTGCAGCAGACTACCCACCAGGCGGCGACTGTCCGCCTCGCGGAGCGGTTCCACGTGTACGCAGACGCTCGCCTCGTCGCGGCACAGGTCGCGCAGCAGCGCCGCCGCCTCGGCCGACGCGGCGATGAGGTCGTCGCGCACCGTGACGACGGCCAGCAGTCCTGCCGGCTCGGCCTGCGCGCGCTCCAGGACGTACCGTATGAACTGGAGGGTCTCGCTGCTCCAGTGCACGTCGTCGAGCCACACCACCAGCGGGCGCTGGGCAGCGAGATGCTGGAGAACCTCGAGCAGCACCCGGAACCGCGCCGAGCTGGAGGGGAACTCGTGGAACTGACCGGGGCTGAAATCGCTCCCGAGGGCGGCCGGAGCGAGGAGCTCGGCAACGGCGTTCTGCGCAGCCGGTTCGTCGACGCCGACGGACGCCAGCAGGGTCGTGACCCGATCCGGCAGGTCAGCCGCGCCGATACCGAGACACGACCAGGCCGCGGCCACCATGTGGCTCAGCGCCGACACCCCGCCACCCGACCGGTCGTGCCTGGCCGAGAGATGTTCCGCCAGGCCCAGCTCGTGCGTGCGCTGGCACAGCCACGCCGCCAGGCGGCTCTTGCCAACCCCTGCCGGCCCCTCCAACACGACGAGTCCCGGCCTGCTGCGCTCGACCACACGTCCGAACGTCGTCCACAACACGTCGCATTCCGCCGTTCGATCGACCAGCGGCACCGTCCGCAGGCCGAACAGCCGCAGGCCCGCGCCCACGAGCTTGAAGGACTGCGGTGGCCTCGCCGGTGCCCGCCAGTCGCCAGCGCCTGCAGTGGCAGGCGACGCCGGCAGGACCCAGGAGACGACCGGAGACCGCGACGGCGCGGAGGCCGACGGGACGAGCTGGGTCAACGCCCCGGCGGCATCCGCGCAGCAACGGTACCGGTCGGCGGGCGCCTTCTCGAGCAGCCGCATCACCCACGCCGCGAAGTCTGCCGGATAATCCGGGGGACACTGCAACGCCGGAGGCGGCTCCTCGAGGTGTGCCATGCCCAGGTGCACGAGATCGAGTTGTCGGAAGGGGATGCGTCCCGAGGCCAGCTCGAAGGCGATGCAACCGAGCGCATACAGATCCGTCCGGGGCCCGAAGTCGCGCCAGGCGCCCATGAACTGCTCCGGGGCCATGTAGGTCGGTGTGCCCGAGACGGTCCCCTCGGCTTCCGTCGAGCGCCCCTCGCGGTACGGAAACGCGATGCCGAAGTCGGTCAACCGGATCGGGGATCCGGTGGACGGATCCGCCAGGAGGATGTTCGCTGGCTTGAGATCACGATGGGTGATGCCGCGGGCGTGGGCGTGCGCGAGACCGTCGAGAACCGCCATGAGGATCTCGCGGGTCCGCGCCCACGGCAGCGGATACGTCAGCGACTCGAGCGAGCCGCGCTCGAGATACTCCATCACCAGGTAGGGGCTGTGTGCGTCGAGCGCGCCCCCCGACGCCGCGGCCGTCGCGTCGGAGACCTCGCCGATGTCGAACAGCGTGATGATGCCCGGATGATCGAGCTGGGCGACGGCCTGCACTTCACGGCGGAAGACGAGCGCGAAGTCGTGCTGCCGCATGCCGCTCTGCCGCAGCACCTTGATGGCGACGGGAACGTCCTGCACGGCATGCACGCCCCGCCAGATGTCCCCCATCCCTCCGGAGGCCGCCTTGTGCAGGATCTCGAACGATCCCAGACGAAACGCACTCATGCCGTCGGAACTCCAGCGAGCATCAGCGTCGGCTCTCCGAGGTGCTCATGTGAGTCAGACTAGGCGACCGCCCACCAATTCGGAAGGGTGGGGGCGCGACAGGTCGAGTGACCGTGGGAGGGTGGTGGAGTCCGTACCTGGGCCGGCATCCGCCATCCTGCCCTGCACCCTATCGGAGGTCTCGATTCCGGGCGTATGATAGGGCGGACCGATAGACGGATGAACGGGTAGGGCGGACGGATTACCGCGGAGCATGCCATGGAAGTCATCATCAAGCAGGATTACGAAGAGATGAGCCGGACCGGGGCACAGCTCGTGGTCGACGTGCTCAACACCAAACCCAACGCCGTGCTCGGGATGGCCACGGGCTCCACCCCACTCGGCCTGTACCAGGAGCTGGTGCGGCTCCACAAGGAGGAGGCACTCGATTTCTCGCGCGTGACCACCTTCAACCTCGACGAGTACGTGGGCCTGCCGGTGACGCACGAGCAGAGTTACCACTACTTCATGCGCGAACACTTCTTCCGGCACGTCAACATCCCGCCGCAGAACATCAACATTCCCTCCGGCACGACCAGCAACTACCCCGCCTTCTGCGAGTGGTACGAACAGCGCATCACCGAGTGCGGTGGCATCGATCTCCAAGTCCTCGGTATCGGTTCCGACGGGCACATCGCGTTCAACGAGCCCGGCAGCTCGCTCAGCAGCCGCACGCGGTTGAAGACCCTGTCGAAGCAGACGATCGACGACAACGCGCGGTTCTTCGACCGTCGCGAAGACGTGCCGATCTACGCGATCACCATGGGGGTGGGCACCATTCTCGACGCCCGGCAGCTGGTCCTCGTGGCGAGCGGGAAGGCGAAGGCGTGGGCGGTGGCGCAGGCGGTCGAGGGGCCGGTCACGAGCATGGTGACCGCGAGCGCGCTGCAGCTCCATCGCGATGCCACGGTGATCGTCGACGACGAAGCAGCGTCGGAGCTCAAGATGCGGGACTACTACGAGTTCATCTACGAGAAGGGGCCGCAGGCGCCGAAGTTCTAAAGGACGGTAGGGCGGCAAGGCGGTACGTCGCGCACTGCGTCCCTCGTGGGAGTGCCGTGTGCCCGCCGGTCCGGCGGTATCCGTGATCGCGCTCGCCGCGCCGCTCTCGCTCCCGTACCAGCGATGCGCAAGGCAGGAGCTCGCAGGCACCCGCACGGTACCGGCGGGAGGGGCGTGAGGACTCCATGCGCGTGGTACCATGGGAACCGTCGGTCCGTCCTGCGGTATCCAGCGGATGAGGCATTAGCTTGCGTGCGGTCGACGTTCTCCGTGCGGGATGCGTGGAGGCTTTTCAATGAGCGGTACAGATGTCGTCAACCCGGTGCTCGCGCTGGTCGTGTTCGCGCTGCTCGCCCTCGTCGTGGCAGTTGTCGTCTGGCCTCGGCGGGGCGTGGCAGCCCGGCTGTTGCGGCTCGCGCGACTCACCGAGCGGGCACGCATCGAGGATGCGCTCAAGCGCATGTACGACGCCGAGTACGCCGAGCGCCCGAGCACGATCGAGAGCTTGGCGGGAACGCTGCACCTCAAGGGCATCCGCACCATGCAGCTGGTCGCGCGCCTCGAGGCACTCGGGCTCGTGCACACGGAGCGTGACCACCTCGTCCTGACCGACGCCGGCCGGGCCGAAGCGCTGCGGGTCTTGCGCAGCCACCGTCTGTGGGAGCGCTACCTCGCCGACCGCACGGGCGTTCCGGCCGGTGCCTGGCACGAGGAAGCCGAGTACCGGGAGCACACGCTCAGCCCGGACGCCGTGGAGCAGCTCGCCTCGTCGATGGGCCATCCCCGCTATGACCCCCACGGCGACCCGATTCCCACCGCGGCCGGCGAGGTCCCACCGCACGCCGGCGTAGCGCTCTCGGCGCTCGTCCCGGGCCAGAGCGCCTCGGTCGTGCACCTCGAGGACGAGCCGCGCGAGGTATACGAGCAGCTGGTCCAGCAGGGATTGGCACCCGGTGCCCAGGTGGAAGTGCTCGAGGCGACGCGCGAGCGTATCCGATTCACGGCCGACGGCGAGGAACGGACGATCGAGCCGGTGATGGCGATGAACGTGACCGTGGTGCTGCCGCGCGATGTCGAGCAGAGTGCCGGGCCGTACGAGGCGTTGAGTGCGTTGGCGCAGGGCGAGTCGGCGATGGTGATCGGCATCGCCCCGCTGTGCCAGGGACCCCAGCGGCGTCGCCTGCTCGACCTCGGACTCGTACCGGGCACGGTGGTGACGTCCGAGCTGCAGGGTGCCTTCAAGGATCCGGTGGCGTACCGCGTGCGAGGGGCGTTGATCGCCCTGCGGAAGGATCAGGCCGACCTGGTGCGTGTCGAGCGCACGGCGGCGCCCGTGGAGGTGAGCTGAGATGACCGCCGGTCCCGCCGCGGGTTGCGCCGGGTGCGCCGCGCACCGCGAGCAGAGTCTCGTGCAGCTGGGGATCCAGCTGGATCGCTGGGATCACCTCGTGGCGCTGGCGGGGAACCCCAATACGGGGAAGAGCACGGTGTTCAACGCGCTCACCGGATTGCGGCAGCACACCGGGAACTGGCCGGGCAAGACGGTGGCACGGGCCGAGGGTGGATTCACGCTGAAGGGAACGCGCGTCAAGCTGGTCGACTTGCCGGGGACGTACAGCCTGCAGGCCGGGAGCGCCGACGAGGAGGTCGCCCGCGATTTCGTGCTGTTCGGCCAGCCCGACGTGACGGTGGTGGTGGTCGATGCCACGCGGCTGGAGCGCAATCTCAACTTGGTCCTGCAGATCCGCGAGATCACCGACCGCGTGGTCGTCTGCCTCAACCTGATGGACGAGGCCCGCCGCCACGGCATCGGGATCGATGTGCCGCGACTCGAGCGGGAACTCGGTGTACCGGTCGTACCCACCGTCGCACGTCGCGGCGACGGCATTCCCGAGCTGTTAGAGGCAATCCACGGGGTCGCGACGGGGGCGCTGCAGGCGGCACCGTTTCAGATACGAAACCCTCCCCCGGAGGTGAGCGCCGCCGTGAACGCGTTGGTGGAGCCGATCCGGCGCGCCCATCCGGAGCTGCCGAACGCCCGCTGGGTCGCGTTGCGCCTGCTGAACGCCGACGAGCGAGTGGAAGCGGCGGTGCGGGCCGGCGAGCTCGGCGCGCTGGCCGAGGGCACGATGGAGGATGCGAACCCCGGCGGGGGCGTCGCCACGGCGAGCGACGGTCGGGAGATCCTCGAGACGGCGTCCCGGCTACGCTGGACGCTCTCCAGCGAGTTCCACGACCGGCTCACCGAGAGCCTGTACGCCGAGGCGCACCGCATCACCGAGGCGAGTCAGGTCCGTGGCATCGCGCGCGCGAGGTTCAATCTGGACCGCACCCTCGACCGGTTGCTCACCAGTCGGTGGCTCGGGTTTCCCCTGATGCTGCTCGTGCTCACGGTCGTCTTCTGGCTCACCATCGCGGGCGCGAACTACCCGTCGCAGTTCCTTGCCTGGCTCCTGCTCGATCAGCTGCACCCGGTCCTCACCGCGTTCGCGATGACCGTCGGCATGCCGGCGTGGCTCAGCGGCTTCGTCTTCGACGGTGTGTACCTGGCCACGGCCTGGGTGGTCAGCGTCATGCTCCCGCCCATGGCGATCTTCTTCCCGCTGTTCACCCTGCTGGAGGATTTCGGATACCTGCCGCGCGTGGCGTTCAACCTGGACGCGCTGTTCCGCAAGGCCGGAGCGCACGGCAAGCAGGCGCTCACCATGTGCATGGGCTTCGGGTGCAACGCCGCGGGCGTGGTGTCGACCCGCGTGATCGACAGCCCGCGGGAACGCCTGATCGCGATCGTCACGAACAACTTCTCGTTGTGCAACGGGCGGTGGCCCACCCAGATCCTCATCGCCTCCATCTTCATCGGCGCGCTGGTGCCCGCACACGTCGCGGGCGTCGTGGCGGCATCGGCGGTGGTGACGGTGGCGCTACTGGGGATCGGTGCGATGTTCTTCGCCTCGTGGCTGCTGTCGCGCACGGTACTGGCGGGTGAGGCGACCACCTTCTCGTTGGAGCTGCCCCCCTACCGTCCGCCCCGGGTGCTGCAGACGCTGTACACCTCGCTGATCGACCGGACGCTGATCGTGCTGTGGCGGGCCGTGGTGTTCGCGGCACCCGCCGGGGCCGTGATCTGGCTGGTCGGCAACACCACGATTGGCGGCACCAGCCTCGCGCAGTATTTCGTTGGATGGCTCGACCCGATCGGGTTCCTGATCGGTCTGAACGGCGTGATCCTCCTGGCCTACGTCGTGGCGATCCCGGCCAACGAGATCGTCATCCCCACGGTGCTCATGCTGACGACCCTGACGCTGGGAGCGGTCGGGGTGGGCGAGGGCGCCGGTGTCATGTTCGAGCTCGACTCGCTCGGCGCGACCGGGGATCTGTTGCGCGCGGGCGGCTGGACGCTGCTGACCGCCGTCAACCTCATGCTGTTCAGCCTGCTGCACAACCCGTGCTCCACGACGATCTACACGATTTACCGGGAAACACGCAGTGCCAGGTGGACGATCGTGGCGACCGTGCTGCCGCTCGTGATGGGCTTCGTCGTGTGCTTCCTCGTGGCACAGGCGTGGCGGCTGATGGGATAGCCCCGTGCGACTGTCTTGCCGCCCTGCCGCTTTGCGATCTCGCCGATCCTCACATGGCGTCCACCGGCGCCGGCGGAATCACGCTCCACATTTCGCGCCACAGCTTCCACGAGCCGTCGTCCTGCCGCCGCAGCACCACGAGCCAGTCGCCGCTTCGCTGCCCGGGCTCGGCGCCGTTCGTCGGGTTGATGGTATTGGCGTAATACGCTCGCAGGACGCCGATATCGCCAGCCACGACGACGTCGAGCAGGTCGGTCGTGAAGGCGAAGGTGCCCTGCGCGAACGTGGCCTCGTAGAGGGCGGCGAGCTCGCTCACCGAGAGCGAAGGCGCGTCCGACGGCGAGGAGAGCGCGTCGTCCGCGTTAAACGCCAGGAGGCGCTCGAGGCTGCCTTCGTTGACGCCGGCGGCAGTGGTCGGACTCGAGCGCTACCTCGTGATCATCTGTTCGCCCATCCGTCCGTCCGTCTCACCGTCCATCCGTCCATCCGTCCGTCCGCCCATCCGTCCGTCGTGCGGCAGTCGAGGGAGAGGGCGGGACGCCGCCCCTCAGAACGCGATCCGTGCTCCCATGGCGACGCCCGCGTCCGTCGGCACGATGCCAACTCGCGTGTGGTCGAGCGGAATGTCGATCCATCCGCCCCCGGAGCCAGGCCCTTGGACGACAGCCCCGATCCCTGCCCCCAGCGCGAGTCCCCCAAAGAGCCCGATGGGGATCGCCTCGGGACACGGCTCGGGCTCGCTGCCCATGATTGTGAATCCAGAGCAGAAGGCGCTCACTCCCAGCCCGGCGAGCAGGCCGACCACGCCTCCGGCGATCGCGCCGTCTCGCACCTGTGTGCCCGAACGCGCAGCCCGGGCGATCTGCAGATACCGCATGTCACGCCATGCGACCCGCGTGGTGTCACCGTCCTGACGCACGACGACGCCGTCCGCGTCCGACCGGAACAGCTGCCCGCTGACGTGACCTCCCCGTAGCGTGCCGATGCGCAGCACCGAGCCGGGGTAGAGCGAGGCGGGAGGGGCTTGCGCGTGGATGACGGCAACGACCACGCACTGCGTTGCGAGAATGAATGCGATCGCTCGACGCATGGCAGCCTCCTGGTGGTCCTGGAGGTACCGTGCACGAGACTCGTCAAGCTGTCGTCAAGCCGGCCACGTTCCCGATTGCCGTTGCCGCCGTACCGCCCTCCCTATCGCACAACCGCCGCGATGGTGCGTAGCCCCGGTACGCGCTCGAAGTCCGGCGCGTGCATCGTCGCCACGGCGTAGTCGTGGGCCAGCGCGGTGGCGGCGATGGCGAGATCGTGCGGCCCGAGCGTGGTGCGCCCCCGATCGAGCTCCGCCCACAGCTGCGCCTGTCGCCGTGCCTCGAGCAGGCCGAAGGGAATGACGGGTACGACGGCCAGGAGCGCGTCCACGAACGCGCCGCGACGGATCCGCTGGGGGACGGACCTGGCGCGCTCGACACCGGACAAGAGCTCGGCAGCGGACACGGCGGCGATGGCCACCGGCTCCTCACCCAGTGTCTCGAGAAACGCGGGCATCACGAAGTCCCCGCGCTCGGCGGCGACGAGCACGGAGGTGTCGAGGACTACGCCCACGGGTCGCGCGGAGTGGGTAGCTGAGCTCTGGCGCTGGCGATCTCGCCCGCGAGGCGCCGCGCATCCGCCGGCGTCAGGGTGGGGAGCGTGTGCCACACCTGGGCGAGCCACGACGCCGGGCAGACGGGCGGTCCGGCCGGAACCAGCCGAGCCACCGGGACACCATTGCGCAGGAGTGTTGCGCTCTCACCACTGTAGAAGATGCGGTTCACGAGGTCGGAGAAGCCCCGAACAGCGTCGGTGACGGAGAGGGTACGGTCAGCCATGTCCATCATATTATCTGATAATGTGATGTTACGGAAGAACCGGTTGTGGGGCGGTTCTGCCGGCTCACGCTGAGCGGCCGCACCCACGCCGTTTCTCAGATCCGAATGAAGATCCGCCGCCTCCACAGCCAGTGCACGAGGTACCAGTCCATCACGAGCACCACCACCGCCGTCGCGAATCCCACCAGCACGTCGCCGGTCCAGCCCAGTATCCCGCTCGTGACCGGCTCCGCGATACCGCTGAGCCAGGCGTTCCCGCCCGACTGCGAAAAGAGATAGATGAACAGCGGGTTCATCCCGAACACGATCGCGAACTGCGCCCACCGCCTCCACCCTTTGACGTCGATGAGCCAGTAGGAGACCGCGAGCCCGATCAAGCACCACCCACCGGTCACGATTACGAACGACGATGTGCAGATCCGCTTGATGATGGGTGTGACGGGATCCAGGCCGTAACCGATTGCCAGGCCGATCGCGCCGGCGATGAGCAGGATCCTGATCTTCCGGTCGGGTGCGCGGTCGCTCTTCAACACGTACCCCGCCAAGACGCCCCACACCGTATGTGCCGTGGTAGGAATGGCGTTCACCGCCACCCAGTGCCCGCCGGACAGCTTGCCCATCAGGACGAGGTCCATCCACGAGCCGAAGTTCTTGTCCGGGGTGAACGGCTGATCGAAGCCGGCGACCGGCCACAGGCGGTAGAGCAGCTCGGTCGCGACGAGCAGGCCAAGGGTGAACAGCAGCTGGGTGCGCGTGCGCTTCCGCATCAGCAGGAAGGCGAGGAGATAGGTGACCGAGAGCTGCGCCAGCACGTTCCACAGCTCGAACACCAGCCGGCCGGCGTAGACCACGTGCAGGCCGACGCCGAGCGCCAAGAGCACCAGCGAGCGCGTGACGGCGTGACGGAGGATCGCCGCGTCGCTGTCCCCCCGCTCCCAGCGCCGCGCGAACGAGAACGGCATCGCCACACCGACGATGAACATGAAGAACGGTTGCACCAGATCCCAGGGACGGAGCCCGTGCCACGGGTGATGCGTGAACTGCGTGGCGACGGCGTGGACCCACGTGCCCTCGAGCTCCGGCACCAGCAGCGACTCGTACACCAGTGCGGCCTCGGCGACGAGCAGGAGCATCGTGAGCCCGCGGAAGAAGTCGAGCGACGTGAGCCGCCCCGCGACGACGGTCGAACCCGGCTCAGGCGTTCCCATGGCTCACTGCGGCGTTGAAGTGATCGGGGAAATCGGACAGACGGTCTATCCGTCTATCCGTCCATCCGCCCTAGCATACGCTCGTCAGACCGCGTGTCGAAAGTGCGACAGGGATGGCGCGATCTCGCGGAGCGCCGTTCTGCCGTTCCGCCGTCCCCGGCGGCGACCCTATATTCGTCGAACGACCCCACCAGCGGGAGACGGTCATGCTCCGTCGGATCGCTCTGGTGTGCGGCGCGCTCGGTGTCGTGAGTTGCACCCGCCCTCCGGACTACGCCACGTTCCCCAAGATCGACGCGCACGTGCACATCGACACGTTCGAGCCGGTGTTCGCCGAGCTGGCCCGGCGGGAGGGGTTTCGGCTGGTGACCCTCGTGACGCGCTCGGCCGAGCAGGCGCATGTCGATCGCGAGCTCGCGTGGGCACGTGCCCAGCACGAGGCCTCTCCGGAGACGGTGTCGTTCGCGACCACGATCTCCATGGAGACGTGGGGCGATCCGACGTGGCAGGAGCGGACGATCGCCAGGCTGGCACGGGACTTCGCAAACGGGGCGATCGCCGTCAAGCTGTGGAAGGACATCGGCATGACCTTCCGCGACACCGACGGCCGCTTCATCATGATCGACGACCCGCGGTTCGACCCGATCCTCGAGTACATCGCGTCGCAGGACAAGCCGGTCGTCGGGCACTTCGGCGAGCCGCGCAACTGCTGGCTGCCGCTCGACTCCATGACCGTTCCCGGGGACAGCAGCTACTACGCGAACCATCCGCAGTACCACATGTACCTGCACCCCGATCATCCGCCGCATGCCGATCAGCTGGACGCCCGCGACCGCATGCTGGCCAAGCACCCCGAGCTGCGGTTCGTCGGCGCCCACCTCGGAAGTCTCGAGTGGGACGTCGCTGAGCTCGCGGCCCGGCTCGACCGGTTTCCCAACATGGCGGTCGACATGGCCGCCCGTATCGTGCACTTCCAGATCCAGGATCGCGACAGTGTGCGGGCGTTCGTCGTCGCCTACCAGGATCGGCTCCTCTACGGCACCGACACCGGTGTCGGCGACGGAGCGGACGCACTCGACTGGATCGCCGAGCGCTGGCGCCGCGATTGGCGCTACTTCACCAGCGACAGCGTCCTGACCTCCCCCGATGTGCGACGCCCGTTCAGAGGGTTGGCGCTGCCGGTGACCGTGCTGCGGAAGATCTACGCCGAGAACGCGGAGCGCTGGCTCGGGATGTGAGGTCGTGGGCGGTACTGCGGTGGTGCGGGAAGACGGTCGGTCGATGCTCGGCGCCCGTTCCCTCGACGCGAGCCTCGCCGGCGTCGCGGCCGTGCAGTGGCACCACGCGGGTTGACGGTGCACACGCCGGAGCGGATGTTGCTCATCATGCGGGGGCCGTCGTCACTGCCGGTCACGCAGCGCCGTTCCGGCTCCAGTCCCAACAACGACCGCGCGGCGAACGAGTGGGTGGACCGCGGCACGCCCGTGCAGCGGCTGCGGAGGGGTTGCTATGGGTGAGAGGCCGTCGCATTCGCGTACGCGCCGCGGGCAATGCGGCTCGCGGTCGTCCGCACTCGCAGTGTGCCTCTGTGTGACGGTGGTCGTGGCGGCGTGCGACGAGACCTTCGATCCGATCGCGCCCACCGACCTCGCCTTCTCGGTGTTCGGCTACCTCGACGCCACGGCCGACACGCAGTGGATCCGCATCATGCCGATCCGTCCGCTGAAGGTGACCTCGCCCGACACGCTCGACGCGACGGTGACCCTCGAGCATCTGGAAACCGGCCGCACCATCGAGCTTCGGGATTCGCTGTTCCGATTCTCGACCCATGGAGATCTGACCCTCGGTTCCGAGGGCGTGTACCTCCACAACTTCTGGACGCGCGAAGACATCGAGCCCGGGGCTACCTACCAGTTCTCCGCGCGGCGCGAGGGCAAGGCACCCGCCGAAGCCGTCGTGGAGATTCCTCCCGACTACGACGTCACGGTCGCGATCAACCAGCGGAGCAGCTGGAGCGCGACCGACGTGCTGCGGATCACCGGAGTGAAGCACCTGCCGTTCCTGAAGGCGAGCGTCCACTTCTTCGATGGCTGCGGGTGGGGGGTGAACGCGATCCCGTACGAACGGCGCTCGGACGACGACGCGACGCACGTGATCGCGATCAGGAAGCAGGGGGCCGAGAGCCGCCCCGACTGCGGCCGGGCATGGGTCGCGAGCCGGCGGTTTTGGATGGTGGGATCGGAGGCGACCTGGCCGAGCGGCGGGTATGACGAGGACGCCCTGGGCGAGTCGGCCCGGACCTCCAACGTCACGAACGGGGTGGGGTTCCTCGGCGGCGTGCTCACCAAGGTCATCCCCTACGAAGACTGCACGTTCGTGAGCGAGGGAGCGCCGACGCCCGACTACTGTGAGCTGCGCTACAACCGGGAAACGGCGACGGTGACCGGCACCGTCAGGGAGCCGTTGTGTTACGGCGAGCTCGACTCGGTCGTCGTGCAGCTGACGGAGCTGAACAAGGACCCTGCGCGGTTCCGATCCATCCTCACCGACGAAGCCGGAGCGTTCGTGTTCGGCGCGCTGGAGCCCGGGATTCCCCACAGCGTGTGGGCGCGTGCCCCGCGGGTCCCCATCGACTCGGTGTTCGACCCGACGATCTGGCGGTGGGTCTACACCGAGTGGGAGGACATCCACACCATTCACACCGACACCCTGACGTTCGTGCCGGGCCAGCAGGTGCAGTACCACATCGAGCTCTCGCGGTTGATCGCGTGCGACGAGACGCACCTACCGAAGCCATGATCACGGTGCGACGCGCGACACTCGCGCTCGCCGTCGTGTTGTGCGGTGTCCCGACCGTGGCCGCAGCGCAGCAGGCGGGGATGCTGGGCATCGTGGCCGACTCCGCGACGGGCCGTCCGCTCGAGGACGTGGCGATCACGCTCGACACCGGCGGCGAGCCGGTGTATCGCACCTTCACCGATCGGAACGGTTTCTACCAGCTCCAGGGAATTGCTCCCGGCACGTACACGCTCAAAACCCGCCGCGTCGGCTATCTGCAACACGAGCAGCGCGTCACCCTGGCGGCGGGCGAGCAGCGGCGGGTGAGCCTGCGGCTGGCGCAGACCGCCGTGGCCCTCGAGGAGATGGTCGTGACCGCGGAGCGCGGCGCCGCCGTCAGCGAGCTGGGGCGCCAGATCGTGACCCCCGCGGACATTCGGACGGTGCCCGTCCCCGGCGGGGCGGGCGACCTGGTGTCGTACCTCCAGACCCTCCCCGGCGTCACCACCACCGGCGATCGGGGCGGACAGCTTTTCGTGCGCGGAGGGATGCCGACCGACAACCTCGTCCTCGTGGACGGCACGCCGATCTACCAGCCGTTCCACATCATGGGCTTCTTCTCGGTGTTCCCCGACTACCTGGTCTCCACCGCCGACTTCTACCCCGGCGGGTTCGGCGCCCGGTATCAGGGCCGCACCGCCTCGGTGCTGGACGTCCGGTTCCGCGAGGGCGCTCCGCAGCGTTTTCGCGGCATGGCCTCGGTCGGCAACTTCCTCACCGAGGCGCTCGTCGAGGGACCGGTCCAGGGGGCCACCGTGCTCGCCTCCGTGCGTCGCTCCCTGGTCGAGGAGACGAGCGGTACCCTGCTGGGCACCACGCAGCAGCTCACGTTCGACAGCCAGCTCCTCAAGGTGACCACGACGGCCAAGCGGGACGAGCGCTGCTCCGCGCTGGCCCTCCGCACGGCGGATCGCGGCCGGCTCGATCCTGACGAGCAGGAGTCGCGGGTCGCGTGGAAGAACCTGCTCCTCGGCGTGCGGTGCGTCACGATCGCGTCCGGCGGCCAACTGGTGGAGGCGCACTGGAGCTTCAGCAGGTCCAGCAGCGAAGCCGTGTCGCGCGGTGCGTCGGAGCTCAGCTCGAGTGTGAACCGCATCCAGCACGACCTCCACGCGACCGGCGGGATCGGCGTGATCCCAGTCGAGGTGGGCTACGAGTTGTACATGGAAACCATGAAGTACGACGTGGCAGAGCTGATCGCCGGTCAGACGCGGGGAAGTGACTACTTCTGGGGCTTCAGCGCGTACGTCGAGCCCACCGTGCGTGTCGGCAGTGGGGTCGAGCTGAGGCCGAGCGTGGCCCTGGTCGCAGCTCCGTACGTGGGTGTGGAGCCACGCCTCAGGGCTCGGTGGGAGCCGTTCGGTTCCGGGAGGGGAGCGCTCCAGGGTGCAGCAGGGCTGTACCGGCAGACGGTCGTCGGCATCAGTGACATGCGGGACGTCAGCTCGGTCTTCGTCGCCTGGATGGAGACGCCGGACGACGAGCCGCTCAAGGCGTTTCAGGGAACGCTCGGCTGGCAACAACCGCTCGGTGGCCGTCTCCGGTGGTCGGTGGACGGCTACTACAAGCGCCTCACGGGCATTCCCGTCACCGTGTGGAGTGCCGTGGCGCAGTTCTCCACCCAGCTCGCGCGCGCCGATGGGGAGTCGTGGGGCGCCGACGTGCGGCTCGAGTACACGAGCCCGCGCGTCCGCGGCTTCGTGGGCTACGGCCACAGTTGGACCCGCTACGAGGCGTCGCAGCGCCAGTTCGCGAGTTGGTTCGGCGAGCCGGTGCAGCGCTACCATCCGCCGCATGACCGGCGCCATCAGGTGAACGCGATCCTCAGCCTGGACCTCGGCGCGTTCACCGCCTCGGCCAGGTGGCAGTACGGGTCGGGCTTGCCGTTCACTCGGCCCATCGGTTTCGACGAGACCTTCGACTTCTCCCGCGAGCTGTCCCAGGTCACCACCACGATCGGTACCACGCGGCTCCTGCTCGACAAGCCCTACACGGGGCGACTGCCCATGGTGCACCGGCTCGATCTCTCACTCGAGCGCGCGTTCGACGTGTCGTTCGGGCAGATCGTCGTGCAGGGCGGCGTGATCAATGCGTACGACCGGCGCAACATGTTCTACTACGATCTGTTCAGCGGCCGGCGGCTGGACCAGCTGCCGCTGGCGCCATACGCGTCGGTGACGCTGCGGAGCAGATGACGGTCAGGCAGTAGGACGCTACGGCACCAAAGGAGCGAGACGGCCATGGCCTCTGATCCGGAGTTCGTGCAGTTCGTGCTGGACCAACTCGCCGCCGACTGCGCGGCGAGCGCGCGGAAGATGTTCGGCGAGTACGGCCTCTACAGCCGCGGGACGTTCTTCGGGGTGGTGTGTGACAACCGGCTGTTCGTGAAGCCCACCGCGGGTGGCCGGGCCTACATCGGCGACGTGGTCGAGGCGCCGCCCTATCCCGGTGCCAAGCAGAGCTTCCTGATCGAGGACCGGCTCGAAGACGGGGAGTGGCTGAGCGAGCTGGTGCGGATCACGGTCCGTGAGCTGCCGGCGCCCGGGCCGAAGAAGCGCCGCGCAAGACGGTAGGGCGGGAGGACGGTAGGACGATTCGGCTGCCTGGCGTGCCGCGCCGACGGAAACGCCTCGATCTGCACGATTCTGGTTGTCGCCTCTAAGAACGGTCCACGCACGTTGCGGCGTGACAGCTTGCGTTTCCTTCAGCGCCGAGCCGAGCTTATAGGTATGGCAGCCGCGACGTTCTATACGGCGGAGATGGTCCGCGCGCTCCCGGACGACGGCAATCGGTACGAGACCGTCCACGGGGAGCTGCTGGTGACGTCGGCACCGCGGCTGTGGCATCAGGAGATCGCCGGTCGGGTCTTCGAGCGGTTGCGGACGTATCTCCGGCGCCATCCGGTTGGGCATGTCATGGTCTCCCCCGCTGATATCTCCTGGAGCCCGGACGTGCTGGTACAGCCGGACGTGTTCGTCGCAGACGTGCGCGAGGTACGTACGCTGGATTGGGCCGAGGTCAAGCACCTGCTGCTCGCCGTCGAAGTCCTGAGCCCCAGCTCGGCCCGCGCCGATCGGTTCACCAAGCGCCGGCTGTATCAGGAACTTGGTGTGCCGGTCTACTGGGTTGTCGATCCCGAGCGGTGCGAGGTGGACGTCTGGACACCCGCCGACACGTTTCCCGTCACCGAGCGGGTGCGCGTGCGCTGGCGCCCGGAGGGCGCGGACGCGGAATTCACGCTCGACATGGAAAAGCTGTTCCGACCGATCTGAACGGTGCGCGACTGGGTGGGCTACCAGCGAACAGCCGTGACAATCCACGGGCTCCGCTTGCCGGGCGGGGTCGGCCGCACGAGCTCCAGATTGACGGCATGGGTGCCGTCGTCGCTGCGCCACCGCCACGTCGCGGACGTGCTCTCGGGGCGCTCCGTGTCGACGTCCTGCGGAGCGCCGTTGTGCGCCAGGACCTCACAGGCGTCCCAGCCGGGCTGCGGGATGGGCGGCGGACCTCCCGAACGGTGATCCTCGAGTCTCGCCGTCTCCTGCATCAACGCGTCGTAGTTGCATCCCCACCGCTCCGCGAGGTCACGGGGGACAGTCTGACCGGGTGCCGGCATGCCGCACGCGGTCCAGACCGCCGCGACGGCTACGGCTGAGACGAGCTTTGCCACGTCGCTCACTGCTTCCCCCCCCTTGTGCCTGCTGGCTGGCGCTGAGGCTGTGCGCGAAGGTAACTACACCCCGACGTACAGCCCGAGGATGGCAAGAACGGTGCTGGCCCAGAATGCGAACATCCATTTCATGAGCCCGTTGCGCGAGCCGGCAATCTCGTCGCGGAGTGCCGATCCCTGCCGTTCGATGGCCACCTCGATCCTGGCGAAGCGGCCTTCCATCTCGTTCCGGAAGTCCCCGAGTCGCTGCTCGAGCTTGACATCCGCCTCGGCGAAGCGCCGTTCCAGCTCGCTACGGAGGTCCGCAAGCCGATGCTCGAGCTTCGAGTCGGCCTGAGCGAAGCGTTGGTCGACCTTGGCATCGAACCGCTGGAAGTTCAGCTCGTTCAGCCGCTCGAGATCGGCCCGGTAAGTCAAGTCCACGCTATTGAACCAATTCACGAGCTCGTTGGCGATATCGTCGCCGAGGCGCTCGTAGAAGTGCCGTGAGAGTTTGGCCGTAACGGGCATGACGGAGGTCCGGGTGCGGGTCACCGCCATGATACATCATGCGCTCGGTGCGTCGCGCACCGGAACAGTCCGCGTGGGTATCGGGACCTTGCAGCTCTCGTCCGCTCATGCCAAGGCGAGTACGAACATCGTCCAGGCGAACACCGCGGTAGCGACCATCGCCACCTTCAACGCGAGTTCCCACCGGCGCCCCTGCTCCTGGCTCCGCCGCAGCCGCTCGGCCAGGATGTACTGCTCGAGCTTCATGTCGAGTTCCCGAATGCGGTTCTCGAGCGGAGCGAGGTACTGCCGATGATGAACCCAATCGTAGTCCTGGTCGCGAGCTGGGTACACGTCATCCTCCGAGTGATGCGTCCTGCCGAGTATACGCTCGGCAAGCCGAGGAGCGAAAGAGTGCTCGAGCGTGGCGCGCCATCCCTGGCGGCCTCGCCCGCCCGGCCACATGTTGAGCCGAGTCTCCCAGCAGGAGCGCCTCCGCAATGGCCGAGCTGCTGATCCGTCTCATCAGTGCAGGAGCCGACCGGTACCCAGGTGTCCGCTGCGGACTGGGATGGATGCCCGCCCTCGCGAGTGCGGTACTGCTCGTCGCATGCGGGCCGTCTCTTCCTTCGGAGAGCGACCGCCCTCCCAACCTCGTCATCATCTTCGCCGACGATCTCGGCTACGGGGACCTCGGCGTCTACGGGCACCCGACGATCCACACGCCGCACTTGGACCGGATGGCGGCCGAGGGCACGCGGTTCACGCAGTTCTACACGGCGGCGTCGGTGTGCACGCCGAGCCGGGCGGCGCTGCTGACCGGACGGCTCCCCGTCCGCAGCGGGATGGCGAGCGACGGTCGTCGCGTCCTCTTCCCCGATTCGCGGCTCGGCCTGCCGAGCGACGAGATCACGCTCGCGGAAGTGCTGCAGGAACAGGGGTATGCCACCGCGGCCATCGGCAAGTGGCACCTCGGCCACCTGCCCCCCTTCCTGCCCACCCGGCACGGCTTCGACGAGTACTACGGCATTCCCTACTCGAACGACATGGACCGGACCGTCGAGGGCGAGTGGCAGGAGATCTTCTGGGACCCGAAGGTGGAGTACTGGAACGTCCCGTTGATGCGTGGGGAGGAGATCATCGAGCGACCGGCCGACCAGCGCACCATTACGCAGCGGTACACCGAGGAAGCGGTGCGCTTCATCCGAGCGCATGCAGACCGACCGTTCTTCGTCTACCTCGCCCACAGCATGCCCCACGTGCCGCTCTTTCGCTCCGACGCATTCGCCGGCACGAGCCGGCGGGGTCGGTACGGGGATGTCGTCGAAGAGATCGACTGGAGTGTCGGACAGATACTCGAAGCACTGCGCGAGACGGGGTTGGCCGAGCGCACGCTGGTCTTCTTCACGAGCGACAACGGCCCCTGGCTGGTGTTCGACACGCACGGCGGCTCCGCGGGACTGTTGCGCGGCGGCAAGGGGATGACGTGGGAGGGCGGCATGCGTGTGCCGGGTGTAGCCTGGTGGCCCGGTACCGTCGCGCCGAATGCGGTCAACGCCGCCGTCGCCAGCACCATGGACCTGTTCCCCACCGCCCTTGCGATGACCGGCCGTGTCCCGCCGACCGATCGCGTGATCGACGGGCGGAATCTGCTGCCGCTGCTGACGGGTGAGTCGGCCGGACCGGTACGCGACGTTTACTTCTACTATCGGGGTGCCACCCTCTACGCCGCGCGCAAAGGGCCGTGGAAAGCGCATTTCGTCACGGAGTGGGCCTACCTCGCCGACAACCGGCGCACGGAGCACGACCCGCCGCGGCTCTACCACTTGGAGCGCGACCCGTCCGAGCAGTACGACGTGGCCGCGGAGCATCCGGAGGTGATCGCCGACATCCTGCGCGAGGTCGAGCGACACCGAGCTGGGCTCGATGCCCGCCCCTCGCAGCTCGACGCGAGGATCGAGGAGCCGTAGGGCGAGTCATCCGACTCGTTCAGCCGTTCGAGATCGACCGGCAGGTAGTGTCCACCGCGCAATCGCAGGAGTCGGATAGACGGCTGGCGGATGGACGGATGACATCGGTGAAGGGAGATCCGGCTGACGTCGTGCGACTCTGTCCGCGATCCGTCTATCCGTCCCTCCGTCGAAGCTCACGCTCGGTGGGCCGAGTAGCGAGACTGCATCGGGTCCGGCGCGGTGCTGTCTGGCAGCGTGATGGTGTTGCACCGCCGCAACTCTTGCGCGCTAGGGCGGTAAACACTACTAATTTGCTCCCCTTTCCAAAGGCAGCTCAAATGCGCCCGGGTTTCACCTCACTTGCGTTGGTGGTGGCCGGCTCTCTTGCTGTGTCCGCGTGTCGCGACACACAGACGGAGCCACTGCCCCAACAGAACGGTATCAGCCTCGCGAATGTCAGGGCCGATGCGTGCGATTACCGAACCAGCAACAACCTGAAGAAACTGCTCGACTGTGTCACGGTGGAAGGTGTCCGAGCCCACCAGGCGGCGTTTCAGGCGATTGCGGATGCAAACGGAGGCGTGCGAGTCTCCGGAACGGCTGGCTACGATGCTTCTGCTGCCTACGTAGCGGCCCGGTTGGAGGAGGCCGGTTACGACGTCACCATCCAGCCGTTCGAGTTCCAGACGTTCATCGTGCTGTCACCGCCGATCCTCGAACAGCTCGCGCCGGCCGCCGGGTCGATCGCGAACAGCATCTTGGCGTACTCGGGCAGCGGCGACGTCACGGCGGCGGTGAGCACCGTTTCCGACGTCCGCGGCTGCAACGCGGCCGACTTTGCCGGCTTTCCAGCCGGGAACATCGCGCTCATCGCACGTGGGGCGTGCACGTTCGCCCTGAAGGCGACGAATGCCTACAACGCCGGTGCCTCGGGTGTCGTCATCTACAACAACATCCCCGGCACCCTGAACGGCACGCTCGGCAACGGCTTCACGCTGAACATCGGCGTGACGTCGGTGACGCTCGACGTCGGCCAGCAGCTCGCCGGCACTGCAGGGCTGGTGATGCGGCTCAAGACCGAGACGTTCCGGGGCGTCGCTACCACCTACAACGTGCTGGCCGAGACGCCCGACGGCGATCCCGACAACGTCGTAATGGTCGGGGGACACCTGGACGCGGTCAACGCGGGGCCAGGAATCCAGGACAACGGCTCGGGCAGTGCGGCCATTTTGGAGACCGCGATCCAGATGGCGGGTGTCAAGACGCGCAACAAGGTCCGCTTCGCCTGGTGGGGCGCGGAAGAGTCCGGCCTCCTCGGTTCCAGGTACTACGTCAGCAACCTCAGTCAGGCCGAGCAGGACAAGATTGCGCTCTATCTGAACTTCGACATGATCGGCTC
>Ga0209536_100004541_pt1 | contig 21920 bp, 20 predicted proteins | sample DeeMarSeWOR28_12_FD_187461 | JGI IMG/M metagenome (GOLD analysis project Ga0209536, IMG submission 187461) | Marine sediment microbial communities from White Oak River estuary, North Carolina - WOR-2-8_12 (SPAdes) (version 2) | ecosystem: Environmental > Aquatic > Marine > Intertidal zone >... | reverse complement strand
AGCGTCGAGGAGAGGGCTGTCTACTCGTCGGTGAACGTCGACCCCCTCTACAGGCTACCGCTGCTGCTGGAGGAACAGGGGCTGGGAGGCGTCGTCTGCGAGTACCTCGGCATCGACCCGCCGGATCCCGACTGGACTGCCTGGGCGGAGATGGTGGAGCGCTTCGAGAGCCCCACTGAGACCGTGCGGGTAGCCATGTGCGGCAAGTACGCCGAGCTGGCCGACTGCTACGTCAGCGTCAACGAGTCCCTCAAGCACGCTGGAGCCAAAGCCGGATGCCACGTCGACATCGTCTGGATTGAGACAGAGGAGTTTGAGGATGACCCATCCAGCATCTCGTCCCTCTCTGCGTTCGATGGCATACTTGTCCCGGGGGGTTTCGGCCACAGGGGCGCCGAGGGGAAGATGCTCGCGATCAAGTACAGCAGGGAGGAGGACGTGCCCTTCCTGGGGATCTGCTATGGTATGCAGCTTGCCATCGTCGAGGTGGCGAGGCACATGCTGGGGATGGAGGACGCCCACACCACCGAGTGCGACCCCGATACCACACATCCCGTAATAGACCTCCTCCCCGAGCAGGTGGGGGTGGAAGAGCTAGGTGGGACGATGAGGCTGGGGGCCCACACGGCCATCGTCAAGCCGGGCTCCCTCGCCAACAGGCTCTACGGCTCCACGGAGATCCAGGAGCGCCACCGCCACAGATGGGAGGTCAACCCGGAGTTCTGGGACCGCCTTGAGGGGGCCGGGGTTGAGTTCACGGGCTGGAGCCCTGACGGCAGGCTCAAGGAGGTTATGGAGAGGCCCGACAACTTCTTCTTCTTCGCCACCCAGTTCCACCCCGAGTTCAAGAGCAGGCCCTGGGACGCGTCGCCGCCCTACTACGGATTCATCAAGGCGTGCCTCGACAGGAAGCGGGGAGAGCCCGAGCCCAAGTTCTTATGAAATCCTGAGGCATCTCTGCCCCATCTCGTCGAGCTTCGAGGGGAGGTCGTCGAGCTCCCTAAGCATCCTCTGGTACCACCTCTCCAGGGACTCTTTCACGGCCAGTTTCATGATCTCGGGTGGGACGGCGGAGTATACGTACTGGTATCCTCCGAGGCCGATGAGGTTCTCCTCCCTGATGGCCAGCCCCTTGTCCACGAGGTTGTGGAGGAGCCTCTGGGCCGTGGGTCGGCTCTTTCCCAGGCGCTCCGCCACGATGGTCACCGGTGAGGGGCCGCCCGTTGCTAGGGCGCAGTAGGCCTCCATCTCGGTGGTCCTGACCCCCAGGGCGCACCTCATGATGGCGTCGGCGCTCATCTGGGGTGTGGAGATGAGGGATTGGAGGTCCTTGAGGCTCATACTATGTTCAATACTGTTGAACATCTTTAAATACCTTTATATTCTCCCCGAGAAAATATGCCTTGAAACCTAATGGTCAAAGAGATCACGGACTCGACATTCGAGGAGTTCATATCCACCAACGACCTGGTGGTCGTAGACTGCTGGGCGGCGTGGTGCGGCCCCTGCAGGTTCCTGTCCCCGGTGATAGACGAGCTGGCGGGGGAGCACAAGGACGTGGCCTTCGGCAAGCTCAACGTGGACGAGAACATGCAGATACCCATGAAGTTCGGCATCATGAGCATCCCCACCCTCCTCTACTTCAAGGGGGGCAACATGGTCAACAAGACCGTGGGGGCCCTGCCCAAGAAAGCCCTCGAGGAAGTCATCGAGAAGCTGAAGAACTAGAGCCACCAAGACGTCACTATTTTTTCCTTTCTTCTTCCCTTTCTCCTAAACTATTTATAGAGGGCTACTCGTTTTCAGAGGAGCCGCGGGTCCCTTACCATGTTAGATCTCATAGGGGTCGTCGTCGCCTTCGTCATCATCGTAGCCCTGCGGCTTCGCAACGTCGACTTCTCCGTCTCCCTCCTGACGGGCTCTCTGCTGATCGTGGTGACCTCATCCGAGCCAGTCGGGATCCTCATCGATTCGGTCACCAGCACCCTCACGGACCCGAGCACCTGGAACCTGACAGTCGCTGTGGCCCTGATCACGGTCCTCGGCTACGTTCTCAAGGAGACCGACCTCATATCCGAGCTCATCGTGGGCCTCAGGAGCGTCGTGCCCAGCAGCGTGTTGATGGCCGTGATACCCGCGATCTTCGGGCTCTTCGCCATGCCCGGTGGGGCCCTGATATCGGCGCCGTTCAACGAGCCCGAGGCTGACCGCCTTGGCCTCAGACCGGAGCACAAGACGTACATCAACATCTGGTTCCGCCACCTCTGGTACTGGGCCTCACCGACCGCCCCCCTCGCCATCCTGGCGACGACGATAGCCTGCCTGGACCTGAACGCATTCCTCTTCGCCCAGCTCCCCATCTTCGCCTTCACCGTGGGGCTAGGCTTGGTCGTGTCGAGGTCTTTCATCAAGAGGGACGAGGTGGCGGGAGCCCCTGTCAAAGGTAACAACGGAATCGTCAAGGGCCTCATACCCATAGTCACTATCCTGGGGCTGAGCTACGCCGGGGTCCCCCTCTGGGCGGCCTTCATCGTGGGAATCCTGTCCGTCTACCTGGTCATGAAGGTCCCGACGGGCGATTGGGTGACGATGGTGGTCCAGGGCGTCAGGTGGGACACGACGGCGGCGGTCGTGGCGATGCTGTTCTTCAGGAACGTGGTGTCCGCCTCCGGCTCGGTGGCCTCCCTCCTAGTCTCTGTCACCGAGATGGGGGTCCCCCTCATCGTCCTCTTCGTCGTCACCCCTCTCCTTGTGGGCTCCATCTCGGGGACGGCCTCCATGGGCGCAGCCATCGTCCTCCCCCTCCTGATGCCCTTCTGCGGCTCCAGCGTCCACCTCGTGAGCGTGATCTACGCAGGGATTATCGCGGGGTACATGGCGAGCCCCCTCCACCTCTGCCTCATCCTCACCAACAGCTACTACAAGTCCGAGCTGGGGAGGGTCTACAGGTATCTGGTCCCCTCCATGGCCTTCCTCTACGTCGTGGCTGTGGTCTACCATCTGACCATGTACGGCGGGCTACCCGTCTAGGGGCAACCGATTTATTCTATGTCCCGATAGACCAGAATGGTCCATTTGGGAGTTAACCTGACGCCCATCATCGTCAAGGAGGTCGTCGACCTGGACGCATTCAGAGGGCGGACCATAGCCGTCGACGCCTTCAACGTCCTCTATCAGTTCCTCGCCCTCATCCGCACGAGGGAGGGCAGGCCCCTCTCGGACAGGGAGGGGAGGGTCACCTCCCACCTGGTCGGCCTCGCCTTCAGGACGACCCGCCTCATCGCGGACCACGGGGTGAAGCTGGTCTTCGTCTTCGACGGACTGCCGCCCCAGCTCAAGCGCCGGGAGGTGGAGAAGAGGGGGGAGGTCAAGAGGAAGGCCGAGGCGGAGTACAGGGAGGCGGTGGACGCCGGAGACTACGCCAGGGCCTTCTCCAAGGCCGTCCAGACGAGCAGGCTCACGGGGGAGATGATCCTGGACGCGAAGAGGCTCCTCGACCTCCTGGGGGTGCCCTGGGTCCAGGCGTCGGGGGAGGGGGAGGCCCAGGCGGCCCACATGGCGAGGAGGGGTGATGTCTGGGGTTCCAGCAGCAGGGACTACGACTCCCTCCTGTTCGGGACGCCCAGGCTGGTCAGGTACCTCACTATCCAGGGTCAGGAGTGGCTTCCAAGCAAAGGGCGTGCGCGCAGGCTTGAGCCCGAGCTGATACGCCTGGACGCCTTCCTCTCCCATTACGGCATCACCAGGGAGCAGCTCGTCGACATGTCGATGCTCATAGGCACGGACTTCAACGAGGGGGTGAAGGGGATAGGCCCCAAGACCGCCCTCAAGCTCATCAGGAAGCACGGGAGCCTCGAGGATATACCCCCCGAGGTCCACTCCATGCTCGACGCCGATATAGAAGGGATACGAGGGATATACCTCAAGCCGGACGTGACCGACGACTACGAGATCATCCACGGCAAATTGAAGGAGGACGAGCTCTACGGTTTCCTGTGCGGTGAGAGGGCTTTCTCCAGGGAAAGGGTGGAGGTGGTCGTGAAGAGGATGAAGGCTGCCCAGACTCAGAGGAGCCTCAGCGACTGGATAGGAGGGGCACCCTAGTATGCCCAAGACGCCATTCTCAGAGCTGGCGAGTCTCTGTAGGGCCCTCGAGGCGACGACGAAGAGGAAGGAGAAGACAAGCCTCCTCTCCAAGTTCCTGAGGAGCCTAGAGCCGTTGGAGGTCTCACCCGCCGTCCTCATGGTCGTGGGCTCCATCTTCCCGGAGTTCGACTCCCGGACCCTGGAGGTGGGCTGGAGGACCATGAGGAGCGTCCTCGACGGAGGTCGACAGACGACCCTCTTCGACGAGCCCCTCACAGTGGGCTACGTCCACGACACTCTGACGAAGATAGCCGAGGCCTCGGGGACCGGTTCGAGGCGAGTTAAAGGCAGCCTGCTTGAGGGGCTCATCGCGAGGGCGGACCCGTCCGAGGTGGAGGTCCTGGTACGCATAATCTTCGGCGAGATGCGCATCGGCGTCAGCGAGGGGATGATGCTGGAGGGGATAGCCGCGGCCTCGGAGGTCGGCGTCGCCCTCGTGCGCCGCGCCCTCATGTTGACCGGGAACCTCGGGGAGATAGCCAGACTAGCCCTCGAATCAGGGGAGGCGGGTCTCACGGGCGTGGAGATGAGGCTCTTCGTCCCCCTCAAGCCGATGCTCGGGGCGATGTCCTACGACATTTGCGAGGTCATCGAGGCCCACGGCGGGGAATCCTCATTCGAGTACAAGCTCGACGGCGCGAGGATCCAGATACACCGCAAGGGTGGGGAGATAAAGGTCTTCAGCAGACGGCTCTCCGAGGTAACCGAGAGCCTCCCCGACGTCGTCGAGGTGATAAGGGAGCGCGTAGCGTCCGACGACTTCATCCTGGAGGGGGAGGCGGTGGCCATCGGGGAGGGCGGTAAGCCTCTCCCGTTCCAGGACCTGATGCGGAGGTTCAGGCGGGTCCACGACGTGGAGGAGATGACGGGACAGATACCCCTGAAGCTCTACCTCTTCGACATACTGTATCACGACGGGAGGCTCCTCATCGACGAGCCCTACACAGAGCGATGGAAGATCCTAGAGGCGATCTGCCCCGAAGACATCCTCACCGAGCGCATCATAACCGGTGACCCGGTGAAGGTCGAGGCATTCCTTAAACAGGCGATGGAGGCGGGCCACGAGGGTCTCATGGCGAAGCGCCTCGACAGCGAGTACACACCTGGGAGCAGGGGGAAGAGGTGGTTCAAGATCAAGCCGACTGAGACCCTGGACCTCGTCGTCACCGCCGCGGACTGGGGGTACGGGAGGAGGACCGGCTGGCTGAGCAACTACCACCTCGCCGCCAGGGAGGGCGACGGCAACCTGGTCATCGGGAAGACGTTCAAGGGTCTCACCGACGAGGAGTTTAGGTGGATGACCAAACGCCTCCAGGAGCTCAAGTCCCGAGAGACCCCGGGGACGGTCCACGTCCGCCCCGAGCTGGTGGTGGAGGTAGCCTTCAACGAGGTGCAGAAGAGCCCCCACTACAAGTCGGGCTACGCCCTCAGGTTCGCAAGGGTCACCCGGATAAGGGAGGACAAGGCCCCCGGGGACGCCGACACGCTGGACAGGGTCCGGGAGCTCTACGAGGCCCAGTTCAGGTACAAGGCGAAGGGAGACTTCTGAAGGGACCTAAGGCAGGAGCCCTATTATCCACTCCTCGAGGGCGAGGAAGGGCGCCACCAGCGGATAGATGATCCGCTCCCTCTGGAGCACCCGCCTCAGCGTCGCGATGTCCCCAGCGACAAGGGACCTACTTACTGGCGCCAGCAGGAGGCAGGCCCCGAGGAACGTCAGCCCGCCTACGGCCATCTGCACCAGCACGCTGGAGCCCATGAAGAAACGCAGCACCTGCCCTGTTACGACCGCCCCAAGCAGGGAGAAGACGGCCACCCTTATGGCGTGGGTCAGGTCGACCCCAATACCGTACTTCGCTTTCACGACGTAGAGGTTCAGCGTGCTCCCCGCCATGGCTGCCAGGAAGAGCCCCACGAGGAGGCCGGGGATCCCCCACCTCCAGGTGAGGGCAGTGCAGAAGACGATGCTGAGGACGGCTGAGACGGCGTTGAGCCGGAAGGTCGTGGCTGTGTCCCCCTGGCTGTTCAGGAGCCCGAAGACCGAGAGGGAGCCGAGCCCAACAGCCAGGAACTGGAGGAGGGCCAGGGAGAGGAACTGGGGCGCCATGACGTACTTGGTGCCGAAGAGGAAGCCTATCCCCTGGACGGAGAGGAGGATCATGATGGTGGTGGCCGGGATGACGATGATTGTGGCGTACCTCACCGAGGAGCGGAACAGGGCCTTGATCTCGTCTGGCTGCTCCACGAACGTGAACTTCGAGAAAGCAGGATAGAGTACCGAGGTGATGGGCACCGTGAAGAGCGAGACCAAGGAGAGGAACTTCTTCGCCACATCCCAGTTCCCGATGGCAACGTTGTTGGTGAACCAGGCTAGTAGCACCCCCTGATATCCGACGTTCAGGTTCATGACGAAGGTGGTGAGGAACAGGGGGAAGCCCATCCTCAGCATATCGTTCAACGGCTCCACGTTCACAGGCCCCTCAGCGTCTCCCTTCCCCCGGAGGTAATTCCAAATCAAGACGACGGAGATGACCGAGACAGCTGAGACCGCTAGCAGATGCCCGTAGATAGCCCCGTCCACCCCGAATCCCCGGATGACGAGGAGGGGGGCGGCCACCCCCTTCACGAGCGATTGCAGCACCATGGTCGTGGCCATCAGGTCCATCCGCTCAAGCCCGTAGAAGACGGAGACACTCATGGTGTAGATCGACTGGGAGATGACAAGGACAGAGGTCACCCTCACCAGTCCCACCATCTCTGGCCTCCTCAGGACCCCGGAGGCAAGGACGTCGGACGCGAGGAACATCACCACTGCGAGGACGCACGCCAGCCCCCCCTGGAACATGTAGCCCCTCACCGTGGCCTTCTTGACGTCCCCCCATCTGTCTTGGCTCTGATAGATGGCGAGGGACCTGATCATGGCCTGCCCCAACCCGAGGCCCGTGAGGATGGTGAACATCCCGGGGATGACGAAGGAAAGCCCGTAGATCCCCATCTCGGTGGGCCCCAGGAGCCGCGCGACGATGATGATTCCGATGGCGTTGAAGATCTCGGAGAGGAAGTTGCCTATGAAGAGGTGGAAGCTACCTCTTGTGGACTTCTCCGCAACCTTCTCAAGATCGTTCAAGGCACCCCCTCCTCCCGTTATTCAGGTCAACTCGACTCTTGTTGATACTTACACCACGTACTTATCCGTGATATGTACGCGTAATACTGTTTAACGGGTTTATAATCGGATATGTGGAGATGGGAAGAGACCTCAGGTCTGAGTAGTACCGGGGAGTCCCGCCTTGGCGCTGGGTACTCTACGCGTGTATGCTTCGTAGAGGGCGTACCCGAGAAGCGTGGATATCGCCCCCTGCATGGAGTTGAAGACTCCGAGGGGGTAGAGCATGCCCACCGCTGCGTCGTAGGGGACGCCGTAGTACGCCGGCAGGATGACTAGGTTCCACCCGCTCATGACTGCGATCCGGAAAATCAGGCCGATGACGACAGAAAGCATCTTGGCCGCGTATCCACTTAGGCTCGTCCTCCGGGAGATGTATAGGCCGACTGCCATTCCCGCAGCGGTGGAGAACTCGGCGACGCCTTTCATCGTCCCCCCTATGAGGTCCCCGCTGCGGACCACGATGCCCAGCGTCCCCGCGAGGGATGTGAACGCCGAGGAGGGCCAGCCGTAGAGGAGGAGGGAGACGACGATGGGGATGCCGGTGAAGTCGAACTTGAGGAAGGGCATCCAGGGGAAGGGTATCTTGAGCCCCGAGTACTTGAGGGCGTAGTCGAAGACGATGACCATGGCCGCCAGTATGGCGGTCCCCGTCAGCCTCGCCGTCCTGCTCCTTGTTCGGTTCAAGTCCATTTACCTCATAAGGTCGATGTGAGGAACGATAACTCTCGAATCATTCTGATGTTAAAAGAGTTGTCTATGAGATTCCCCCGCCGTTCTGCGGGTGGTCAGGTCCACGTGCCCAACAGGCTTAAAAACCAGTCAGCATATTTCATGGGGCAGGTGGAGGATGTGCATCAACTCCAATATCCACGGGCGGGGTCGTTGACCTCCGCAATCTGATTCTCCGCACCCTCAATGATAACCAGCTCCTGATTCTAAACTGCGTAGCGCGCCGTAGGTGCTCTATGACGTCTCTGCTCAGGAGCCTATCCGAGGAGTGGGGGATACCCCTTTCAACCCTGAAGCTGAACGCCAGGATACTGAGGGAGCTGAATCTCATCAGCTACGGGTCGATCCGCGAGAAGAGGGACGCCCAGGTGGAGAAGCTGGGCAGCTTCGTGCTGGGGCTCATGGAGGACGAGGATGACGGGGCGCTGATCAGGTTCGCTGACTAGAGAGGAGGTCCATCTGCTCCTGGATGCGCCTCTCGACCTCGGCCTCTATAGCCAACCTGTCAACCTTCCCCATCGTGGTCAGGGGCAGGGACTCTACGACCATAACCCTAGCTGGGACCTGGAAGTACTGCAGGTGCTCCCTGCAGTGGTCGAGGAGTCGCCTCTCGAGGCCCTCCTTTTCGGCACCTTCAACGAGCGTCACGACGGCCTGGATGTCCGTGGAGCACCTCAGAGGGTCGGGGACGCCGAAGGCAGCCGCCAGCTCCACGTCCGGGTGTGAGGACAGTACGTCCTCAACCTCCTGGGGCCAGACGGTGTGCCCCTCGGCGATGATCCTGTCCCTCTTCCTCCCGTAGATGTAGAGGTAGCCCCCCTCGTCTATGCTGCAGATGTCCCCTGTGTGGAGCCAGCTGTCCACGAGCACCCTGTCTGTCTCCTCCTGATCCCTCCAGTAGCCCTTCATGACCTGGGGGCCCCTCACGAGGAGCTCCCCCTTCTCGCCGGGGGGCATCTCAACCTCCCCGAGCTGGAGGTCCACAATCTTCGCGTCAGTGTCAGGGAACGCCAATCCAGCCGAGCCGTAGTTGGGCTCCCCCTCGATCGGGGTGCAGTGGGTCGAGGGGCCCGCCTCCGTGAGGCCGTATCCCTGGTAGAACCGCGCCCCCGTGAGGGCGACGAACCTCTCCACGTCGGCGGAGTCGATGGAGGCCCCGCCGGAGACGCAGCTCGTGAGGCTTGAGAGGTCATACCTGTCGAGGTCTGGATGGCCGAGGATCTCCCTGATGAAGCGTGGGATCGAGGGGAGATGGGTAGCCTTCTCCGATTGGATGCCCTTCATGATGGCCTCAGCCGAGGGCTCGGGGATCATGACGAGGGTGCAGCCGAACTGGACCGCCTCGTTCATTGCCACCGTCATCCCGTAGCTGTGGAAGAATGGGACGGCGCAGAGGATTATGGGCCAGCCCGCGTGCTGGGGCTTGGCGCTGTACCCCCAGCCCCTGAGCCAGTGATACGACTGGAGGGCGTTGGCGACGAGGCTGCGATGGGTGAGCATCACCCCCTTCGGGCTCCCCGTTGTGCCCGACGTGAAGAGTATGACGGCCAGATCCTCGCTCGGGTCGATAGCCGCGAAGTCCTCCAGGGGTGGACCCCTCACAAGCTCCTCGAAGCTGAATGAGCCCTCGGGGCTCCCCACATTGTACCTGAGGCGGCTCAGGAGTCGAAGATGTGTCGGAGTGTAGCTCGCTGCCTCGGCGACTATCAGGTTCTCAGGTCTCTCGGAGGGAAGCTTGTCGAGGAGCCTGTCCAGGATGATCAATGCCCTTGCATCCGTCTCCCTCAGCTCCCTCCCGATCTCCTCGACGGGGTTGAGGGGGTTCACCGGGACCACCGTTCCCCCGGCCGCCAGGATTGCGTTATAGGCGACCACGAACTGGGGGACGTTAGGGAGGAGCATCCCCACCCTGTTACCCTTATCAAGCCCCAGCTGTCTCAGGGCGGCTGCGAGGCTTCTGGCCTCATCCCACACGCGACTGTAGGGTATCCCCTTCCCGTAGAAGGTCATGGCCGTCCTGTCGGGGAACTTCCGGGCGGAGTTCTCTAGGAAGGCGTAGAGGGGTATCTCCGGGTAATTGATGCTGTATGGGACTCCTCTGGGGTAGTGCTCGCGGCGGTCCATGGCTACAGAGGTTCAGGGGGGACCTATCTAAAAACATGGCGCCCGTCAGGGTTTTATGGGCCTCGGGTCATGAGTACGTTGAACGATCATGAAGCTGGAGGGAATATTCGTCCCCAACGTCACGCCCTTCGACGAGAAAGGGGAGATCAAGTATGAACACCTCGCAGACCTCGCCGAGTTCTGGTTGGGGGCAGGCGTCTCGGGACTAGTGGTGAACGCCAGCACGGGGGAGGGCCCCCTGCTCTCCAGGGAGGAGAAGCGGGAGCTCATCGAGTTCGTCAGGGAGAAGGTCGCCGGACGAGGGATGGTCATCACCGGAACGGGGGCCATCGGGACAAGGGAGACGATAGAGCTCACCAGGGACGCCAAGGACCTGGGCGCCGACGCAGCTCTCGTGACGACTCCCTTCTTCTTCAAACCCACGGAGGAGGAGCTCGTGGAACACTTCATCGCGCTGGACGCCGCAGTTGACCTCCCGTTCATACTCTACAACGTGCCCAAGTTCACCGGCTACACGGTCGCGCCCAGCATCGTCGACAGGATCTCAGGGGAGTGCCCCAACATGGTCGGCATCAAGGACAGCAGCGGCAACCCCGGGGCTATGGCCGAGAACATCAGACTCTTCGGTGACCGGATCTCCGTACTCTCCGGAGCCGCCGACATGACACTGCCCACCCTGGCTCTCGGTGGAAGGGGGGCCATCCTCGCCGTCGCCAACTTCATACCAGAGATCTGCGTGGGGCTCTTCAGGGCTGCAGGAATGGGTGATCTTGAGGAAGCGGGAAAGTCTCAGCAGCTGGTCTCATACGTCAACAAGGTGCTTGTCCGAGAGCACCCCCAGGTCGCCGCCGTCAAGGCCGCCCTGAGCCTCAAGGGACACTCCGCTGGTATACCGAGGAGACCCCTGAAGCCCCTATCAGATCTCATGAAGGAAACGATACTCAGGGATCTCCAGCACATGGGCCTCCTCTAGGGGAGGGGGGGTCATGCCATCCGAGATGAAAGAACCCTCCGATCCGTGGAAGCAACCTGAAAAACACTCATCTCGGCTCCGAAACAGCACAAAAACGTGCTGCTAGCGGCACAATGAAGGCTGCAAAGAGATAAATCCAGAGCGGACACCCCTAGAATCAAAATGTCTGATTCGAAAGGCCGGAAATATAAGAGCCTGGTCATCAGGAACGTCACCGTCGTCAACGGACGGGGGACCCCAGCCCAGGGCCCCGTGGACATCGCCATCGAGGGCGACAAGATAACAGGCGTCGTCGGCGTCAGTCCCGGGGCCGCCAGCCGCCCCGGCTACAAGCGCCCCGAGGGCGACATGGAGATCGACGCCGCCGGCATGTACGCCCTCCCCGGCTTAGTCGACATGCACGTCCACGTCCCATTCAGGGAGACCCAGTGCGGACCCAAGGGCCCCGAGTACGCGTACAGGCTATTCCTCGCCCACGGGGTCACCACCATCAGGACATGCGGATTCGGCACGGACGAGAAGCTCATCGAGCACCGGAGGCTGGGCGCGGCCAACAAGATGGTCGCCCCCCGCATCGTCGTCATGGGGACGACCGGCGAGATCACTACGGCCGACGAGGGCCGGGAGGCCGTGCACAAACTGAGCAAGCTGGGCACGGACGGCATCAAGATGATCCCCCGCTCGAACATCACCGCCGAGATCCTCGCCGCCATGGGGGAGGAGGTCCGGGACCTGGACATGAAGGCCGGCATCGCCGTCCACATCCCCCAGAGCAGTGAGCTCGATGCCGTCTCCGCATCCGAAGCCGTCCCCGACTACCTCACCCTCGAGCACACCTACGGCATCCCCCAGGCCGCCATCCCCGGCAGCCAGAGCATCCCCCCGGACTACAACTACTCGGACGAGGTCGACAGATTCCGATGGTCAGGGCACGTCTGGACGGAGGCAGACCAGTACCCCGACGACGTCCTCTGGGTCCTGGACACCATGATCGAGAACGGCACCGTCTGGGACCCCACCATGGCCGTCTACGAGATCAACCGCGAGTACGAGCTCCCCAGCCGCTGGAGGTGGCTGGACAGATACACGGCCCCCGGCCTCCTCGAGAGCTGGAAGCCCGACCCCGCCCGCCACGCCACATACCACTTCAACTGGAGGACGGCGGACGAGGTCGCCTGGAAGCGCAAGTACCAGATCTGGATGAGGTACCTGAAGGCCTTCGCCGACCACGGGGGCGTCGTCACAGCCGGCACCGACTGCGGCTTCATGTACACCCTGTACGGCTTCTCCATCGTCCGGGAGCTGGAGCTCCTCCAGGAGGCCGGATTCCACCCCCTCGACGTCGTCAAGATAGCCACCACCAACGCCACCGCCTCAATGGGCCTCGCCCACCTGGCCGGAGGGGTCCAGAAGGGTTTCACGGCGGACATCGCCATAGTCGACGGCAACCCCCTCGACAACTTCAAGGTGATGTACGGCACGGGCGTCCCTAGGTACTCGGAGGACAGGACCCAGATGGTACAGGGAGGAGGCGTCAGGTGGACGATAAAATCGGGGATCCTGTACGACGCGAAGGCCCTCCTCAGGGACGCAGAGGAATACGTCACCGAGCTGAAAGGCTAGCACGCATCCCCACAGAGGTGCCTCCCCCCTATTTACACAAGATTTACCTTCATAGACCACATCCAGATAAGGCATGAAAGGTCTCATCGTATACTTCTCCCGGACAGGGAGGACCCGCAGGGTCGCGGAGGCAATCCAGGCCCTCACAGGCTTCGACCTAGAGGAGATCAAGGAGGCGAAGGGGAGGGGCGGCCCCATAGGCTGGCTCAAGTCGGGGATGGAGTCCACTAGGAGGATGCTCCCCCGCATAGAAGCCCCCCGTCACGATCAAGCCTCCTACGACATAGTCGTAATAGGTACGCCCATCTGGGCCTCGAACATGTCCAGCCCAGTCAGGGCATACATCACAAATCATGGGTCAGACATCAAGACCGTCGCGCTCTTCTGCACAGGGGACGGTAATGACCCCGAGACGGTCTTCGCCCCCATCACCGAGCTCCTGGGGAAGGAACCGACCGCGATCCTGGGGCTGATAGGAGAGGAGAGGGAAGGAGAGACCGCAACCCGGAAGATAGAGGCTTTCGCGGCCAACCTCAATGTCTAGCCACTAGATAACCTACGTCCAGCTCTATGTACATGCCATGAAGGATCTAACCCTGGGACCCCAATCCAGAGAGATAACCCCTAAAAAGCACGAGCAGGAGAATACGAAGCATGTACACGGGCATCAGACGATCCTACACCCTGCTAGTGCAGCTACTCATGGAGGTCATAGAGGAGCTCGGCACCGACAGGGGCATCGAGATGCTCCAGACGGCCGTTGAGAGGCAGGCGGACGTCATAGAGAAGGAGCTGAGGGACAGGATCCCCCCGGAGATGCCCCCCATCAAGAAGGGCATCACCGTCTACAGGGACTTCATGGAGTCAGCGGGGGCCGAGGTGACCCTCAGGGACGAAGATGACGGCCAAGCTACGTTCTGGGTCAAGCGCTGCCCGTTCTACGAGGCCCTGCTGGACGTGGGCATCGACTGCGGCTACTTCCTGGGAGGCCTCTGCACCCACCTCACCCTCCCTGCGATACAGGCGACCCTGACCCGATTCGACCCCCGGCTCAAGCTGGAGACCAGGATAGTCAGGGAGAGCGCTGAGGAGCTCTGCCTGGAGAGGATCTACCTCGAAAAGCCCTAAATCACAAACAGCGGTCAATTAGTCAAGCCAATCTGTGGAAAATCCTAAACGTACACGGCACGACTAGTCTACCATGTCAGTCAAGAGTGGGGAGCCCCCTCTCAAAGGAGTCCGCGTCCTGGACCTCAGCCGTGTCCTGGCGGGCCCGTTCTGCACGATGACCCTCGCAGACCTAGGGGCCGAGATTATCAAGGTCGAGATACCCGGGAGGGGAGACGACACACGGGCACTCCCACCGTTCATCAACGGCGTGAGCAGCTACTTCCTCTCCATAAACCGGGGCAAGAAAAGCGTGACATTCAACCTGAGGACCAAGGAGGCTCAGGAGGCCCTTTATAAGATAGCCGAAAACTGTGACGTGCTCCTGGAGAACTTCAGGCCCGGGGTCACGGCCCGGCTCGGAGTCGACTACGAGACCCTGCGGAAGGTGAACCCGAGGCTCATCTACTGCAGTATCTCCAGCTTCGGCCAGACGGGCCCCTACGCCTCCTGGCCGGGATACGACCTCATAATCCAGGGGATGGGGGGCCTCATGGGCATCACAGGTGAACCCGGCTCACCCCCGGTCCGCATAGGAGTGGCTATAACCGACATCGGGGCCGGGATGTACGCGACGATAGCGATCCTCGCCGCCCTAAGGGCGAGGGAGGCCACGGGGGAGGGCCAGCACCTGGACGTGTCGATGCTGGACGGCTCCATCTCGTGGATGACATACATGGCGGGTAACTACTTCGCAACCGGGAAGGTCCCCCCAAGGATGGGGTCTGCACACCCCAGCATCGTCCCGTACCAGGCGTTCGTCGCCGGCGATGGTAAGGGGGTCCTCATCGCGGCTGGGAACGACAGGCTATGGAGCCTCCTGTGCCAGGGGATGGACCTGGAGGAGCTCAAGGACGATCCCAGATACGTCACCTCAGACGACAGGGTCAAGAACAGGGACGCCCTGATCCCCCTCCTCCAGAGCGAGTTCAGTAGAGCCCCGAGGGACGAATGGCTGGAGAGGCTGAGGGGGGTCGGATTCCCCTGCGCGCCCGTCTACACGCTGGACGAGATGTTCTCCGACTCCCAGGTCCTACACAGGGGGATGGTGGCCGAGATGGAGCACCCCGTGGCGGGAACTATCAAGCAGATAGGTCCAGCCCTCAAGCTCTCTGGGACCCCGTGTGCCCTGACGACCCCCCCGCCCCAACTGGGAGAGCACACAGAGGAAGTCCTGAAGACCGTGGCGGGCCTCTCCGATGCGGAGATCGAGGTCCTCAGGAAAGCCGAGGCCATATGAGGTGGAGGAAGAGATTACCAGGGGAGGTTGGCTCCTCAAGGAGGAGTCCAAGAAGAAGCTAGAGGAGGTACGGAGCCGCCGCCTCACCTGGAGGGACAGGCATCCGCCCTGGTGCTGAGACACGCCTCTGAGAAGCTCCCCAAGGATAGACGTGTCCTGTAGACTATATGGCGAATATTCTCGTCTCTATCTTTCGGGTGGAATAATGCAAAAGATTGTTTTAACAAGTAGGATCTGTTCTCGAGGTTCTCAGGTTTCCTTGTCGGTACCTATCCCTTTTTCAGGATTATTGAGATGGTGCTCACGTTCCTGGCTTGACCTCCCATACCCTCGAGCTCCTCGGTCCCGATCTCGATGTTCTCGACGGCTAGGTCCTCCATGAACCTGCTCCTAGTTACCTCGGCCACGTCAACTGCTGTGCTTATGGCTCGGCCCCTCGCCTTAAGCGTAACCGTGCCACTGTTGCCCTGGAAAGAGCTCAGAACTGCCAAGCAGTAGTTCATGACTGGCTTATTCCCGATGTAGACTACATTGCTGTCAGACATTGCATCCGTAAAGAACCAAAATGGATACAAAAGGGTTTGGGTGAATGCCTAACTTACTATATATATTCTAATAAACCGGGGAAAAAAAGCCCATTCTAACCTGATCTCGAGGCTCCGTTGGAGTATGGTAACCCTTATATGGAACACGGCAAGTCTTTCGCTCGCCAATCAAGAGTAGAGCAATATGTCTACATATGACGAAAAGGATGCTGAGCCAGTAAAGGTTGGAGAGCTTAACTCCTACTCGAGGAAAGTGTACACCACCGTCAAGGTCATCTCTAAGACCGAGGAGAGGGAGGTCACCTCCCGAAGCGACATGTCCACGCACAGGGTCGCTGAGGCTCTGGTGGGAGACGAGACGGGTACTATCTACATGACCCTCTGGGACAACGTGCTGGACGAGGTCCAGGACGACATGGTGCTGGACGTCAAGGATGCCTATGTGAATCTCTTCAAGGGCTCCATGCGCCTGAACTTGGGCCGCTATGGAAGCTATGAAGTGATCGACGAGGCCCCCTTCGACGACGTGAACCTTGAGAACAACCTTTCGAGCAAGGTGTTCGAGCAGCAGAGGGGTTACGGCCGCGGCAGGGACCGTGGCGGCAGAGACAGGAGAAGATACTAGGTTTAGTATTATCTACGCTGTTACCTATTTCCTTGTTTTTTCTTTTCTGGGTGGGTTAGTCGGTTCTCTGTTGTGTCTCTGTGGGGGGCCTCTTATCTTACGTGGGGTATTCCGAGTTCTTTTGCTTTCTTTGTCCATGAGGGGACTGGGGGGACGAGCCGGTCCTCAGGCTGTACCTTGAGGAGGGTGAATGTGGGTTCGTCGAGGTTGAGGGCCTCTTTGAGGGTGGGGCCGAGCTGGGTGGGGTCGTCGGCGGTGTATGTGGCGAGGCCGAATCCGTCGGCGATCTTTGTGTAGTCGATGGGCTTGAAGTTGGTGGCGAAGTCGGAGTACTCCGAGCCGTGGCTGAAGCTGACGGCGGCCTTGATCCAGCCGTAGCTCCCGTTGTCGTAGAGGACGATGTTGTTGTTTCCGCCGACCCTGCTGACGGTCTCCAGCTCTGCGGCGGTGAATCCGAAGCTGCCGTCGCCGACGAGGGTGACGATGCAGCTTTCGGGGCGGGCGAATCGGGCGCCGATGGAGGCGGGGATGGCGTAGCCGAGGGCGCCCATGGCGTAGTTGAACAGGACGCTGCGTCCGCTCCTTGTGGTCCTGTAGTGGGTGGATGTGTAGATAGCGGAGACGCCGACGTCTGCGACTATGACGTGGCCGTCTGGGGCGTTGGCCTCCAGCTCTCTGATGAATCTGAGGGGGTGGATGGGGGTCTCGTCTGAGCGCTTGATCTCGTCGATGTACGCCGCGTACTCCCGCTCCTCCTCCCTGATGGCCTTCATCCGGGGGGGCTCGTCGGCGCCGGCCGCTCTCGGGGAGGAGGTCTCGATCATCCTCCTGAGGGTGGCCTTGGCGTCGCCGATCATGGCGACCTGGGTGGGGTAGCTGTTCCCGATCTCGGCCTCGCTGACGTCGATCTGGATGATCTTGGCCTTGGTGTCGGGGGGTGGGATGGTCCACTTGTCGGTGGAGGCGGAGTCGGTGCTGCAGCCTATGTAGAGTATCACGTCCGCCTCGGAGACCACCCTGTTGGAGAGGGCGGTGCCGCCCCGTGCCCCGGTGACGCCGATGGAGAGGGGATGGATCTCGGATATACTGCCCTTGGCGCTTATGGTGGTGCCCACGGGTATGTCGTAGAGCTCGGCGAGGGTCTGGACCTCGTCCCAGGCCTGGCTCCAGAGGACCCCCTGGCCGCAGACGATGACCGGGCGCTCGGCCTGGCCCAGCAGCTTCACTGCCTCCCGTATCTTGTCCTCCTGGGCGGTGGGCCTGTGGCCCGGGTACCTGGCGAAGTCGGGCTGGATGTTGAGGTCGGGGTCGTCGATCTCCGACCCTAGGACGTCCATGGGGAGCCTGATGTGGACGGGGCCGGGCCTACCCGTCGTGGCTAGCCTGAATGCCCGGCGGATGGCGTGGGGGATCTCGGAGGGGTCCGTGATGGTGGTGGTCTCCTTGGTGACGCCCCTGAATAGGGCGGTCTGGTCGATGCCTGTGAGCATGTTCCGCCTCTCCAGGTGGAGGGGGATGTCGGAGGTGAGGGCGATCATGGGGATGGATGCCTTGTACGCCTCGGCGATGCCGGGGAGCATGTGGGTGGCCCCGACGCTGGGGCCCTCGCAGATCCCGGGCTTGTAGCTGAGCTTGGCGTATCCGTCTGCCATGAATACGGAGCTGCGCTCGTCGCGGGCGAGGACGTGCATTATCTCCGGGTAGTCGTGCCACTCTTTGTAGAGGCTGAGGGTTGTCTCCCCAGGGAGGCCGAATACGTGGCTGACGTCGTAGCCCTTGAGCATCTCGAGGATTGCCTTGGAGGCGTTCACTTCTGGCACCTACATTCTTCCCAGTAGTTGCGCTGTGATATTAAGCCCTTCGCGGGGGCTTCGCCTCATCCGGTTTTCCGGGTCAGGTATATGGATGCCAGGAGGATGAGGGCCAGCCAGATGGCTAGGTCGATGGTCATGGCTACGAGGTTTATCTCCCAAGTGTCGGCGGGGCCCGCGATGGTGGAGAGGGTGTGGATCCCCCATGTCAGGGGGAGGCCGTCTTTCACGTGGACGTAGTCGGGCCAGTTGTAGTGGGTTCCCCAGGTGACTGCGATTATTGTGATGCCTGCTATGATGGCCTGGATGATGATGGCTCTGTTGCGACGGTCCATACGTAGGACTGGCGTTGGCTGGATTTAGCTCGTTCCCTTGTGCCTATGGTGTGGCGCTGAAGTGGTCGTATGCGGTCTTGGAGACCTCTGAGATGGCGTCGATGGTCCTCTGCTTCCTGACGTCGTCGGCGGGGATGTACTTGGTCATGACGGAGATGATGTAGGGGCTCTCTGGGTGGTAGACGAGGGCGATGTCGCAGTAGGAGTTCCTCATGTTTCCGTACTTGCTGGCGATCTCCAGGTCGTTGGGGAGGAGCCTGTTGATGGCGGTGGTCTTGGGCTTCTTTAGGACTGCGAGGGTCTGCTCGGCGACCCACGGGTCCAGCCCCTCGCCGGTGTGGAGGGTCTCCATTAGGCTGGTGAACTCGTTTGGTGTCGAGTGGTTCTCCTTCCCCTGCTTGATGGCCTCGTAGTCCTGCATCTTCCTGCGGAGCCTTGTAGCGATGAGGCCGAGCCCCTCCATGGTGGCGTTGACGTCGTCCATGTCCGCGATGTCGATGAGGATGTTCGTGGCGGTGTTGTCGCTGACTGTGATCATCAGCGTGGCGAGGTCCCTGATGGTGAGGGTGACGTCCCCCAGCTCCTTGATGACCCCCGTGCCGCCGACCTTGATGTCGTCGTGGACGGTGACCGAGTCGTCGAGGTTCAGGGTTCCCGCCTTAGCCTTCTTGTGGAGCTCTATGAGGATGGGTATCTTGATTGAGCTGGCGGCCAGAAATCGCTCGTCCCCGTTCACGGAGACGGAGTTCCCCGTGGTGAGGTCCTTTATCGAGACCCCCATGACCCCGTCGAATTCTTCTGCCGCCCACTCGATGCTCCCTGAGAGCTTCTGCCATAGGATGGCGTCCATGGTGATCCATCTGACGGTTCTTGTCTTGAGGTTTGCGCTCCAGCGTCTGTTATTCACCTGAATTTGTGTCTTAGCACCGTGTTTTTGGTATGAATGGAGTCCAGGAGGAGGGTTTTTCAGGTTGCTTACACCGATCGGAGTGTTCTTTCACCTCAGACGCTATGACCCCCCCCTCCCCCCTACCCATAGGCTTATAGTGTGTTTTTCTCCTTCTTTTCGTGGAAGGGGTCCTTGAATCGGTTAACTGAGATATTTTTTCGTAGTAAAAATTATTCAAGTAGATGTTTCAGGTGTAGGAATATAATTTGACCCGCGCGCGCAAAGGACCCCATACATAGTGAATCCCTCTGTTTTACTTACGGGCGCGGAGGATGTTGTGAGAGTGTATGCGCGCGCAGATATTACATTTAAATTAAGTATATCATTTTTCACTTCGCGCGTGAGAGAGACGATAACAACATACGTTTTTTAATTTATTTGTGCGGTTCTTAGAAGTTTCGTCGGATGCACACCGAGAATTACACCGCTTTCAGTATGTATACGCATTAGATAATCTGGCCTATAATCTGGCCACTGCCTGCCTGGCGCTGCCAATATCCAAACCTCTCCATCACGAAAAGACATCCAAACATTCTCTTGAGTGACAAGTTTATAGCGATTATATATTTGAATAAAATTTCGAATCTTGAAATATTCCACAGCAATCAGTACAGCTTCTTTCTCGGTTATCTTGCCATCTTTGGCATACTTCCTTCCGATATAAAGGCGTAAAAACGTCGTCCCTCCGAAGTGAACTATGAAAAATATTGCGAGTGCAATCATGAAGAAAAGGAACGCATCAAATTGTCCCATTTTTTTCTTCATTACAAATTAATAATAAACCTTGATACTTATACATCCATTGTGCACGCTCGTTAACTATCGTTGCAGTGCGTATTAATGTATTTGAATAAGCCACGCTTTTCCCGTAAAATGTGATTCCAGGATGACACCAGTTTCAGCATGAATGACAATAACATATTCACGTTGGCCAACTAATCCCATTATATTACCGTCAGTCTTTAGTATCCAAACGTCCCCTTCGCGAACGATGTCCTTCCAATAATATTGGTTACATATAATGTGGTATCGACGCCACAGTTGAAAGAAATTGCGAATGTTGCCATAACCTCTAGCTATTAGGACAGCCTCTGATTCTGATATTTCACCGTTTCTAGAATATTTCCACCCGATGCTTGAGCGTAATAATATCACGCCCCCAAAGTGGAGAATGAAAATAATAGCTGTAACAATCATGAAGAAAAGGAATACATTGAATAATCCTACATTTTTCTTCATTACAAATTAATAGTTAGTCCCTGGTATAAAAAACGAATAATACCCCTGCGTACAAATCCATGCCCGCAACATATGTATTGGCTACAGGTGGACCCTACAGAATAATCCGACATCCAATGTATGTCGGGGACCTTTTATACACCGTTTTTCTGTTTATGGCCACTGGCTGGTGGGTACTCGGAATTTCTGCCTTAGGATGGATTACACTTCCACGACAAGCTTCAGAAGAAGAAAAGACACTAAAAGCTAGATTCGGAGTCATCTATGAAGAATATACTGAGCAAACTGGAAGATTTCTACCGAAAATCCAGAAATAATGAATCACTTGTGTGCGCGATATTTCCCCACTCAAAGCGTGTTGTCTTTGGTTTATATATAGTGAAATCAGTGAATGGTGGACGGCGTGCGCGACCAGATGACATGCGCTCGCATAGTAACTTGATAAAATCTAAACGTATCAATGCTAATAGTCATATGGCGTCGAATAATGAAATTTGGAATATATGCACCAAATTTTGGTAATACGTTTGGAAACCCCAAACTTATAACTACGTTAGCTATAGAAGCCGAAAAATCCGGATGGGATGGATTCTTCCTATGGGATCATATCATTAACACAGAAGGTTTCCCAGACACCGTTGATCCCTTCATCGCCTTGACCAGTGTAGCTGAGAACACTGAAAATATCCATATTGGAACTTCGGTAACCCCTGTGACAAGAAGAAGACCGTGGAAACTGGCCAGAGAGACGGTGACCCTGGACATACTCTCAGAAGGGCGTTTAATACTTGGAATAGGATTAGGAGGTCCCAGCGAATTTTCTTTAATGAATGAGGAGACAGACCTGAGAATATTGGCAGAGATGGCTGACGAACACCAAGAGATTCTTAATGGCTTATGGAGTGGAGAGGATTTCAGCTACGCGGGTAAATACTACAAGATTGATAAAGTAAAATTTCTTCCAAGACCTGTCCAGAGACCCCGGATAAAAATATGGGGTGCAGGTACTTGGCCCAAAAAAGGACCCTTTAGAAGGGCAGCCAAATTGGATGGAGTGATCCCACTAAGTGTAAACTATACTAATCCATTAAAGCCTGATGATTATCGGAATATGATTGAGTATATGAAGAAGCATGGTTTACGTCATCCATACGACGTCGTGGAAATAAGCTTCGATGCTACTAAAAGCGATGATAAAAAAAGGGCCATTCAGGATTTTCAAGATGCGGGAGTTAATTGGTGGTT
>Ga0209536_100004540_pt1 | contig 21921 bp, 18 predicted proteins | sample DeeMarSeWOR28_12_FD_187461 | JGI IMG/M metagenome (GOLD analysis project Ga0209536, IMG submission 187461) | Marine sediment microbial communities from White Oak River estuary, North Carolina - WOR-2-8_12 (SPAdes) (version 2) | ecosystem: Environmental > Aquatic > Marine > Intertidal zone >... | reverse complement strand
CGGCACGAGAACGGACAGGAGGTCCTCTGGCGCCACGATCGCGGCGCCGGCTGAGTCTCGCGGCCCCGTCCTTCCGGCAGACGAGGCCGCTCGCCTTGTGAAGGCCTGCGGGCGCGACTAGCGGGCGGCTACCGTCACTCTCTCCGTCTGCGCGCTTACCTGTGCAAGCCCATCCTGAAACGCGGCCTCGCGACAAGCGCGAACTCGCTGTGTGCCTTCGAGATCCCAGACATAGGCATCACCACAGACGCTGTTCACGGCAGCCTTGATGCGAGCACGCAATGTGACCATGCCGGCCGGGTGTTGCAGATTCAGGTCGGCGATTTGCACCACCTTGTACGGCACACCGGCCAGGGATGTCGCTTGCACCAGTGGCTCCTTGTCGGTGATGCCGGGTGGCTGGGCGCTGGCCCCGGACACCGCCAGTAGCAGCAGCATGCCGCCTGCCGAGAGCAGCCCCGTGCCTTTCAGTGTCCTGATCATGATCCCTCCTCGCCGCCATCGCGGCTCAATTGCGGCGCTGCGCCCCCTGCTTGCGCATCAACCGCAGCGGAATGCTGCCGAGGCGCCGATGCCGTAGAAACCTGCTTGTAGTGAAGCTCTTGAATACCGCGAGTACCGCGGAAGTTGAATCCGGCGATCGGACCGGCGCACTGATGCAAACGATTCACGCCGCGAGGCCGGAAAACTGGCTGTGAAGTGCAGCGTCGACGGCCGACCGTAGGACAGCCGCGTCACGGGCATGATGCACACGGCCCGTGCTGGTGGGGCTGTCGGCTAGATCAGCCCGATCTGGCGGGCCTTGCTCACGGCGGCAATCCGGCTGCGCACGCGCAGCTTGAAGAGAATGTGCTGCACGTGATTGCGTACGGTCGCCCGGCTCAGGCAGAGCGTCGACGCAATTTCCTCTGTACTCTTTCCGCAGTCGAGCAGCGACAGCACCTCGATCTCCCGGCCGGTGAGCATGCCTCGATGGTGATTGAGTGAATGTGCTTCAGGTACACGCGCAGGAGGCAGGGACGTGCCGGTCTTGACCGATTCCGCGGGCCGGCAGAGATGAACCAGAATGTTCCCGCCCTCGCCGTCTCCCGCGAGCAGCATGAACACATCGACGGATAATCGCTCTCCGTCGCTCTTCCTGAGCATGAGGCGGCTCTCCCTCACCGGCTCGTGCCCGTATGCGGCCTCGCGCAGCGGGCAACCCTGGCAGCAATAGCGGTTGCGGAACACGTCCCGCCCCTGGAGCAGCTCCCAGCACAGCCTGCCTCGTGCCTCGGGTGCGGAGTAGCCGAAAAGCCGCGATGCCGCGGTGTTCCAGGCGATGATCACGCCGTCTCGGTCGACCGCGAAAGCCGCTTCGCCGGTGCTCCCGATGATCTCCTCCACCCCACGGCAACCCAGGGCCATGAGCGCCATCCACTCCGGTTCATGGACGAGTTGCGAAACGGAAATCGAGAGCCAGTCCGCTACGGCAGCGGAGAGAGAATCGATGCAACCGGGTACCGCCGATTCAAGCAATGCGCAGGCCCACAGTGCCGACATGCCGGCTAGGACAACCGTCCGATCACTCTCGGCGTAGGCCATCCTTGCCCCCCGCCACCTGATGGTCTTGCCGGGACCGCTGTCACCCGCGGCCATTCCGCGCAGTACTCCCGATCTTGCTCGACCGGGGCCATATGTCCCGTAGCACGAGACGCGGGAAAAGGACAGCGTATAAGTGCTTAGGGCATGGCCGCTGATTCTCGGGGCGCCCGGGACCCGACGGTCCTTGCCTGCTGCCAGTCGAGTCAGGCTACCCTGATCAGAACCGCGCGTCGGGTGGCGTCATGCCGTTGCCGTGAATCTCCGCAGCCGATCCTCGGGCAGCTCGCTCCTGATCTGGGTGCCGATCGCAAGCCCGAGCGCGACGCAGGCGAGCAAGACCAGGAACGGCACCTGGTAGCTGCCGAAGACGTCGAACAGCACCCCCGTGAGCCAGATGCCGAGGCCGCCCCCGAAGGCCTCCATCGAGCTCACGCTGCCGTTGATCTTGCCGATCGCCTTCAGCCCGAAGTTGTTGACCGTGAGCATGTTGTAGAGCGTGAACAGCCCGCCCCAGCCGAGCCCGACGAGCGCCACGGAGGACCAGACCCACATCCCGCCGTTCATGGTGGACAGGCCGCCGACGCCGACGAGCATCAGCGCGAGGCACGCCATGAACACCTTGTGGCGGTCGAAGCGATCCGCCAGCCAGCCGCTGCCGAGCTTGCTCGACATGGCGACCAGCGACAGCAGTGACAGCGCCGAGGCAGCCACCTTGGGCTCGTAGCCCAGGTCCCGCATGTGCAGGAACAGGTGCGCGAAGATCGCGAGTATCGAGTAGTAGATCAGGAAGCCGGACGAGCCGATGGCCCAGAAGGTGCGGGTCCGCAGCGCCTGGCCGAACTCCAGCCCCGAGCGCCGAGGATCGGGACCGTCGGCCGCAACGCCGACCGCATGACCGCCCACCTCGGCGGGCGAGTTGCGCACCAGCAGCAGCACCAGCAGCAGGATCACGAGCGGGAAGAACGCCTCGAGGACGAAGGTCCGGCGCCAGCCGAGCTCGCCGATCAGCACGGCGTTCAGCGGCGGCAGCAGGAAGGAACCCGCGCTCGTGCCCACCAGGGCGATGCCGATCGCCAGCCCGCGCTTTTCCACGAACCAGCTCGAGACCAGGACGATCACGACCATCGTGCCCGCCGCGAGCAGCGCCACCGCAAAGGCCACGTGGATCACGTACATCTGCAGCAGCCGGTCGATGCGGCTGTAGGCGAAGTACGCCACGGCCAGGACGAGGCAGCCGGCGACGAGCATGCGCCGGGCGCCGACACGATCGAGGATCAGACCGCCGAAGGGGGCGAACAGCGCCACGACCGCGAAATTGAGGAAGTCGCGGAACTTGAGTTCGCCGCGGGACCAGCCGAACTCGTTGAGCAGCGACTCGTCGAAGACCGAGATGGCGACAGCCGTCAGGCCGTTCGTGATCATCAGGATCACGAGCCCCATGCCCGCTATTGTCCAGGGATTGCGGCGGATGTCGCTCATCGGTTGCTCCCAATCCGGCCGTCGCCCCCACGCCGGGCCGCCGCAGCGCAGGCATCATGGAGGCATTGCGGGCGGCGATCAACGGCGGCCGAGGCGGCGGCGTCCTTCGGCGAGTGCCGAGCAGACGGCCCTCGCCCCGGTCACGATGCGCGGCGAAGGACGGGTCAGCTCGTCCGGCGGCAACGGAAAGATCAGGCCGAGCCGCACGGCCGTCATCGAGGACCAGCGGCTCCAGCGCGCCGCCGGGTCGCCCTCGCCGACGGTCGAGACAATGATCTCCGGATCCCGTGCCACGACCGCCTCGAGGTCGACGGCCGGCGCTACGCCTTCGAGTTCGCCGAAGACGTTCTCGCCGCCGCACAGCGACACGATCTGGCTGATCAGATGGCTCCCCGACACCGTGTAAACGGGATCCTCGTCGATCTCCACGAAGACCCGCACGGGATCGGTCGCTGCGTATTCCCGCCGCAGGGACTCCAGGTCTGCCCGCAGCCGCGCCGCGGCTGCCCGGGCCTCGGGCTCGGTACCGGCCAGGCGCCCGAACGACTCGAGGGCGTCCGCGACGTCCCCGGGAGAGTTCGTCCGCACCATCAGCACGTCGATGCCCAGTGACCGAAGGCGGTCGACTGCATGCGCCGGGGTGCCGGACTCCCAGGCGACGGCCACGTCGGGCCGGAGGGCAACGATGCGCTCGTAGTCCAGGCGGAAGGCGTCGCCGACGCGCGGCACCTGCCGGGCCGCGTCGGGATGGTCGCTGAACTCCGTCGTGCCGACGATCCGGGCACCGGCGCCGGCGGCGAACAGGATCTCGGTCAGGTGGGGCGCAAGGCTGACGATGCGCGGCGGCTGAGCGGCCCCCGCGGACGGCCAGCCGGCCACGCCCAGCAGGCCCGCCAACAGCAGCGCCCTCAGGCGATCCACGCGACCAGCGAGAGCAACGCGATGGCCGTCAGCCAGAAGACCAGCGCCCGGCGCACGATCCGCATCGCCGAACCGACCGGGCCGCGGTCGACGTCGGCGACGCCCCCGAGCGCTCCGCGGCCGACGTGCACCAGCAGCTGGTCGTTGCGCTCGAGCAGGCGCGACGGCAGGGTGCCGTACAGCTCACGCCAGCCGCGGCGGGCGTCCTCGAAACTCCCCGCCATCGCGTAGCTCGTCGCGAGCAGCCGTGCGGGGGCCCAGGCGAGCGCAAAGTGCAGCCGCTCGGCGCAGCCGGTCTCCTCCGGGCGGAGTCGCGACCGGGCGATCGACGCGCGCCGCAGCAGGTCGCTCACGCGGAACAACCAGGCGGCGGCCGGGCCCAGCCCGGCCGGCCCGAGCAGCACGAACCAGAACAGGACACCGAACACCCGGTTGTTGGCCTGCACGAACACGGCGTCTTCGACGGCCTCCGCGCGCATGTCGCGGCGCTGCGCCGCATCGTGCTCGATGATCCCGGCTGCCGCGCGGGCTGCGCCTTCGACATCGCCTGCGCGCTCGCGGTCGAGGTACTCGTCCACCTCCTCGCCCAGGTCGCGCGGGCCGAGCGAGAAGACCAGCACGATCGAGGCGAAGCCGAGCCAGGCGAGGCCCGGAGCCGCGCGGGCCAGCACGAGCGCGATGGCCGCGACCGGGATGACCGGCAGCAGCGCCAGCATCAGGCACAGCAGCATGCCGACCGGCCCGGAGCGGTCACCCAGCGCGGCCGCGGCCCAGCGCGAGTAGGACTCGAGCCACCCCGCCTCGCGCAAGCGAAGGAACCGGGTTGCGAGCCGCTCGAGCACGAGCGCCACGAGCAGCGCCACGAGGGTCATGGCCCGCCGCTCCCCCCGGCGGAGCCCGCCAGGTTGAGCCGCACCAGCGCCCGCAGGCGCGGCCACTCGAAGGCCATTCCGGGGTCGGTCTTGCGGCCCGGCGCGATGTCCGAGTGGCCGACGATGGCATCCGGCCGCAGCGACGGATAGGCCTCCAGCAGCTCGGCGACCAGGCGCGCCAGCGTGGCGTATTGCGCATCCTCGTAGCTCACGTCGTCGGCGCCCTCGAGCTCGATGCCGATGGAAAAGTCGTTGCAGCGCTCGCGCCCCTTCCAGCTCGAGGCACCGGCGTGCCAGGCGCGCCGCCCGAAGGGCACGAACTGCACGACGCCGCCGTCCCGGCGTATCAGCGCGTGCGCCGACACGCGCAGCTCCCCGATCATCGCGAAGTACGGATGCGCGTCGGGCTCAAGCGAGTTGGTGAACAGCCGCTCGATCCAGGGGCCACCGAACTCGCCGGGAGGCAGGCTGATGCCGTGCACCACGATGAGCTCGGGCACGCAGCCCGATGGTCGATCGTCGCAGTTGGGAGATGCCGTGAAAGCGGCACCGTCGAGCATGCCGGTCAGCGGATCGACCCTGAGCCCGGTCCCGTCGTGGCGGATGGCGGCCTGCATGCCCGCAAGCTTAGCCGGGGTGCACCCCGCGGCGCGAGCCGCTGCCCGCCCCCGCCATGCGATGCGGCGGCCTACCCCTTCCCCTAGAATCGGCCTCGACACCCGCACCGACCTCCCGCTGATCATGAGCACGCTCTCCCGCAACGAAGAGATGGCCCGCCGCGACCTCGGCGTCGTCTGGCATCCCTGTACGCAGATGAAGGATCACGAGCGTCTGCCGCTCGTGCCCGTCGCCCGGGGCGAGGGGGTCTGGCTATACGACTTCGACGGCCGACGCTACCTCGACGCGATCAGCTCCTGGTGGGTCAACCTGTTCGGCCACGCCAACCCCCGCATCAACGACGCCGTGCGCGCCCAGCTCGGCAAGCTGGAACACGTCATCCTGGCGGGGTTCACCCACGCGCCCGTCCTCGAGCTGTCGGAGCGACTCGTGCGGCTGTTGCCCACCGGCCTGGCGCGCTGCTTCTACGCGGACAACGGCTCCTCCGCCGTCGAAGTAGCGGTAAAGATGAGCTTCCACTACTGGCAGAATCGCGGCCGGCGGCGGAAGACCCGCTTCATCACGCTCTCGAACAGTTATCACGGCGAGACCCTCGGCGCGCTCGCCGTCGGCGACGTGTCGCTGTACAAGGACACTTACCGGCCCCTGCTGATGGACGTGATCACGGTGCCCTCGCCCGACTGCCACGGGCGCGAGCCGGGCGAGACCTGGGAGGCACACTCGCGTCGCATGTTCGGGCCCATGGAAGAGGCGCTGGCGGCCCACGCCGACGAGGTGGCCGCGGTCATCGTCGAGCCCCTCGTGCAGTGCGCAGGATCCATGCGGATGTATCACCCCGTCTACCTCCGGCTGCTGCGCGAGGCCTGCGACCGCCACGGCGTCCACCTCATTGCCGACGAGATCGCGGTCGGCTTCGGGCGAACCGGCACCATGTTCGCCTGCGAGCAGGCGGCCGTGAGTCCTGACTTCATGTGCCTCTCCAAGGGGCTCACCGGCGGCTACCTGCCGCTGTCGGTGGTGGTGACCACGGAAGAGGTCTACGGCGCGTTCTACGACGACTACACGCGCCTCACGGCGTTCCTGCACTCACACAGCTACACGGGGAACCCGCTGGCCTGTGCCGCGGCGCTTGCGACGCTCGACATCTTCGAGTCGGACCGGGTCATCGAGCGCAACGTCGCGCTCGCCCGGCACATGGCACGCGCAGCCGACCGCTTTCGCGACCACGCGAACGTGGCCGAGGTCCGGCAGACCGGCATGATCCTGGCCGCCGAGCTCGTGCGGGACCGGTCCACCGGTGAGCGCTTCGACTGGCGCGAGCGGCGCGGCCTGAAGCTGTACGAGTTCGCCCTGTCGCAGGGTGCGCTCCTGCGTCCCCTCGGCAACGTGGTGTACTGGATGCCGCCCTACGTCATGGACGAGTCGCAGATCGACTTCCTCGCAGACGTGACGCTGCGCGGCATCGACATTGCATGCGCCTGATCCGCGTCCACGTCGCCTGTGAACTGCGCGTGCGGGGAGCCGCCGTGCTGACCGGTGCTGCGGCCGGCCACGTGCGCCGCGTGCTGCGCCTTCGCACGGGGGATCCCGTCACCCTGTTCAACGGGGACGGCTGGAACTACTCCGGCCGCATCGTCGCGCTGCGTGGCGACCACGTCGAGATCGAGCTGGACGACAGGACTGAAGGGGTACCGGAATCACCGCTCGCGATCACCCTCGCCCAGGGGGTGGCGCGTGGCGAGCGGATGGACATCGTGCTGCAGAAGGCCACCGAGCTCGGCGTGACCCGTGTCGTGCCGGTGGTCACCGAGCGCAGCGTGGTGCGGCTCGATCCCGACCGCACGGAGCGACGGCTGGCGCACTGGCAGGCCGTCGTGATCGCCGCCTGCGAGCAGTCGGGTCGGGCCCGCGTGCCCGAGGTGATGCCCCCGCTGCCACTCGCCCGCTGGCTCGGCGAGCTCCCGGACGACGCGGCCCGCATCCTGCTCTGGCCCGGTGCAGGTCGCGCGCTGGCCGGCGCGGTCGCAGCACCGGGGCGAGTGACTCTCCTGGTAGGTCCGGAGGGGGGACTCACGGACGCGGAACGCGACGCCGCGATGGAGGTCGGGTTCGATGCGCGCTCGCTGGGCCCGCGCATCCTGCGCACGGAGACCGCAGCGATCGCCGCGCTCGCCGTCCTGCAGTCCGCCGCCGGGGACCTTGCGGAGGCTCCGGAGTAGCAGGGCCGCCGGCCCGGGTCCGTTGCGATGCGCCTCGTACTCGCCTAGGCGGTGACCGTCGTCTCGTCGGCGATCATTTCCTCTAGGCGGTCGAGATCCGGAACGAGTGGCACCTCGTTCACCATGCGCACCTGGCAGAGCACGGGGACGCGCTCGCCGAACACCCGGGAATCGTCCGACCTGATGACGGTCGGGCTCACCCGCACCAGCTGCGGGAAGCCCTGGGTAACGATGCCGAAGTGACCGGCCGGCAGCTTCTGCCCCAGACAGGTGAAGACCACGATCCGAGTGCGCGCGCCGATGGACGGGATGCGCTGGCCGCATGCCCCTTCGAACGACACCACGGGAATGCTGCGGCCGTTCCAGGGGCAGATCCCGAGGTACCAGGGGGGGGCGCCGGGCATCTCCTGCAGGACCTGCATGCTGCTGACCTCCGCCACGCAGGCCCTCGGCACGAGCAGCCGCTCGTCCAGCAGCGGCACGAGCAGGCCGTAGAGTTCCTGTCCGGTCACGACGCGCGCCTCCGCTCGAGCAGCGGCTGCAGCGCCTGCAGCAGCTGCGTCTCCTGGTAGGGTTTGCCGAGGTAGTCGTTGACACCGAGCTCGATCGCGCGGGCGCGGTGCTTCTCCCCGACGCGGGACGTGATCATCACGATCGGGACGTCCTTGAGGCGCGGGTCGCTGCGGACGTGGGAGGCCACCTCGTAGCCGTCCATCCTCGGCATTTCGATGTCGAGCAGGATCACGTCGGGCGTATGGTCCTGCAGCACACCGACGGCGTCGAGGCCGTCTTTCGCCGTCATCACGCGCATGCCGTTGCGCTCGAGCAGGCGCTGCGTGACGCGCCGCACCGTGATCGAGTCGTCGACCACCAGGGCGAACGGCCGGCGGTCGATACGGTCCTGTGGCCGACTGTCTGCGGGACGTCGCGCACGCCAGTCGGAGCGGACGAGGGCGCCGATGTCCAGGATGATGCAAATCCGGCCGTCGCCGAGGATGGTCGCGCCGGCGATGCCCCGGATCCCGGAAACCTGTGGACCGACGGACTTGACGACGATCTCGCGGCTGCCGATCAGCTCGTCCGTGACGATCCCGGTCGAGTGCTCGCCCGCGCGAACCATGATGACCGGCACGGCAGCGTCACTGTCGGTCGGGGGGGCCGCTTCGCCGGCGACGAATGATGCGAGGTGCTGGAAGCGGTAGCGCTGGCCGCCATACTCGAAGCTGGCCGACTCCTCGCTGAGCTGGCGACGCACCTCGGCGGCAGGGACACGGACGATGCCCTCCACCGTCGGCAGCGGCAGTGCGAAGAACTCGTCGCCCGCGCGGACGACCAGCGCCTGGCTGATCGCCAGCGTGAAGGGCAGCCGGATCGTGAAGGTCGTGCCCCGGCCTTCCTGCGAGTCGATGAACAAAGCGCCGCCGAGCCGCTTGACCTCGGTCGCCACGACGTCCATGCCCACGCCCCGTCCGGCGGTCTGGGTGACCTTGCCCGCCGTCGAGAAACCCGGCTCGAGGATGAGCTGCATGGCCTGCTCGTCGGAGATCTCCTGCTTCGGCGACAGCAGGCCGAGGCCGATGGCCTTGTCCCTCACGGCCCGCACGTCGATGCCGCTGCCGTCGTCGGCGATCGTCAGCACGACCTCGGAGCCTTCCCGTCGCAGTGCGAGATCTATGCGCCCGGTATCCGGCTTGCCGCGTGCGGCCCGCTCCGCGGGCATCTCGATACCGTGCACGACCGCATTGCGCAGCAGGTGCTCGAACGGCGGCAGCATGTGTTCGAGCACCTGTCGGTCCAGCTCGCCGGCGGCGCCGGACACGAACAGTTCGGCCCGCTTGCCGGACTCCGCTGCCGCCTGCCTGACGATCCGCGAGAGGCGCTGGACGTGGCGCTGGAACGGCACCATCCGGGTCTGCATCAGGCCGTTCTGGAGATCGGTGACGATCCGGGCCTGCTGCTGCAGCAGCCCCTGGGCCTCGCGCGTGAGGCGCTCCAGCAGTCCCTGCAGGCTGCCGACGTCGGAGGCCGTCTCGGCGAGAGCCCGCGAGTACTGCTGGATCGACGAATAGCGGTCCAGCTCGAGGGGATCGAAGTCAGCGCGCTCCGGTGCCCGCTCCGCGTGACGGTGGAGTATCTGCGCCTCCGTCTCGATCTCGAGCTTGCGAAGCTGGTCCTTCAGGCGCTGCACGACGCGACCGAGCTCGGCGAGGTTGAACTCTACGGACGAGAGCTGCTGCTCCAACCGCGAGCGGTAGATGCTGACCTCGCCCGCGTTGTTGAGCATCGCATCGAGCAGGTCAGCATCGACCCGCGCGATCTCCGCCCGCTCGACGGCCTCGCGCCCGGGCGGAACGGCCTTCGGCGCCGCCGAGGCGGACTCCAGCTCCGGCACTCGGACAGCCGGCTCGCCGGAGGGCCTCGACGGTTCGACCGTCTCCGCCGGCAGCGCCGCTGGTGTCGGCGGTGATGCCGCCTCGCCCGGCTCGACCATGGGCTCGGGCGTGACCGACGGAGCCTCTGGCTCGACGGCGGGCGCCAGCGTACCGCCGGCCGCCACGCGCCGGATCCGGGCCACGAGGTCGTGTGCGGGCATGACCGGCCGGCCGGCCGTGACCAGGTCGCGCATCCGGTTCAGCTCGTCGAGGCTGGCCTGCATCACCTCGAGGCTGCGCTCGTCGAGGGGGACGGAGCCGCCGCCCACCTGGATCAGGAACGACTCGATCTCGTGGCTGAGGTCGCCCATGGCCGCAATGCCAGCCATGCGCGCCCCGCCCTTGACCGTGTGCAGCGCGCGCTGCAGCTCGATGATCCGCTCACGGCTTCCGCGCTCGGCGCGCAACGTCCCGAGCGCGCCGTCGGCAGCCTCGAGCAGCTCGGTAGCCTCTTCGCAGAAGATCGCGGCGATGTCCGGGTCGTACTCGATCACCTTCCCGGCCCCGACCTCGGGTTCCGGCGCGAATTCGGGTCGGGGCTCCGGCCGCGTTTCCTGCACGGGTGCTGCCGGCACAGGCTCGCCTGGGGGCAACGTGGGCTCGGGAGCCACGCCGCCTGCTTCCGTCAACGCCGGAGCCTCCCACTCCGTCGCACCCGCAGGCTCGGGCGCGAGCTCGGCTTCGACGGCCTCTGGCTCCCCTGCCGATGCCGGGCCCTCCGCCGCGGGATGCACTTCGATCAGCGGCTCCGGCGCCACAGGCTCGCCGGGCTGCTCCTGCTCGGCCGGCGGCCGGGCGGCAGCGCCTGCAGCGAAGCGGTCGACACTCCACGATGCGGCGGCCTCGTCGACCTCGGCCTCGATCTCTGCCTCGAGGTCGACCTCCTCGCCCGCGGCCCGGGCAACGTCGCCGATCACCGAAGGCAGCGGAGGCGGCGGCAGGAAGCGCTCTGCCTCGCCGTGTGCCTCTCCTCCGGGCGTCGGGGGTTGCCGGCCGGCGAAATAGGGGGGCTCGCTCTCGAGCGGCGATTCCCCTCCGGCCGGCGGCAGGAGGCGTTCGAAGCCAGCACCCGGGGGCGTTCGAGGAGCAACCGTGATGCCGGGAATGACCCGGTCCATGCCCAGCGATTCCTGGGCGGCCTCGGGCTCGGCGGCCTGCGGCGCTTCCTGCCTCCCGGGCTCGGGCTCCTGCTCCACGGGCCTGAGCTCACCCTCCTCCGGCGCGACCGCCTCCGCGGCAATGGACTGCTCGAGGGCGAGGTCGAGCGCCGAGATACGCGCGACGACGTCGTTCAGGCTGACGAAGAAGCCCGAGTCCTCGTTGATGTTGTCCAGCACGTCCTCGAACGCCGAGACCGATTCGGCGAGCACGGTGAGGCCCTCCTCGCCGAATGCCCGATCGTGGTCGAACAGCCGCCGCAACCAGCGGTGGAGGGGGTCGGCCAGGCGGATGCTCATCCGGGACTCGGCCGTCCTCGCTGCGCCGCGCAGCGTGTGGCAGGCCCGGTACAGGTCCTCGGTCACGTGGTGAGGGCCGGGGGAGACCCAGGCGCGGCGCAGGAAGTCCCGCACGACGTCCAGGTGCGCCTGCACCTCGCGGCGGTAGATGTCCTGCAGCGACGGATCCATCGCCTCGAGCGTCTCGAACTCCGGCGGATACGTCTTTTCCGCCCCAGGCTCCGTTTCGACTACGAACTCGCCGGACGGAGTCGACTCGACCTCTGCCGGCACCGGTGCTTCGCCGGGCGCCTCCACTCCGGTCTCTTCCGGCAGTCCGGGCGGCGGACGCTCGATGGCGACTTCGGTAGGCGCCATGTCCTCGCGCACCGGCGGCGCTGCGGGAGCCGGCGCGGGCTGCTGCTCGCCCAGCACGGGCACCCTTGCCCCGACGGGCGGAACCTCCTCCAGCATCCGCGCCATCGTGACCTCGTCGAGGGTCGCGATCATCAGCGTGCGCTCGTGCTCCGGCGCCAGCGCCCTGCGGTCGCGCGGGGCCTCGACGGCAGCGTCCACTTCCGAAAGCGCGTGCGCCCGCCGGATCAGCGTGTCGATCCCCGTGCCCGGAATCTCGCGGTTTTCCAGGGCGTCCACCATCCCCGGCAACACTTCGACGGCATCGCGCAGCAGCGACAGCAGCTGCGGGGTACGCTCGCGAGTGCCTTCGATTACCCTGTTGACCAGCCGCTCGATGGACCAGGCGAAATCCCCCATCCGGTTGGCGCCCACCATGCGGCCGCTGCCCTTCAGCGTGTGAAAGGCGCGCCGCACCCGCACCAGCGACTCGCGGTCCGACGCATTGCCCTCCCACAGCGGGAACATCGCGCGGATCGCTGCGACTTCCTCGCGTGCCTCCTCGATGAACACGTCGAGGAGTTCCTCATCGAGTTGATCGACCGGGGCCCTGACCTCGGCAGGCCTGGCAGCCGTCGGTTCTGCGGCCGGTGGCTCGGCCGCGGCCGCGCGCGCGGCGGCGGCTTCGCTCGGCTCGCGGACACGGGCTTCCCCCCCGGCGGCCGTCGGGGCCGGCGGGGCGACCACGCGCCCGGTGGGTGCGGCGGCCGGGGGACCCGCCGATAGCCTTTCGGCCTGGGGCGGCGGAAAGGCGGGCCTCTCCGTCACGAGCGTCTCGCCGGTCGGCGGCGGCGCCTGGGCCGGGCGGCCCTGCGTCGACTCGATGGCCGACAGGCAGCGCTCGGCGTTGTCGAGCATGTACCAGGGATCGCCCCGCCCCGCCTGCAGCGTTTCCATGTAGTACTCGATGCTCACGACGGCATCGGCAAGCTGGTCGATCGCCTTCGGTGAGGGCCGCGCACGACCCGAATCGAGCGCCCGCGCTATCTGGACGCCGAGGCGGCTCATGATCTCGGTGGCCCGCGTCTTGCCGAGCATCAGCAGGCCCGCGGTGACGCCTCGAGCGAGCGGCTGTACCGCGTCGATGCCGGCAAGATCCGCGCCCGGCTCGAGGGCCTGGGCGACGATTTCCTTGATGCGCGCCAGGTTCACGCCGCACTCGCGCAGCACCGACTCCGCCACCTGGCGGAACTCGGGGTCCTGTGTCGCGTCGGCCGCCGGGGCACCGGGCGGCATGATCAGCTGCACCAGCGACTCGTCGAGGCTGTCCTCGACCGTGATCAGGGCGGCCGCGATGCCGATGAGCGTGTCGGAGTCCCGCGGGGCCCTGCGCGAGACGACGTCCGAGAGGCGGCCGAGCTCGGCCTGCACCCGCTCGCGCAGAGAACCGAGCCCGAGCACGGCGAGCGTGTCGCCGATCTTCTTGAGCAGCTCGACCTGGGGAACGAGCTCTTCCGGCTGGCCGCCCTTGCGCGTGAACATGTCCAGGGCGTCCTTGACGCTGGCGAGGTCCTCCTTGATGGCGGTCGCCACCGTGTGCATCAGCTTGACCGACGGCGCCGAGAGCGACTCGCGCTCCTGCTCGATCGCCTCGTCCACCGGGAGAAGCTCGTCGAGCCGGAAGGAGGCGCGCACCGCGGCGACCTTGGGCCCGGCGGTCGAGGACCGGGCCACGTAGAACAGCAGATTGTTGAGCAGCTCGAGCGGCGGACTCTCCGCGTAGCGCTCTTCGCCGAGCTCGTACAGCCGGCGCAGCTCCCGGTCGACCTGGCCCAGGAGGCGCTTGACCGACGCGTTGTCCTCGAGACCGCGCTCCTTGAGCGCCTCGAGCACGGCCGAGACCACCCACCACAGCTGGTAGACGGGGGTCGTCGTCGCGTGCACCTCGATCCTCTCGGCCACTTCGGCGAGCGTCGCGACCTTCTCCTCGGGCCGGTCACCACGGATCAGGCCGAGCAGCGCCACCTGGAACCGCGGCCGGAGGCGGCGCGCCCACTGGGGCAGCGTCAGCCCGGGCTCACCCGGGGCGGGCTGGCGGGGCTGCGCCTGTGCCGTCGAGGTGAGGTTGACGGACAGCAGCGTGCCCTCGGAGAGCAGTGGCGCTCCGCGGACCGCCCGGAGGTCGTTCAGCAGCGGCAGCAGGACGAGCGCCAGATCGCGGCCGCCGTTCAGGACGCGCTCGAGGTAAGTCGGCAGCTGGACCACGGAGCGCATCAAGGCGTCGAGGCCGTCGGCCTGCTGGCGCGCATCGCCTCCGCGGGACATGAAGCCGGCCGTCTGCTCCATCTCCTCGGCGAGCAGCGCCCCGCCGAACACCTCGACGACGCGCAGCACGCCGCGGGTCTGGTGCAGCAGCCCCGCGATCTGCGCCAGCGGCTCCGCGTCCCCGGGCCTCTCGGCCGAGGTCTCGAGCGCGATACGCACTTCGTTCAGCGTGGAGGCGATCTCCTTCGCGACGACGTGCAGCGCCTGTGCGTTGACCTCGTGAATCTCCGCCACCTGGCTTCAGCCTCCCACGCTCGCCCGGCGTGCCGGCGCCTCCGGCGCGTTCACCGACCTCGCCGCGGCCGGCTTGCGCGGAGGTTGCGGTCGCGCGACCTCCTGCGGCAGCCGGAACCCGGTCACGGACTTGCGCAGCTGCGCCGACAGGTCCGCGAGCCGTCCGATCGCACTCGAGGTCGCGCTGGTGTTGTCCGCGGTCTGCTGGCTGATCTCGCGCAGCACCTGCATGGTCCGCGAGATGTGCGCGGAGGTCGCGGCCTGCTGGCGGGCGCTGCTCGAGATGTTCTGGACGAGCTGGGCGATCTGGTTGGACACGTCCTCTATCTCGTCGAGCGCGGCACCGGCGTTCTCCGCCAGCAGCGCGCCGCCGACCACGTCCGTCGTCGTGCGCTCCATCGACACGACCGCCTCGTTGGTGTCGGTCTGGATCGTGCGCACGAGCACCTCGATCTGCCGGGTCGCATGACCGGCGCGCTCGGCGAGCCGCTGCACCTCGTCCGCCACGACGGCGAAACCCCGCCCCGCCTCGCCGGCCATCGACGCCTGGATCGATGCATTGAGGGCGAGGATGTTGGTCTGCTCCGCGATGTCGTTGATGAGCTCGACGATGTTGCCTATTTCCTGCGAGCTCTCGCCGAGCCGCTTGATGCGCTTGGACGTGTCCTGGATGTTCTCCCGGATGGCGTTCATTCCGTCGATGGTGCGGCGCACCGCATCCGCGCCCTTGTGCGACACGTCCACCGCGTGACGCGCGACGTCGGAGCCGCGTTCGGCGTTGCCCGACACTTCCTCGATCGAGGTCGCCATCGCGCCCACGGCATCGGTCGCTGCCGCGACCTGGCGAGACTGGGCGACGCTGGCCTTCGCTAGGTGACCTGCCGCGGCCTGGGTCTGCCGGGCAGCCGAGTCGAGCTGCACGGCCGTATCGTTGATGGTCGTCACCAGGTCGCGCAGAGCCTCGATGGCGTAGTTGATGGCATCCGCGATGGCGCCGGTGATGTCGTCGGTTACCGTAGCCTGGACCGTCAGGTCGCCGTCGGCGAGGCTCGACATCTCGTCGAGCAGGCGCAGGATCGCCTCCTGGTTCCGTTGGCTCTGCCTTGCCTGCTGCTCGGTGGCGCGCCGCACGCCCGCCGCCGAGATCCACGAGAAGAGGGCGCCGACGAGCACGAGCATGGCCAGGGCGACTACGGCCAGTGCCGGCAAGGGACCCGCCAGCAGGCCCTCGGGCTCAGTGCTCGTCGAGAGCCGCTCGAGCTTGGCGAAAGCCGAGCGCCCGACGCCGTCGAGCTGCGCCCCCGCGCGTTGTGCAGCCAGCATCCGGTCCGCCCGTGCCAGCGTGCCGCGGACCTGCTGCTCGAGCGCGGCGAACGCGCTACGCGCCTCCGGCAGCCGCGCGGCGGCCTCGCCGGAGATTTGCGGCACACCGGCGGAGTCGTCATCTCCGGCAAGACCGGCGAGGAAACGGCCGAGCTCGGCGGAGCTCTCGGCAAGCCGGCGGGCCGTCGCGGCCGTGTCCCCCGAGCCGGCGGCGAGTGCCTGCAGGTCGTCGCCGGCCCGCTGCGCCGACGCCTCGAAGCGGGGCAATGCGGGAAGGGCGACGGCCCCGCCCGGCGAGGAGACCGCGTTGCCCGTCGCGGAGAGCAATCGTCCGAGCGCGTTGCGGGCCTCGCCGGCCCAGGTCTTGAGTTCCGCCGTCGTCGCGCGCCCCGACAGGACCGCGTCGGCCCCGTCGAGGAGCGCCTGCCAGGCCGGATCACCGGCCAGGCGACGGTAACTGGGGCTGGACAGTACCGCGAACGAGGCCTGGCCCGAGTCGATCTCGGCAAGCAGCTTTTCCAGGCCGGCCCGCAGCCTCCCGAGTTCCTCGAGCGCCGCGTCGTCGCCGCGTGCGCCCGCCTCCGCCTGATCGGGGATCGCCACGGCGAGGCGCGTCAGCTCGGCAACGTGGCGCTGGTAATCGCGCTCCTGCTGCTGCATCCGCGCCGTCAGAAGCAGCAGACCGACCGCCACCGTCAGCAGCGCGAGGCCGATTCCGATCAGCACCGGCAGCGACCGTGAGGCGCGCTGCTTGTCGATATTTTTCGGCATGTCCGTAGATTCTCCCGCTGCGCCGTCGCCTCAGGCCGAGCCCTGCAGGAACGTCTGGCTCTCGACCAGCTTCTTGAGGCTGAACACCGGCCACGCCTCCGTGCCACGACGGAAGGCCCCGGCCAGATACCGCTCGCAGCGGATCAGGGTCGCCGGCGCCTCGGGCCGGAACTCCCGATCGACGAACCGCCGGAATCCCAGGACCTCGTCGACGATCAGGCCGGCCGGGATTTCACGGTGGTTGACCACGATCACGCGCGTGTTCCGGCCCTCGGCCGTCTCGCCCGACCCCAGGTACTGCTTGAGGTCGATGATGGGCAGCAGCTGGCCACGTACGTTGGCGAGCCCCCTTATCCATTCCCGCGCCCCCGGCACCCGGGTCAGCGGCGTGGGTATCCCCATGACCTCCCGCGCCTCGTCGCGCGCTACCAGGAAAGTCTCGCCGCCCATCCGGAAGGCGACGCCGATCCACTCCTGCCCGGCGCCTCCCTCGCGAGCGCCGGTCGCGGCCGCCCTCGCCCGGCGCTCGAGCTCGAGCAGGAGCTCGAAGGGCTGGTCCCTGAGCGACTTCAGGTGCTCCGCAGGCTGCATCGAATCAGCCTGCAAGCAGGGCCGCCTGCGCCTTCTCCAGCAACTGGGCCGGGGTCACCGGCTTGACCAGGTAGTCCACCGCACCCTGGCGCATGCCCCAGACCCGGTCGCTCTCGGCACCCTTGCTGGAGACCATGATCACCGGGATCTTGCGCGTCGACGGGTCGTTTGTCAGCGTACGCGTCGCCCGGAAACCGTCCATGCCGGGCATCACGATGTCCATGAAGATGAGGTCTGGATGCATCTCCCGCGCCTTGCGCACGGCCTCTTCGCCGTCCGCGGCCGCCTCGATGCGGAAGCCGGCCTTCTCGAGGGCCCGCTTCATCTGGAACACCTCCGTCGGCGAGTCGTCCACGATAAGAATGAGCGCCATGTCCTGCTCCCGCGGCCTGCCGGTCAGCGAGTCACGTGCTGCTCGATCGCCGAGAGCAGCTCGTCGCGCGTGAACGGCTTGGTGAGGTAGTGCTCCGAGCCCACGATGCGCCCTCGCGCGCGGTCGAACAGGCCGTCCTTGCTCGACAGCATGATGACCGGTATGGACCGGAAGACCTTGTTGTGCTTGATCAGCGAACAGGTCTGGTAGCCATTGAGGCGCGGCATCATGATGTCCACGAAGACGATGTCGGGCTGGTGGTCCGCGATCTTGGAGAGCGCGTCGAACCCGTCCACGGCGGTGAACACCTCGCAGCCTTCCTTGGCGAGCAGCGTCTCCGCCGTCCGGCGTATGGTCTTGCTGTCATCGATGACGAGGACTTTCAGTCCCTCGAGTCTGCCCGCGGTCCTGACGGCGGCTGCACTTTCCATCTCTAACCTCCGGCCCCGGCGGCGTCGCGGCCGAGAGCTCTTCGCCGCGCCTCGACGAGCCCTGGAGCAGCGTCACCGGAGCGGCAATCTTTTAACATATCGGCCCCACGCCCGCCACGAGCGCCGAGGCGCTCCGAAGGGAGCCGGGACAGATGACAGGTGTACTATGTCGCTACCCCCCGGGGGGGTCGATGTGCGTCACATTCCGGTGAATCCGTTGGTTCCCGGGCCCTGAAGGAGGACCCATGGCCGCCCGCCCGCGGATCGCCGTGCTGATGGACCCTATCGCCTACATCAATCCCGCGAAGGATTCGACCCTCGCGATGATGCTGGCCGCCCAGGCGCGCGATGCCGAGCTGCTGTACTTCGAGCAGCGCGACCTGTGGGTCAGGGACGGGGTGGCCATGGCGCGGCTGCGGCCCGTGAGCGTTCGCAAGGATCTGCAGAGCTGGTACACCCTCGGCGAGCCCTTCGTGGCGCGCCTCGGCGAGCTGGGCGCCGTGCTGATGCGCAAGGACCCGCCGTTCGACACGGAATACGTGTATACGACCTACCTGCTCGAGCGCGCCGAGACCGAGGGCACCCTGGTCGTCAACCGGCCGCAGGGCCTGCGCGACATGAACGAGAAGGTCTACACCGCCTGGTTCCCGGAGTGCTGCGCGCCCACCCTGATCACCCGCGACATGCGCGACATGGCCGCCTTCATGACCGAGCACGGCCGCATCGTCTGCAAGCCGCTGTTCGGCATGGGCGGCCGGTCGATCTTCGTTCTCGAGGCGGGCGACAAGAACGCCAACGTGGTGTTCGAGACGCTGACCGACTACGGCCAGCGCTACGCGATAGTGCAGCGCTACATCCCCGACATCGTGGAAACCGGCGACTCGCGCATCCTGCTGATCGACGGTGAGCCGGTCGAGCATGTCCTGGCACGCATTCCGCCGGCGGGCGACAACCGCGGCAACCTCGCGGCCGGCGCGCAGGGCGTCGGCCGCGCGCTGAACGACCGGGACCGCTGGCTGTGCAGCAGGATCGGCCCCGTGATGCGCGAGCGCGGGATGATGTTCGTGGGCCTCGACGTGATCGGCGGCTTCGTCACCGAGATCAACGTGACGAGCCCCACGGGGATCCGCGAACTCGAGAAGCAGTACGGCATCGACATCGCCGGACGACTGATCGACGCCGTGCTCCGGCGGGTGCCGGGTCGACGGCCCACGGGCGGCTGATTCCGGCTGGCGTCCTGCGCCGTCGCGCGGACCGGTCGACCCACGGCGGCGGCCTGGCGGGCCGGTATACTCGGGCGCATGACGGAGGCACAGATCGCCAGCGAGAGGACGTCGGTCGAGGACCGGCTGACGGTGATGATCGTGCTGGCGGGGCTCTTGCACCTCATCCTCATCCTCGGCATCACCTTCGCAGCGCCCGAGCGCGGGTACGATGGGGCCATCCGGACGCTGGAGGTCCTGCTGGTCGGCGACGACCTTCCCGAGTCCCCCGCCAACGACGAGGCCCAGTACCTCTCCCAGCGCACCCAGGAGGGCGCGGGCAATGCCGAGGTCGACTCCCGTTCGCGCATGCCCGCAAGCGCCAATGCGCCGTTCGACAGGCCCGGCGAGCTGCAGGGCCGGGGCGCGCTGGATGCGGCAGCCGGTCCCACCGGGGGCGACCCGGAGGCCGTCATGGCACGGACCGACGACGCCCGGATGCGATTTGCAGCGGACGCACACTCCGCGGCGGAGCGCGCCCCCGACGCGCCCCGGCAGCTGATAGCCGGCGCCGAGACGACGTTGCCGTCCATCGAGGACGACCCGGAGCTGAGCCTGAAGGGTCCCGCGCGCCGCGAGCTGATCGTCACGCCGAGCACGCGGGAATCGGGCATTGCGGTATACCTCGATGCCTGGAAGCGCAAGGTCGAGCGGGTCGGGACGCTCAACTTCCCTAACCAGGCACGGCGTCGCGCGATGAGCGGCAACCCGGTCCTCGAGGTGGTGCTGGCCTCGGACGGCAGACTGACCGAGGCCCGGGTGCGGCGCACGAGCGGATTTCCGGAGCTCGACCAGGCGGCACTGGAGATCCTGCGGCTCGCCGCGCCCTTCGAGCCCTTCTCGCGTGAGCTGGCCGACCGCCACGACTCCCTGCGTTTCGCCTACGAGTGGCAGTTCGAGGGCGGGCAGCTCACCGGTTCCTCCGTGAGAATGCCGGCAGGCGGTCGCTGAGCATTCCGCGAACCGCGTCTTTGACGCTCGCAGCCGCGGTACCGATACTATGCACATGAGCAACGGCAGTTTCCTGACGAACCAGCTGCTGATCGCGATGCCCTCGCTCGCGGACCCGAATTTCTCGCAGACCGTCACGCTGGTGTGCGAACACACGGAGCGCGGGGCGCTCGGCATCGTCCTCAATCGTCCGATGACGATGCGTCTCGGCGAGGTGCTCGACCAGCTGTCACTGCCGAGCCACGATCCGCGGCTCGCCGACCAGGCCATCCTGCGGGGCGGCCCCGTCCAGACGGATCGGGGGTTCGTGCTGCACCGGCCGACCGGCCGGGAGTGGGACTCGACCCTGGAGGTGTCCGACACGCTGCACGTCACTACCTCGCGCGACGTCCTCGAGTCGCTCGCGCAGGGCGACGGGCCCTTCGAGGCTGCCATGGCGCTCGGCTACGCCGGCTGGGAAGCGGGGCAACTCGAGGACGAGATGCTGCACAATTCCTGGCTGACGGTGCCGTGCGACGACAGCATCGTCTTCGAGGTGCCCTTCGAGCAGCGTTGGCATGCGGCAGCGCGTCTCCTCGGCGTCGACCTCTCGCGCATCAGTCACGTGTCCGGACACGCCTGATGCCCCGGTCGGGCGACGCCGGCCCGACCGTCCTCGCGTTCGACTACGGCCTGCGCCGCATCGGCGTCGCGGTCGGCAACACCCTCACCGGCACGGCAGAGCCGCTCGCCACCCTGCAGGCCCGTGACGGGAATCCCGACTGGACGGCGCTCGCGTCCTGTGTCCGCGAGTGGCAGCCGGGCATGCTGGTCGTGGGGGTTCCCTATAATATGGATGGCAGCGCAGGCGAGCTCACCGGCAGGTCGCTCGAGTTCGCGGCGGAGCTTGGCCGGCGCTTCGGTCTCGCGGTGGCGCCGGTGGACGAGCGCTTGTCGTCGCGTGAGGCCGGCGAGGCGCTTCGGCTGCGGCGACGGTCGGGCGCGATCGCCCGACGCCTGCGACGCGAGGACGTGGACAAGGAGGCCGCTTGCGTGCTGCTCCGGCAATGGCTGGAGGGCAGGATGGGCGCGGCGGCCGGTTGAGGAGTGACCCCATGCAGCCCTTCACGCAGTTCGACTCCGACGGCCGCCTGCGCCACCTGATCTCGCTCAGGGAACTCGACGGGGACGTGCTGCGGGAGCTACTCGACCGGGCCCAGCACTTCCTCACGCCCGCGGGCGAATTGCACGTCCACGGCAAGGAGCTCGAGGGCTTCACGGTCGCCAACATGTTCTCCGAGCCTTCGACGCGGACGCGCGTGTCGTTCGAACTCGCGGCCCTGCGCCTCGGCGCGGACGTCGTCAACCTCGACGTCATGCTGTCGTCGAGGGTCAAGGGCGAATCGATGCTCGACACGATCTACACGCTGCAGGCGATGCAGGTCGACGTCTTCGTGATGCGCGACGCCCAGCCGGGCGTGACCCAGTACGTGGCCGAGCACGTGGACGATCACGTCAGCGTCGTCTCGGGCGGCGAGGCGCACCTTGCCCATCCGACGCAGGGTCTGCTCGACGCCCTCACCATTCACCAGTTCAAGGGCGGCTTCCGGGACCTCGTGGTGGCGATCGTCGGCGACATCCGTCATTCGCGCGTCGCTAGGTCGGCCTGGCACGCCCTGAGCACGCTCGGCGTCGGCGAACTGCGCCTGATCGGCCCGGATGAACTCATGCCGCCGGCCGACGACTTCGAGGGCGCGGTGCGCTTC
>Ga0209536_100004539_pt1 | contig 21921 bp, 16 predicted proteins | sample DeeMarSeWOR28_12_FD_187461 | JGI IMG/M metagenome (GOLD analysis project Ga0209536, IMG submission 187461) | Marine sediment microbial communities from White Oak River estuary, North Carolina - WOR-2-8_12 (SPAdes) (version 2) | ecosystem: Environmental > Aquatic > Marine > Intertidal zone >... | reverse complement strand
CGAACGCCGACCCCCGACATCGAGCCCGGTGGCGGGCTCGTCGAGCACCAGAACCCGTGGTCTGAAGGCCATCGCGGTGATCAGCCGCAGGCGGGTGCCCTGGCCCTTGGAGAGCTTGAAGCTCTTGTCCCGGGGGTCGAGCTTGAATCGTTCGAGGAGGTCTTCGACGAGATCGGGATCCCAGCTCGGGTAGTAACCGGACAGCATTTTCACGAGCGAACCGATCGTCGTGTCGAAGACCGGCATGTCGTCGCTCATGAAGCCGAGCTTCGAGCGGACCTCGGCGGGCCGTCGCCACTGGGCCGAGGAATTAAGTTCGTACGCATGTGCCTTGCTCAGGGCGGTGCGGTAAGCCGACCCGACGCTGGCCTTGAGCGGGTCCACCGGCGGCTGGACAAAGGCGCGGTCCAGCAAGATGGCCATCGCCCCGCGGCGCATGGGTGCATTCGGGCCATACGTATTGTTGTAACGGTTGTTGACCGGATCCGGGTGCCGGTAAGAAACCGCGATGCCCGCTTCCCGAATGCGCTCCACCGCCGCACAATACGGATCCGAAGCGTCCACATCTTCAAAACCGCCACAGGTTTGAGCATATGCCGCTGCCGACAGCGCCGCCAGCACAAAAATCACGGACCATATCCCCCCCATCTGAAAAAACGGTGCCCCCACTTAGCCACTGATGTTTTCATAGGATCTCCCTTCAAAAACTGATTTGATTATCGAATATGGCACCGGTCAAAAAAAACGACCGGGGGCTTAAGTGCAGTAATCATGCCGAAAATCAACACACGTCAAAAGTGTTGAAATCACTGAAGATCAAAAATTAAACAATCTAAAAGGTCGTTTGATTTGTGAAATCACTTAAATACTTTCAATAAACTTTTTTCACATTGTTTCAAATAGTTATGGTTTTAACGATCTGTAGTTATATCGACAGGCGCCGTTATGCGTTAAAATGCCTGCGTCTTGCGACGGTTTGCTTGTCACGGCGGTCAAGCGGTTTTCGGGCAGCAGAACGTAAAGGGGCTGGGGCAGAAGGGGCCAGGGGCAGAAAAAACAAAGGGGGATAAGACTTACCCGGGAATAAGACAAGGGCAGAATGTTGGCAAAGAACGCATGTATAAGGCGTCGGCTTCCTTAAATAAACCTTCCTCTATCCGGAAAAGTTTATCCCCCCTTGAAGGCCACATGCTGTGCGGTACCGATTTACGCATCTTTTCAGAAAAAACCAAACAATTTCATGGAAAGCGGTGAAAAAAGCCCGCGCAACATGATGTGGACCACATTAGCAGATGGCCGCATGGGTTTCAAGAAAAAAAGCAACATATTATCAAATATTTACAGCATTTGACAGCATTTGACAGCATTTTACAATTCGATTCCTTGACACCAAAAAAAAACAGGGTTCAATAAAAAGGAGGCATTTGACCACAAAACCATACAGCTGAACGTGCACCATAATCGACAAACGCCATCGTCAGCAGCTGAAATGCACAGCGCAAGTAAAAAAAACATGGTTTGTTTAGCAACAGGTGCGCAAAAAAAAGCTCAGATTTTGACTTAATTTTACAGTATTTTACTTAATTTTACAGTATTTTACAGATTTTTGACAATTTTAAAAAAAGTGCTTCACACAGCGGAAATTATCCTTTAAAGCATAAGTTCAGGGGGTTCGTTTGGCATTTTTAGAAAATATTCATAAAGAAAAACAAGCTATTTGCCGATACTAGAGCAAGCCAAAAGCCAAGAGACGTTTTCAACTAATTCATAACATCAGGTGGTATTTATGATCAATGATCATATCGTACAGCGCAGAAGCGGAGATGAGCGGCGCAAGAAAAGCGACAGACGCAGCGGATTTGACCGACGCAATGGTAATTTTGCCAAAGGCTTTGATGAATTCAGCGATGAAAACGTCTATACCACCAAAGAGGCCTGTGAGTATCTTAAGATTTCCCGCCCCACTTACCTCAAGTACATTGCGGAGGGTCGCATCCGGGCCATCAAGGTCGGTCGCGGCTGGCGCACGCTCAAAACCGAACTGGACCGCTTTTTGCGTGGAGACTAACGCTTGCCAGCTGCAGGCTGATTTGATTCAATCCAGCTTTGGCTGACAACTGCCCGCTTTTATTTCCTGCCTCTTTTCAATTTTCTTCTGCTTTTCATCACCATGGACGCTATGGTGACAGTGTTCGTCCACAACCCAACCGCCCGGAACGACCCCGAATAAAAAAGTCTACAGTTTGTAGGAATTCTACGCCATCTAATATCTCATGTGTTTACATTTGGTTATGCCGTCTTATGCTCCCGACCTGATGCCGGTGGTGCAGGCAAAACCATACAATCATAAAAAAACAACCTTCATCTCTTTTTAAAAATTCGATGCAATAACAAAGGCTTATAGATTTCAGTGGCAAGTTGGCATCCGGCTTGCTTTACTTAAATGCAGACGTACAGGAGGTGATCATTTTGCTGAAAAAAAGCCTATCCATTATCCTGATATCACGCTGGCTGATCGCTCTTTTCGTTATTTCCGTTGCCGGGGTTGCCGCGATACCTTTCGAGGGCGATATTGATAATACCCGAATCGTAACGGGAACCATCATCAATAAAAATAACGGTTTGGTCACAGTCGGCTCACAGGAACACCCCGGTCAAATCTTAACGCTGAGCACCAATCCTAAAACCGAACGGCTGGTCTTACAGCCGGGCGACCGGATCATCGTTGCGTATAGTTCGGATTACATCATTCGGTCGATTACAAAGCAGGGTTAGTTCATTTCGTCCAATCAGCCATGGCAGCCGTCCGCTTGTATCTTTTAGGACAAAACCACACAAAGCGGCCACAAAAAAGATACGCATTTTAAGTGCTTGATATTTATATAAATTATATATTTTTCACCGTGGGCAGCCTGCAAGACTGTAACAAAATTTATACAAAACAAGATTACCCCGAAGCCCATATAATAAAAAAGTCCATATATATCAGCAAGATAAGTTGACAAACCCTGTATGGCACAGCCCTTGCTCTTTCAAATATCGGTATCGGAGGGATCCATAGACAGCGTTGGGTTTGGTAAAGCCAGGCGAATCCGCTAATCGAATCGATGCTGACATTTGAAGTGGGCTGTCAGAGGGCAAATCGAACCGCACGGAAAGGAGGTGTAATTTTGCGGGCGTAACTGCGTTAAAACCGAAAACATATCGAATCAATTCGATTTAATTCTAAACTAAAAAGGAGAAAACCCATGTATCAATCAAAAATCCATAAGCCCATTTCAATGTTGATCATTACCCTGTTTGCTATTTCTTTTGCAGCTGCTACCGTTTCCCTGGCCGCCGATGCTCAGGCGATAAAAGGTGAAGTGGTATCAGTCGACCCGAATACCGGCATGCTGGAGGTTATGAGTCCGGAAGGCAAAACCATCATGCTCAATGCCGGAGAGCAAATCGAGGACCTGAAAACCCTGCAAAAAGGCGATCAGGTAATGATTGAATACGATAAAGACAAAAATATTAAAACCATCAACAAAGAAGGCTAGCGCTTGCCCTTCTTTGAAAAGGATAAAAGGGGCATGTGTTGCCCCTTTTATCCTGATGCCGGCAGCCGGGGATGAAACCGGCTGCAATTCCCTTCACGGATCCGTCTGTTTACCCCTTTAACCGCACTTTTATCATAGCATTCTTTAATCCGGTTGAGCCCGTTGCCTGCTTGCCTACCTATGGCGGGTTGGCCCGTTTCCCGGTGAAAAAGCCCGAGCAGACTTTTTCTTCAGCTGACGGGCTTAATCCCGTTTCACGCGGACCAGCGGCTGGCGAAACGGGCTGAACCGGCGAACCGAATAAAATGAAACTAACCATCTTCAAACGATTAACCTTCGGCTATGCAGCCATTTTATTACTGGTTGTATTTCTGGGCGTTTATGTCACCTTGAAGCTCAATCAGCTCAATGGTCTCAGCCGGGAAATTGCAACCGTGCACGTCAACCGCTTAACCCTGACGGAACATTTTTTGGACAAGCTCTTTTCCCTGGTCAGTTTCGAGAAAAAATATCTCATATCCGGCGACGCTGATTTCTTAAAAAAATTCTGGGAGATACAGTCTCAGATAATTGAAGATATCCGCAAACTGGAAGCGTTGCCGGATACGGAAGAAAACAAGAGCCTGTTTGGTCAGATCCAGACCGATTATGGCCAATTTTTAGTGCTTTTCAGAACTGAAATCGAAGCGCTGCAAAACAATCCAAACTACCCGCGTCTCAAATTCCAGCAACAGAAAGATCATCTGATCGATCAAATCAATCAGGGCCTTAAAAGGATGATTCACCTAAGCCGTTTGCAGCGCGATAAAAAAATAAATATATCCAGCCGGATTAGCTCGCGGGTATTGCAGGTCACAACGATTACCGCTGCACTGGCCATCCTGCTGGGATTGCTCATTTCCTTTTATAACACCCGCGGCATCAATCGCTCGATTGTGCGATTGCAGAAGATGACCCGGGAAATTGCCAAGGGTAAATTTGAAGAAATTGATACGATTACGTCACCACCGGAAATCAAAGAGCTGTCAGACGATTTCAACCTGATGTGCGAGCGCCTCAGGGAACTGGATGAAATGAAAAAAGACTTTGTCAGCCATGTTTCCCACACCCTGCGAACGCCATTGACTGCCATGAAAGAAGCCAGCCGGATGCTGATGGAGGGCACTTATGCCGATGTTCCATCCAAGCAAAATGAATTGCTGGCCATTACCCAAAAAGAATGTGAGCGGTTGATTGATTCGGTGAACCGGATCCTGGATCTGTCCCGTATGGAGGCCAAAATGATGGATTATCAGCTCAAGCAGGGTCCATTATTTCCAGTCATTCAGCAAACGGTTTTAAAACTGGCGCCGATCGCCCGGCGAAAAAAAATCGATCTTGAATTAAGACCGTCACCCAATCTGCCGGCTGTCAAAATGGATGAAGAGCGCATCGCCCAGGTCATGGAAAATCTAATCGGAAATGCCCTGAAATTTTCTGACGCCGGTGGAAAGGTCATCATTGACGCCTCCCTGAAAAATCACGGACAGCACTGGATCGAAGTTTGCGTGGCGGACACGGGCTGCGGTATTCCGCGGGAGGCTATGGGCAAAATATTTGACCGATTTCAACGCATCGATGGCGGACGAAAAACCCCCCTGGGAACGGGCCTGGGGTTGTCGATTGTCAAACACATCGTCGCCGACCATGGAGGTAAGATATGGGTGCGAAGCAAACCCGGACAGGGCAGCAGTTTTTACTTTTCGTTACCGGTACCCTGATATGGACCCTGACAGCCACGGGATGCCTGCACGGGCCGCCACAGCCGCAGGGCGAAAAACAGTTGCTTGAGGCCAGAAAACGATTCGCTTCAGGCGATTACCGCAATGCCCTTGAAATAAGCCAGCGCACGCTGGCGCAGGACCCAGCCAGCCTGGCGGATCAATCACTTTTTCAGATCGGCATGATCTATGCGCACCCGGACAATCCGGACCGCGATATTCAAAAAGCGCTGCAATCCTTTCAGGGCATCATCGACCGCTACCCCGCAAGTCTCCTGAAACCGGAGGCCCATTTATGGCTGGCCGTGCTGGGTCAGCTCAGCGCCCAGGAAGATCAGATCCGATTTTTAACCCAGCGCAATGCCCCTCTGGAAAAGGCTCTAAAAATGCAAAAAAAGAAAATAAGCCGGCTAGAGGACCAGCTGGAAAAGTTAAAGCGTATCGACATTCATATTGAAGAAAAAAAGCGAGAAGCCATACCCCAGACAGAAGAACTTGAGGAAAACGGAAATGGAAAAAATTCTGGTAGTTGATGACGATCCCAGCATTCTCAAAGTCATTCGAATGCGACTGGAAGCTGAGGGATATCGGGTGACCACCGCCATCGAGGCAAAGAAAGCGCTTGCGCTGGCGGCAGAAAAATCGTTTGATGCCGCTTTGCTCGATCTGAAACTCAAAGGTGAAAACGGCATTTGTCTGATGCAGGACTTACATCAAATTCACCCGGAAATGCCGGTCATCATCCTGACGGCCTACGGCACGATCAAAAGCGCCGTGGAGGCCATTAAAAAAGGGGCGTATAGCTATTTGACCAAACCTTTTGACCACGAGGAGCTTTTGATGCAGACCCGTAATGGTCTGGAACGCAGCCGGCTTACAAAAGAAGTTAAGAATCTTAAAAATATCGTCAAAGAACGCTACGGCTTTGAAAACATTATTACCAAAAGCAAAAAAATGGAAGCCATCCTGGACCAGGTTGCCCATGCCGCAGAGTCGGATGCAAACGTGTTTATTGAAGGAGAAAGCGGCACCGGCAAGGAATTGATCGCCAGAACACTGCACCTGGCCAGCGCACGCAGAGATGGGCCCTTTGTGGCCATTAATTGTGCCGCCATACCGGAAACCCTGCTGGAGAGCGAACTTTTCGGCTACCAAAAAGGTGCCTTTACCGATGCCGCCCGAAATAAAAAAGGCCTTTTTTTGCAGGCCCATCAGGGCACCTTTTTTCTGGATGAGATCTCGGAGATGGCACAGTCGATGCAGGCCAAGTATCTGCGGGTGTTACAGGAAAAAGAATTTTATCCGATTGGCGCCCAAAAGACGATCCATGTCGATACCCGCTTTATCGCCAGCTCAAACCGGAACCTGGAGGCAGAGGTCGAAAAAGGCGCCTTCCGCGAAGATCTTTTTTATCGGATCCATGTCATCGTTATACAACTGCCGCCGTTGCGGCAGCGCAAAGATGACATTCCCCTGCTGGCAAATTATTTTTTGAACAAATACGCCCGCGAGACGCAAAAAGACATCACCGGCTTTACACCGTCTGCCATCCAAAAACTGATGTTGCACGATTGGCCGGGCAACGTGCGCGAACTGGAAAATGCCGTCGAGTGCGCGGTGGCGCTGGCCTCCCGCAACATCATCTCCGAAGACGCGATCCTGCCGGATCAACTCCCCCCTGAAGGCGGCCTGCCGTCGCTGAAAGATGCCAAAGAAGATTTCGAAAAAAATTACCTGATTCAACTCATCGAACTAACACACGGCAATGTCAGCCAGGCCGCCAAACTGGCCGGTAAATACCGTGCGGATTTATACCAGCTGTTAAAAAAATACAATATAACGGCGTCCGAATATCGCAGACCGCCACGTTGACCGACAGGCGGTCAGCAAGGTTCATCCCCATGAGCAAACCCAGGATGCATGCATCATAGACAAACCGCCGCTGCGGACATATATTAATCCGAAATCATAAAAGACGCAGGAGACATCCAATGAAATCTATTAAACTGGCGACCATGGATTGCAAACAGGTCTGTAAGGAAATCGGTGATTTTGTCATCGACGTGGTGCGGCAGGCTGCTTCGAGCGGATGCGTGATCGGATTGTCCGGTGGCGTGGATTCGAGTACGGCGGCGGCACTGATTAAAAACAGTTTCGATCGCTATAATGCCGAACGGGCCGAAGATGAGCAGGCACTTGAACTGGTGGGCTATATATTGCCGTCAAGCGTCAATGTGGCCGTGGATGAAAGCGACGCCGTATCCGTCGCCAAACATCTGGGCTTGCGCTATGAAATCCACAGCATTGAAGCTCTGGTGGAAGCGTTCAAATCGACCAATCCGGAAGCATTTGAAAATAAATTTCATAAAGGCAATATGATTTCCAGGATTCGCGCCAATGTTTTGTCGACCAAGGCGGCGACTGAAAACAAAACCCTGTCAGGCACCGGCAACCGCGATGAAGATTTCGGCATCGGTTATTATACGCTTTTCGGGGACGGAGCCGTGCATTTCAGCCCGATTGCCGGTTTACCCAAGCGGCTGGTGCGCGAAATGGCCCGTTTCCTGGGTCTGGACAAACAGATTATCCAGCGCGAGCCGACTGCCGGTCTGGAACCGGGTCAGAGTGACTTAAAAGACCTGGGCTATGATTACGATGCGGTTGAAATGATCACCGAAGGCCTGTCACAGGGGTTTTCTGCAGAAGAGCTGATCAAACATCCCCAAATCGTTCCATTGATTGAAGAACAAATCCAACAGTATCAATCCGTCTTTGGTAACGCCAAGTTCGACTCGGTAAAAGCCGTGGTGCGCGATGTGTTCATCCGCCATCAAATAGCTGAACAAAAAATGAAGATCATCCATCCGCCAACACCCCGGATCACCCTTTCGTATGAATGATTGACTTTGTCAACACGCGAGTCGATAGAAAAAATTTAATTCAAGCAAAGCCGCCAAGCCCGCAAAGAAAAGTAAAATATTCAAAACGTCTTTAGCACCTATTATTTATTAAATGCAGAGGTGGGTAATGTCTGCTGAAAAATTGCGCCAGCAATTATACGGATCCTTTAAAAAAAAGCTAAAGTTCAGCGTATTTTGGCGGATAATAATATCGGGGAGATTGTGATTTTTCCGGTATTGTCCTGCAAGCCGCAAAATTCAAATAGCCCCGTAACAGCGCAGCGTTCAGCGTGCGGATAATTGATCCGCTAATGATTGCCAAGCCTCGGGGGGCTTTGATGTGTAGGAATCTCAACCGTTTCGTGTTGATCGTGCTCATCGTCACTTTCACTTGTTTGTTTGTCGGCTGCAATTCGATTCCGGTGCCAGAAGAAAAAAAATCGTACATCGGAACCTGGCAGGGCGTCGGGTTTCACCTGACCATCACCGACAACGGCGGTGTTGATTACCGGCGGGTAAAGGGAAAACGGTCAACCAAAATATCCGGCCCTTTGAAAAATTTCAATGGAGATGACTTTATCGTCGGTGTGTTGTTTTTCACGACAACCTTTGAAGTGCATCGTCCGCCCTACCTGGATGGCGACGACTGGTACATGGTCATCGACGGTGTTGAATTGAGAAAAGTCGCCGGTCCCATTACCTGACCTTTTCATTCGACCGAATGACCCCTCACCATCCGACATTCGCACCGGCACTTCATATGCTCGGTCCTTTCTCCCGTAAAAAATGTGCTTTTTCTTGTTGGAACATCGCTATTCTGCTAATATCCGACGCGTGCAAAATTCTGCCAATAGCTGAATCTTGCATGAAAATTATACCGCTTGTCATAAATACGTTCAGAATCAATCCGAAAAAGGATGGCGGTATAAGCGGTTGTAGCAAAATGACCGTTGGGTATAAAGGGGTTGAAAAATGCGCTTGATATGGACGGGACTGGTGGTTCTAATGGTGGTTATGACGGTATCGTGTGCCACGGAATCCGGGCCGCGATTCAACAGTTTGCGGGCCGCCGATCAACAGCGAATCCAGCAGCAATTAGAAAACAACTGGACTCAATACATCATTTACTATATCCCGCAACATGCCGTTTTATTCGATCCCGTAGATGACGCCAACACATTGAAGGTAAGCAGTCAGTGGACACGGGTGGCAGATCAAAAGACCTGGGTCGAAATATTGCGGCAAAACACCCAGAGCACGGACAACTTTTTCAGCGTCTGGCTGGGTGCAAGATCCGGATTTCTTGAAATCATCGGACCCGATGAACAGCGCTTTGGGTATCTGGTCCATGAAAAAATGGATCTGGTGGCGTTTAAAATCATCGACCGCCATACGATGCAAATCTTTTACTCGCCCCAGAGAATCGAAGGACCTTAATAGAAGCCATCTCAAGAGCGCCTTTGGGCTCAATATCTTTGTTGGTGCCTGATCTTAAATCCTCGACATCGTTCAGTATGCCTTCGGTTTAAAATCAGGCCCCGCCGTGCGTGTCCCGGCGAAGCCTATAGGCGAAGACGGAATCTTGAACCAACATCCGGTTTTTGAAATGACTTCTAATAACTTCACTTATTATTTTGTGTATTGGATGAGCTTCTATTTTAATCTCTTTTTTATCAACTTTCCCAGCTCGGCGACGGCTGCCGCGATCACCGATTCGCTGGACTGAGAATAGGACAGTCGAAAGGTGTGGGCTCCGCTGCCGTCTATAAAAAAGGGTTCACCGGCCACAAAGGCGACATTGTGCTCAATGGCTTCGGTTAGAAGATCAGAGGCATCAAGTGTTTGGGGCAATTGAACAAATATAAAAAACCCGCCATCCGGTCGGTTCCATTGAACCTGTTCGGGAAAATGGGCTGTCAATTGCGCGAGCATAAAATCCCGTTTCCGCTTATAGTGTTGATTGTTCAGCTGAACGCGCTTTGCCCACAACCCCCTGCGGATAAATTCCAGCAAAATATACTGGGCCAGACTGTTTGTGGCAACATCAACAAACTGTTTGGCCACCACCATTTTACGAATCATTTCCGGCGGACCGATGGTCCAGGCCACGCGCAGGCCCGGGGCAAATGTTTTGGACATCGAGCGCATATGCACCACCCGACCGTGATTGTCCAGAGAAATAATCGGTGGTATAGAATCTCCCTCAAATCGCAAATCACCATATGGATCATCTTCAAAAATGACCAGATCATAAAGCTCCGCCAGTTCAACGAGATGCCGCCGGCGCTCAAGTGATAACGTCGTTCCGGTCGGGTTCTGGAAATTGGGTATGACATAAACGCCTTTGGCCCGTTGACCTTTTTTCTTTAACCGTTGCAACTGATCTTCCAGTTGTCGGGTATTGAGCCCTTCTTCATCAACAGCCACTCCCTTAAGTTTGCCGCAGGCGGCCATGACGGCACCGGTTCCGCCAAAATAGGTCGGCAATCCTACGAAAACGAGGTCATCCGGGTTGATGATCACCCGGCAGGCCAGATCCATCCCCTGGGCCGATCCGGCCGTGATGAAAATGTGATCCAGATCGCACGGAATGCCATAGCGATCTGCGGCCAGAAGGGCAAGCTCATGTCGCAACTCGGTCACGCCCTCGGTTGCGCCGTATTGCAAGGCTTTGCCGGCCTTATTTTTGAGCAGTTTGCCGGTAATGCGAATGATCTCCTGGCCTGGAAAAACAGCCGGATCCGGCCAACCACCAGCCAAAGATTTCATACCCGGCGAATCGACCAGTTTGTTAATTTCGCGGATGGCCGACGGCACTGCACAGCAGGCACTTTTTGAGTATAGATGTTGCAGGCTTGAAGGTGACATAATGAACCTCGATGCGTGATTAGGTTCTTAAACAACGCAGGTTTGCCAGATCTTCCGCATAACCGTAAAGGTGCAATCCTTTACTTTCGACAACCATCTGGCCGTCCTCAACACCAATTTCGGCTGCCATGTATTCTTTTAGATTTTGAATGGCGGCCAGGTTGGCGGGAAAGCCGTTCCATAAATCCCAGGAACGAAAGTAGACAAAAAAGCTAAGGCTGTTATTCTGAATACGGGTGTCAATCGACCGCAGGCAGGGGGGGTCCAGCAAAGTCAGATCCGAAGGACGAGCAATTTGAAGCACCAGTTGATTGTTGCGTTCGCCAAATTTGCGATAGGTATCAATCACCCATTCGATCTGATTCAAATACAAAAGGCCCTCTTCCTCAAAAACCATTTTTCCGTCAACTTCGCGTTTATCGATAATGTCGGTATTGGATGTTTGCCACCAGTGGAGTTTGTCGCCCGACAGGGGAACGCGCGTCAAGCGCTCGCCATAGGTATAAGATTCGCCGGGTTCTTTGCGCGCCGACATAAGATACTCGATATAGGCCCGGTCATATCCGGGACCGCCATAAATATAGTCGTGCTCCACCGGGTTGGGTATGCCGCAGGTCGGCGGAATATCTGGAATCAGGGGTTGCGTACCGGGATATTTGACGTGGCCCATAAAATAATCATATTCCAGACGGGTTTGGCCTTGGTATGATCCCCGATCAATGACAAACCGCTTGCCATGATCTAAAATATCATGCACCGCCTGAAACCATAAATCCGGCAAATCCCGAGCCTTGATGGTGTGGATGTCCATGTCTGTTATTCCCTTTGTCATTGGCAAAGAAAAATATTGGTTAGTCCTATATCGCTGTGCTAATTGAACGAGGCGTACTGGAGTATTGGAGTGTTGAATGAAGGTCTGCAACCATTTAGCATTACTCCATCACTCCTGTGTAAATTCAGAATCAAAACCACCTGGGGATTAATTTGGTTATAGATTTGTCATCGATTAGATATCCAGCGTGCTGACTTCCAGGGCATTGGTCTGAATAAACTCTCGGCGGGGCTCAACAGCTTCACCCATAAGAATGGTAAAAATTTCATCGGTATCGACGACATCTTCGACTTTAACCTGCATTAGATTGCGTTTTTCCGGATTCATGGTGGTTTCCCACAGCTGTTCCGGATTCATTTCACCCAAACCTTTGTAACGTTGAATCGTGATGCCTTTTTTGCCATCGCGCAGGAAAATATCCAGTAATTCCATTTTGTCTTTAGCCGTCTGGGGCTCTATTTGCTTATCTTTATCGGTGCTGGTAACCGTGAACGGCGGTAAATCATATTTGATGATATTTTTATTCAGATTCAGACTGCGCTGGTAATCATTTGAATAAATCAGCCCGCGGCCTATTTTTACGGAAGCGGCTGATTTGCCGCTTAATTCGGATAACAGATCATCCTCCTGGGTGGGCGATCCGTTGACCGTCATCTCAAAGACTTTGCGTTCTTCGCTGAAAGTCAATTCATCGACCCCATAGCCTTTTTGAATCAATTTTTCGCGCAATTGAGACATACTTTTTTCGTCTTGCAAAAAGGTTTTATTGGCGACATTTTCTCTGATCAACTGTTCGACAAGATCAACTGGAATACCGCGGCTCTGGAGGTGAGTCAGGACAAAATGATACTCTGCTATGCTGGCAATAAACATAAACAGGTTGTGACCGGATACTTTTTGCTTGCCTTTATTAAGTGACAGTTCGCGGTTGTTGCAGACTTTTTTGAGAACAAAATCGTTTAACTCAGACTCACTGTTAAGATAGTTTTCGCTCTTTTTACCTTTGCCGACTTTAAACAAGGGCGGTTGGGCAATGTAGAGATACCCTTTGTCGACCATTTCGGGCATCTGACGGTAAAAAAAGGTGAGTAAAAGCGTGCGGATATGGGAGCCATCCACGTCCGCGTCGGTCATGATAATCACTTTGTGATATTTGATTTTATCGATATTGTATTCTTCTTTGCCAACACCGGTTCCTAAAGCCGTGATGATGTTTTTGATTTCCTCGCTGCGCAATATTTTATCAAAACGCGCTTTTTCGACATTTAAAATTTTACCTTTCAACGGTAAAACTGCCTGAAACTTGCGATCCCGTGCCTGTTTGGCAGAGCCGCCGGCTGAGTCTCCCTCAACGATAAATAGTTCTCGCTCCGCGGGATCTGACGATTGACATTCGGCCAGTTTACCGGGCAGGGTAGCATCGACCAGGGCACCTTTGCTGCGGGCTAGATCGCGCGCCCGCTTGGCCGCATCGCGTGCGCGGGCTGCATCCACCCCTTTGGCGATGATCTTTTTGGCAACCGACGGGTTCTCTTCAAAAAAGGTACTTAATTTTTCATTGACCAGGGATTCTACGATTCCCTTGACTTCACTGTTTCCCAGTTTGGTTTTGGTTTGCCCCTCAAATTGCGGATTGGTGATGCGCACGCTGATAATAGCGGTCAGTCCCTCCCTGACGTCGTCACCCGTAATTTTAGCCTGTAAATTCTTGGGCAGATTTCCATTGGAGGCATACTGGTTGATGGTGCGGGTTAATCCGGCTTTAAATCCGATTACATGAAAACCGCCTTCGGTGGTGTTAATATTGTTGGCAAATGAAAAAATTTTTTCTGTGTAGGTATCATTATACTGGATGGCAACTTCTATCTGAATGTCGTTTTTGGTGCCTTCCATAAAAATCGGTTTTTTGTGAAGGGCGTTGTGACGCCGATTGATATACTTCACAAAATCAACAATACCGCCTTTTTGATAAAATTCTTCTTTGGTGTCGCTGCGTTCATCTTCGATAATAATTTTGAGACCCTTGTTTAAAAACGCCAACTCCCTCAAGCGGCGCACCAGAACATCATAGCTGAATTCTGTAATTTCAAAAATTTCCGGGTCCGGCACAAAATGCACCATGGTTCCCTGTTTGCGGGTTTTTCCTTTTTCGGTTAGCTCACAGGTTTTTTTGCCCCTTTCGTATGACTGATAATAGCGCCTGCCATTGGAATAAATTTCAACCTCCAGAAAACTGGAAAGGGCATTGACCACCGAAACCCCGACACCATGCAAACCGCCTGAAACCTTATACGAATGATGGTCGAATTTACCGCCGGCATGCAGTTTGGTCATGACGACTTCAACGGCCGGTATTTTTTCTTTTTTGTGAATACCAACCGGTATTCCCCTGCCGTTGTCGAGCACACTGACACTGTTGTCATCGTGAATGGTGACGTCGATCTGGTTGCAATAACCGGCCATGGCCTCGTCAATGCTGTTGTCCACGACTTCGTAAACCAGGTGATGCAAACCGGCGACATCCACGTTTCCAATGTACATTGCCGGCCTTTTGCGGACCGCTTCCAGGCCTTCCAATACTTTAATATCATCTTCGGTATAATCACTTATTTTAAGAATTTCTTTCATATTCGCATCGGCATTATAACACTTAAATAGGTTTTATCTTTTTCGCTTTCTATTAGACAGGGTTTTTCCTCATCAATAATATTTAAAATGACCTTATCTTCATCAATCACATTCAAGGTCTCAATAAAAAATTTAGGATTAAACATTACGGTAATCGGATGCCCGTCGTATTTAACCTCCATATCTTCCTTTGATTCCCCGATATCGGGATTGGTGGAGGTAATGACCAGTTTATTCTTTTCAAAATTAAATATCACGCCTTTATAGTCTTCAGAACTCAAAATAGACATGCGTTTGAGCATCATTAAAAAAGGTTGACGCTCCATCACAATCGAATGGCCGCCTTTTTTGACGATAATATCGCCGTATTCGGGAAAATCGCCTTCCAGCAGCAGAATAATCAGGGTTTCCGAATCCTTTTGAACAATAAAATTGTTGTCTTTTATGCCACATTTCACCGACCCTTCGGTATCCAGGAACTTGCTGACTTCTATTAGACCTTTTTTAGGAATAATAACATTGTCCCCGGAGGGTAGAACGGCATTTTTTTCAAATACGGTATCCACTTTTGAAAGGCGACTGCCGTCGGTAGAGACAAATCGAAAACATTTGGTATTTTTGTCCTGGATTCGCTCGGCATAAACACCGGTAATATGGGCTCGTTTATCATCGCTTGAACCGCTAACGACCACGGCACGTTCAATCATTTTGTGGAGTTGTGAGGATTCAATTTCAAAAAATTCGATGGCCTCTATTTTGGGAATTTCAGGAAAATCGTCCGGATTCAAGCCAACGATATGATATTCAATATTTTTATTGCCGATTTCGATCCAGTTATTTTCAACTTCATTCAGAAAAATGTCATCCGTGGGGAAATCCCTTACAATTTCATAAAATTTTCTGGCATTTATGGAGATGACACCTTCTTTTTCAACTTTGGCCGGATAAAATCCTTCGAAACCGGTTTCAAGATCCGTGGCTGAAATCACCAGTCCTTTTTTTGCTGTTTTTATCAGGACATTGGTGGTTATCGCCAAATTTGTGCGGCGGCCCGTCAAACCCTGCACCTTTGATAAAACCGGAAGCAAGTCCCCTTTCTTGATGGTTGCTTTCATAATATATTCCTTAATTATAAAGAATAATAATAAAATAATAATAGAGATGGGATGCTTATAAATCCAATAACTTTTTAATGAATTGAATTAATTTATAAAAATTAAAAAATTATTGTTTATAATCCTTATTATTATAACCCAATAATAGAGACGATATAATCAGAAATATTTTCGTGTTGATAAAGGTTTATTTTTCAACAGTCTGTAAACAGTTTATTATCAAAAAGCTGTTGAAAAAAACAAAAAATGAATGGACTCAATAATAAGATTAAATTTGGTCATTTAGAGACATTCCTTATAAACTATAAAGAGGATCGGCTCCACTTTTTGATCAAAATGACATCGCGTTTTTGCCAACTGTCCGACAGGCGATATTTGATAAAGGTTTTATATAATTTTTCTAAAAATTGCAAGATCTTATCGTAAAGAAATATTTTTTCTAAAACAACGCCTTCCATATCTTCCGGGCTTTCCGGCGCTGCAATTTTGGGTGTCTTCAGACTGCTCAGATTGAGGCTTTCGCCCTTTAATGTGAATTGCCATTTTTGTTCGGCGGATCGGTACACCAGGTTCAGTTCAGCCACCAGAGCACCTTTTTGCAATGCCAGCATCGCTTCTTCGAGACCGGCATTTTCGCCCTTAATGGTAATTCGTTCAACCTCCTTTTTATGCCGCTTTTCAAGAACAATCCGGTTGCCGATTTCCAGAGACGATAAATCCGGATCAGCCTTTCTGAGAATAGCCGGATCCTGATCAATCACGAACCACACCCAGGTTAAAAATTCTTCACCTAAAAATTTAAATCGGTTATATGCAACAGCAACATCCAACATGGTATGGATCGGGTTTCCCAAAAGGGGTGCGAAGCACCCGGTTTCACCCGCAACGACGGGGGCACTTCGCGCCCCTGTCTTTTCCCGCCTGGTGGTAAAATCCAAGCCACCCGCTGTGCGGGTGGTCGTCGACGCTTTATCCGCTAAACGGGGTCCGGGTCAGTTCAAGAAGAATATCTTTTTCATTACTCTTTAGATCAGAGGCATCGTGTGCCGCCGTATAGGGAATCATGCGGATTAGCGTTAAATCAAATGATCGCAGAAAAAGCGTTTCCAATTCCTCATTGCTCGCCTTGAGGTTGGAAAAAAACCATAAAATGGAATCCTCGTAATTCCAGATGATGTCATAAATATGGGGTGTCGCCGGAACCGTTGCATAGAGGCGATCCATGACCTGGTCGCGAATGCGCTCTTTTTCGCTACGGGACAAATAGGGTCGGCCGCTTTCCACCAGACGCCTGTCTGATTCGATGACCATATGTTTTTTAACCAATTTGGGCGGCACGCTTTTGCGATCAATTCGTAATGAAAACACCAGATAATTACCATATACAAAGGAGGACCCGCCAAAATGCGGCAGGTAGGGTTTCTCAAAAGATGTCCAGCCGACCACTTTATCCATGGCCGGATCATCTATTTCTGAAATCGCGTTTTTTTTAAGCCCGGCCCCGATCTTTTCCAGAATGGGATTTTCAAGTTTTCCCCGGACCTGGTAACGCGTTATGGAAACCGAGCTGGACAGTAAACTCATATTATAACGATTTCATCTGCTGATAAAAAAGCGTGTCGAGATTAGCGCTGGTTGTCAAAAAAAACGTGCCAGCACCGCTCTAACCGAAAATGGTGAAATACCATATATGGTATATTTCATACAATAACATGGGAATATAGCGTGTTTGATTAAAACAGACAAGCGAAATTTAGGGTTAAAAAAAGATCGCAAAAGTGGTATGGACAATCGGTTATGCGGTTGGCCTGTGTGCCCGTAGCGCCGGATTATTATTAGGATCTTGAACCCGGTACAGGGCAGGGCCGTATCTATTTCGATTGAGAGATGTCGATGAAATTTATTGCCGATTTACACGTACATTCCAAATACTCCCGGGCGACTGCGAAAAACCTTGATCTGGAAAATTTATACATTGCCGCCCAGCTAAAAGGTGTTACGGTTGTGGCAACCGGCGATTTTACATACCCGGCCTGGTTTGAAGAAATTTCAGACAAATTGGTTGCCGCTGAACCCGGTTTATACAAACTCAAAGCGGAACAGGCGCGGATTTGTGACCTTCGGGTTCCGGAAGCCTGCCGCGGTCCGGTTCGTTTCATGCTGGTTACTGAAATCAGCAACATATATAAGAAGAACGACAAAACGCGTAAAAACCACAACCTTGTGTTTGCACCGGACGTCGCTGTTGCCCGGCGCTTAAAAAATCGGCTGGATAAAATCGGCAACATTCGATCAGACGGGCGACCGATCCTCGGTCTCGATGCCCGGGATCTGCTTGAGATGGTGCTTGAGACCTCTGATGAAGCATTTTTAATCCCGGCCCACATCTGGACCCCGTGGTTTTCGGTGTTGGGATCGAAATCCGGATTTGATTCGGTTGCCGATTGTTTTGAAGATTTAACCCCGCATATTTTTGCGGTTGAAACCGGTCTGTCCTCTGACCCGGCGATGAACTGGCGCGTATCATCATTGGATGAATTTACACTGGTGTCCAATTCGGATGCCCATTCACCCCTCAATCTGGGGCGTGAAGCCAATTTATTCAGCACCGATCTTTCCTATGCGGCTATAAAATCGGCTTTGAAAACCGGCGATCCAGGAGAATTTCTCGGCACCCTGGAGTTTTACCCTGAAGAGGGTAAATATCATATCGATGGTCATCGTGCCTGTAAGGTTTCCTTCTGGCCCGCAACGACGCTCAAACATGATGGGCTATGCCCGGTTTGCAGCAAACCGCTGACACGGGGCGTATTGCATCGTGTTGAAGAACTGGCGGATCACGATGATGGCCGCAAACCAACTCGGCATGCGCCCTATCACAGCATTATTCAACTGGCGGATATTCTGTCTGAGGTGATGCAGGTGGGTCCCAAAACCAAAAAGGTCACCCGGGCGTATCGAAGCGCTTTGGAAAAACTGGGTTCGGAATTTAACATTTTACACAATCTGGCCACCGATGCGATCGAGCAGGCCGGCATACCGCTGCTGGCTGAGGCCATCCGGCGCATGCGTCGGCAGGAAATCGATGTCATTCCCGGATTTGACGGGCAATATGGACGAATTCAAATTTTTAAGGATCAGGAACGGGCAGCGCTTATGGGCCAGAGAGCACTTTTTGCGCTTGGCGAGCCCCAGGCGCCCGTTTCGGTCAGCGACGAGCCTCCTTTTTCCCGCAGAGCGCCCCAAAAAGAGACCGGTGATTCCCGTGAAGTGAAATTAAACCGCGCTTCACCGCAATTTCAGAAATTTCAGATACAACAACTCAATGAAGAGCAGCGTCGGGCAGTAGCCTATCCTGACGGTCCCCTGCTGATTGTTGCCGGGCCCGGCACCGGAAAAACCCTGACCCTGACAATGCGAATCGCGCATTTTATAATGAAAAAAGCGATTGCCCCAGAACACATACTGGCGGTGACCTTTACCCGCAAAGCGGCCGAGGAGATGCAGCAGCGCCTGCGCACGATTCTGGGCGACCGGCATCCGTTGCCACTGACGGCCACCTTTCATTCCCTTTGCTATAAAATATTGAGCGATCTGAATCCGGAAGAGACATTCGGTATTATCGATGAAGATGATCGCAAAACATTAATCGAAGAAGCGGTCAGAAGGGTCAGGGATTTCGGGATTGAGGTCTCCTTAAAGCCGCAACAATTGCGCGACCTAATTATTGCGGCCAAACAGCAGATACAGGGTCCGCAAGACATTTCACCGGAGCAACATCTCAGCGTCGATGACCGCGCACTGGCCGAAGTATATCATAGCTATCAGAACCTGTTATCCATTCAAGGGCTTTACGATTACGAAGATCTGATTTTTCAAGTGGTCCGGCTGCTGGAAAGCGATCCAAAGATATGCAAAACATACCGGCGTCAATTCGAGTATATTTTTGTCGATGAATATCAGGACTTAAATCACGGCCAGTATCGCATCATAAGGGCGCTGGTTCCCCCTGAAGGCACCAAACAAAATTTATGCGCCATCGGTGACCCGGACCAATCCATATACGGGTTCAGAGGATCGGACGTTCGATATTTTACCCGTTTCGTGGATGATTATCCCAACACAGCCATTATTGAATTAACGCGTAATTATCGATCGACGGAAACCATTCTGGATGCATCCTATCAAATCATTCAGGATCACCGCTTGCATTCCGGTAACGCCCGGACCTACTCCGTGATCAAGGGTGTTAAAACCATCAACATCCTCGAGCTGGCCAGCGGCAAAGCTGAAGCCCGGGCCATTGCCGGGGCTATCGGTCAGTTGGTCGGCGGTTCCGGTTTTCATTCCATCGACACCGGTCAGGTGCCAGATGCCAATCTTGTTTCCGCCCGCAGTTACGCTGATTTTGCCGTTCTGGTTCGCACCCACTACCAACTCAAGATTATCGCCGAAGTGTTTTTGCAAGAGGGTGTGCCCTTCCAGGTTGCCAGCCGTAAAAATTGGCTTGAGCGCTGGGGCCTGGCCGAGCTGATTTCACTGTTAAGTATTGTGGAAGGATACGGCAGTGATCTGGATTTAATGAATTGCCTGTCGCTGTATGCAGTCGGGCTGAGCAAGAAGGCCACCGATCTGTTCAAATCCTGGTGCTATTCAAAGAAATTCTCCCGGCAAAAAGGTTTGGACAATGCCAGACGTTTTCCGGTTCCAGGCCTGAACCGTGCCCAACAGCAAAAACTCGTCGCTTTTGGCGAAACGCTGGTCGGCATCAAGAAAGAGACGATGGGGATGCGCATTGCCGAAAAATTGCAGCATCTGTCCCGAATCCCGCAGCTCGCTGCAACGATGGGCACCGCCCGACAATCCCGGGAGGCATTTGACAACCTTTTAACCCTGGCCGCAGATTACGATAAAGACACGGCCGAATTTTTAGCGACAGCATCGCTGCACACGGATACCGATGTTTACGTGTCGCGCGCGGAAAAGGTAGCGTTGATGACCATGCATGCGGCCAAAGGTCTGGAATTTCCGGTGGTGTTTATCGCCGGGTGTGAAGAGGATTTGATTCCTTTAAACCAGCGGGGTAGCAGGCAGGCCGATCCGGCCGAAGAACGCCGGCTGTTCTATGTGGCCATGACCCGGGCCATGCAGCAATTATATCTGACCCGGGCTAAAAAACGCAGCATCTATGGAAAAGTGTTAACCCGCCGGCCCTCGCCATTTCTGGCCGATATTGAAAGCCGTATCAAAAAGGATGAAACCCCGCAGAAGAAATCTCCGCAGAAGAAAGTGAAGGGGCAGCATCAGCTCAAACTCTTCTAGTCGCTATTTTTAAAATAGCTTCACGAATTATTTCTATAAAAAAACTAAAACGGTTACTCAACAAAAACGAGCTGACCCACGCAGCCATCCGGAAATGAGGGAAACGCTTAAGTTTTTTGGCATTTTTGTCGATATTTTTGCTGGGGAAGATGACCGGGCGGGCATTCGTTTCAGGCCTGGGGTCTGCTGATTTTAGCCCCCGGAAGACACAGAGGGTATTTTATAACAAATTGATATAATTATATAATATTTACAACCCCTTGAATTTCAGAAAAAAGTATTGTAAAATTTATTACAGAAACAGTGCGCGTGCGCCAGGGGGACTGCAGATAAAGCAGGGCGCGAATTCGACTCGAATGGGTTCTTGAGGTTCTATGGGCGGACGCAGAATCAATTTATACCTTATCGGGATCTGGGCTACACTTCTGCTATTAAATACACCGGCAACATCGGTCCATGCGGATATTTACCGCTACATCGATGAAAACGGGGTGATGCATTTTACCAATACCCCGACCTCCAATGCCCACGAATACAAACTTTATCTAAAAGAAAAAACAAGCCTTTCGAGGAAGTTCTATGCTACCGACAAATATGATCGGTTCATTTCGGATGCATCCGCACAAACCGGGGTCGACTCGCGTCTGTTAAAAGCCATGATTAAAGCCGAATCGGACTTTAATCCGCGGGCCGTGTCCAAAAAGGGCGCCATGGGCCTGATGCAGATCATGCCGGAGAACTTTAAGATGCTCAATCTGCAAAATCCATTTGATCCCCGGCAAAATATCCGGGCCGGCGCACGCTATTTTCAACAACTCTACGAGCGTTTTAACGGCAAACTGGCTCTATCGCTGGCGGCCTATAATGCCGGGCCTTCCGCCGTCGACCGCTATAAAAGAATCCCGCCCTATAAAGAAACCGAAGAGTATGTTCAACGGGTCCTCAGGTATTATC
>Ga0209536_100004538_pt1 | contig 21923 bp, 15 predicted proteins | sample DeeMarSeWOR28_12_FD_187461 | JGI IMG/M metagenome (GOLD analysis project Ga0209536, IMG submission 187461) | Marine sediment microbial communities from White Oak River estuary, North Carolina - WOR-2-8_12 (SPAdes) (version 2) | ecosystem: Environmental > Aquatic > Marine > Intertidal zone >... | reverse complement strand
TGTGCGATAACTGCCGGTCTCCATGGCATTGATCACAAAAACTGCAGCGACAAACAACAAAACATAACTTGCTTCCCTTAAAATGCCGGGGGCGGCAAGGGATTTTTCCCCATGTTCCCGATCAGGGCTTCGGATTTCTGCTGCCGCAGCTGGCACTTCAATGCTTGCATTATTTTGAGAATTCCCATTCGTTATATCAGTCATTGTCGTCACACTAAGTCACTGTAATCAAGTTTCCGTTCACCCTTATAAATCCAAATTGCATAGTAAAAAAAAGTTCACCGCCCCACAAGGATATTATGAGCAACGGTTGCTAGATCTGCTCTCTGCTACGTCTATTTTTGATTCTTCACAGGTGAAAATTCTTTCCCTGCTGAACCCATACTCCATTTTTCTTTTGAACTTCCATTTCAGCAGCAACCGATTCAGATACGTGAACGGGGACTTAGCAACTTTAGCCCTGCCGGCAAGAACGGCAGCAGGATCAAAAAGCAGGTCCAGCAGGTGGGCGGTGGGGCCGACCTTGCCGAGAAAATGAGCGCAGCCGGCGCAGTAGGTTATGATCCGTTTTCCGGCAACCTCGGATTTGCGCATTTCAGCCCAGTTCCCCGCCAGTTCCGGGGCAACGAAATAGGCTCCTCCCCCTTCGCCGCAGCAGAGCGTTTTTTTGCGGTGATGCTTCATTTCTTCAAATGCAACTCCTCGGGCCTGGATAAGTTTGCGCACAGAATCCTGCATGCTTTTTTCAAAACGTGCGACACAGGAATCCTGTATCGTTACAGGTGCTGCAGGAAGTTGCGGTTCGGACTGCCAAAATTCCCTTGCCAGTATTTCATAGACGTTTCGGACGGTAAGCCTCTTGCCGTACTGGCTGAAAACAGCGTAGCAGCTTGGGCAGGCTACCAGGATGTTTTTAATATTGTGTCCGGCGAGGTATTGCTGCATTTCAGCGAACATCCCATGAAAATAGGCTGAGCGGCCAAGGTCATGGGACGGCTTGGTGCAGCAGTCCAGAACAATCCCCAGGTTAGGGAAAAAACCCTGGAGATGATCGAAGAGCTGCATAACGCGCTGCGGCCTTGTACCAGCCAGGGCGCAGCCGGGAAAGAGCACCGTATCGCAGCCGACAGGCAGGCCGTAGAATGAAAAACGTCTGGAGGTCCCCCTTTTTTCAAAATTCATGAGCAAGGCCTGTGCAGAAAAATCTGCCCTGCCGCTTGATGCTGCATAGCGCCGCATTTCAAGAAACATCTGCCTGGGATCTATTTTTACCGGACAGACCGCGGTGCAGAGGCTGCACAGGCTGCAGGCATATGCCATTTTCAGTGACGCTTCATCATGGACCTGCCAATTGTCCGCAATCTTTTTCGGAGTGCCGTATTTTTTCAGAAACGCGCATTGCTTTACACATATTCCACACTCTATACACTTCTCCGACTGTTCCAGCAGTGAAGCATCCAGGGCCTGCCTGTTGCGGTTGTCTTCCGCAACAGTCCTATCGAGTAGATTTTGTATCATGGTAAAATTCATTTTATTAAATAGAAACAGCCGCAGGACTATCCTGCGGCTGCGCCATGTTTCGCTTAAAGTTTCCAGGCCGGGTTATTTTTTATACCATTTGCCTGATGCATCCTGAAGCCATTCACCCGCCCCTGCCTTTTCCGCAATCTGGATGGCCCGCCGTTCACCGACAAGTTCTGCTGTGGTGGACTGCTGCTTGGCGATGGCACTATAGACCATCTGACGATCCTTGTTCTCATCTGTAACAACACCCTGCATTTTCTGGGCTGCTCCGGGCACGAATTCAAGAAAACCCCTGTTGTTTTCTCCGATAACTCCGTCTGCTTTCATCTGTACGATGGTCGGGAGTCTATCCTGCATCCTGGCCTTGATATCGTCAGCCCCGGCAAAACACATACCCTCTGTATTGAAGATTAACAAAACAAACAAAGCAATAATTGCATAAAATGCGGAATATTTTCTCATCACGGCTCTCCTTTTAGTAACACTATGGCTGTATCTCTTTCAAAAAAACTACTTTATCTCCTTTGCAGTTTCATCGATATCAGAGAAGAAATCATCAAGGGCCCTGTCCACCCTGATATTGACATCGATGGTAATATGGATCGGCTTAACTTCAACCGGCGCCACCTCAACCTGGCTTTTGGTCTCTACCGTGTGTTTGGTGCAGCCAAAAGTCATGATGAGCAGAAGTACGGATGCTGTTCCGAAAAGTCTCTTCATGCAATTCTTCCTCCATTCAAATGTATGATCAAAGCACAGAAAAACTGTCTTTTAAAAGCTGTATGTCATTTATAAGAGTAACGCAAGGGGCACTCCATTATTTCATCTTTTTCATGATATCCTGTATTTTTCCACTATAGCCTAAAAACCTGTTCAAGGGGAGGCGGAAATTGACATCCAGGCGTATTGGCTGGTTAATGCCGGGGCCACTATTTTCCATCCTTTGCAAAAATCCCGTCTGGGTGTCATACTTAAACGGCAGGGACTGCACTGGCCTGCCGTCCATCTGCATCTGCATAACCAGGTCCTCGTCTTCGGTATTCAACAGAAGTTTCACCCAGTTATACTGGAAATTTTTCAAGGCTTCTGCAGCAAAATCCACCTGGGCAAACTGGGGCGTATTTTTAGGTATGCCTGCGGAAAGCAGGTCAAAGGCTGCAACCTTGACGCTGCCGCCCTGGCCCGGACTGGAATAGAGGAAACCGTCCTCAAAGCGTATTGTCTCCTTGCCGACCCGCAGCGGCAGCCTGCCGTTTACCGTGCCCTCCCCTTCTGCATTGGTAACTCCCAGCTGCCGCAGTATCTCTGTGAGCTTAAGCCGGTCGCAGAATATGGGGACAACTGTTTCCTTCATGGCAGGGGAAATCCGCACCGCGTTGGTGAAAATGCGGCCTCCGGCCCACTGCACAACACCTTCTTCCAGGAAGAAAGACTCTTTTGATTCCAGCTGCCAGACAAATTTTCCCTTGCTGAAAGCCAGGTTGCCAATGGCTGCCTCGGCAAAATCAAGGGTCTGGGCCGGTGCTGTCCGCAGGTCCGGAAGCGAAGGGATGAGCATGCTGAGGCCTATGCCCTTGATCTCGTATTTCTTCTCCGGGAATTCATACTTGCCGTTCTGCAGTTTGAGCTGCATAGTGCCTGTCATGCCTCCTGGTTCTATCTTGAGAAAGGTGTCCAGGCCGAGCTCACCGCTGAAGTAAGATTTTTTTAATGCGGGGTCAAATATGCCGAGGTTGACGGCTGCAAAAGGTGTAACTTCAGATTTGAGGCCAAGTTCCGCCAGGTAGGCGGAAGCGGCGAATCCCGCCCTGCCGGAAACCTTTGTGACAAACCCCTTGAGCAGGCTGCTGCTGTAATTCCCGTCAAGAGAGTACATCATGTCCTTTAGTTTGATATCACCCCTGAAGGAGCCAAGGTCAACGTCCTGCCAGCGTATCCGGGCTGCCTCTATTTCTCCGGCCATTTCCCTGCCGCTCTGCGGCCAGAACAAGGGAATATCTCCTTTTATGTCAGATGCTCTACTCCTGCTGCCGCGTTCTGTTATCTCAGCATTGGCTACCCTGATTCTGCCTTCTGCCTGCAGCGGCATATTTGCACCGATCAGTTGCGGGGCCATCTCACCATTCAGGGATATGTCCGCCTTGCCGCCCAGGCCGTTCATGTCAAATTTAGCGCTGCCAAGTGCTATGGCCAAATCGGATGCGTGTGTCCTGCCGCGGCCCGTCTCATTCTCCTGCCTGTACGATGCCCGCAGACTTGCTTCAGGCACGCTTAATTGTGCGCCGTCATAGCTTGCCTGCACCTTGGGTATGGCAAGCTTTACCCGGACTTCACGGGTGTCTGCCGTGCCCTGTCCAAGCACCGCAAGAGAAGGGGTTTCAGTCTGCAGGGCAACTTGACCGTAGCGGAGGTTAAGAAGTCGGGTTTGCCCGCCGCCTTGCTGCCTCTGGCCGGGGCTTTTGAGCTCCGCCTTCCATGTCCCCGTTTTATCCAGGGCAAGAATAAAATCACCATGCAGTTCAGGGGCGCTTTCCAGTGTGGTAACCGCAGGGGGGCTTTTCTCTGCTTCCATGGTTTCAGCAATCCTGATCACAATATTTCCGGTACCCTGCACGCTGTCCGAATTCCTTATCACGGAACCGGTCAATGCAAGAGAGGCGGCAAGCGGGACGCTCACAAAACTCTGCGCTTTTATCAGCAGATGGTCCTTCTTGCTTTCAAGCTCCAGGATAATAGCAGGACCGGCATCAGGTGGTATTTGTGCAAAACGCACAGGCGTCTTCCCTATATGCAGCAACTCAGGATCAACAGCCAGCTTTGCCGCTAACAGCTCAAAGGGCTTGAGTTTGATTTCCGCGTTGCCCATGATGGAGACATCACCCCAACTTACAGTCCTGGAGGCTGCTCCTGTGAAAACAGTAAACCTGTTCAGGTCCAGAGAAGGAACGGCAAGGGAAAGAATGCTTTTATTGCCGGCAAAATCAAGGCTTCCTGCAACCGAGATGTCTTCACCCTGGGGCAGCAACTGTAAAGTGAAACTGTATAACGGCTTTTCGGACTTCTCCTGCTTCTCCTGTCTTTGCACCTTCAGGTCGAAAGGTATGTAAAAAGGTTCACCTTCATATCTGAGTTCAACCAGGCCGTTGCTGATTTCGAAATTTGCGGGTGTAAGGGGCAGATCTATTCCCGGGGGCTCCTGTAAGGATGCTTGTCCTCTTTCCCGGGCTCCACTTTTTCCCGGATCAAGGCCTGGAATAACAATCCTGCCGTCTGCAATTTCCAGGTGCAGGGTAAGGCCGTTTACCTTTACGCGGTCCGGTTTTTTTGCCAGCAGGGCTGCCAGAGAATAATCAACATGGATCGAGCCGATACTGACTGCAGGATTCAGCGCATCGCCAAGTATAATATCCCCGAGATCTGCAGCGCCAAGCCCTAGGCTGTAAACCTGGCCGGTAAGAGAGATTGACAGCTGCCGACCAAGGTCCGGCAGCAAGTTTTTTTCTATATAGCGGGGCAGAAGAAAGGAATAGGAGAGAAATCCGGCTCCAAGCAGAATGAGCAACAGGAGTAACACAAAAACCAATGGCTTGCGTTTCAAGAACTTCTGCTCCTTGGGTTAAATCGCTATTAACCGCAGGATTTAGAAAAATATTCCTGCAGCTCCGTATCTCACTTTTTCAAGCTGAAAACAGCTTTTAGTATAAGCAGGAACCAGGGAATGCCGTGCATAAAAAAATCAAACCAGTCTATGGGCCGGACCAGGCGGCCCTTGATCAGCATCTGCAGCTTCTCAACAAAGTGCGGGGGATTATAAGGAGCCAGCCCCAGGGTCAGACAGGCTATAATGAGGAGCCCCCAGGGGAGCGAGTCCACGAATTTTTCCATATTTTGTATCCGTCCTAACCAATCAGGGGCAATAACTCTACTTAGCTTCAACCAACAGGCCTGTTAAGGGACTGCTCAGGGCATGGAGAAAGGCCTCGAGCTGCTCAAGCTCTTTGTCACTCAGGTCGCCGTGGCCCAATTCAGGGTTCTGTGCTTCGCTCCGATAGAATTCCAGCACCTCCCGCACGGTGGCAAACTGTCCTGCATGCATATACGGCGGGCGGTCAGTCACGCTGCGCAGAGTCGGTGTTTTAAAGGCGCCGACATATTTCTTATGGGACGTGTCTATAAAACGAAGCTCCGGACAATCATTGGGCTCGGCGTCGCTGTGTTTGCTCAAACAGTTGAATTCGCTGCTGAGCACCTGGGTAATTGCTGCTGCACGGCCCTTATCCGGCTCCCCCTTTTCTTTTTGGGACAGGCCAAGATTATGAAAATCACCGTTGGTGAACATAGGGCCGTTATGGCAGTTCGTGCATTTGGCCTTGCCGATGAACAGGCGCAACCCTGCAGCCTCATCATCCGTCAATGCCATCCGGCTTCTGAGGGACTCGCCTGCCATTATCTGCTCAACATAGCGGTCAAAAGGCGAAGGCTGCGGCAGAATGGTCCTGACAAATGCTGCAATGGACTTGCCCATGTTGACATACACCTTGTTTACTTCCTCTCGTTGCACTGGTGTCATGAGAACCCAGGCTTTCAATGCATCCGGATCGTCCAGGGCGGGTCTGGCATGCTGCGGCAGGGTATCTTCCATAAAGTCGGGTAGAGGGCCGAAAATCTCCTCGTATTCTTTGCGGTAATACTTGCTGATGATATATGCACTCATGGTTCGTGAGATGCCGTGTTCCCGTTTGTTCTCGATAGGTCCCAGCGCCTGGGACCACAGGCTGTCTGTCCGTCCATCCCAGAAGAACCAGCTGTTGTAGGCTACTCCAATAAGAGGCATGGACCGCCGCGGAGTGGTATCCATGCCGTGCGACAGAGGCAGATTATCCGTAAAGAAATAATCCTCCCGGTGACAGGTGGCGCAGGAGACCTTCATGTTGCCGCTGAAATGATCCTCGAAAAACAGCTTTCTTCCTAAAGCAGCCGCTTTGGGATTATCCGAGTATCTGTTGGATGGATCAACAGGCAACGGACCAAGTGAGCCGATCCACAGGGAGCGGAGGATGGATTTCTCCTGGTCCGTCCAGGTATGCTGATCCATGGCCAACACTGTTCCAGGAACAGTTGTGTTTACAACTATAACAAGGAGACTAACGGCAACAACAGATCCAAAGGTCCGCACTAAAAAATTTCGCATATTTTTCACACACTGAAAGTTTTCTTACATAACATTCAGGTTGAAGGAAACATTATCCTGAATACCGTTGGCCATAACACTTATGGTGACTACCCACCAGCCCGGCATTTGAAATTTCATCCCGTCAACTCTGTAAAGGCCTTCCATGCCCATTCCAGTAACTTCGGGCTGGGTCGGCAGGCCATGACCATGTTCGGGCATATCGCCTACGATGGTGATCTCTGCGTTATTCACCGGGTGGCCCTCCGCATCCTTCACTGTCAATTCCCAACTGTGTATCCGGTTAATCCTGACTTGGCCGCCGATACTTTTATACATAACGCTAAAGGCATCGCTGGCTGTCATTTTCATGGTGGCATAATCCAGGTCCTTAGGAGGCGGAGCATGCATCATGGCGTGTTCATGACCCATGGCCTTCACTTCGGGAAAATCAAAAACAACTGAATCCTCCTTGCCCTCCTTGGCAACTTTTACCTGCAGCTGCCAGTGGCCGGTCATTGAGAGAACGACATTATCCACGGAGTAAAGACCTCCTCCTCTTTCAGTAACCACCGGTTTTTGCATGACACCGTGCCCCATGCTCGGCATCCATGGTGTAACCGTAATGTCTGCCTGTGCCACATCACCGCCCGTGGCATGATGAACAATGATCTCAATGGTATTAACCCCCATCTTCATATACTTCTCCGGGACTACCAGTTCCAAACTGTAGAGCTTGTTGTCTGTCAACTTTGTTAAGCTTTCATCAAAATGTTTCGTCACCTTGACATCCCCATGGCCATGCCCTTCCGCCATGCCTTCCATGACTTCTCCCTGGCTGTGGCCTTCCGCCATTCCCTCCATATGGCCGGCAGTTTGTTCTTCTTTGGCAGCGCATCCCGCCAGCAGAAAAAACATGACCCCAACGATAATCAGCATCCTTTTCATGGCATCCTCCCTTAAAAGTTTAGCAACTTCGATTGCAGACAATGAAAAAATAAAATCAAATGATTATGGTCTGTTTATACGAATAATTATTAATGATAGATTGCAGATATGTAAAGCTCTTAAGATAAATTTGTATTATTTTAAAGAGCAAACTAAGTTATAAAAAATACCGAATCAGTGCATTATACAATATAGCACCTGCATATAAAGATGCGGTAAAGCAAAGGTAAAGACTGCGTAAACATCTGCGCAGCATCTCCAAAAATTGGCGCAGTGGGGTGCTGCAGGAAAATGCAGGGCAAGAAATTCTTCCCAACCGGCAGAAACCTGAGAGGAGGGTATTATTATGGGCAAACTTGCTAAGGTTTTCGGCGTTATCATCCTGCTGATCTTTATCACCATCGCAGGCCTTGTCGCCTTTGTCCACTTTTACCTCACTGACGAACGGGTCAAGGCCCTTGTCATTCCGCAGGCAGAAGCCGCCCTGGGCAGAGAGGTCGCCATCGGTGATATTAAGATCGGCCTGTTTTCCGGCATTACGATTCAGGATTTCCTTATCAAAGAAACTGACAGGCAGACTGACTTTGTCAGCACCAAGGCTTTTGTTCTGAGTTACCAGCTGCTGCCCCTGCTGCAGAAAAAACTTATCATCAGTGAAATACGCTTTGATGAGCCGGCGGTTCGCTTAATCCGTAACAGGAAAGGGGAATTCAATTTCTCCAGCCTGGCAGTTCTTTCTGATGAACCGCAAAAGAAAAAAACGGAAAAAACAAAACCTGCTCCGGCAGCCATGCCTCTGGCCCTGACCATCAACCAGATAAAACTGAATAAGGCGAAAATCAAAATCCTTGATGAGCTGGGGGAGATCCCGGCTGTTGATGCCACCAGCAGCGCCAAGTTCAACGTTGCAATGGGCCGCAGCGTCAAAGATCTGCAGTATAACGGGTCTTTTGATTTTAGCGCGGCAGTTGCCTATGGTGCAGCCCAAACCAAGCTGAACGGCAAAGGCAATATCAGCCCCAAGAACATGGATATTGTCCTGGATACAGATCTTGAAGGAGAACAGGTTCATGCAGAGGCTGATGTAAAAAGCTACATGCAGTCACCCGATGCCACCATATCAATCAGCAGCAAGTCCTTGAATATTGACAAGCTTCTCGGAATAGTAGCCGGGCTCCCCAAAACACAAGCGGATAAAACGCAAAAACCCCAGCCCGCAAAAAGCAAGTCAGGCGATATCATTGCCGACTCCCTGCCGCCAGGCCTGGTTGCCCGGGGTACCGTAAAAGTTGACAAGGCGATGTACAAAGGGCTGAGCGCCAATGATTTCACCCTGGCATTTGACCTGGCAAAAGGGGTTCTCACCGTCAAGGAACTTTCTGCCAGGGCATATGGAGGCAAACTTGACTCCAATATGACCGTTGACCTGAACCAGCCCGGTCTTGCCTATGACGGCAAACTGGGATTGCAGTCGCTGCAGGCCGCCGATTTCAGTTCAGCCCTGATGCAGAAACTTGCCGGCATGCTTACCGGGTCACTGCAGTCCGGGATGACCTTCTCCGGTGCTGGCACCACCTGGCAGCAGATAAGCAAGGTCCTTACTGCAGACGGTTCCTTCACCCTCACCGATGGAGGCATCAAAGGCACACCGGTATCCATGTCAATAGCCAACCTCCTCGGCCTGCAGGAGCTGAACAATATCAACTATAAGAATATTTCAGGAACCTTTAATATAGTGAAAGGCGGCAAGGTAAAAATAAAAACAACCCTGACAGGCCCGGACCTTAATGCCGAAACTGAAGGAATTATCGGGCTTGACGGCAGCCTGGATCTGCCCCTGACCTTTCATCTCTCCCCCGCCCTGGCCGATAAATTGAAATCACGCGCTTCCTTTGCTAAATATCTAACAGACGACCAGGGAACCACCACCCTGCATCTTAAGCTGGCCGGCAACCTGAAAAGCCCGCAGCCTACCCTTGACATGAAAGGCGTCCAGGACCAGCTGCAGAAATCGTTAGAAAAAGAGGTTATTAAACAACTGGATGGTTCCGGTAAGGATTCGGGCCAGAAAACATCCCCGGAAAATGTGATCAAGGGTCTGTTTGGCAGATAATATTTTCCCACGCGGATATGAACGATATACAAACTGAAAACAACTTGGAAAGCCCCGGGCCCTATGTCCCGTTAGGTGAAAAGATCACCCGGTTGTGGCAGAAATTCTGCGACTGGGTCTGGCAGACTCCGAAACCGGGAGAGGGTTCTGGCCCAGGCATGCTGCGTGGACTACTGCGCATCATATTTATTGTGGTGCGCGAATTCCAGGATGACCGTATCACCCTGCGGGCCAGTGCTCTCACATTTACCGTTGTGCTTTCCCTGGTCCCCATGCTTGCTCTGGGGACGGCTGTTCTCAAGGGCCTGGGCGCAGGAGACCAGATGCGCCAGGCAGCCTACACCTTTATCGAACAGTTTGATCCTGACGATATTGACAGTGCCCCGGTCCCTGAGACACCTGAAACCGGGACTGAAAAAAAAGATCTCCTCCTGCCATCTCTGAAACCAGGAACAGAAAGCTCTCCACAGGCAGCGAAGCAGTTTCCAGTTGAACTCACTTCCCATCTACGGCGAGCCGTGGATCAGATCTTCGATTATGTCGACCGCACGGATTTTACCACCCTGGGCACCTTTGGTATTATAGGTATGGTGCTCGCCGCCCTTGGTGTCCTGGCTTCCATTGAACAGTCCATGAACGCCATCTGGCAGACAACAACCGGACGTGCCCTGGGGAGAAAAATTATTGACTACATGGCCCTGATGATCCTTTTGCCCTTAAGTGTCAATCTGGCCCTGGCCGCCTCCGCAACTCTGCAAAGCCCTGCCCTGCACGCACATATCCAGAATATATTGCCGGTGATCTGGCTTGAAAGATTTTTTTTCAAGGCCCTGCCCATTGGAATGCTTGTCATCACCTTTTCTCTTCTCTACCAGTTTCTTCCCAATATCAAAGTTGAATTCCTGCCGGCCCTGGTAGGCGGCCTGTTCGGGGGCATCACCTGGTTCTTGGTCCAGATCCTTTATGTGAAAATGCAGATCGGGGTTGCCAGGTACAATGCCATATACGGCTCCTTTGCCACCCTGCCCCTTTTCTTCCTCTGGATATACGTGGCCTGGGTCGTATTTCTGCTCGGTGCGGAAGTTGCCTTTGCCTTTCAGGCCCGCCGCCATTACCAGTGGAGAACGTATGCCCTTACACCGGCGGCACGATTGGCAATGGCCTTTGATATCATGGAGGCCGCCCTGGAAGATTATAAGGCCAGAAAAGTAACTGACAGAAAGTCCCTGGCCCAACTCCTCAATCAAACGGAAAAAACCGTTGTTTTCATCCTCAATGACCTGGTCAACGGCGGTCTGCTCCGCCGGGTGGAAGGCAAGCTGGAAGGATATGTCCCGGCAGGACCATTGACTGAACTCAAACCCTCGGAGATCATGGACATAATCCTGGGCAAAGACCTTCCCGATGTGAAGGGCTGCGACCTGGCCGGCCATGCCCTTGCAGCTGCACGCAGCTCACTTGACCGTTACACCATAAACTGCGAGGAAATCGCTTCGCCCAATACACAAAAAACAGGGGATTCGCATTGTGGAACATCTTGAACCCATTATAAAAACCATAGCGCTGACCATGGGAGTGGCGTGGGCCAGCGGCATAAATCTTTATGCCGCACTCCTTGTACTGGGCATTCTTGGTTCAACCGGCAATATTACCCTGCCCCAGGAACTGATGATACTGACCGATCCGCTGATCATTACTGCCGCCGGTGTTATGTACGCGGTGGAATTCTTTGCCGACAAAATCCCCGGGGTTGATAATGGCTGGGACACTATACACACCTTTATCAGGATTCCTCTGGGCGCCCTTCTGGCTGCAGCAGCAGTTGGAGAAATGAACCCTTCAGTTGCCATCGCCGCCGCGATTCTCGGCGGCGGCCTGGCAGCCTCTACCCATGCCGCCAAGTCCGGGGCCAGAGTGCTCATCAATGCCTCCCCTGAACCTGTCACCAACTGGATCATGTCCCTTGGCGAAGATGCCGCTGTTATTGTCGGACTCTGGACCGCACTCCATTACCCCCTGATTTTTGTTGTTTTTCTTATTGTCTTCATACTTCTGCTGGTTTGGCTGCTTCCCAAAATATGGAAAGGTGTTGTCAGGATTCTCTCAATACTGGCAAATCTTTTCAGGCCGAAACAGGAAATTCAGAACGACAGCGAGCCGCCCGCCGTATGATTTTCCCTTCTATTTTCTGCGTGACAAATCAGAAAATACGAGTTAAATTATAAATATAATTAAAATTTTTATTTGGCTTTTATACTGCTGATTGACCACTTGCAACTTGCTCCAGTATAGCAATCAACAGTTGAACTGCATCCTGTTGCTTATTCATAGCTGTGTGGTTTGGTTTTCCTTTTTTCTCTGTTTATACATTTATAAATCGCATGTTCTAACTTCAATGCAAAGGAGGGAATTATGGTGGCAAAACATTTTTTAACAGGTGTGATGGTGCTGCTCCTCGGGTTTGTCCTGACGGGGTGCGCCGGTCTGTCGACAAAAACCACAGCGGATATAACCTGCACAACCAAGGATATCAACGCTATGCTTAAAAGCGGTGATTACCAGAAAAAGGTTGATAATTTCCTGATCATCCAGGACGCATCTTCCTCAATGAGTGACAAGCTTGGTAAATCATTCACCTACGAGCCCTCAAAACTGGCGCTCTCAAAAGACCTGGTCAAATGTCTAAACAGCACCCTTCCCGATGACTTTGATGTTCATGCGGGAATGCGGGTTTTCGGCCCGCTGTATTCTGAAAAGGGCCTTGTTTACGGTATGAGCAAATACACCAAGGCAGGCCTGGAGGATGCAGTCCTTGCCGTGGGTGGTACCGGTGGCGTGACGCCCCTTGCCAATGCAATAACTCACGGCAACAACGATCTTTATGATTTGCCGGGTGATGCTGCTGTGATCATATTCAGTGACGGCATGAATACGGAAGCGGCAGACCCCGTTGCTGCAGCGGCAGCCATGAAAGATATGTACGGCGACAATGTCTGCATCTATACCGTTCTTCTCGGCAACGACCCGAAAGGCAAAATGACCATGGAACAAATCGCCGCAGCCGGCAAGTGCGGCTTTGCCACAGAGGCAAACAACCTGCATGCCAGGACCCTTTCTGACGGCTCAATGGTTGGAGTTGCAGAAGGGATGGCGGATTTTGTCACAGCTGTCTTCCTGGAAAAGGCCCCGCCAATGGCAGCACCTATGAAAACTGATCTGGACAGTGACGGTGACGGCGTCACAGACAGCCTTGACCAATGTCCCAACACCCCGAAAGGCATCAAGGTTGACCGCGTCGGCTGTCCGGTGCCGATCCCGGAAAAAGTCTCCATCACCCTGCTGGTGGAATTTGATTTTGACAAGGATGTGGTTAAACCCCAATATCACGGCGATATTGAAAAAGTGGCAAACTTCCTGAAAGCTTATCCCAAAACCACTGGGGAGCTGGAAGGCCACACCTGCAGCATCGGCACTGAGGAATACAATATGCAACTCTCCAAAAGAAGGGCCGAAAGCGTGAAAAGATACCTTGTGCAAAAATTCAACATTGAGGGATCCAGGCTTTCAACTGCAGGGTACGGGGAAGCACGACCGGTTGCCAGCAATGACACAGAAGCCGGCAGGCAGAAAAACCGCAGGGTCGTTGCAAACATTGTTACCATTACTATGAAATAAAAAAATCAGGCCTGACATACGACAAAGGGCGGTTAATCTCCTTAACCGCCCTTTGTTTTTTCTGTTTGGCTATTCTCCCTCTTAAATTAACAGAGCAATTGCTAGCCGCAAAGAATCTTCATTCCGACAGCTTTCTTCTTTCCCGCTGATGTCTTATAATTCCATCTACGCGGACCATGAAGCGATAATCCACGACGGGAGTTGTAAGTGCGCATAACAAAATTTCCAGTTTTATTTCCTGCTTTTCTGCTCTTTCTGCTGCAGTGTCTTCTGTTCACGGCCTCGTTCGCAAACGCTTTCTCGGTCAGCCTGGAAGAGGACTTTCTTTCTGTCACTGCCGATAAGGTTGCGCTGCAAACCATTCTCCGTGAACTTGCCGCAGATGGCATAACCGTCAAAATCGATCCTGCCATCAATCCCCTTATCACGGCCAATTTCAACAAGCGTCCCGTGCAGCAGGCCTTGGAATCTCTCCTGAAACCTGCAAGTTATTCCCTGCTCTGGCAAGCCAGATCTCAAGATGGTGACAACCCTGCGGTACGACTTGCGGAAATACAGGTTTTTCAAACAGGCAAAAAAGACAGGATGAAAACATTACAGCCCGGCAGAACCGGGGTCATAACAAAAAACAGCGCAGGAGTTTTCTATGTAAAAGACGAAATTCTCCTGTACATCCCTCCCGGAACCGACCCTGCTGAACTCCGCAAACTGCTGAAGTCTTATAACGCAACGCTGGTTGAATATAGCGGCTTGAAGGGTCTGGTCAGGGTATTACTCCCGGAAAGCTCCGATATTTTTGCCATCGCCCGGGAGATGAAAAACAGTCTCAACCTCGATATAGCACAACCCAATTATGCCTATCCCATGCAGCCTCCTGTCCACTATGCCCTGGAAACTCTTGAGGCAGATCTCGCTCCCGGTTCCTATGCCCCGACAGACAACATTTCTCCCATTGCTATTCTTGACAGCGGGCTGGCTGATAATGCAGGGCTGGATAAGTTCGTGCTTGCATCCCTGGATGTAATGAACCCCGATACTCCAATCACGGATACGCTGGGCCACGGAACGCAAATGGCATTTATCGCTTCGGGCATAGTTAAGCCCTACGGTTCTGTTGCCGAAAACGAAGCATATATACCCATTATTCCGATCAGAGCCTTTGATGATACTGGTTTTACAACAGATATTAAGATACTGGACTCCATCAATTTCGCCCTGGCAAACAATGCCAGGGTGATGAGCCTCAGCTGGGGGAGTGAAACAAGAAGTGAGCTTATGGAAAAGGCTTTTGCCTCTGCCAATGCCCAAGGCCTTATCATAGTAGCATCGGCGGGCAATGAACCAACCGGCAAACCTGTTTATCCGGCTGCGTATCCCTCTGTAATCGGAGTGGGTGCACTGGGCCCCCATGGCAAGACCTGGGAAAATTCCAACTATGGCAATTTTGTCGCGCTTTATGCTCCCGGATTTGCTAACCTGCCTGTCGGACACCAGGGAGATCCGGGCCTCTATGCCGGCACCTCCATATCAGCTGCTTTCGTAGCCAACACCATAGCCGGCTACCTGTCCGAAAACCCTGCGGCAACCCTGCAGGAAATACGGGACCATTTAAACAGTAAATTTTAAAGCCTGTCAGTCCCAAACCTCCTTGAGCAGAGGTATCCTTCACACTTATGATCTGGTTTCTCCTGACTCTTGCAGCAGCCATTTCCATAGCTGCCAGGGATGTCTCCATCAAAACATATGAAGATCTTGATCCTCCGGAAATAGCTATACTCGAACTTTTCTGGGCTTTGCCGTATTTCCTCCTCGGCTTCCTTCTCGTCGAAATGCCCCTTTTGGACCAGACCTTCTGGTGGGCTTTCCTGCTTTCCATTCCCATTAATATCCTCGCCTATGTTCTGTATCTTTATGCCATAAAGATATCCCCGATTTCTCTATCGGTGCCCTTTCTGGCATTCACCCCGGCATTTATGATACTGACAGGTTTTTTCATCCTGGCCGAGACCATTAACATTTGGGGCGCTCTGGGTATCGGCCTTATTGTCCTGGGAGGCTATATCTTGCATTTCACTAAAAACCAGGCAAACTTTTTTGCCCCTTTTTCTGCCTTTCTGCATGAAAAAGGCTCCTGGTTCATGCTTATCGTGGCCATCCTCTTTGCTTTTGCGGCGGTAATAGGGAAAAAGGCCATACTTCATTCCTCGCCGCTCTTTTTTTCATACTCGTTCTTCCTGGTTTTCAATATAACGGTGCTGGCCGGTTTGCTCCTCTTCCGCCGGAACGACTGGCACAAAATTGTGCGCAATACCCCGAAAGGTCTGTGGCTCGGCAGTTTACTCATGATCCATATAAGTTTTCATGGCCTGGCAATTGCCGTTTCAACTGCAGTGTATATGGTGGCAGTAAAAAGAAGCAGCATCCTTTTCAGTGTCCTTTTAAGCTGGCTGATCCTAAAAGAAGCGGATATCCGATACCGCGGGCTTGGCACTCTTCTGATGTTTGCCGGTATGCTTTTCATAACATTGCTGGGATGACCGTCACTTTCCTGCTGTGAAGACCTGCCGCATCCTGTTTCAAAAATTTAGGCTCCCACAACCGGGTAAAATTTTTTTTGGACCCCAAAATCCCTCCCCGTCTATGTTTATTAAAATTTAACCAGACACACAACATATTGTGGTGTCTTTTCCTTTGACACACAAGCTGGTTTATTCTATATTTTCATCTCCTGAAGCAATCAAGAGTTCAGACTACTCTCTGACAAACAATAATTGTTTTATTATTTTTGCAATACTTTCAAATAATTATAATTGTTATTCGACTTTATTTTTTTAATAAACAACCCTGCTGATCACCCAATAACACACCTGATGTCTCAAATAAGGAGTCTGGAGAATGAAACTGCCGATCAACCGTGAAGATGCTGTCAAGGAATGGAATAGATTTGAAGATTATCTTGTCCGTGAGCGCTACGCTGTCAGAGATCCCAAAGCCGGAAAGCCGGAGGAAAAAGATCTCAACGATGTCTTAAAACGGATCAGCAGGGAATTCTCATATCCTGGTATCGCCAAGGCCCTGTTGAATATGCAGTTCATTACGGCCACACCCTTTTTAATGAACGGCGGCAATCCCCATACCCAGCGCAAAGGGTATTACTCCTGCTATCCCCTTGGCAATGTTGAGGACTCTACCGAGGCCATTTTTAACATGGAACGTGACCTGGTCACCATTTTTCAGCATTCCGGCGGCGGCGGCATAGATGTTTCAGGCATACGTGCCAAAGGATCACCTGTTGACAATGGCCAGGGAACAGCCTCGGGACCTGTCTCATTTGCCAAAGGCTACTCCCACCTTTCCGCCCGGATCAGCCAGGGCGGGAAAAGGCGCGGTGCCCTTATGATCCAGGCGGACTGGGATATAAAGGACATCAAGGAACTCATCACCTTTAAAGGTGACAATCCAGGCATTTACACCGGTTGTAATGTTTCAATTAATGTTACCAGTGATAAATTCTGGGATGATGAGGAATTGATCCAGCTGATAGCTGAATATATCTGGAAGTCAGGCGACCCTGGACTTCTCTTCACCCAGAAAAGCATGAATAATACCCCGGTGCCCCGGAAATACAACCCGGTCTTCTCCAACCCCTGCGGTGAATATCTTTCCACCAAGGACACGGCCTGCAACCTTCTGACAGTCAACCTGCAGAAGTGCCTTGATGAAAAATTTGCCGATTTCCTCAACAATGTCTACGAAAATGCCAGGATGGCAGCAATAGCCGGCAATGAGATCCTTGATATGGGCGGTTTTCCGCCCATTGAACGGATCAAGGATAACACCCTCAAATTCAGACCCATTGGCATTGGCTTTACCGGCTTGCAGCATGCCATGAATTACTATGATATTTCCTATGCCGATGAGAAGGACGCCCCGGAATTTGCCAAGGCAACCCAGCTTGCCCTCATGCTCGGCTCCATGCAGGGCAGCCTGGATTACGCCGCTTTTTACAAACAGAAGACAGGCAAAAAACTGGAGGTTCGTGAATGGAACCTTGACTATACCCGGAGAATTGCCCAGGAAGCGAAGGAATTCACTGCTCAACTCCCAAGAAAAGCCACATGGCAGAAGCATATCAAGAGGATATTCGATACGGTTATAAAACAAGGCGGACTCTATAACTCCGTTACCACCTCCCAGGCTCCTACCGGTTCAATTTCTCAACTGATGCGGGTTGCATGTACCGGTGTGGAGCCCTATTTCTCCATGATACAGTCACGCAGGGTAAAGGATGCGGACGGCTCCTGGAAGGAATTCACCCTGGTTCCTCTGGAATTCTATGATTATGATGAAAATAAACTTGACTGGGTCGAAAACCAGACAGCCCACAATATAACCCCGCTCCAGCAGATCAGGCTTCTTGAGGCGTGCCAGACCTTTAATCATACCGCTGTTTCCAAGACCATTAACCTGCCGGCTTCCACTACCGTGGATGACATCAAGGAGATGCTGTTCATTGCCCGTGACAGCAAGCTCAAAGGTGTTACCATGTTCCGTGACTCCTCCATGACAGGAGTACTGAGTGATTCTGCAGCCAAGGCAGCGGAAAAACCCGGCATTCCCTTTTCAGATCTTCCGGAACGCTATGGCAGCACCTTCAAGTTCAGCGGTCCCGCCTCATTATACGTTACTGCCAACAAGGGCGAAAATGATCACGTCCGGGAGGTCTTCATAAATACCACAAAGTCAGGCTCAACCATTCACGGGATGTGTGAATCCCTTGGCCGCGTTATCTCCGTGGCTCTGCAGCATGATTACCGGCTGGTGAACAAGATAGCGCGGACCCTGGAGGATATATCCTCGGATTCGGTGTGGTCCAACAGTGCCATGGGAAGAGTGTTTTCCATCCCGGCGGCCCTGGCCAAGGTGCTTGACAACTGTGCCCCTGAGATCAACGGCAAGGAAGATCCGGCCCCCTACGAAGAGCCGTCTTCTTATTCTTCATGCCCGGCCTGCGGAAAACTTACCCTGCGCCGCAGCGGCGGCTGCAGCCAGTGTGTCAGTTGCGGTTACTCGACATGTTAGACTTTTTCAGGAGAAGGGATCGGTTCTGTGCGGCATAACCTGCCAAAGCCTCCGGCACATGTGCTCCAGCTCATGTGCCGGAGGCCCACAGAACACCCTGGCCTGCCTGAAATCTACAGACCAGTATCCCCCTGGCTTGCGTCTGTCAGCGGTATAAAATATCCCTGCTTTCGGTCAAAGCAAGGTGTCAACAGGCGTCTTGTGCAGGTCGAAATCGTCAATTGCGGCATCAATCCGGTGCACTTCAAAAATATTCATCTATTTCTTATAACGTTAGCCGTGTGATACAATTTGTAAAAAAATGTATATTTTTTCTTAATTTAAGATCGTAAAGAAGGTACACATATCATATTCAATACATCTTCCGGGTAAACCATTGCCTTGCTGTTAAAGGAAACCGCTCCGTAATGAAAAAGCTCCAGCACCAAATCCTTGCCTGGTTTCAGCTGCATGCCAGGGAACTGCCCTGGAGAAAAACCTATGATCCCTATCATGTCTGGATCTCTGAGATCATGCTGCAGCAGACTCAGATGGACAGGGCGGTTGACTACTTTAACAGATGGATGTCACGGTTTCCTGACATTGCCAGTATTGCAGGGGCAAGTGAAGAGGAAGTGCTGAAGCTCTGGGAGGGATTGGGATATTACTCAAGGGCCAGAAATATCGTCAGGAGTGCCAATATTCTTCTGTCAGAATACAAGGGCAGACTGCCTGCAGATCACGATCTCCTGCTCAAGCTGCCCGGCATTGGGAAGTACACAGCCGGCGCAATCATGAGCATAGCCTTTAATAAGGAGTATCCCCTGGTTGATGCCAACATCGAACGGGTTTTTTCCAGGCTTTTCAACCTTGCCGAACCGGTTAAGGACAAAAAAACACATGCTTTTATCTGGCTGAAGGCGAAAGAATTGCTTCCAGGCGGCAAAGCTCGTGAATTCAACCAGGCATTGATGGAACTTGGTGCGCTTGTCTGCATCGCCAGAAACCCCCGCTGTAAAATCTGCCCGATCAGGACACACTGCCAGGCATACGGCCTGGATCTCGTTGCAGAACGTCCGGTTTTGCAGGATCCGCCAAAAACAATTTTTATTGAAATGGTTACCGGCATTCTGAAGCATGAGGGCAGGGTCCTCATCCAGAAGCGTAAAGCACATGGCGTCTGGGCCAACCTGTGGGAATTTCCGGGAGGGCGCCTGGAGCCGGGTGAAACTCCGGAAATGGCACTGGTCAGGGAATACCTGGAAGAGACGGAACTTAAGATCGGCAACCTTAAAAAGATAACCACGGTACAGCACAGTTATACCGTCTACCGGGTCACCCTGCACTGCTACTTCTGCAGTTTACTGGATGGCAGGTTTGAACCGGTCCTTCATGGTGCCCAGGAATACCGCTGGCTGAAAGCAGGGGAACTGTCCGGTTACGCCTTTCCCGCCGGACACCGGAAGTTAATAAATCACCTCCAAAAACAATAGGATTATTTTTATAACGTCAGGCTGGATTTTAGCTTACTTTTTCAGTAATATTTCTTATTCATAAGCTGAATAGTTTTATCTGTGAATATTTAGAACAGCCGCGACCGGAATTTGTTTTGCGCAAGAGGCTTATTCACCTTTCTGGGGGAAGGCATAGATGCCAAGAGATATACCTGTTGGAAACGGCAAGTTCCTCATCTGCTTCGATCATCACTACAACATCCGTGACCTATATTTTCCACATGTTGGCCAGGAAAATCACGTGCAGGGGGAATATTGCCGTCTCGGCATCTGGGTAGATAACAGCTTTTCCTGGATTGGTGAGGACTGGAAAATTGACCTGGGATACGAGGAAGACACGCTGGTAACCCGTGTATCCCTCTACCATAAGAACCTGGGCGTACTCCTCATGTGCCGCGATGCGGTTGATTTTCACGAGAACATCTATGTCCGGGAGATCGTCGTTGAAAATATGGTACCGCAGGATCGGCAGATCCGTCTTTTTCTCAGCCACAATCTTGACATATCCGGCAACAGCGTCGGAGATACCGCTGCCTTTGATCCCCACACGGGCGGCATCGTTCATTACAAAGGCTCACGCTATTTCCTGATTGGCGGCAAAACCGATGATGGTTCCGGCTTGGACCAGTTTGCAGTTGGGCAAAAGAACATTAACGGCAAGGAGGGCACCTACATTGATGCCGAAGACGGACTCCTGTCGGGTAATACCATTGCCCAGGGATCTGTTGATTCTGTCATAGGGCTGCATTTGGACATCAAGGGGATGTCGCGGAAAAAAGCCTTCTACTGGCTGGCAGCCGGGGAAAACTGGAAGGATGTGCGGTTACTTGACAGCCGCGTTAAGTATAAAAACCCTGAAACGCTCATCAAGAGAACAGTTGACTACTGGCATCTCTGGGTCCATAAAGAAGCGCTGACCCTTGATGTGCTGCCTCCTGCTGTTGCCAAACTTTACCGGAGGAGCCTGCTGGTTCTCAATACCCAGATCGACGCCCAGGGGGGAATACTTGCAGCCAATGACTCTGACGTTGTCATGTTCAACCGTGACACCTATTCCTATATCTGGCCTCGTGATGGAGCGCTTGTAGCAAATTCTCTGGATGTTGCGGGCTACCCTGAAATTGCGCGGCGCTTTTTTGAATTCGCAGCACGCACAATTAACGAGGAGGGATATTTTCTGCACAAATACAACCCTGATGGCACCCTCGCATCATCCTGGCATCCCTGGCAGGAAAACGGCCAACAACTCATCCCCATCCAGGAAGATGAAACTGCTCTTGTTATCTGGGCCCTGTGGAACCATTTTGTCATTTACAGGGATATTGAATTCATCAAGCCTTTCTATCGCCCCCTTGTAAAAAACGCTGCTGACTTCATGTGCAGCTACCGTGACAAGGAAACAGGATTGCCGGATGCCTCCTATGATCTATGGGAAGAAAGACGCGGCATGCTCTCCTTCACAACCGGAACAGTTTTCGGCGGCCTGACAGCGGCATCCCTCTTCTGTACGGTATTCGGTGAGGATGATCTGGCCGATCACTATCAGCATGTAGCGTCGGAGATACGCGATGCCGCTTCACAGTATCTCTGGCGTCCTGAAATAAACCGTTTCTGCCGCATGGTGTCCAGGGACGACAAAGGAAAACTTGTCTATGACGATACCTGTGATGCGAGTCTCTGGGGCCTTTTTGCCTTTGGGCTCTACGATGCTCATGACACGCGCATCATTGCCACCATGAACAGTCTGCGTGAAAAACTGTGGCTTAAAACCGAGGTAGGAGGCCTGGCCCGTTATGAGGGCGACTATTATCACCAGGTTGACCGGAACTTTCCAGGCAACCCCTGGTTTATCTGCACCCTCTGGCTTGCCGATCACCTGACAAGGATGGCCGAAAGTGAAAAAGACCTCGAGGAACCC
>Ga0209536_100004537_pt1 | contig 21927 bp, 21 predicted proteins | sample DeeMarSeWOR28_12_FD_187461 | JGI IMG/M metagenome (GOLD analysis project Ga0209536, IMG submission 187461) | Marine sediment microbial communities from White Oak River estuary, North Carolina - WOR-2-8_12 (SPAdes) (version 2) | ecosystem: Environmental > Aquatic > Marine > Intertidal zone >... | reverse complement strand
TGTTCTCTCGAAAAAGAAAACAGCATCGCGGCTAAAGCCGCTCCTACAGCCGCTCCTACAGTGACAGCAGGTCGAGCGTGTCGCCGGGCTTCGGCAGGTGCACGGAGGCGCCGCTGCGCTTGCTGAGATAGGCCTTGAAATCCTGCTGCGCCTCGACTTCGCCGTGCACCAGGTAGACGGGCGGGCGGTTTTCAACGCCTTCGTACCAACGGGCCAGGTCGTCCTGGTCACCGTGGGCGGACAGGCCGCCGAGCGTGTGGACGACCGCCCGGACAGGGACGTTGGAACCGTGAATGCGCACGGACTCCTGGCCGTCCACCAACCTCCGGCCCAACGACCCGTAAGCCTGGTATCCCGTGATCAGAACCTGGGTTTCCTCGCGGCCGAGATTGTGCTTCAGATGGTGCACGATGCGGCCGCCGTTGCACATGCCGCTGCCGGCGATGACGATGGCGCCGGCGTGGATCCGGTTGATGGCCATGGACTCGTCCGGGGTACGGCTCAGCGCCAGGTTGGGCAGCAGCGGCATGCCGCCGTTCTCGCGGCGCAGCCGCGTGGCCTCCTCGTCGTACAGGTGGGGATAGTGCCAATAGACCTGTGACGCCTCGATCGCCATCGGGCTGTCCAGGAATATGCGAAAGCGGCCCAACTCCCATTCATCGAAATGCTTGCCCAGGTGGTAAATGATTTCCTGGGTGCGCCCAATCGAAAACGCCGGAACCAGGATATTGCCCTGGCGGCTCCGCGGGGACGTCAGGATTTCACCCAGCTCGGCGATCGTCTCATCGCGGCTGCGGTGGCGGCGGCCGCCGTAGGTGCTCTCCATCAGGACCACGTCGGCCTGGCCGATCGCTTCGGGATCGCGCAGGATCGGCGTATCGTACTGGCCCAGGTCGCCGGAAAAGACGATCTTGCGGGCCACGTCCCCCTCCTCGATCCAGACCTCCACGGCACAGGATCCGAGAATGTGACCGGCGTCCCTGAACCGCGCCTTGACGCCCTCGATGACGTCGAAGGTTTCGCGGTACTTGACCGCGCGCATCTGGCGAATGACCTTCTCGCCCTCGGCAAAGGTGTACAGCGGCTTCACGCGCCTGCCGGTCTTGCGGCTCTGGTACTCGGCATCGCGCTCCTGCAGGTGCGCCGCATCGGCCAGCAGAATCGCGACCAGCTCGCAGCTCGCCTCCTGTGCGTACACCGGGCCGCGAAATCCGCGCTTGACCAGCAGGGGCAAGCGTCCGCAGTGATCCAGGTGGGCATGGCTCAGGACCACGGCGTCGATCTTCGAAGCGTCGAAGGGGAAGGGGTCCGCGTTGCGCGCCTCGTCCTTCCTGCCGCCCTGGATCAGGCCACAGTCGAGCAACACCCGGCGGCCGCCCACGTGCAGGATGTGGCAGGAGCCCGTCACCTCCGCGGCGGCGCCGAAAAACTCCAGTTGCATCAGTCAGGCCTCGTCATGCGCGCCCGCACCAGTGGAATCGGCGGTCCACCGAAAGACAGAAACGTGTCGTGGAACCGTTTCCAGGCCTCGCGGCCGCCGCGCTCCCGCGTCCAGTCCTCGCGCAGGTCGCGGATCATCAGCTTGCCCAGGGTGTAATTGAGATAGGCCGGATCGTAAGTGCCACGGGCGGCCTGTTGAATGGCGGTGCCTTCGCTCTGATGAGCCTCCTCCATGAACATCCTTTTCGAATCCTCGACCGTCATGCCCCTTGCGTGCAGGCCGATGGCCGACAGGAACCGGGCATTCCGCAGCAGGGCATTGCTGATCTGGCCGATGCGCGTCTCCGGCGAGCCGCCGCGCAGGCCCGCCTCCAGCATCATCTCCTCGGTGTAGTGCGCCCAGCCCTCGCCGAAGGCGTAGGTCACGAACAGCCGGCCGAACACCCAGGGCGTGCGCTTCGCGTGCACAAAGTTGAGGAAATGGCCCGGCCAGACCTCGTGCACCGAGGTGAACAGCAAATCAGCCTCGCCCGGGATGTAGGCCTGCTGCACCTCGGCGGGCCAGGCCGGGTTTGGCGGGGCGATGTAGTACACCGAAGGTTGGTTGCTCTCGTAGGGCCCGGGGATGTTGATGTAGGCGAAATTGGAGCGCGCATACGGCGGCGCCTCGGCCACCAGCGCGTCTTCATCGCCTGGAATGCCGACCAGGTCCTGCTCGACCAGGAAGGCCCTGGTCTCCGCCATCTGCTGCCGGGCGGTTTCCACCGCCCCGCCAGACGGCTTGCGGTTGGCCATCCGTGCGAAACAGGTGGAGATGCTCTCGCCCGGGGCGAACGCGTTGCAGGCTTCGACCAGCGCCGCCTGGTTTCGCCGCAGGTCGGCCCAGCCCATGGCCTCCAGTTCATCCAGCGGGATATCCACCCGTTCGGTGTCGTAGATCATCTGGCTGAACAATTCGGCGCCCAGCGCATGATCCCCGGTCGCGGTGGGCAGGTTGGACTGCAGCCAGTCGGCCAGTTCCTGCATGGCCGCGGCCGCGGCCGCGTTGGCCTCCGTGAAAGCCGCCCGCAGCGCAGCGTCCTCGACCGCGGCAAACACGCCCGGCACGTCGTTGCGGTAGTAGTCGGCCAGCCCCCCGAAAGAATCGATGCCATACTGCAGCACCGTGCGCGGCATCGGCATGCGCAGGTTGGCACGAATCTGCTGCGCCGCCCGAGGCACGGCCTGTGCGTAACGCGTGTAGGACTGCATGCGCTCGGCCAGTGGCGCATAGTTCAGCGCCACGTAGGGCGCCGGGGCGATCGAATCGGACAACCAGTCGAAGTAGAAGTCCGGGCTGCGGAAAGGCCACCCGGCCTTGTCCAGCCAGAACAGGTTGCGGTCGATCGAGGCCAGCAGGTATTCGCGCTGGAAGCGCCCCTCCGCGCCGAGCTCCTGCTCGGTGAAGGCCAGGGCCTGCTCGCGGGCCTGCTTTTGGCGGTCAACCTCGAGCGCGATGCCCCGCGCGCTCCAGTCCGGCAGCATGCCGTCGTATTCGTGGCGGCCCTGCGCCACCGCGAAGGCCGGATGCGCGGCCAGGTAGTCTTCGATATAGCCTTCCACGAATCGGTCCCAGGCCGTTGGCGCTGCGGGCGCGGATGGGTCGGGTTGCTGTTCCGGGTCAACGGTCTGCATGGGAGGCTCCCCGGCGGCTGGCGGCACATCGCCCGGTTGGCAAGCGGTAACCAGGCAGGCACAGACCAGGAACAGCAGCGATCGGAAGGGTGCTTTCATGGCAAAGTGCGCGCTCGGCCGGCATCAGGCAAGTATTCTATCAACCATTCGCGGGCACAAAAAAACCCCGGCGACTGCCGGGGTCTTTTCGGGTGCTCATGGCTCACTTGACGCCGTGCATCAGCTTGTTGATCAGCGGGGCTGCCACCAGGTAGGCGGCGCCGAAGCCGAGGCCGATCCAGAACAGCATCATGTAGGTATCCTGGTACTGGCCGATGGCGGCGCCGGCCTCTGGCCCGTGCCCGCCGCCCGAGGCGATGGCGGCAATCAGGCCCGCCACGTACTGGGCCATCGCGATCGACAGGAACCACCCGCCCATGGCCATGCCCGTTTCCTTCTCGGCGGCCAGCTTGGTGACCATCGACAGGCCGATGGGCGACAGGCACAGCTCGCCGGTCGTGTGCAGCAGGTAGCAGAGCGCCAGGAATATCCAGGGCACCAGACCCGCCGCGTTCTGGAAATTGCCGATCGCGAACACCAGCACGTAAAAGCCCAGCGCGACCTGGATCAGGCCAAGCGCGAATTTACGCGGGATCGAGGGGTTGACGTTGCGCTTGTCCAGCCAGGGCCAGAAGGCGGCGAACAGGGGGGCGAACAGCAGGATGTACAGCGGATTGAGCGACTGGAAGATGCCGAAACCGCCCGCCTGCCAGGTCTCCATGCTGCCGTACATCGGCGTGACGAACTCGCGCGCGAAGAAATTCATCGAGCTGCCGGCCTGTTCGAACAGGGCCCAGAAGCAGGCATTGGCCGCGAACAGGATGATCATTGCAATGTAGCGCTGGAGCTGCACCCGGTCGCCGCTCTTGATGCCCGAGATGATGAAGTAGGCGATCAGCGCCGCCATGATGCCGACCAGCAGGTAACCGAGCACCGTGCTGGCGGACAGCAGGAAGTAGACGCCGATGGCCATGACCAGGGCGCCGATGCCGACCAGGAAGAACCGGCCCCAGCCCTCGTTGCCCTTCGGCGGCAGGCCCACGTGGCCCAGCGATTTCTTGGCGACCTCGAGGAACAGGGTCGACAGCACCATGCCCAGCGCGGCGGCGAAGAAACCCCACTTCAGGCCCCAGGTCGCGCCGATCCAGGCCGCCGTGATGAACGGGGCGATGAAGGCGCCGAGGTTGATGCCCATGTAGAAAATCGTAAACCCGGAATCGCGCCGGACGTCGCCGGGCGCGTACAGCTTGCCGATCATGGTGGAGATGTTCGGCTTGAACAGGCCATTGCCGGCCACGATCAGTGACAGGCCCACCAGGAACCACGTCAGGTCCTCGATCAGCAGCACGAACAGTCCGGCCGCCATGATCAGGGCGCCGAGCAGGATGGAGCGCTGGTAACCGAGCACGTGATCCGCGATATAACCGCCGATGATGCCGGTGGCGTAGACCAGTGCGGTATAACCGCCGTAAACCAGGCTGGCCTCGGCATTGGCCTGGTCGCCGAGGTGGCCGAAGAAGGTCGTGGCGACGTACACGGCCAGCAGGGCGCGCATGCCGTAGTAGGAAAAACGCTCCCACATCTCGATATTCGAGAGCTGCCACAGCGCCTTGGGATGCCCGAGAATTTCTCCGGGCGGAATACCCGGCATGTTACGTGCTCCGGTTTGGGTGCTCACAGATTCCCTCCGAGTCTTGTCAGCTTTGGCTGGTACGGATCGACCGCGCCGGCGGCGCGCGTCGAGGTGCCCGCAAGCATAGCAGACCACAGGGCCGTTGGCGCGAAAAATGGCCCCGGCCCGGCGGCCGATGAATCTCCAGGGTCCCCGTGAGATAATCCCCCATTGTCCGAATCAACCACAAGGCAGTTTATGGATCACCAAGCAGCGCAGAAATTCGTCGATGAAGTCTGGATGGACACCATCGTTCCCGAGTTGGTCGAATACATCAAGATTCCCAACAAGTCTCCGCATTTCGACCCTGACTGGGAGAAAAACGGCTACATGGAAGACGCCGTGCAGCAGGTATTCGCCTGGTGCAAGAAACAGGATATCCCCGGCATGGAGTGCGAAATCGTGCGGTTGCCGGGGCGGACGCCGCTCATTTTCATCGAAATCCCGGGCGACAGGGACGACACCATCCTGCTCTATGGCCACCTCGACAAGCAGCCGGAAATGACCGGCTGGGCGGACGACCTCGGGCCGTGGAAACCCGTGATCAAGGGCGACAAGCTGTACGGACGCGGGGGCGCGGACGATGGGTACGCGGCGTATGGCTCGCTGACGGCGATCATGGCCGTGCAGAGGGAAAAGCTGCCTCATGCCCGCTGCGTCGTGATCATCGAGGCCTGCGAGGAGTCGGGAAGCTACGACCTGCCGCATTACATCGAACACCTCAGGGAACGCATCGGCACGCCCTCGCTGGTCGTCTGCCTCGACTCCGGCGCCGGCAACTATGAGCAGCTCTGGCTGACCGTTTCCCTGCGCGGCCTGGCCGCCGGTACGCTGCGGGCGGACGTCCTGACGGAGGGCGTCCACTCCGGCTACGCGTCGGGCGTGGTGCCGTCGAGTTTCCGCGTCATCAGGCAGTTGCTCAGTCGACTCGAGGACGAACGCAGCGGCAAAGTGCTGCCCGGCTATCTGCAGGCCGAAATCCCGGAGCAGCGCATCGAACAGACCCGCCGCATGGCCGAGGTGCTTGGCGACAGCGTGTTCTCGGCCTATCCCTTCTGCGGCGGCGTCCAGCCCCAGGCCGACGACAACGTGGACCGCATCCTGAACCGCACCTGGCGTCCCGCGTTGTCCGTGACGGGCGTCGAAGGCATGCCGAGCCTGGGCTCGGCCGGCAACGTGTTGCGTCCCTACACGGCTCTGAAGCTGTCGATGCGATTACCGCCGACGGTGGATGGCGAGGAAGCCACGCGACAAATGAAGGCCACGCTCGAGGCGGATCCTCCGCAACACGCCCGGGTGGAGTTCACGCCGGAACATCCGGCTTCCGGCTGGAACGCCCCGGACATCGCGCCGTGGCTCCACGGCTCCCTGGAGCGGGCCTCCCGGGATGCCTACGGGCACGGTGTGATGTACATGGGCGAGGGGGGCACGATCCCGTTCATGGCGATGCTGGGTGAATTCTTTCCCAAGGCCCAATTCATGATCACCGGCGTGCTCGGACCCAATTCTAACGCTCACGGCCCGAACGAGTTCCTGCATGTCCCCTTCGCCCGGAAACTGACCACCTGCGTGGCCCGGGTCATCGCGGACCACTGCGGCCGCGATGCCGACTGAGGTTGCCATTGTGAACACTATCCGACGGGCAATCCGAGTCGTCGCACTGGCGCTGATGCTGTCGCAGACGGCGCCTCTGGCTGCCGAGGTCATTCATGGCGCGGAGCATGGATTCACCGTCAGGCACACCGTGACCACGGAGGCGGAAGCCTCGGTCGTGTACCGGACCATGACCGCGCACATCGATCAGTGGTGGAATCCCGAACACAGCTGGAGCGGCAACGCTGCCAACCTGCACATGAAGACGGAGCGGGGCGGGTGTTTCTGCGAGCGCCTCCCGGATGGCGGCTTTGTGGAGCATCTTTCCATCATTTACCTGGCGCCCGGCTCGGAGATCCGGTTCGACGGGGCGCTCGGGCCTCTGCAAGCCATGGCGGCTCAAGGCCGGATGATCTGGAAGATCGAAGCGCGCGAGGCCGGCAGCCAGGTAACGTTCATCTACCATGTCTTCGGACACCCGGAAGGCGGGCTGGCGGGGATAGCGCCAGCGGTTGACGGCGTCATAGGGGAACAGCTGCAGCGGTTGGCCGAGCGCCTGGCCTGGGACTGAGGCGCTCAGTCCTCGGAGAGGCGCCGTGACTCGGCGTCCCGAAGGTGTTTCCAGGCCTCGCGGAAGTGGCCATCCACCTCTGCCGAATCGTCCTGGAGCACTTTTTCGAGTTGCTCGACGTTCTGCCGCACGCGCAGCCCGTAAGCCTGATCGTCACCCCACAGCTCGAACAGTTTCAGCAGCCCCTCCTCATCGTGACGCTTGAAGGTCCGCATGATCCGGTAAGCCCGGGCTTCTTCATAGCCCAGTAACTTGAGCGCTTCCTCGCCCATGATCAGCGCCGAACCGAAGGTTTCGCGCGTGACCACGTCGGCTCCTGCGTCCATCAATTCGTACGCATGAGAACGATCATAGGCCCGCGCAAGCGTCTTCAGCCCGGGGAAGAACTGGCGCGCGGCCCGCACCATCTGCACGGCTTTCTTGCGGTCATCGATGGCGATCACCAGCAGCCTGGCTTCTTCCGCCCCGGCCGCCTGCAGCAGCTGTACCCTGCTGGCGTCGCCGTAAAAAACCTTGTAGCCGAACCGGCCGGTCAGCTCGATCTGACCGGAATCATGGTCCAGCAGGGTGGTCCCGATGCCATCGGCTCGCAGCAATCGGGAAACGATCTGCCCGAACCGCCCGTAGCCGGCCACGATCACGGGGCTGGGACCGGGCTCGATTGCCTCGTCCGCCCCGGCCGCGACGGAATCACGAAAGCGTGGCCGCACGGCTCGCTCGTAGAAAATCAGGAGCAGCGGGGTGAGCACCATCGTCAGGACGACCACGACAATCAGCAGGTTGGACGTGTCGCTGCCGATGACCCGATTCTGCGTGGCGAAGGAAAACAGCAGAAAGGCGAATTCGCCGCCCTGAGCGAGGAGAAAGGCAAACATCAGGTTATCCGCCAGCCGAATGCGGAACAGCCTGCCCAGCGCGAGCAACAGCGCGAACTTGCAGAAAATCAACGCCGCCACCAGGGCCAGGATCAGCCCCGGCTGGCCGACCAGAATGGCAAAGTCGATGCTGGCGCCGACGGATATGAAAAACAGGCCCAGCAGCAGGCCCTTGAAGGGCTCGATGTTCGATTCCAGTTCGTGCCGAAACTCGCTCTCCGCCAGGACAACGCCCGCCAGGAAGGTGCCCAGGGCCGGGCTCAGCCCCGCGTATTCGGTCGCCAGGGTAATGCCCACCACCAGGGTCAGCGCGGTCGCGATGAACAACTCCAGGCTGCGGGTTGACGCGATCCAGTGAAACAGGGGCCGCATCATGAACCGGCCCGCCACCACGATGCCGATGACGACGGCGAGCACCAGCAGGGCCTGCAGCCAGCCCGCACGTCCCGGATCGGCGCCGTGCGCGTCCGACCCCACGAACTGGCCCGCCAGCTCCGGGACGGCCATGAAGGGCAGCACCGCCAGAATGGGAATGACCGCGATGTCCTGGAACAGCAGGACCGAAAACCCGGCGCGGCCGGCCCGGGTAGCCATCCAGCCTTTTTCCTTCAGGGTTTGCAGGACAATGGCGGTCGACGAGAGCGCCAGGATCAAGCCGATGGCAACGGCCGTCTGCCAGGCCTGCCCCAGCATCGCCGCCACCCCGGCAATCAGCACCGCGGTCAGGACAACCTGCGAACCACCCAGGCCCAGGATCGGCACCCGCATGCGCCACAGCACTGCCGGCTCCAGTTCGAGACCGACCAGGAACAGCATCAGCACGACGCCGAATTCGGCGAAATGCATCACGTCCTGGGTCTCCTGCCCGACCAGGCCGAGCACGAAAGGCCCGATGATCACGCCGGCCAGGATGTAGCCCAGCGCAGAGCCCAGGCCCAGACGCCTGGCCAGGGGCACGGCCAGCACCGCCGCCAGCAGATAAATGAACGCCTGCGAGAAGAACCCGCTAAACATGTCCGGTCAATGCTCCATCGGGTTGCTGAGGGCCTGATTAGTCTGCACAGTGCAGGGCCTGGTGGCAAACGTTGTCGCTGTCGTGCCGCTCGAGCTGGATGGTCGGGTGGTTGATCGAAAACCGTTCCAGCAGAACGCGCGAGACATCGGTCAGGTACGCGTCGCTGTCGGGGAACTCACCCATGACGAGATGGGCCGTCAGCGCGGTGTCCGTGGTGCTCATGGCCCATATGTGCAGGTCATGGATGGCGAGCACTCCGGGCAGTCCGTTGAGATAGTCCCGCACCGCGGCCGGATCGACGGAGCGAGGCACGGCGTCCACGGCCAGGTTGAGCGAATCCCTGAGCAGCCCCCAGGTCGACAGCAGAATCACCAGCGCGATGGCCAGGCTGATCAGCGGATCGATCCAGGGCAGTCCGTACAGCAGGATCAGGGCTCCGGACGCAACCACGCCCAACGACACCGCGGCATCCGCGGCCATGTGCAGGAAAGCGCCGCGGATATTGAGGTCACGGTCCTTGCCCGAAAAGAAAAACAGCGCCGTCACGGTATTGATGACGACACCGATCGCTGCGACCACCATGATGGTCTTGCCGGCCGGCTCGGCCGGTTCCATCAGCCGGTTGACGGCTTCCCAGCCGATGGCGCCGACGGCGCCCACGAGCAGCAGGCCGCTGAACAGCGAGGCGATGATCGTAGCTCGCGAGAAGCCGTACGTGCGGCGCGCCGACGGGCGCTTTTTCGCCAGCAGCGCCGCGCCCCAGGCCAACAGCAGGCCGAGCACGTCGCTGAGGTTATGCCCCGCATCCGTCAGCAGCGCCAGCGAGTCCGACAGCACGCCGAACACGGCTTCGACGATCACGAACGCGACATTCAGAACGACGCCAACGGCAAACGCCCGGTTGTAATCGGGCGGTGCGGCATGGTGATGGTGATTGACTTCGCGATTCAAAAGGGGTGCACTTACGGTACGTTGAACAAACCATGGTACAGCGTCCAGATCCCGATCAGGATAAAACCTGCACCGGCAATCACCGACATGGTCTTCACATTGATCACCTGCGCCAGCAGGGTCCCGGCCAATACGCCGATGGCGCTGGTCAGGACCAGGGCGGACGCCGACCCGAAAAACACCATCCACTTGCTGACCGCCTTGTCCGTGGCGAAGAGCATGGTCACCAACTGCGTCTTGTCGGCCATCTCCGCGATGAACACGGCGGCGAAAACGGTTGTGAGAATCTTCCAGTCCATCGTGCCTCCTCAGTCCGGCTGCCCGGGTTTGCGCCTGCCCGGGCCGCGGCCGAACACGACCCGGCAGCCGGCATTTGGTTTATACTGCTGCCCTTGCGAACAGCCCAAACAATATTAGTCAGATTACGGTCGCCAATCCATGAGTAATGCGGGACGCATCTGGTTCAACGGCAGGCTTCGCGAGCCTGCCGAATGTATGGTGCACGTGGGCAGCCACGCGCTGCACTACGGCTCCTCGGTGTTCGAAGGCATTCGTGCCTATGAGACACCCGCCGGAACCCGCATCTTCCGCGGCATGGACCACCTCCGCCGGCTCAAGTGGTCGGCCGACGTCTATCGCATGCCCATTCCGTTCAGCATCGATGAGCTCCACGAGGCCTGCCGCGAGACCGTGCGCGACAGCGGACTCGCCAGCGCCTACATCAGGCCGCTGGTGGCCCGCGGCAATTGCGGGCTTGGCGTCATGCCGAAGAAAATGGACGTCGTCGACGTCGCCATCATCGTGAGCGCCTGGGGAGCGTACCTGGGCGAGGAAGGTCTGAAGAACGGCATCAAGGCCTGCATCACCTCGTGGAATCGCCTCGCGCCGAACACCATGCCGCCCGGCGTCAAGGCCGGGGGCAATTACCTCTCCAGCCAGTTGATCGGCTTCGAAGCCAGGGATCGTGGCTTCGAGGAAGGCATTGGCCTCGGCACCGACGGCTTGCTCAGCGAAGGGGCCGGCGAAAACATCTTCGTGGTGTTCAGGGACAAGCTCCTCACGCCGCCATCTTCGTCCTCGATTCTCATGGGCATCACGCGCGATACCGTCATGACACTGGCGAACCAGGCGGGCATTGCCACGCTGGAAACCCCGATATCCCGCGAGCAACTCTATTCAGCGGACGAGATCTTCATGACGGGCACCGCGGCGGAGGTCACGCCGGTCCGCCAGGTCGACCACATGATCATCGGCAATGGCCGCTGCGGGCCGCTCACCCGGAGGCTGCAGGACGCGTTTTTCGGGCTCTTCAACGGCCAGACCGAGGATCAATGGGGTTGGCTGGAGCCGCTTTGACCTCTTCACCGGCGCCGGGCCTCGGCATCCGGACTGACAAAAAGCGTCAAGTCGACTGACAGAATTTGACCATTCCACCGTCCTGGCCCGATGGGCGGCAGTGTCAACGTAACCTTAAGCATTGTTTTTACGCTTTTTTTCTACATGCCCTGATTCTGGCCCGATTCTTGTATATACCTTGTCGATCTAACTGACTGGTAGCAGTTAGCGGGAACAATCAGGGCCCTGTCCCTCCTTGCCCAACCAGGGCCCTGATTTTCCCACCTCCGGTCCCGGAGTGGACCCGGAAACTCATGGAGCAGCAATTGTCAGGGACGACAGAATGCGGGAATACTTTCTAAATTTGTTGCGACGACACAACGACAAGAATCTTCGCCGCCTGCAGCCTGACCACAGACCAGTGGCCACGGGCGGTTTTTCGTCCGCGGCCCGTCTGCATATCAGCTTGAAAGCGAGAATGCTTGGGGGACAGGCAGAAACGATCATGCGCCTGAGGGGTTTGTCGCGCTGATCAACGATAATGTCCGGCGTGCCCTCGAAGCGGCATCGGATCAGGACATGGATCAAGATTTGAACCCGGCGCACGCCGGGTTTCTTTTAAAGGGGTACGACGTTTTCCGCCTGCGGTCCCTTGAGGCCCTCGCCGATGGTGAACTGCACCTGTTGCCCCTCTTTCAGAGTCTTGCGCCCGTCCATCTGGATGGAACGAAAATGGACGAACACGTCGCGCTCACCTTCGCGCGATATGAAACCGTATCCTTTCGAATCGTTGAACCACTTCACGATCCCGACAATTGCATCTGACATCTTTCCGACTCACTTTGCCAAACGAAAAAACGGGAGCGTCGCCGCTGGCCCGCCTCTCGAATCATACACGCTGGCTGCGCTTGCTTCCACCGCGCCCCGGGGCGGTCAAAGCACGCTCTTGATGATGTATCCGCCGGATTTCTGATCGTGCTCCAGGGTCAGCAGGCCCTTGGTCTCCATCTCCTCCAGCATCTTTCCGAACGAGCGGAATCCGTGATAGCTTTCGTTGAAGCCCGGCTTGCGTCGCTTCAGGGCCTGTTTGACCATTGAACCCCACAGTTTCTCCTCGTCGCCGCGTTCGGAGAACAGGTCGTCGATGGTTTCCAGCACCTGCTCGAACGCTTTTTCGGCCCGCGCCTCCTGGCGGTCCTTCCTTGGCCGCTCATCGTTTTCCTTGCGCCCGTTGGTCTTTTTCTTGGCGGGTTTGCGCTGTTCAGCCAGGCGGATCAAGTCGTCGTAGTAGATGAATTCGTCGCAGTTCGCGATGAGCAGGTCCGACGTGGAGTTCTTGACGCCCACGCCGATCACGATCTTGTTGTTCTCGCGCAGCTTGGAAACCAGGGGGGAAAAATCGGAATCGCCCGAGATGATCACGAAGGTGTCGACGTGCGCCTTCGTGTAGCAAAGGTCCAGCGCGTCGACCACCATCCGGATGTCCGCGGAATTCTTGCCTGACTGCCGGATGTGGGGGATTTCGATCAGTTCGAACGACGCCTCGTGCATGTCGGCCTTGAATCCCTTGTACCGCTCCCAGTCGCAATAGGCTTTCTTTACGACGATGTTGCCCTTGACGAGCAGGCGTTCGAGTACTTCCTGGATTTCGAATCGGGCATAGTTGGCGTCGCGCACGCCAAGCGCAATATTCTCGAAGTCACAGAAGAGGGCGAGATTTTCGGTACCGGAGGCCATGAAACAGCACGGGTGTGGTTTGGATCATTTTAAGGGATTCGGCGGCGTCCTGCTGCACTGTTTTTCGCGAATGCCGTTATGATGCTTCGATGGAGCATGCGGATAACGGCGCAACACCCTATTACCGGCTCGGGCCCGACACCGTGCTGCAGGCGGTGGAATCCACCGGGTTGCTGACCGACGGCCGCCTGTTGGCCCTGAACAGCTACGAGAATCGCGTCTACCAGGTAGGCATCGAGGAAGATACGCCGCTGGTGGCGAAGTTCTACCGCCCCGGCCGCTGGAGCGACGATCAAATTCTGGAGGAGCACCAGTTCTCCCTGGAACTCGCCGAAGCCGAGATTCCGGTGATCGCACCCATGGTCATTGGCGGCGCCACGCTCTTCCACCACGCCGATTTCCGATTCGCGCTGTTTCGCCGCCAGGGCGGCCACGCCCCGGAACTGGAGAACCGCGAAACCCGGCTGTGGCTGGGCCGCTTCATCGGCCGCATCCACGCCCTCGGGCGCACGAGGCGATTCGCCTCGCGCCCGGCACTGACCCCCGAGCGGTTTGGCCGCGCGTCCATCCGCACCGTGCAGGAGGGAGGCTGGCTGCCGCCTCACCTGGACCAGGCATTCGACTCGCTGACAAGGGATCTGATGGGGGCCATCGAACGGGCCTGGGCGGCGGCGGGCGACTTCAGGGTCATCCGCCTGCACGGCGACTGCCACCCGGGTAACCTGCTGTGGCGCGACGGACCTTTCTTCGTCGACCTGGACGACTGCCAGTCCGGCCCCGCGGTCCAGGACCTGTGGATGCTGCTGTCCGGCGACCGCAACGAAATGGAGCTCCAGCTGGCCGACGTCGTCGAGGGCTATCGACAGTTCTGCGACTTCGATTATCGGGAATTGCTGCTGGTCGAGGCACTGAGAACCTTGCGCATGCTGCACCACGCCGCGTGGCTTGCGCGCCGCTGGGAGGACCCCGCCTTTCCGATCGCCTTTCCCTGGTTCGACAGCCCCCGCTACTGGGAGACCCTGATCCTGGACCTGCGTGAACAGGCCGCCGCGATGCAGGAACCCGCGCTGAGCCTGACCGGCTTTTAGCGAAGCCGTGAGGCAGCCAGGGCCGCGGCTCGCGGACTCAGTAGTGCGGCGGAACCTCGTGCCCGGCGGCCCCGCCGGGCAAACTCGCCGCTTCGGCGATATCGCTTATCCGGGTTTCAAGCGCTTTCAGCCGCCGGGAAAGCTCCATCAATTCGCGGTCCTGGCGGGCGATCACCTCGTTCAGGTTGTCGATCAGGTCCTCCTGGAAGGCAAGCCGGGTTTCCAGCTCCTCCAGGCGTGATTCCGGAACCGGGACGCCCGCACTCATTCCGGCTCCGGCGGTTCCCATAATTCCACGCGGTTGCCGTCCGGATCGATAAACCAGGCAAAGCGCCCAAAATCATGCTCTTCGCGCTCTTCCAGAACCGTGGCGCCGCCGGCGGCGACATTGGCCAGAGCCGCGTCGATGTCGTCGACCACCAGGTTGATCATGTAGCTCTGGCGCGTCTCGCCGAAGTACTCGGTGTCCGCGGCAAACGCGCTCCAAACCGTGAAGGCGGTCGGCGGCAGCCTGTCGGGAGTGAAACTCGTGCCGCGGGTGGTTCCCCAGGATTCGACTTCAAACCCCAGGTGTTTCGAATACCAGTCGCCCAGCCTGGCGGGGTCGGCGGAGCGGAAAAATATGCCGCCGACGCCGAGGGCGCGGCCTGCATTGGATTCAGTCATGAATTACCTCCCTGTCTTCGCTCATGGTACCCCATCATGCCGGGGTTTGTGGGCGCCACCGCAAGCGCCGCCAGAATGTTCGGATTAGCTGACGGGGCGGGTTGAATTTCCGCGCCGATTGTTTATCTAATGAATTGCGCACCGGCCGATTGAATGAGAGGTAACGCCATGGCAACTGCAACGTCGACTCATTCAGACATTCAGCACCTGTTCGGACCTATCGAAGACCACCTGGCCAGGGAGATCCTGGACCTGGACCCCACCCTGGCTGAACTCGAGGTCGCGGCCGCCTACTTCGCGGGCATGACCGACGTGATGGGCGAAGAGCGGACACCGCTGTCGGGCAATGCCGCCCTGATTTACGATATCGTCAGACGGGAAGAGGAATTGGCGGAGGAAGAAGGCCCACGCGCCTGATCCCTTTCCGGGCGGGAGCAGTGATACCGGGTGGCGGAATCGTCCGCAGGGAAGACCGCCACGCGGTTTCCTATTTCTCCCTGAATGCCGATTGCAGCACCAGCTGCATGTGCTCCCAGGAACTCCGGTCTGCCAACTCGTTGTAGCGCAGCGGGATGCCGTACTTCTCGCCGTTGACGGTGGCCTGCGGGTTGCTGAAGCCATGGAGCGCGCCCGGCAGAGCCACGAAAAGGCAGTCGGCCCCGGTATCGCGCATCTCCGCCTTGAAGGCGGCAACCTCTTCGGCGCTGAAGAAAACGTCGTCTTCACCGTGGTAGACGGCGATGCGGGCGGTGACCTTCCCGCCTTCGCCCTCCGGCGCGATCGCCAACGGCAAGGCGCCATGAAACGACGCGACGGCATTCAGGTCGGCGCCATGGCGGGCCATGTGCAGCACGATACCGCCACCCATGCAGTAGCCGATCGCAGCCGTCCGCGACGCGTCCGTTGAAGGATGCGCCTTGAGCTCCTCCAGCGCGGCGCCGAACCGGCGCCGAACCGTCGCCATGTCGGAGAGCAGCGCGTTCATGAGCTGGCCCGCCTCGTCGGGATGCTGCGCCAGCTTGCCCCCGCCGTAAAGGTCGACCGCCATGCCCGTGTAACCGAGTTCCGCCAGCATGTTCGCCCGGCGGCGCGCGTACTCGTTATTGCCCCACCATTCGTGCACCACCAGCACGCCCGGCCGGGGTCCGCCCAGGTCGCTGTCCCAGGCAATGTAGCCCTTCATCTCCACGCCGTCGGCGCGATAACTGAGATCCTGTGATTGAATGTTCGCCATCGGATTCGTTCACTCCCTGTCTGTTCGGTCGGTCAGGTAACAGTTTACTGCAAACAGGCGCGGCATTGCCCTGCCGGCGTCCGGCCAGCCATTGGGATGGGCGCCGGCTGTCCCCAAATATGCGGGAAGCAAGAGGAATCAACCATGAACAGACCCGATACGAGTTCCGAAATCCGCATGGACACTTCCAACCTCTACCGAGAAGAGGTGTTCACCGACAATACCGTCGGCACGCTGCGGCGCCTGAGCCCCGTCACCGCCGACGGCGAGGCCGATTCGTCGCGCCCGGTGCAGTACGTCGGCTCCACCCAGGTGCTGACCTCGGCCGGGCCGCTGCCGCTGTCCTTCGAGATAGAAGCCGGTTCTCTGACCGACGCGGCGGCCGCCTTTGGAGACGCCGCGAAACAAGCCTTTGAAAAAACCATGGATGAGCTGCGCGAACTGCAACGCCAGCAGGCATCTTCCATTGTCGTCCCGAAGGCCGGCATGGATCCGATGGGAGGTGCAGGTGGCGGCATGGGCGGTGGGAAGATCCACCTGCCCTGAGGCTTGCGTGTGACCGCATGAAAGCCGGGGGCTACAGGCGTTCGACCAAGGGCGGGCTGGCGGCATCCGCCCTCATTTTGCTGCTGGCGCTGGGGCCGCAGCGGGCGCCGGCCGACGAAGTCACCTGGCGCAAGGTCGATCCGGCGAACCTGGCGTTCATGGAACTCCGGGAAGGTCAGGTCGTCATCGAGCTCAACCCCGTTTTCGCGCCGAAGACCGTCAAGCAGTTCCGCCAATTGGTGCAGGACCGGTTTTACGACGGGCTCAGTTTCTACCGGGTGATCGACGGCTTCGTCGCCCAGGGGGGCGACGGCAGCGATCTCGGCGAACTCAGCGAAGTGCCGCTGATCGACGCGGAATTCGAGCTTGACTGGTCGGCCGATCTGCCCTTCACGTCCGCCCAGAAGCGGGACCTGTTCGCGCCCGAGACCGGTTTCGCGGACGGGTTTGCCGTGGCCCGCGATCCGGACAAAGAGAAAATCTGGTTGACCCACTGCCCCGGCGTGGTCGCCATGGCGCGCAATGAAGATGCCGATTCGAGCCGCACCGATTTCTACATCGTGATCGGGCAGGCGCCCCGTTACCTCGATCGCAACATGAACGTCTTCGGCCGTGTCGTTCACGGCATGGAAGTCGTCCAGGCCTTCCACCGGGGCGCGCCAGGCAACGACGGCATCATCCGGGACGAAACCGCCGCGAGCCGCATCCGGACCATCAGGTTGGGCAGCGACATACCGGACGAGGAGCGCCCGGACGTCTACATCATGGACACCGGCAGCAAGGGATTCGAGGACTTGCTGCGGGACCGGCGGAATCGCAAGCAGCGCTTTTTTCACCACAAGCCGCCAGAGGTGCTGGATGTCTGCCAGGTGCCGATGGCAGGCCGCTTGACGAAGTAGGCCGTTTCCGGTCAGCGCGATGGGACTCACCGGCAACCGACCCCCCGACTTACCTGGCTGGCTGCCGGTGCTCGCTGCCTGGCTGCTGCTGGCTTGCGGCCCGCTGGCAGCCGATGACTCCCCGGCCGGCCGCGTCAACGCCCCGGAACAACAGGACAAACCCTACCTGGTGCTGGTCTCCGTCGACGGCTTTCGCTGGGACTTCGCCGATCTCTACGGGGCCCGGCACATCGCCTCGATCGGCGTCAACGGTCTCCGCGCGGACGGCCTGCTGCCCGTCTTTCCAACCCTGACCTTTCCCAACCACTTCTCCATTGCGACAGGCCAGTTGCCTGCCCGGCATGGTCTGGTGGCCAACGAGTTCCCGCACGAAGACCGATCGCGCTGGTACTTCTACAAGGACCGCACAACGGTGCAGGATGGCAGTTGGTACCTGGCGGAGCCGATCTGGGTGACGGCCGAGAAACACGGCATGCTCAGCGCCGCCTTCTTTTTCGTCGGGACCGAGGCCGATGTCGGCGGTGTTCGCCCCACGCAGTGGCGCGCATTCGACGCGGACATCGGCGGGGAACGCCGCATCCGGCAGGTGCTGGACTGGCTGAATCAGCCACCGGCAACCCGGCCCCACGTGGTGACGCTGTATTTCGAGGACGTCGACGACAACACCCACTGGTACGGCCCGGGCTCCCAGGAAAGCCGCGCGGCGATCCTGCGGGTCGACGAACAGGTCGGGCAACTGCTGCGGGGCATCGAGGCGCTCCCGCATGGCGACCGGGTGTATGTATTCCTGGTTTCGGACCACGGCGCGGCCGCCTACGACGAGGACCGGGCGCCGCTGGTGCTGGACGAAATCGTGGACCTGTCCGGGAGCCGGGCCGTCGAAGGAGGACCCTACGTCTATCTCTGGTTCGATCCCGGGCAGGCGTACCGGGCGCGATCCATGCGGGACCGCATCAACGAGGGGTGGGACTGCGGCCGCGCACTGCTGCCCGGCGATGCGCCGCCCGCCTGGGGTGTCACTGAAGGGGGGCGCTTTCCCGACCTGATCGTCCAGGCCGATGCGGGCTGCGGGGTGATCACGACTGCCGGGGCGCGGGGAAAGATCAACCCGGGCGATCACGGGTGGCCCCCCGAGATGCCCGAAATGAAGGGTGTTTTCTATGCCAGCGGTCCGCGCATTCCCGCCGGATTGCGGCTGGGGACGCTCCATGCGACCGATATCCATGCCCTGATGATGGCCGTGCTCGAACTGCCCGCCGCCGATGCCCCCGGACGCGACGGCGCACGGCCGAGTGACATCCTGTTGCCGGCCCGTGACGAGTAGCACTTAGTTGCGGCCTGCATTTCATGCCAGAATGAGCATCTTTTTACGAGCAGGCGCTGGCGGGGGCTGCGCGATGGGGAAAGGGGACACATGACCAGAGGACTTTTCATACTCGTGTTGGTCGCCATAATGGCCGCCGTGGGCCTGCACTACGAAAAGCGGGCCGGCGACCTGGACGGCGAGGGCCCTGACGCGGTGCTGGGCACCGCTCTGAAACCGCCGGCCAGCGAGCCGGCAACGCTAAATGCGGGTGTCGATGTCGCCGCTCTGGACAGGTCGACCCGGCCACAGGACGATTTCTACCAGTTCGCCAACGGCGGTTGGCTGGACAGCACCGAGATTCCAGCGATTTACTCCGGCTACACCGTGTATCACCAGGTCCGCGAGCAGGCCGAGGAGGCGCTGCGCCGGATCATCGAACGGGCGGCGGCCGACCCCGGCGAGCCCGGCGGCGAATCGCAGCAGGTCGGTGACATCTACCGAAGCTGGATGGACGCCGAAGCCATCGACAAGCTGGGGATCGAACCGGTCAGGGACCTGCTCGGGCAAATCGAGCAGACCGAGAACAGGGCGGCGCTGGGCACCCTGATGGCCGGGCTTTACCGGAAAGGTATCGAGGTGCCCTACGACTTCTATGTCTACCCGGATCTGAAGATGTCCTCGCGTTACGCGGTGTACTTCGGTCAAAGCGGCATCACGATGCCGAATCGCGACTACTACATCGACCTCGGCAATGAGAATTTCGCCAGGGCGCGCGACGAACTGCCCCGCTACATCGAGAGCATTCTGGCCCGCGCCGGGATGGAGAAGACCGCCGCGGCCGCGGCCGCGCAGAGCGTGTATGACCTCGAAGCCGCCATCGCGCGAGCCCAGTGGGATTCAGTCACGATTCGCGACCCCGAAAAGTCCTACAACCCCTACCCGGTGGCGGAACTCGGGGCGCTGGGCAAGAATCTCGACTGGGCCGCCACGCTCGACGCTCTCGGAATCGAGGGGCAGGACCAGCTGATCATCAGCCAGCCCAGCTACTTCGAAACCCTCGACCTCCTGCTTGCGGATTTCCCGCTGGAAACCTGGAAGCATTACCTGGCCTTTCGCGTGCTCGACAGCAGCGCAGAGCATCTCGACCAGGCAACCGCGGCGATCCGTTTCGACTACCGCAACCGGGTGCTGAGCGGCCAGCAGGAGCAGGAGCCCCGTTGGAAGCGCGGCACCGCCATGGTGAACGGAATGGTCGGCGAGGCGGTCGGCAAGCTCTACGTCGCCGAGTACTTTCCTCCCGAGGCCAAGGCCAGGATGGAGGAACTGGTCGACAACGTAATCGCAACACTGGACGCAGACCTCGGCGAACTCGAATGGATGGGGCCGGAGACCCGCCTGAAGGCCCGCGAGAAGCTGGCGAAATTCACGGCCAAGATCGGTTATCCGGAGGAATGGAGAGACTACTCCTCACTGGAGATCCTCGCCGGCGACCATCTGGGGAACGTGCAGCGGGCGCATGCTTTTGAGTACCAGCGCAACCTGGACAAGCTGGGCGGCCCGGTCGACCGCAAGGAGTGGTTCATGACACCGCAGACCGTGAACGCCTACTACAGCCCGGCGCAAAACGAGATCGTCTTTCCGGCCGCGCGGCTGCAGCCGCCGTTCTTCCAGCTGGATGCCGATGACGCCATCAACTACGGCGCCGTCGGCGGCGTGATCGGCCACGAAATCAGCCACGGTTTCGACGACAAGGGGAGCAAATTCGACGGCGACGGCAACCTGGTCGACTGGTGGACGGAGGCCGACCGCGCCGCCTTCGAGGAGCGCACGCGGGCGTTGGTCCAACAGTTCGAAGCATTCGAGCCGGTCCCCGGGATGCAGGTCAACGGTGAACTCACGCTGGGAGAAAACATCGGCGACCTGTCCGGCGTCGCCATGGCCTACCGCGCCTACATCAACAGCCTGGACGGCGCGGAACCACCCCTCATCGACGGTTTCACCGGCCCGCAACGCTTTTTCATAGGCTACGCGATGTCGCGCAAGGGCAAATACAAGGAGGAAACCGTTGTCGCCCGCCTGGCCTCGGACCCGCACTCGCCATTGGAGTACCGGGTGATCGGCCCCTACCGCAACATCGACGCCTTCCACGAGGCTTTCGGCACCCGCGAAGGAGACGGAATGTGGTTGCCCCCCGAGCAGCGGGTGCGGATCTGGTAGTCTGAAGGCATGACGGCAATGAGAATTCTGGCGGCGGACATCGGCGGCACCAACGCGCGCTTCGCGGAGGCCGAGATTGACGGCCTGTCCAGCGTCCGCCTGTCCGAGCCGGTCATCTTCCCAACCTGGTCCGAATCGATCGATTCGTTCGACGCATTGCTGGAACACTACTCGTCCACGAAACCGCCGGGCAGCCCCGCCATCGAGGACTACGACGCGCTGGCAATCGCCATCGCCGGCGCGGTCAGCGGCAAGCGCGCGACCCTGCCAAACATCGCCTGGGACATAGACCTGACCGTGTCCAAGCCGGTCCGAAACGCGTTCCTGCTCAACGACTTCTTCGCGCAGGCGCATGCCTACCTGGACCCGGTCACATTCGACGAGTTGCGCCTGGTACGCCCCGGCGCCGGCATGGGGCCGGGCTCGATCGTGATCGTCGGCGCCGGAACCGGGCTGGGCCACGCCGCGCTCAAGTCCATCAAGGGCCACCGGGTGGTGCTCGGCTCGGAAAGCGGGCACTGCACCTTTGCCTTCCACGGCGACGAAGAACGCAGGATCGAGTCGTCCATGCTGGCCCGCAGCGGCAAGACCTGGCTCAGCGGCGACGACGTGGTGACCGGTTCCGGCGCCGCGTTGCTGCACGAGAGCCTGACCGGCGAGGCCGTGAGCCCGGCGGAAGCGCTGGCGCCGAAGACGGCCGAATCGGCGACCTGCGCCTATTTTGCCCGCTTCTACGCGCGTGCCTGCCGCAACTACTGCCTGGCGATGTACCCGGCGGAGGCGCTCATCATCACCGGTGGAATAGCCGCAAAGAATCCGCACGTCATCCGGTCGCCTTCGTTCCTGGCGGAGTTCAACGACGGCCGCGCCTATCGGCATCTGCTCGAGCGCGTGCCGATCTACCTCAACGAGGACCAGGCGCTGGGACTGCGGGGAGCGGCCATTCATGCCTGGATGGAGTTGGCCGGCTGAATCACGTTCGATGAGCGGAGCCGGGCAGGACCTTGCCGGACACGCTCAAGACGTCCATGTGCGCTATTCGGCTGTTCCCGACAGCCGAATGTCCGGC
>Ga0209536_100004536_pt1 | contig 21928 bp, 18 predicted proteins | sample DeeMarSeWOR28_12_FD_187461 | JGI IMG/M metagenome (GOLD analysis project Ga0209536, IMG submission 187461) | Marine sediment microbial communities from White Oak River estuary, North Carolina - WOR-2-8_12 (SPAdes) (version 2) | ecosystem: Environmental > Aquatic > Marine > Intertidal zone >... | reverse complement strand
AAAGATCAAAGGGAAAATATTAGTGATCTCTCTTTAATTACTTTAAAGAGTAATAAAAAAATTGGTGGTCAGGACTTTCTGATACCGGTGTCAGACATAGCATCAATAACTCAGGGAGTTGGTCCTTCAAAGATCAGCAGATATGCAAGGCAAAAAGAAATTAGGGTCGATGCCAATATATACAAAAGATTTTCAGGAGTTGTACTTGCTGATATATTGAAGGAAACTTCAAAATTAAAGCTGGATCCCGGTTACTCAATAAATGTAATTGGTCAGGCTCAAATGCAGGCAGAATCTTTTGCAAATATACTTCTTTCATTGATGTTGGCGATTGTTTTTGTTTACATAGTACTGGCAGCACAATTTGATAGTTTTGTACATCCATTCTCAATTATGCTTGCATTACCAATGTCTATCATAGGCGCAGTTCTGGCACTGTTAATATTTAAGAGTTCACTTTCGGTCATGTCTTTAATTGGTATTATTATGCTGATGGGACTGGTAACAAAGAACGGAATTCTTCTTGTAGATTATACGAATGTATTGCGCGAAAGAGGTATGTCAAGATTCGATGCATTACTAAAAGCTGGTCCGACAAGATTGCGTCCCATACTGATGACTACTTTTGCGATGATATTCGGTATGATGCCCGTTGCGCTTGCTCTTGGTGAAGGTGCTGAATTCCGTTCACCGATGGGGCAGGCAGTTATTGGCGGCCTTATTACATCTACATTATTAACTTTATTCATAGTTCCGGTTGTTTACTCACTTCTTGATGATCTCGGCAAAAAAAGGTTATTCAAGTTTGTTCGAAAACTAATTCCATGGAATAACAAAAAAACAAGTCAATCAACCACTGAAGAGGAATTCGCAAAATGAAGCTCACCTTTTTAGTATATCACGATGTCCTGGATGACAGGCTTACCAAAGCACTCGACGAATTAAGGATTGACTATTATACCAGGTGGGAATATGTAAAAGGCAAAGGTCATCAAACTGATGGACATCTCGGAACACGTTCGTATCCGGGTTATAATAATGTGAGAATGATTGCTTTCGTCGATGAAACCACTCTGTTACAGCTGATTAATAGAATTGAAAACCTCAACAGTCTTGTTGAAAAAGAAGATGATAAAATAAGATTATTTCAGGTTCCGCTGGACCGTATAGTATAACTTCCGGTTGAAAATCCTTCATAAGTATAATATTTTATTGCTCTGCAATCCTCCCCTCAAAAATCGATCATCTTCCCGATAGAATTTTATTGTTCTTCTGATTATTCTGCTTTTTTGAACAATATGTTTTTCAGCAAATTCCTATTTTAGCCTCCGGATTTCATACTATTTATTTCATAGTGAATTATGGAAGATAAAAGAATTTTAGAAAATATATTATCAATAACCGATAAGATTAAAACCGGAATAACTGCTTTGGGGAAGAAGGATATCAGCGAACAGCTTGAAGGCTTTGCTGAAACTTTAAAGCAAATTCCGCAGGAAAAGAAAAATTTAACGGCAGAACAAGCTGATGTTCTGCTAAAATTTTTTGTCGCAGCAGCACAGCCGGAATTTGCAAAACAATTTATGTCTGAAGTTGATAAGGAGATATTTTATGCATTTGGAGAATATTTAATCTCGCAGCTTGCGAAACCGACCGGTAAAACTGATGAAATCACACATGAATATTTAAACTTTTTCCGCTATCCTTTGTTTCTAAAAAGAATCTACGGGGAACAGAAATGGGAAAATCTTGTTTATGATTTAGTAATCAAAAGTAATTACAATACAAAAGTTCTTTTTGAACAAAGAATAAGAGATTATAAAAGCAAACCCCTATTCAAAGTAATTAAAGACGGCTCTTTTACAGATTACGGTTGGGGAAAATCTGCGAGCATAGTTAAAAAATATCAGCAGGCCTTGTATTCAGTTTTAAGTGAAAGCCCGGCTTCGTCCCGTTTAAACGGGACTGCGCCGCGGCATGAAAAAGTGGCATTCCTTTTAGATAACTGTATCGAAATGGCTCTGCTGGATCTTGCATGTCTGACGGGTGGAATTGTTAATGTAATGATTCCCGCAAATTCAGTGACAGAACACATCAGGTTTATTTTAAAGCAAAGTAATGCATCAGTACTAATTGTTCATGATGAAAAGCAGCTTTCAAAAATAAAATCATTAAAGAACGAACTGCAATTAAAAAAAGTAATTCTCTTAAAAGGAAATTCAAGTGAAGAATGGGTAACAAGCTTTTCTGATTTTTTAAATTCCGCAAAAGAAAATCAAGTTGAATTTGATATTAATATGAATTCACTCGCCACGATAATGTACACATCAGGTACAACCGGCGAACCGAAAGGCATTATGTTTTCGCAGACAAACATAATTTATAAACGCTTCTGCCGTGCAATGGCAATACCGGATATTGGCGACGAAGACAGGTTTTTATCATACCTTCCCTTATTTCACACTTTCGGAAGATATTTAGAAATGACTGGTTGTGTTTTTTGGGCAGCTGAGTACTGTTTTCTGGAAAATCCTTCTGTTGAGACGATGATATCAAACATGCAACTGGTTAAGCCTACTGTCTTTATCAGCATTCCTAAAAAATGGATGCAGATTTACGATTATGTCACAAGCAAAGTTGATATCGAAGTCGAAGATCATCAAAAAATAAAAAATGAGTTGAATGATGCAACAGGTGGTGAATTGAAGTGGGGACTTTCAGCAGCAGGATATTTGCCAACTGATATTTTCAGCTTTTTTCAGGATTACGGGATTGAATTGATGAGCGGCTTTGGAATGACTGAAGCAACAGGTGGAATAACAATGACTCCTCCTAAAAAATATAAACCAAATTCACTTGGTAAAGCCTTACCTGGAATTGATATTAAAGTCAGTGATGACGGTGAACTGCTTGTAAAAGGTCCTTACGTAATGCTTGGCTACTACAAAACGGAAATTGCTGATACTTTTACTGAAGATGGCTGGCTTCCTACAGGTGATATAATGAAAACAGATAATGACGGCTTTATTGAGATTATTGACAGAAAAAAAGAGATATATAAAAACGTAAAAGGCGAGACTATTGCCCCTCAAAAAATTGAAAACCTGTTTCGTGATTTTGAAAATATTAAGCAGGTTTTTTTAGTCGGTGATCACAGACATTTTAATACCGTCCTTATTTATCCAAATTTAGAAGATGATGAATCTCTTTTTTATAATATGGATGAAAAACAAAAGCAGGAATATTTTTCATCTGTGATAGTTACAGTGAATAAATTTCTCGCACCTTTCGAGAGGATTCTGGATTTTAGAATAATTGACAGAGCCTTTTCCGATAAGCACGGCGAGCTCACTCCAAAAGGAACATACAAGAGGAAACTAATTGAAAAAAACTTTTCTGATTTGATTGATTCCATGTATGTTGCAAACAAAACCAGTATTTACATTAATGGAACTGAAGTTAGAATTCCTAACTGGTTTTTAAGAGAAAAGGGCTGTCTTAGCAGAGATGTTTTGACCGACGAAACCGGAATAACAATCCCGAAACTTAATCTTTTGCTATCATTATCAAGGCAAAACAATGAAAACATTTACCGTGTTGGAAGTTACAATTACAAAATCAATTCCCACTTTATAGATTTTCAACTTTTATTGACCGATCCAAATCTTTGGATAGGAAATAAAGAATTAGTCGATTTTACAGGAAAATCAATTGTCCAGTGGTACAGACAAACAAAGGAATCAACAAAAATTACCTTTCATTCGATTTTTTCAGAAGTCGTTCCATCGGAAAGTGATGATAATCAATTTAATAAAATTTTTTCTGCCTCAGAATTTTCCCTGCATGGAATTCACATCGCATTTATATCACTACTGGCAGGCAGAGATATAAATACCATTAATTACTTTCAGAAAATATTAAATGAGGTAAGGAATCAACACCACAAACTGGTTTTTAATCTGATTGCCAGATCAATCTTTTTAACTGAAGGAGAAAAAAGAAAAAAATTATTTGTTGAAATCATCAAGCATGCCGACGATAAAAAGTTTGAAGAAATATTCTCTTCACTGATGAGTTCAAAGGGTGCGTTTTTAGATGCAGAATTAATTCAAACCATTGCTGTAAGCTCTAAGGGTGAAAGAAGGTTAAACTTTTTTGAAAAACATATCAACTCTGAACTGAACCAATTTGAAACAGAACAGTCCACTGATATATCCGATTTACAATCACTGTTTAAACTTTTAGCCGCCTACGGGAATACACACCCGCCAATGTACCGTAGAGTAAGGAGATTCCTTTTGCATTTTACTGCTCTGCCAAAATATAAATTCATAGCAGAGATTGCTGATAAATGTTTTGAAACACTCATAAGCGGTTTCCGGGGATGGATTGGCACTAACCAGCAGTTAGCGGTTGATGTTGAAACCGGAGAAGAATATAGCTGGGAGGACGTGCTGACTTTCGAAGAGGGAATTGATGCTGACGATTTTGTAAGAATTAAAAATGCAATTGTTAAAACTGCGGTTCTTCGAGAAGCCATTTTTCTTTTTTCAAAAGGAGTACAATTAAGATTGGATGATATATTGCCAGGGGGAATATGGATAAGCCTGCTCGATTCGAGAAATGATAAATCAATTTACAGAATTACCGTGCAAACAAGATATCAGGGTGCATTTGATTTTACAATTCACTTAAACAAAAACCTGCCGCCGGCAATTGTTAAAGAGGAATTGAAATGGCTGATTGTCGCAGGAATAGATTCAAGAAATGAAAGATTGCTACCGCAGTTTGGTGGCTATTGGGAAGAATATGAATTGTGGACCGAAGCATTTGTACCCAGGGACAGTCTTGCAAAATTTCTAGAACGAGAAAATAAAAAGGGTATGGCTGAAAGCCAGGACAGATTGTTTGAACTCTGGCCACATTTTGTATGGAATGCTGCCGCAGCCTATATGAATTTTTGGGGCATAACTAATTTTAAAGTCCAGCTCATCAACCCTATGCCGGAAAATATAACTATACCAACTCACGATTATCAATTGGGAACTCTTCTTTATTCGGTTTCAAAAAGAACAAACTCGGATTCCCCGAAAGATTTTTTTATTACTTTTTATGATCAGTTTGTTAAAACCACATTGGATAAATATTCTTTCCTCGATAAGAAGTCCATATGGAATTATATATTTTCAGGTATAACGGAATGTGAGGGTGAAGAGATCTCGCTTAAATTAATTGAAAAATTTAAAGATGAACTTGAAGTGGACCCGGAAATTCAAAATAAAGATGAAATAATATTTAGGATGAAAGAATTTATTAAAAGTGTTAGGAGTGAGGGTTTTATTCCCAAATCCCTTTTCTTTGCAATAAAAAGGTTCCACAGGTGGAGTAAACTTAATCCGGATGCGGATAGAACAGCGCAGGCAGTAATGCTCTTCGAGCTTTACGAAACTTACCAGCTATTCGAGCTTGAAAAGGAATTTAAGCATACAAGATCAATTTTCTTTTTAAAAACTGCTTTTAACAATTCAGCTTCAGAACTTAAGAACGCAATATTGAATATTGCGCAAAAACAGCGCAAAGATGAATTGAATGCCGGGGAAAGTCAAAAGCTATACCTTGAACTTCATTCAATTTCCAATCTTACCGAAGAAGAAAAATTCTTTTTGACGAGACTGAGCTATCCCCATCTTAAACCTGCAGATAGTGCCGCACTTGTGCAGGCCGAGAGCCAGGATGGTGAGATTTCAAACCTTGTTGTTCAATTAAGTGATGAAGAAGGAAACTCCTTCTTAATTCGCAGTCCTGCTTCACCAAAAGAAATATCCAGACTGCATGCATTGTTTCTGGAATCAAATCTGATCGTAAATTTCAGAGCTGAACATAGATTTCTTGTTGTGCTTTCTGAAAGAGGATTTATAATCGGCGGGTTGTTCTATGAAAGAACAGATGAACAAACTGCACATATGGAAAAGATTGTGGTTTCAAACCGTTACCGCAGAAAGGGGATAAGCGAAGCTTTGATGAATGAACTTTTCAACAGGTTAAAGAGTGAACACTTTAATTTTGTTACAACCGGATTCTTCCGACCTGAATATTTTTACAGGTTTGGTTTTAAAGTGGAAAAGAAGTATTCGGGATTAGTACTCAATCTGAAAAATTTTGACAATAAGACATAACAGAATATTTATTAAATTAAAAAATTCATTACTTTTCCATTACCAATCTTACTAGTTTAAAAAATTACAGGGATTACCCTTGAGCAAAGAAATTCACCGATGGTACAGCCCTAATCTTAATAAAGACATGGAAATCGTTGTGTACGGACATTACGGCTTTGCACTTTTAATGTTTCCAACAGCGGCAGCCGATTTTTTAGAGTACGAACGCTTTAACCTGATTGACAGTATAGGCTGGTTTTTAGGCGAAGGAAAGATTAAAGCATTCTCAGTCAATAGTATTAATAACGAAAGCTGGCTCAATAATAATATGCATCCGGCAGAAAAAGCAATTCGTCATCAGCAGTACAACCTTTACATTGTGGAGGAAGTTGTTCCGTTTATTCACAACCACTGCAAAGGACTTGTCCCGATAATTAACACAGGTGCATCTCTCGGGGCACTGCATGCAATAAATAATTTTTTACGTAGACCGGATATATTCTCCGGCGTAATTGCAATGAGCGGAACTTATGATTTAAAATATTACAGCAAAGGGTACTTTGATGAAAATGTGTACTTTAATTCCCCGGTTGAATACTTGCCGAACTGGAGTGATGAATATATGCTTGAAAAAATGCGGAAAGGAAAGATTGTAATCGCCTCCGGTCAGGGTCCTTATGAAGATCCGGGTGCTTCAATACGGTTATCTGAAATACTTAACTCGAAAGGAATTAAACACTGGCTGGATTTGTGGGGACACGACATAAGGCACGATTGGCCTACCTGGCGGCAGATGCTTCCGTATTTTTTAAGTAAGTTTGATTGATATATGTCCTCTTCTTTATCATTTAAAATTAACTGGAAAGCTTTTTTAAGCAATAAGAAAAACAGGAACGAGCTTTTTCTTACAATTATAATACTTGCCGCAATACTAATCTTCTTTTCCCAGTTTCTTCTTTTTATTGAAGGAAGAACGGGTGTAATTCTTTCTGATCCGATTTTAAATTTATTTCCCCCAATAGATTTAACCTGGTTTACATTTACACTCATTTATCTTTCATTATTAACAGCATTATTTGAATTAATAAAAGCGCCGGAAAGATTACTGCTGGCGCTGCAATGTTATGGATTGATGGTAATTTTACGTGTAATTGCAATGTATCTTATGCCGCTCGAAGCTCCATCAACCTTACTTCCGCTCAATGATCCTTTTGTGCAGCTTTTCGGCGAAGGAAATATTTTAGAGAAGGATTTATTCTTTTCGGGACACACAGCAACTTTATTTTTACTTTTTCTTCTGATTGAAAAAAGAAGTATGAAGATAATCTTTTTGATTTTTACTTTGTTAGTGGGTGTTTCCGTTATTTTACAGCACGTGCACTATTCAATTGATGTATATGTTGCACCGTTTTTTGCATATACAAGCTACAGAATTATATTTTTCTTCAAGGAAAAGGGAGTAAAGAATGAATGATGATAAGATACAAGTAGCAGCCGTAACAAAAGTAATCGCCAAAGATTTTCAGATCGGAGAAGATGATTCTTTAATACCCGCTGCCAACGTTATAGATTTTAATGAGCTAAAAGAATATTTAACCGAAAAACTTTCCTATCTTTTAGAGCATAAATACGATACGTTGATAAACATCCTTTACAAAATTGATGTGAGCGAAGAAAAACTGAGCGAACTTTTTTCCGGCTCTAACAGAGACACAATCCCTGAAGCGCTTGCAGAACTTATAATTGAAAGGCAGCTTCAGAAGGTTAAATTTAGACAGCTTTATAAAAATGGTAAATTTTAGAGAATGATCTTCTTAAACGCATGTGTTCTTAAAACAAAAAATCACAAGTAAAACTCTCCGATTTTTATACTTTCTAAATTTTACATCCGTAATTTTGATAATAATCCAATAGGTTTAAGCATTTACCTGTTAAACTACCTTCTATGAATCCTGTAAGTTATTATAATTGAAGCTTGATAATTATAAAACTAATGTTTAACTTAAAATGGACTTATTAACTCCTTATATAACATCAAGTATATTTTGTGCAAATTTCATTAATCGAATCAAACAAAATTTTCAATTTCCTTTAATAAAGGAGCAATTGGGATGGTAATGTTAAACTCAAAACGGTTAAAAGCGTTAAAGACTGAGAATGATGAACTCAAAACTTTTGTCCGGACAATGGGTGATAAGCAAAGAACTATTACAAGTCTCGATGAGCTCATTAAAAAAATACGTGCTGAACTCTCCGATCTCCAGAGGCAGAAACTAAGCTACAAGGACTCGATAGAGAAGTTAAAAGAGTCCGAAAGCAACGCATTACTGGAAATAAAAAAACTCAATCAGGAACTGAATAATCTAAGGGAGTTAAAAACAGAAGAACAAAACAATGTTTTAATCCTTTCCGGTCAAATAAATGAATTAAAAAGAAGTAATGGAAAGAGCAATGGCAATTCAAAGGAAAATATTTACCCCGAAGATTTCACAGAACAAGATATAGAATTCAGAAATACCGAACGGAAAAATAATGAACTGCAAAGAGAAACAATTGAACTGGAGAGCAAGCTTAAAAATTTGTACAGTAGAATTGTTGAGTTAACCGATCAGGAAAAAGCTCTTATAAATAGTATAGATAAAAAGGGGAAGCAGCTTGACGCTATAGAAAGCTTTCGTCTTATCGATGCACAAACTGAACTTGATGAAATTAATAACAAAATAAGTAATATAAAACGGATTGAGAAAAAATCGGTTGAAGAATTTCAAAACAGAATCAAAACACTTTCCCAGCAGGAAAAAGAAATTCAAAATAAAGTTGCACTGCGAATTCGTGAATTAGAGGAAGCCGAAGAAAATCTAAACGAAAAAACCTCTCAAATACAAAAAGATTCCGAGAAAAAAACTCTTGAATTAATTGTTGAAGAGCAGAAGCTGATCGAATCAATTGAATTGAAACAAAATAAAGTTCAGGAGCTGAACACCGCGATTACATCGCTCGAAGAAAAACTAAGTGAATCAAAAATACAATCTTCCGAAATATCTCTTACAAATAATACTCAGGCCATTTTACGCGGTTTACAGAATGAGTCTTTAAAACTGAAAGATGACATAAATCAACTTAAGATGACGGAAGAATTAAAAAGAGAACTGATTGCAAAATTGAAAGACGATCTATCTGCAAAAGAGATTGAATTCGCTGCGCTCGAAAATGATTTTAAAACAAAATCAAATCAGCTCAATGAAGTTTCTATAAAGAATCAGGAGCTTGCGGAAGAAATAGAATTTAAAAATAATACGCTTTCTAAAATCGATGTTTCATTGAATGACAAAAAAAATCAATTTGACAAGCTTAAAAAAATCATAAATGAACTTGAAGAGCAAATAGAACAGCTGAACAATGAAATTACTAAGCGCGAAATACTAAAAACAGAGACTGAAAATAAAATGTCATCCGGGCAAGAAGCATTAAACAAGCTCGAAAAAAATCATGAAACACTGAAAAAAAATATTTTAGCTCTTGAAGCAAAGCAAAAAGAAATCCAAGGAAGCAATAAGTTGTTTGAACATCGCTTTGCAAAACTCTTTGAGAAATACAGTAAAGATATAAATGAAATAAATGCCAAAAGAAATGTTCTTGAACAAATGTTAGATAAAAAAGAAAAAGATATACAGGAAAAGGATAATACACTCTTAGAAAAAATTGCTTTGCTAGATGAAACCGAAAAGGTTTTATTATTAAGGCAGAAAGAGCTCGATTCTTTTGACGACTTGCTGAAAGTTATTAATGATCAAAAAGAATTTTTGAAAGGCGATCTTAATAATCTTGATGCAAAAGCCGCTGAAAAAAAACTGGAGAACCAGGAACTTAAGGTAGAATCGGATATTCTGCGGAGTAAAATTTCAGAATTCGAAAAAAACCTTCAGGATCTTTTAAATAATACCGACGAAAGACTGAAAAAAAGCAGAGAGAAAAGAGACAAACTGGATGGTGAAATAAGAGAATATGAAATTCGGTTAAAGGAAATAAATGTTGCTATAAAAGATTCAATGAACGAACTTGTTGATCTCCAGAGAACAATAGGAAAAATTAAAATTGAGCATGAAGAACACAGGCTTGAAATCAACAAACTAGCGTCATTAAGGAATAAACTGTTCGATGAAATAAATAAGAGCCGTGTAATACTTGATAAATATAAAAAAATCAGGGAAAGAATTCGCGGTGAACAGGAATCAATTATAAAACGGAGAGAAGAAAAATTAACAAAAGATTTAAAACAACAGTATACACATTCCTCAAATGTTAATACTGACCTCCCTGATTTAACTAAAATGTTCAAGTTATAAATTGGTTGCAATCAAACGGACCACTCCTAATTTGAGTTGAGGTATCTCATTTTTATCTTTCATGCATTAGTTCAAAATTTTCTGCTTTAATATCAAATAAAATTCATATGCGAAAGTATTTTTATCTTTCACTGTTAATCCTACTACTACCCTTTAATTGCAACCCACAAAATTTTAATCCGCCGGACTGGAGCTATGATAAAGCAATTTACGAGGTGAATCTCCGGCAGTATACTGAAGAGGGTACAATTAAAGCATTTGAGCAACACCTTCCGAGATTAAAAGAACTTGGTGCAGATATTCTCTGGTTTATGCCCATTCATCCAATAGGAAAATTAAATCGTAAAGGAAATTTAGGCAGTTACTATTCCGTGCAGGATTATAAAGCGGTAAACCCTGAGTTCGGAACTTTGAACGATTTTAAATTGATGGTAAATAAAATTCACAAAATGGGTATGTATGTTATAATTGATTGGGTTGCTAATCATACAGCCTGGGATAATAAATTGATATACGATCATCCTGAATTTTATATAACAGATTCGCTCGGAAATATTATTCCACCAAATCCCGACTGGACAGATGTAGCCGACTTAAATTTTGATAACAGGAATCTCTGGAAAGAAATGATTGGAGCTTTAAAGTTTTGGGTTGAGGAATGCGATATTGATGGCTACAGATGTGATGTGTCTGGTATGGTTCCAATAGAATTTTGGATTGAAGCAAGAACTGAATTAGAGAAAATAAAAAATGTTTTTATGCTTGCTGAATGGGACACTCCTGAACAGCATAGAGCATTTGATATGACTTATGATTGGAATTTGCACCGTATATTGAATGATATAGCAAATGAGGAAAAAAGTGTTAAAGATCTTTTTGAGCATTTATTTAAAGATGAAAAAGAATATTCTGAAAATGCCTTTAGAATGCAGTTTACATCCAATCACGATGAAAACAGCTGGAACGGAACTGTTTACGAAAGATTAGGCGACGGTGCAGAAGTATTTGCCGTTTTAACATGTATGGTTCCGGACATGCCTCTTGTTTATACCGGACAGGAAGCAGGTAATAAAAAGCGTCTTTCATTTTTTGAGAAGGATGTTGTTGATTGGAAAGAGGATAAGTTTTCAGAGCTCTATTCAAAACTATTTACACTAAAAAAGGAAAACAAATCGTTACACAATGGAAGCAGAGGGGGTGAATTAATTCCAATCAAATCATCCGATGAGGAGAATATCTTTGCTATTACCAGAAATAGTTACAAAGATAAAGTGTGTGCAATTTTTAATCTTAGTAATAATGAAAATCAATTCACATTAGAGGGAGAAAACCTGACAGGTTCGTACAAAAATTTTTTCACCGGAAAACTCGAAACATTTACAACCAAAGAAAACTTCAAACTCGGTCCCTGGGAGTACAAAATTTTTGTAAAATAAAGAATAGGGTGTACTCTCATCAATACGGTATTTGCATAAATAAACGTACAAACCTGTCAAATCAATTTGGGAAAAATATGCGTTTATAGTTTAATTTATTCTAAAAAGCCACTTTTAATTCCCAGCCTAAATAAAAAGCTTCGGCAAAGTATTTGCGTTCTGTTAAAATAAACGGTTAAAAAATGAGACGTCAAATACTATATATCTCACTTTTTTTTGTTCTGATCGGAGCAATTAAATTACAAGCTCAACCCTCGGCATCACTGTATTTTACCACCGCATTTCCGGTTGGTGAATTCAGAGACTACGTTGGCAATACAGGTTTTGGTGCATCTTCGGAACTGTTCTTTTTTTCACCATCCGAAAAAGTTCCTTACGGACTTGGACTGAATTTCAGCTTTGTTAGTTACGGAATGTACTTTGGAGTTGATCAGTATACAGATGAACTTGGATTGAGCTATAACAAGGCTAACAACTTTGCAAGCGTTCACCTGCTTTTTCAGATTGCCCCACACGCCGGATCAATAAGACCTTATGTTGAAACACTGTTTGGCGGAAGCTATATTTTTTCACATACTGATTTTATTGTTGATTATTGCTGCCCGCCGGTTACAATGTGGCTGGATGATTGGGCATGGAGCTACGGCGCAGGCTTCGGATTAAAATTTTTATCTGTCGGTGATGCATTCTTGAACCACGGCTCGCTATATATTGATTTTAAAGTTCGCTACCTTTTAAGTTCATCAACTGAATACCTGGATCGCTCATCGGTTGTGCTTTACTACGATACACTTGAATATTCTACTTTTGAATCAAAAACCGATATGATAACAGCAAGCATTGGTTTGTATTTCTATTTTTAAGTATTCTTCCATTAAAACAGGAATTCTACCCGCTATCAAAAAGAACTAAGTTTCCTTAGCTTACCTTTACTTTTTTGTAACAATCAAATAATTATTTACGTCTTTAGAATTAAATGTTAAGCTCAGCAAAGTTTGATTTTTTAATCAAAAAGTATAAAAACAAAATTTTTAACTATGCCGTTTATATGATGAAGAACCAAATGGATGCGGAGGACGTAACCCAGGAGGTTTTAATCAGAACATGGCAGAATATAAATAGGTTCAATTTCAATGCCGCTAAAGCATGGATGATGCGAACAACACATAACCTTTGTATAGATTATTTGCGAAGGAATAATATTTACAGTAAAAGAGAATCGTATATGGATGAAGATTATAATGAAAGTTTTACCGACCGCAGTATCGATGGGAATCCGCACAAAGCTGCAGAATTATTGATAACAGAAGATGGGATTAAGGAAGCAATTAATAATTTACCTGAAAGACTGAAAAGCCCGTTTATACTTTATGAATTGCAGGGCTTTAAATACAAGGAGATAGGCAAAATCTTGGACGTGCCTTTGAATACAGTAAAAGTAAACATATTAAGAGCACGAAAACAACTTCAGAAGGAATTAAAAGAATATGCAAGAGAATATTTCAAATAAAATTGACGCAAAATTATTTGATAAAATAATATGTGTAGCATACAGAGACGGAAGCATAATTGATAAAATTATTATTGCCTGGAAAGCCGCCGGCGATGATAATGTAAAAAATTTACTCGAAGAATACCGCACGACTTTTAATAAAGTCCGTAAACTAAAGCAAGTTGACCTGTCTGACTATGTAATTGATAAAATGGAAGAAAAAATATCATTACAAAAGTCGGAGGACAACTTCTTTGGTAATATCACGCTTTCCCTTTTTAAATTATTCCCCGGCAAAGCTGTTCCTGTTGCTGCAGCCGGTATAGTAATTCTTGCTTTTGTCTCGTTTTTAATTTTCAGACAACCGGTTTCAGCTCATAAATATACAAAAACAGAAATCGAGCTCGCGGAATATCAACTTAAACAATCATTTGCAATTGTAGGAAAAGTATTCACAAAAGCAGAAAAGAGTTTTAGTCAGGATATTTTAAATAAACAGTTAAACAGGACATTAAATAAAGGTTATTACTTAGTAAACAATATTCTTACAGGAGGATAAAATGAAAAATATTAAAATTATTTTTTCACTAATTGCACTATTTACATTTACTCTCATCGCCCAAACTGATGATGTCACAAAAGAGCCCGGTTATGTTGATTTCGGAAATTTGGCACAGTTTGAAAGTACAACCGGTGTAACAGAGGTTATTTTAGATGAAGATCTTCTCTCAATACTTGCCCAGATTTCTACAGACGAAGATCCAAACGTAATGGCAATCTTGGACGGGCTAAAACTTGTTAAAGCAAACGTATTTGAAGTCAGCGAAGAAAACAAAAGCGGATTGGAATCAAAAATAAACAGCATTGATTCCAAACTTTCGGGCACCGATTGGAAAAGAATTGTTAAAACAAGAAGCGAAGATGAGATAGCAAACGTTTATATAAAGCACAACAATAATAAACAGATTATCGGTTTGGTTGTTACTTCATTGGAAAATTCCGGTGAGGCTGCATTTGTTAACATCGTAGGAACAATTGATCTTGCAACAATCGGAAAGCTTGGTAAGCAGTTTGATATTCCGCATCTGAATGAAATGAAACATCAAAAGGAAAAGTCTGATGAAAAATAAACTTATTTTGCTGCTAATTTTATTTCTCCATTTGTTTCTGGGCGGATGCATAGGTATAAATGAAGAGTTTGCAGAGATAAGAAATAAAGTTTTAAATAATTTAGATGATGATTTCAGTTCCGAATATCAATTCTCTGTCGGCTCAGTTGGTATAACTGTCTCCAGTTGGTTTGTCGATGCAACTGCAGAAGGAGACTTAGCTACAGATATTTTCGATGATGTTTCTTCTGTTCAGGTTGGAGTTTATAAAAAAATCAGGAGCACAAGTTCCCCAAGCATAACAACTCTTCGCGAGCTGGAAGAAGAAATGATTCAAAAGGGATGGAAATCAATTGTTAAAAATTATGAGGGGGATGAGCTTAGCGGGATCTACATAAGAAGCAATCCAAATGAAACACTAAACCGGCTGTTTATAATAAACTTGGACAATGAAGAATTGATTTTAGTTGAAGTTGAAGGTGATTTAAAAGAAGTGATTTCGACAGTAATAAGAGAAAAAGGGATGAATATTCATATGTGAGGATTAATATAATAATAATTGCTTCGCGGGCATTCTCAATCCCCTTCTTTTATTGGGGGGATTTTCTTATAATCCAATTTTTTCTACAATCTCATCGAATCTATCGTCGTCATGAAGTATGTAAAACATAGGCTCTATTTTTATGGATAAAATAGAGCTGTTCTTTTCTTCGTATGATTTATTCAACATTGCAAAAGCCTTATCAAAATTCTCCAACCCGATATAAATGGGAACAAAGCCGAAGGAATCTATTATTTCTTTTTTTGATCTTTCATTTAGTTCTTCCAAAACTCTTATCGCTTTTTCTTTCTCTCCAAACTTAGCATAATTATAAGCAAGATGAGCCAGCACACTCGGCTTGTTATTTGAAAGTTCAACAGCCTTTCGCAAAATTGTAATTCCCCTTTCGTATTCTCCAAGTAAAGTATATGTTTCCCCAAGTGATGCATAAGCTTCAGGAAACAAAGGGTCTAAATTAATTGTTTTATCAAACCAGGATGCTGCATCTTCCAGATCATCGTTATAAAAATATATTTTGCCCCTTCCATAATTAACACTCACCGAAAGTGGATCCAGTTCGTAAGCTTTCTGCATGCTTTCAAGAGCATCGCCAAAGTTTCCGCGAATCATTAAATATTCTGCATACCACTCATGTGCCCTTGAACACCCGGGACTGAGTTCAATTGCTTTTTCAAATTCCTTTTCTGCCTCATCAAAATTCCACTCAAGTTTGAAATTAATGTAAGCAAGCAAAGCGTGAGCTTCACCCAGACTTTCATCCATACCAAGTGCTTTAAGTACGTTCTCTTTTGCTTTTGCAACACTTTCGCTCATAGGAATTGAACTATTACCGGACAAACTCATTAAAGTATATGCATCTGCTAATCCCGTGTAAGTTCTCGCAAACTCCCCTCCAAATTTTAATGCATCTTCAAAATATGAAATGCTTTTGCTCAGTCCATCGAAAGTACTACGGTTTAAATTAAATTTACCAAGCAGATATGATTTATAGCCCGACTTATTTACCGATTCCCCGATACCTAGCTTTCGTAATTCATCGCTCTTCAATTGAACCTTAAGCTGTTGAGCTATTCTTTGAGCAATTTCAGACTGCAATTCAAAAACGTCTTCCACTTCCCTATCGTAATCCATTGCCCAAAGATTTTCCTGTGTTTGAGCGTTTATTAATTGAACAGTAATTCTGGCTTTGTTTTCAGATTGTCTGATGCTTCCTTCCAGTATGGTCCCAACTTTAAGTTCTTTTCCAATTTCCTTAATATTTCTTTCCAAATCTTTGTATTTCATAACAGAAGAGCGGGCAATCACATTCAATTCCGATAGATTGGAAAGAGATGAAATTAATTGTTCAGTCATTCCATCTGCAAAATATTCCTCCGTTGTGTCACCTCCGATGCTGTAGAAAGGAAGTACTGCAATTCTTTTTTGAATATCTTTATAAGTTGCAAGCGATGAAAGAAAATAAATGACTGCAAATGTTACAAATAAAATTGGTATTGCAAATTTTAATATCCGTTTAGTTGATTTTTTCTTCTTTGGTTTTACAATTTTTTCCTCTACCCACGGTAGCTTGATACAAAAAATATCCATCGGTTCGGAAATATTCTTTAAACTCACTTTACTCTTTTTCACGACTGGATATTCAAGTTTATTATGAACAGCGCGAGCAAAATCCTCTGATAGACAAATACCTTCTGTGGCAGCTAACGGCTCCAGTCTTGCAGCTATATTTACACCATTACCATGCAAACGGTCATCCACCTGAACAACATCACTTAAATGCAGACCTATGCGAAGCATTATTTGTTCTTCCGGTTTATGATTTTGATTTCTTTCGTGAAGTGTAGATTGAATTTCAATTGCACAATTTGCAGCTTCAAGGGCCGATTGAAATTCAATAAAAAAGGAATCGCCTGCGGTTTCTATTTCTCTGCCCGAATATTTTGTAAGTATTGATCTTACAATTTTCTGGTGCCTGTCTAAAAGTTTTAAGGCGAGTGTTTCATTCACCTGTGAAAGAGAACTGTAGCCCACCATATCAGTGAACATAATTGCAGCAAGTTTTCTCTCACCCTGCTGTCCGCTCTCTTGAGTATCTCCTAATGTATCCATTTTCAATCCAATTTCTTACTGAAAACAGGAGGAGGAGAAATTATTATAACTATAATAGCTCAGTTAAAAATCAATTGCAAGTTGAGTTTTTAGCTGCTAAATAAACTTAGAACCCATCCTCCTCAATACTTCTATCTGAAATTTTCCCGTATTTGGAAACTTCATCTCTTATTTCATCTGCTTTTCCTATTAGTACAAACTGCAGGTTTTCTTTCGGGAAATACTTCCCAATAATCTCTTTTGATTTTTCAACAGTCATCGCATCAACGTTTTCTTCAAAATTATTAATGTAGGAATCATCCAAGCCATAGAAGAACATTGTCGTTAAAAGATCCGCAAGCGCACCTGAGGTTTCATAATCCGGAGGAAACTGTCCCTTTATATAATTTTTGGCGGAGGTGAGTGTTTCCTGGTCAACTCCTTCCTTGTGAAGTCGATCTAAAACCTGCATGGCCAGATCAATTGCCTCAACTGTGTTTTCAGTTGCTGTAAAACTGTAAGCATAAAAAGTACCATTATACTTGTAATGCGGGAAACCACTTCGTGCACCATAAGTTAGTCCTGAATTAATTCTCAGCTCGGTGTTAAGCCATGACGTAAACCTTCCGCCAAGAATAGTGTTTACAATATCTATCTGAACTATATCGGGATTATTCCATGCAACACCTTTCCCCCCTATCATAAAAGTAGTCTCACGTGAATCATCCTTATTTACCAAAAGGATCCGATTTCCAGAAGGAAGTTCAACCTCTTTTGTTAGTTCCCCGGGAAGTAATTGAACATCAACCTTGGGTGTTGATGGAAAAAAGCTTTCGACTTTCGCTTTCATATCTCCGGTATTAAAGTCACCAACGATTGCTAGACAGGCATTCGAGAGAGGATAATGCAGGTTAAAAAATCCACGTAATTCATCTGCCGTAATTCCATCAACAGATTTCCTGGTTCCGCTAACAGGGTTACCGTAGGGCATATTTCCGAAAATAAATTTGTTGAAATAATTTCTGATTACTTTTCTTGGGCTTTCACGATCCTGCTCAAGCTCTGTAATCCACCTTTGTTTGCGCTTCTCAACTTCAGCATGCGGAAAGGATGGATTCTTAATTATATCGGCAAATATTGGAAAGAGTTTTTTAAAATCATCCCTTTTAAACGATATTGAAACTTGAGCAGCTTCGGTTCCGGCACCTGAGGAAATATCCGCACCAAGAAAATCAAAAGCCTGTTCAATCTGATCTTTTGAATAATCTTTTGAACCGAATAAAAGTGCATCAGCAGTTAATGCAGCAAGACCATTTTGCTCTCCATCCCACACCGCGCCACCTGGAAAGATTATATTAACGTAAACCAAAGGCACCTCGTGCTGTTCCATTAAATATAGGGTTAATCCATTCGGCAGAGTATATTTTTCATATTCAGGCAATTGGAACTGTGCAAAAGTCCCGGAGCCCACAACAACTATCAGCATGCTTGCATAAATGCATAAGTGCATGCAATCATGCAACCATGCATCCATTCGAACGCGAAATGATTTGAATCTTGATAGAGTTGTTGATTGTTTCATTTTCCTTCCTCCTCTCCTCTTTCGGTAGAATTCAAGATTCCTACTGTTCTGTTCTCTTGTCTAAAATATTTCTGTGCAACCTGCTGAATTTCTTCGCGGGTCACCTTGTTATAATCTTCCGGTGCGGAAAAAAGCTTTTTGTAATCACCAAAAAACAATTCGTAATTTCCGATTGTATTTGCCTTCCCATTAATCGTTTCCATAGTGTGATAAAAATTCATAAGTTTCTGGTTCTTTACTTTTTGCAATTCATTTTCTGTTACACCTTCTTTCATCACCTTATCCAATTCTTCAAGAATAGCATTTTCAAGTTCACCGGCTTTTACATTTTGATTAGCAATAGAGTAAATCCATAAAACAGTAGGATCGAAAGCGTTCCAGTATGCTGCTCCGATATCAATTGCTAACTGCTTTTCATCTATAATTGCCTTATAGAATCTTGATGTCCTTCCTGAAGATAGAATTGATTCAAGCAAATCAATTGCATAATATTCTTCTGAATTGCTTTGAGGAACGTGATATGCAAACAATAAATAGGGTGACGGCACATCCCGTTTAACAAATACTCTCTTTTCACCTTTCTGCTCCGGTTCTACAGTATGGATATCTCTCGGTTTTGGTCCCGAAGGAATTTGAGCAAAATATTTTTCCGCAAGTGTTTTTACCCAAACGAACCTAACATCACCGACAATAACAACCACACAATTGTTAGGTACGTAATAAGTGTGGAAGTAATTTTCAAGATCCTGCTTTGTCCAGTTCTTAATATCCGATTCATAACCCATTACCGGCCAGCGGTAAGGATGTGCAAAAAATGCAGCGCCCTGCACGGCATCCCAAAGCTCTTCAAAGGGATCATTTTCAAGTCCGGTACTTCTCTCCGAAAGTATTACACCCCTTTCGCTTTCAATCATTGCAGAGTCGAAGTCTAGATTTGCAATCCTGTCTGCTTCCAGATCAAACATAACTTCCATTGTATGGTTGGGGAACCAGTCTGTATAAACCGTGATGTTCTGCGTTGTGTAAGCATTATTTGATCCCCCGTTTGCCTCCATCACAATATCGAATTCCTTCGGACCGTATTTTTTTGCGCCGTTGAACATCATATGCTCAAAGAAGTGAGAGATTCCCGTAATGCCCGGGTATTCATTGCGTGATCCGACTTTATAGAAAAAGTACATATTAGCGTTGGGAATTGAATGATCTTCAAGCACAATTATTTTCATTCCGTTCTCTAAATTGAATGATTGAATCTCTTCAACACCTGACACAGCTGGACTTTGTCCGGACATATTGATTTGCGGGAAGATTGTGGTAGCAGTTAAAAAGAAAAGAATTAGTTTTTTCATAATGAATTCCGGTTTAATAGGCTTTTGACTATAAAGTTGATTTTTACTTATATCTAAAATACAAATTGCATCCGGCAAGTGATAAATAATTATTATCATCGGTCGTACTTTTTTTTATATTTTTACAAATAAGCTGGAATCACTAAAAAACATATTTCTCTACAAGTTAACAGGATTGAATTTCCTGCTTGTCATAGTATTGATGGCACTTTCATTCTACTATTCTTTTATTGTGCCCCTTCTTTTTCTTTTGTTCAGTAATCTCTTTGATATACTCGGCTATCATTTTACACTTATACGCAGATCGACTAAAATGCCTGAACGGGTAATAATAAAAGCTTACCGGATTAACCAATTAATGTTTGATGTGCTATTATTGTTAATTTTAGGATTGCTGTTCGGATTGGTTCCTGCTCTCTGCGGTGCAGTACTGAAAATTTTCGGTTTACAGGATATTACTTATTACATTTTTCTCAAGAAATCTCTACCCGAAAAATGGCATTGGCTTAAATTTACACCGCTTGGTTTTATTAAAAAGAATTTAACAAAATCCGAAGTGGTGCTTCAGGCAATAATGGGAATATTTATTTGCGTAGTAATACTTATACTTTATTTTAATTATTGGCAATAAATTAAAGGAGCTTTAATGAGTGAAGACAAACTAAAAGTAAATCTTCAAATGGGGATATTAAAATCCGTGAATGATGTCTTTGAAGCGATTGTTGATCCCGAAAAAATGAGGAAATATTTCATCAGTAAAAGCACCGGAAGAATTGAGGGTGGAAAAACTTTAAAGTGGACATGGGAAGATTTTGATGCAGAGCATGAAATTAAAGTAAAACAAGTTGAAAAGAATAAGCTGTTTTCTTTTACCTGGGATGGAAGCGGTGTGGAGTGCACGGTTAATATTTCACTCGAATCCAAGGAGACAAATAAAACTCTGGTTAAAATAACAGAAGAAGAATGGACTCCTGATTTTGAAGGCGCTAAACGCTGTATAGGACAGGTAGAAGGCTGGACTCACTTTCTCTGCTGCCTAAAAGCTTATATTGAGTACGGTATTAACTTAAGAGTTGGAGGTGTTATAAAATAATATCAATGTAACCGCTGTTCTTATGAATTTAGTATAAAAAATGATTATTTTTTTAGTTCATTGATTAACCAAATATTTAATAGGGAGGCTTGCTATGTTTGTATCTGTAAAACATGATATTTCAAATCCTCAGGAGTTTTGGAGTATTGCGGAGAAGGCAATTCCTAATTTACCTGCCGGAGTGAAACTTCACAGCTCATTTCCAACATCCGATAAGAGCACTGCGTTTTGTTTATGGGAAGTTGAGTCGTTGGACGGATTCAAAGATTATCTCGAAAGTGCAACCGGACACGTTAGCAAAAACGACTATTTTGTTATTGATGAGAAAGTTGCTATCGGACTTCCTAAATAAAATAAAGCACCCTCTGTTAATCAGAAAAGGGTGCTTATTTTTTTCAGCCTCCTACAATTCTTTTATCGTTTATTTTCTTGCTAACACCTCGCCGACCTTATCCGGGGTTACGGGCTGTGGAACCATATTCTTTATAGGTTTTACTGACATCAGGTAAGCATACATAGCTTTCAAGTCCTGATCGGTTTTTTTTCTTATTACCTCCCAGGGCATTGGAGGAAGCAACGGTCTGCCGACACCCATATATTTTCCTTCTCTTAAGCATTTAATAAACATTTCTTCAGTCATTGTTCCTATTCCTGTGGCCTTATCGGGTGTTAGATTTGATGCATAAGATATTCCCCAGGGACCGACCCATGCA
>Ga0209536_100004535_pt1 | contig 21928 bp, 37 predicted proteins | sample DeeMarSeWOR28_12_FD_187461 | JGI IMG/M metagenome (GOLD analysis project Ga0209536, IMG submission 187461) | Marine sediment microbial communities from White Oak River estuary, North Carolina - WOR-2-8_12 (SPAdes) (version 2) | ecosystem: Environmental > Aquatic > Marine > Intertidal zone >... | reverse complement strand
CACGGAACGGGGCGGCTTGCATAGGTGCCCCGATGCACTTGTGGGCTTGGGGCACGCAAGCCGCCCCTCGGGCGGCGTGCCAATCGGAGGTGGTTGCATCCATGCCCATTGGCACTTCGCACGTCCGCTCCACCTCATGTCGCGTTTTTCCGAGCCCTCCCTACGTCGACTTCTACGCAGGACGATGGGCGAGCACACGCGATCCGCGGTCCATCGGCAGACGGGTTCCGTCGTGCCGGTCGACGTACGCAGGGGCTTGGCGGAACGCGATGCGGGGATGGGGCGACGTAGCGAGTGCGAATCGGCATGGATGCAACCACCTCCGATTGGCGCGAGCTCCGAGGCGAGGCTTGCTTGGCCCAACCTCTGCTGTCCCTCCGGCCAACTATGCAAGCCGAGCCGTTCGACACATCCCCGTGTCGTGTTCCGTCAAGCCCCGGCCTTGCCCGCCCCGTTCCGTGGAGCCTCGTGTCGTGTTTTTTCCGAGCCCGGCCGTTACGCCCGTCGCGACCCGTCCTCCGGGGGCTGAGGTGCGCGGCGCGGGGATCATGATCGGAGGAGGCACGACGCTGGCGCTCGAGTCTTGGGTGCTGTAGCGTGCGTTCGAGTGACCAGGTCCATCTCATCGAAGCTCCTGATCGGAGCGATCGTTCTTTGTGGGGTCATCGCCTGCAGCAAGAGCAAAACTTCCATTCCGCTGACCTGGCGCAATCCCGGATTCGAGGACGTTTCGTTCGAGAAGCTGTTCGTCATCGGCGTGGCACGCGATGAAGGCCGCCGATTGTTTGAAGATGAGTTCGTCGAAGCGCTCGTGGCCAAGGGCGCCGAGGCTGAACCGAGCTGGACGCTCTTGCCGCAGAAGGAGCAGCTCACGAAGGAAGAGATCCTGGGTTCGGTCGACGGCGGCCGGTACGACGGCGTTCTGGTCACGCGTCTATTGAGCGTCGAAAAAGACCAGGAGTACGTGCCACCAAAATCCTACACCGTTCCCAAGGTCCATCATGGCTACGGGTACTACGGCTATTACGACTACTACGTGACGAGCTACGCCACGGTTCACGAGCCGGGCTACTTCAAGACCGACACGACGTTCCGGCTCGAGACCAATCTGTTTTCAGTGGCCACCGGAGGTCTGGTTTGGTCGGGGCAATCGGAAACCGTCAACCCGGACTCGGTCAGCGAGGTCATCGACTCCGTGACGGCAGCCGTCGCGGCGGAGCTCGCGAAAGAAAAGCTGATCCGGTAGCGATCTAGGCGTCCCCTTGCTGCTGCATGAGGTCTGCCTGATGGTGGCTGCGCAGGGCGGTGAGCAGCTCCGACAAATCCCCTTCCATGACTCGATCCAGGTTGTGTAGGGTGAGCTGGATTCGGTGATCGGTGATTCGGTTCTGTGGGAAGTTGTAGGTCCGAATCTTTTCCGAGCGCTCGCCCGTCCCCACCATGCTGCGGCGCTCGGAGCTGATTGCGCTGGCCTGCGCTTCACGTTCGATCTCGAGCAGCTTGGCCGACAGAATTTGCAAGGCTTTAGCCCGGTTCTGATGCTGGGATCGCTGCTGCTCCGAGCGCACCATGATCCCGGTGGGGATGTGTTTGATCTGCACTGCAGACATGGTTCGATTCACGTGCTGACCACCAGGTCCGCCTGCTGCAGTGGCGGTGATCTCCAAATCATTCGGATCGATGTGCACCTCGTCCACGTCGTCGACCTCGGGAAGTACCGCCACGGTCGCAGTCGACGTATGAATTCGGCCCTGTGACTCCGTCGCCGGAATGCGCTGCACCCGATGCACCCCGCCCTCGAACCTGAGCCGCGAATACACGTTGTCGCCCGAAATCGAAGCGATGACCTCCTTGATACCGCCCGCAGAGGCTTCGCTGAGCGACATGATCTCGACCTTCCACCCCTGCGACTCGGCGTACCGCGAGTACATTCGAAAGAGGTCTGCTGCGAACAGGGCCGCCTCTTCGCCACCGGTGCCACTGCGAATCTCGAAGATCGTGTCCCGTTCGTCGTTTGGGTCTTTCGGAAGCAGGAGCAGGTTGATCGACTCTTCGAGACGTGCGCGCTCCGCCTCGAGCGCAGGAATCTCCTCGGCCGCCAGCTCGCGGAGCTCGGGGTCCGACAGGGCCTGCTTGTGTCCCGCCAGGTCCTCGACCACCTGGCCGTATCGCGCATAAGCCTCGACGACGTCCTGTAGCTCGGCACGCTCCCTGGTGAGCGCCGTGTACCGCTTCGTGTCGGACACCACATTGGGCTGGCAAAGCAGCTCTTCGATCTCACGGTATCGAGCCGTCAAAGACTCGAGCTTGGCCTCGGGAAGCATGTTCAGACAGCGCGCGAGGCGCCCAAGGAGCCTTCGCCACTCAATACTTCCCTGAAGCGGGCGAAGCTCGCAAAGACAATCGGGTCCTCTCGGTGAGGAGCGCTGTCCTGAGTCTGTTGTCTCCAAGCCGCCGCCTCCATCGCAGCGATGGCGATCTCGACTTGATCGTCGTCCGGCTCACGCGTGGTGATCTTCTGAAACAAGAATCCTGGATAGAGCACGAGCCGTCTCCATCCCGTGGTGCAGAATCGGGCGCTCAGCCTCTGGAGCTCGTACGAAACGGCGGCGATGACGGGCAGAAGCCCAATTCGGATCACCAAGAGCGAGACCTGCCCCAGCCATCCCTCGACGTTGGGCATCAGCACGGGCGCGGCGAGGGAGCCCAAGACGATCGAAACCACGATGACGACGACCAGGAACGTCGTCCCGCAACGCGGATGCACCGTGGTTTGCGCCTGGACGTTGTCCACGGTGAGAGGCAGGCCTTTCTCGTATGCGTTGATCGTCTTGTGCTCGGCGCCGTGATACTGAAAGAGCCGCCGCACGTCCGGGATCCGGCTGATCACGAACAGGTAGCCGACGAAGATCATCAGCTTGAAGCCGCCGATCAAGATGTGAAACCCGGTGTCTGTCAGCCCGAGATCGAGCCCCGCTCCCTTGGCGGTCAAGCTCGCCAAACCCTGAGGCAAAGCGATGAACAGGCTCAACGCGAGCAGGGTGGAGATGAGGACCGCCAACCGTCCCGAACCCTGTTCTTTGGCCAGCTCTTCCTCGGTCATCTGCTGCTCGGCAGAAAACTGAAGGGCAGAAAAGCCCATCGTCATGGACTCGACCAGCATCGCCACGCCGCGAAAGCCCGGAAGCTTCCAAAGCTTCTTGGACCATCGGGAGCAGTAAGGGCCTTCGCGAAGCGCAATGGTGCCGTCGGGACGCCGCACCGCCACGGTAAGACACGCGGGGGCTCGCATCATCACACCTTCGATGACGGCCTGCCCACCGATGTAGGGTTGCGCCGTCGTCGCCATTATGACGCCCTTGCGGGGCACCTCAGTTGTCGGCAGACGCCTCGGGCGTCTCGGCCTTCTTGCCCTTCTTGCTCTTCGCGTACTTCCTGCGGAAACGCTCGACGCGACCCGCGGTGTCCACCAGCTTCTGCCTGCCCGTGTAGAACGGGTGACACTCCGAGCAGATGTCCACCTGATCGATGCCCTTGGTGGACCGCGTCTGGAAGGACGCGCCGCAAGCGCAGGTCACGGTGACCACTTGATATTCGGGATGGATGTCGGGTTTCATTGCTGTCGTGCTCCGTCGCTCGGCGAGGCCGCGGTATCTAGCGTAGGATGGCCTCGCCGGCAAATCATCGTGCCGGGAAGCAGCACCCGCAAGGTTGTCTGGAGAATAGACCAGGAATATCAATCAGTTAGATCCTTCTTGGCGATCTCTGACTCGACCGCGCTCTCTTCGGCAGCTTCCGGCGACGTCGCCTCCACTCGAATTCGCGGCGCGCGGTCGTCAGCGAGCTCCCGGAATAGGTAGCGAATCTCGCCCTCGTCGTCGACTTGCATGGAAACGCGGACCTCGTCCACCAGCCCATCGAGAAGCGCCTCGGCCTCATCGCTCGCCACTTGCAGATCCCGGGCTGCATCCACCACGCGCAACGTCCCCCCGTGTGCCTCCGCCAGCGCGTAGAGACGATGCTCCGACGCCGTTCGCTCCAGCTGCCTAGCCCGGCGGCCGAATCTGCGGCTCTCCCACAGCCCCAATGCGCCCGTGGCCGCTCCCGCGCCGACGATGATCGCAGCCACCGTCAGGCCGGCTCCCGAGCCGGAAGCAGCCGCCGCTACGATGCCACCCACCAGCACCCCCACACCGAGCGCTGCGATACCAGCGATGTACAACCCAAGCGACCAACCGCGCGCCACGCGGGCCCTTGCTTCCATGCGTCGAGTCGATCGGTTGCTCATTCGTCCAAGGCTTCTTTGAGCCGCGCAACCTGGAGCTTCAAGCGCACTGGCGCTAGCCGCCTAGCGGCAAGCCTTTTGTCACGTTAACTTGGGCTCCGTGATGAAGAGCTCGACGGGAGCCCCAGCACAGCACCTCATAGCGGTGCTCGCGGGGACGCTGCTGGGACTTGCCGCCTGCGCCACGACGAAGCCTCCGTCCCAGGCGGTGGTGGCCGAAGAGCCGGCGCCGCCACCTGAGCCGGCCTCCCAGGCCGATGCCGCGCCAAAGCTCGTGGTCTTGATCGTGATGGATCAACTCGGCGCTTGGGTGTTGGATGAGCATCTCCCGTCCCTTCCGAAGGGCGGCGCGATTCGCCGGGCCCATCGCGAAGGCGCGGTGCACATGGCCGACTATCCCTTCGCCTCGACGCAAACGGCGCCTGGTCACGCGTCACTGACCACCGGCGTCACCCCTGCCGTCCACGGCATCGTGAGCAATGCGGTGTACGACGCGGATCTCGGCTCGCGGCGGACGGTGGATGACCGCAAGCATGCCGTGATCGGGAATCCCGCCCGTTTCGTGAGCCCGATGCTGCTTCGCTCCGAAACGGTCGCCGATGCGCTTCACAACGCAAGCGGCGGCAAGGCGCGTATCGTGGGCATCTCGATGAAGGCCCGTTCCGCCGTCCTGCCCGTGGGGCGCGAGGCAGACATCGCCGTCTTCTACGATGCCGAAGCCAGGCGGATGACCACATCGAGCTATTACGTGTCGGGATCGAAGCTGCCCGACTGGCTCGAAGGCTTCAACCGAGCCAACCCGGTCGAGCGCTTGCTGCAACCATGGGAGCCGGCCGACCCAGATCGCTTGGAGCGCCTATTCGGGCCTGACGCAAGGTCCGGGGAGATGTACCCCCTGTTTCCGCACGATCCCCGCGAGACACCGAACCCTTGGTATGCGTTCTCGGGGACTCCCGAGTCCAGCGAGTATTTGCTGGCGGCCGCCTACGCCGTGGTGAAGTCCGAACGCATGGGCATCGACGAGGTGCCGGACTTCTTGGTGATCAGCGTGTCGGGTACCGACATCGTGGGACACCTATGGGGCGTTCGCTCTTGGGAGTATGCCGACAACCTCGCCCGCATCGACCGCGCGCTCGCGCACTTCGTGAAGCTAGTCGAAGCCCGCGGACCCGTGGCGTTCGTGCTCACGGCCGACCACGGTGTGGCAGAGCTTCCCGAGCAAATCCGTGACAAGAGGCGCTCTGGCGGTCGTTTGACGCCCGAAGCGCTCGTCGCGGCGGCTGAGCTTGCGGGGGACGAGGTCCTCGGGACCGGCGACTGGATCGCGGGCTACGTCCCGCCGCTCTTCACGTACACGGCTTCGGGAAAGGCGCGCCGGGCGGAGCTGACCAGGGCGTTACGAGCCGCCTTGCCCGACGTGGAAGGCGTGCGCGCGGTCTACGATGCGAACGAGGGCGAGCAGCTCCGCCGGAGCCGTGACGAGATCGAGCGGCTGGTGGGCGCGAGCCTGCCAGATGACCCGCCAGGAGATCTCTATCTGATCGCCGAGCCAGGGTGGTTCGACGCGCTATCCGAGGATGGCGGAACGAATCATGGAAGCCCCTGGGAGTACGACCGGCGGGTTCCGGTCTTGATGTGGGGCACGGCCATCGAGCGCCGCACCAGTAGCAAGCCGCAAAACGTGTTGAGGGTGGCCACCACGTTGGCCGCACTGCTCGACGTTCCACCTCCTGAAGGAGCGCCGGAATGGCCATTACCAGGTGTCATGCGGCTACCCGATTGACTATGCTCCCGGCATGAAGCTCGCAATCGCGGTTGGCAAAGTCGTCGTGCTCGCGGCGTGGGCGTGGGGTCTCTTCTCCTATGTGAGCCCGTCGATGATCCCGGAGCCTTCCATCGGTCGAATGGTGTTTCTCGGGCTGCTCGCCGTCCACGCTGCGGAGGCGGTCACGTTTGCCAAGAAGCTCGCCGCGGAAGAAGGCGGGACCGTGCGCACTCACGTGAGCAAGCTCCTCGTGTTCGGCTACTTTCACGTCCTCGAGTCACGCTACGGCTGAGGGTTGGCGGCCTTCGATCGATGCGCAATAACTGAGCAATGGGTCAGAAGCGTATCCACCTCATCGTTCGCGGTCGCGTTCAGGGCGTCTACTTTCGAGCGACCGCACAGCGTGAGGCCCGGCAGCATGGCTTGAGCGGTTGGGTGAAAAACCGGTCCGATGGCTCAGTCGAGATCGTGGCCGAAGGAGAGGAAGACGACGTGAAAGACTTCCTGTCCTGGGCGTACGCCGGACCCTCGACCGCCCGCGTCGACGACGTCGAAGTGCGCTGGCGAAGCTACACTGGCGAGTACACCGACTTCCGGATCACCCGCTGAAGCTTCGATTCGGGGTCCGTGGGCTCGTGGTGAGCGCCGAAGGAGCGGTGGCGACCGGGGCGTATCCGCGGCGCGGTCGGTAGATGATTCCCTCGGGCACGTCGGCGTAGTCGACTTTTGGGCTGCGGTACGTCCCCATCAAGCGATCCCAGACGGTGAAATACTGACCGAGGTTGAAGTCGCTGTACCAGTGATGAAGCGTGTGATGGTCGGTGTAGTTGAGCCACGGCCAGCGCACGAAGCTGACCCGATCGTGAATGCAAACGGCCCACAGAGTCACGAACGTCACCGAGGCGAGGTACACCCCCGCATGAAGTGGAAAGAAGAAGGCTGCAATGTGGTGCGGCACCGCCTGAAGGAACGAGTCCATCGGGTTGAACGAAAGCGCAGAGTACGGCGTCGGGACCCGGTACTTGTGATGGCGTTCGTGGATGTGCTTCCAAAGCCACGGCACCCGGTGGAAAGCGTAGTGGGTCCAGTAGATGAGGGTCTCGGTGAAGAGCAGAAGGACCACGACCTGCGCCACGAGCCAGCCCCACCCATGCTCGCTGACGTCGTAGTACATCTTCGAGTAGTCCTTCGCGATCAGCATGTGAATGGGCAGCATCAGGGCCGCGTTGCCGACGATGCCGATGATCGCCCATTGGATGGCGGACTTCATCTCCTTGGCGTCGAGCTTGTAGTCGGGGTGGAAGCGCGACCGGAACCGGTAGAAGTAGACGTAGTAAGCGACCGAGGCGATCAGGAAGAAGTAGAGCATCCCGAACACCGCGAATACGACGAACATCATGCCGGGGGTGTCCGGCAAGCCCAAGAGGTTCGCGATCACAGGGCGCTTAATATCCCGTCCGGCCGGCTTGTAAAGAGAGTGGCGCAGGTCTCGGCCCACGAATTCATTGGGGAATTTCAGGCTGTTTCTGGCAGGAGAACCGTGAAGCGACCGTTCGGGGCACGCTGACTACCGTTCACCCGGGCCTGCAAACCGTTGGGCCGGTTTTTCGGACCCGCGAGAGCGATGGTCCTACATTCGCCGGCGAATCCGGCGGCAAATGCCGTCGGGCAGGAGGGCAGGTTGGGCGAGAGCTTCCGCTTCCCGGGAATCCCCGTCGGCTGGTATACGGTGGCGACCTCGCGAGAGGTCGAGGCCGGTCGGGTTTTGCCCCTGAAGTACTTCGGTCAAGAGCTGGTTCTCTATCGAACCGAGTCGGGCGAAGCGCGTCTCACTGATGCGTATTGCCCCCACATGGGCGCCCATCTTGCGACGGCCCGGGTGCAGGGTGAAAACCTTCGTTGTCCGTTTCACGGCTTCGAGTTTGGCAGCGACGGCCGCTGCGTTCGCGCCTATGGGAAGTCCGTCCCGCGCAAGGCGAAGCTCGAGAGCTGGCCGATCCGCGAGCACAACGGCTTCATCTTCGCCTGGTACCACCCCGAGAGGACCGAGCCTGAGTGGGAGATTCCGGTTCTTCCTGGCCCTGAGGAGGGTTGGACGAGCTTCCGAACCCGCAGACGCGAGATCGCGAGCCATCCGCAGGAGACCAGCGAGAACAGCGTGGACGTCGGTCACTTCCTCTACCTCCACAATTTCACCGATGCCTGGTACGAGGGCGATCTCGACATTCAGGGACATCTGCTGAAGGGAGCGTACGGATTGAAGTACAGGCTTCCCGGGATCGAACCTCTAACCGCTTTGTTCAACGTCGAGGTGCACGGCCTGGGTTACTCGCTCGTTCGGATCCACGTTCCGCGCTTCGGCGCTGAAATGCACCTTCTGGTGCTGTCGAGCCCCGTGGACGCCGAGAGCATCGTCTTTCGCACCTCGCTCTCGGTGAAGAACTGGGGACCGCGGCCCTTGACCTATCTGATCCGCGAGATCACCTCGCTCGGCGTTGCGCGAGAGATCAGCCAGGATGCGCCCATTTGGGAAACGAAACGCTACGTCGAAAGACCCGCGCTCGCCGACGGTGACGGCCCAATCGGCGAATATCGCCGCTACTGCAAACAGTTCTACCCAGAGCAGGCCGCCCCCACCGCCAAGCTCCCCGTAGTGGGGGACACGCGTCTCCTCTAAAAGCAGCCTAATTTCAGACGCTTACGGGCCACGCCGCGCAAGCTCAATTCCCCTACTCTAGGAACTGGATGAGCGAGAGGGGGGCGTTGTCGCCGCGACGGCGGTTGACCTTGATGATGCGCGTGTAACCGCCGCCTTTGTTGTCCTTGGCGCGCTCGAGGTACCGCGGAGCGATGTCGGTGAAGAGCTTGTGGATGAGGTCCACCTCTTCGATCGTGCCGTCCGGGTTCGTCTTGGCGAGCTGCTTCGGCAGGAAGCGGGCCACTTGCCGACGCGCATGAAGCCGCCGTGCGAGGATGCGATCGCGTTCCGCCTCGTCTTTGACCTTCGCCACGTCGACCGTGAGGTCATCGCCCAGCCGTATGGCCTTGGTGACGAGCCGCTCGGCGATCCGCCGGAGCTCCTTGGCCTTCGCATCGGTCGTCTTGATCTGCCCGTGCAAAACCAAATTCCCTGCCATGTTCCGGAACATGGCCCGGCGATGACTGGTGTTGCGACCGAACTTTCTGCCTGCCTTTTGATGTCTCATGACGACCTACCCGCGACCCGTGAAAAACGCGCTACTGCGTGGACTGCTGCGACTTCCAGCGCTCCAGCATTTGTGGCCAATTGTCGATCTGCATGCCGAGCGAGAGCCCCATGTCCGCCAGAATTTCCTTGATTTCCTTGAGCGACTTGCGCCCGAAGTTCTTCGTCTTGAGCATCTCGCCTTCGCTCTTCTGCACCAGCTCGCCGATCAGCTTGATGTTGGCGTTCTGGAGACAGTTCGCAGAACGGACCGAAAGCTCGAGCTCATCGACAGAGCGGAACAAGTTCTCGTTCAACGGCTCCTCGGAGCTCTGCTCTTCGATCGGCTCATCGTGCTCTTCGAAGTTGATGAAGATCGTGAGCTGGTCCTTGAGAATCTTGGCGGCATATGCCACGGCATCCGCCGGTTTCACGGCACCGTTGGTCCAGACCTCGAGCGTGAGCTTGTCGTAGTCGGTGATTTGGCCGACACGAGCATTCGTCACGGTGTAGTTCACCTTGCGAATGGGCGAGAATAGCGCGTCGATGGCAATGGTCCCGATGGGGATGCCGGCCGTCTTGGTGCGCTCCGCCGGAACGTATCCATGACCCACGTTGATGGTGAGCTCCGCTGCAAACCGGCCGCCCTTCGAAAGGGTGCAGATCTTGTGATCGGGATTGAGGATCTCGATCTGGTCGCTTGTCTTGATGTCGCCCGCCGTCACCACGCCGGGCCCCTCTTTCTCGATCCGGACGGTTTGAGTCCGGGCCGTGTGGGAGCGAACCACGACTTCCTTGAAGTTCAGGACCATTTCCGTGACGTCCTCGACGACGTCCGGCACCGAGGTGAACTCGTGCAGTGCACCGTCGATCTTCACGGCAGTGATTGCAGCGCCCTGAAGCGACGACAGCAAAACGCGGCGAAGCGAATTGCCCAGAGTGATGCCAAAACCGCGCTCGAGCGGCTCGACAACGAACTTGCCGTAGGTGTCGGTCAGCGACTCCTGATCAACTGGAACATTCCTGGGGCGAATGAGCTCTCGCCAATTACGTGCGACCAGATTCGGGCTCGTCATCAATCGACCTCCGCAGCCTTTAGACGCGCCGCCGCTTCGGCGGACGGCAACCATTGTGGGGTATTGGGGTAACGTCGCGAAGCAGGGTCACCCGCATCCCGACGTTCTGAAATGCGCGCAATGCCGACTCGCGGCCGGCTCCGGGGCCCTTCACGAAGATCGCAACGGTCTTCATGCCAGCGTCCAGCGCCTTGCGGGCAGCATCCTCGGCGGCGAGCTGCGCCGCGAATGGCGTGCTCTTGCGCGAGCCTTTGAAGCCGCGCGCACCCGCCGTCGACCAGGAAACCACGTCGCCTTCCAAGTCGGTGATGGTGACGATGGTGTTGTTGAAAGTGGACTGGATGTGGGCGATTCCGCTGGTGACCACCTTCTTGGTCTTGCGCTTCTTGCCCTTGGTGGACTTTGCTTTTGCCTTTGCCATGACGCCTTAGCTCTTCCTGCTCATCGCGCCGCGCTTGGGTCCCTTGCGAGTGCGGGCGTTGGTGTGCGTGCGCTGGCCGCGTGTTGGCAGCCCGCGCCGGTGGCGCAGCCCGCGGTAACAACCGAGGTCCATGAGCCGCTTGATGTGCATGTTGACCTCACGGCGAAGATCACCCTCGACCTTGAAGTTCTGGTCGATGCATTCGCGGATCTGCTTGACGTCGTTTTCGTCGAGCTCGTCAGCACGCTTGTTCTCTGGGATGCCAGCCATCTCGCAGATCTGTTTCGCGCGATGGGGACCGATCCCGTAGATGTATTGCAGCGCAATCACCGTATGTTTGCGACCCGGAAGGTCGACGCCTGCGATACGTGCCATTCGCTTCTATCCTTGCCGTTGCTTGTGACGGGGGTTGTCGCACAAGACGCGCACGACACCCTTGCGGCGCACGATCTTGCACTTTTCACAAATCTTTCTGACGCTTGGTCGAACCTTCATGTCAGCCTCTCTTTGATTCGTCCTCTCGTCGGGTCGTAAGGGGAAATCTCGACTACCACTCCGTCGCCGGGTAAGAGCTTCACCGTGACCTGCCGGGCCTGCGTGGACACGGACGCGGTGACTTGCTCACCATCGTCCAGCTTCACTCGGTAAAGCGCCCGCGGCAGCACCGCCTCGATGGTGCCTCGGGCCATCTTTGGTTCAGTCATCCCGCTCGTTATCCAACCCCAGTTGCTTCCTTGATTCGTTGCGTTATCTCTTCCAATGATCCGACTCCGGATACGCTCCTCACGAGGCCTTTGGCATCGTAGTGGGCGAGCACCGGCTCAGTCTTTGCCTTGTACTCTTCGTATCGCTTTCGAACGACCTCCTCGGTATCGTCCGATCGCTGCACGATCTTGGTCCCCCCACAGGAGACACACTCTCCGTTTTGGGGCGGCGGAGTATAGCGGACATGGTAGGTCTGTCCACAGTCGAGGCAGACCCTGCGCCCGGTCACCCGCTCGATGATTTCGTGGAGAGGGACTTCCAGCGAGACGACACGGTCGATCTCGCGTCCGAGCTCGTCGAGCAAGGCATCGAGCGCTTCGGCCTGAGCCACCGTTCGTGGGTAACCATCGAAGATTGCTCCATTTTTCGCATCTCCCCGCATCAGTCGCGACTTGATGAGATCGAGCACGAGATTGTCCGGCACCAACTTTCCAGCTGACATGTACTCGTCGAACTTCTTGCCGAGCTCCGAGCCCGACTTGCGCTCGGCGCGCATCATGTCGCCGGTCGAGATCTGGGGCACTTCCAGCAGATCCACGAGGAACTTCGCCTGTGTGCCCTTACCCGCACCAGGGGGCCCGAAGAGAACCAGATCCATCACGCGCTCCTCGCTCGAATACGAGAGCCCTTGGTGCCCGTGATGCCCTCGTAGTGGCGTGTGATCAGGTGACTTTCGACCTGTTGCGCGAAGTCGAGAGCCACGCCGACCACGATCATCAGCGAGGTCCCGCCGAGGTAGAACGGCACGTTCCAGCGCGCCTGAAGGAGGGTGGGAACCGTCACCACCGCCGCGACATACAGCGCACCGCCCACCGTAATCCGCGTCAGCACGGCATCGATGTACTCCGCCGTGGCCTTACCGGGTCTGACGCCGGGAATGAACGCGCTCTGCTTCTTCAGGTTTTCGGCGACGTCGACCGGCTGGAAGGTGATCGCCGTATAGAAGAAACAGAAGAAAATCGTCATGGCCGCGAACACGACGATGTAGACCCAGCCGCCCGGAACCAGGTTGTTGCTGATCCAACGCATCGCGTCCGAAAGATAGGGAATGTTGGTGCCGGCCAAGGTCACTGGGAACATCAGCAACGACGACGTGAAGATGGGCGGGATGACGCCGGCCATGTTCACTCGCAGCGGGAGATGCGATTGCTGCCCGCCGTACATCTTTCGCCCGATCATCCGCTTGGCGTAAGTGATCGGCAACCGTCGCTGCGCGCGCTCGAAGAACACGATGAACGCCGTCGTACCCAGAGCGATGACGACCAACAGCATCAGATCGATGGGCTGAAGCTCACCGAGCCGAAATTGCTCCAAGGTCATGAAGAGCGCATCGGGCAAATTGGCCACGATGCCGGCAAAGATGATCAGCGAGATGCCGTTGCCCAGCCCACGCTCGGTGATCTGCTCGCCCAGCCACATCAGAAACGACGTGCCCGTAGTCAACGCGAGCACCGTCATCAGACGGAAGCTCCAGCCCGGGTTCGCCACGATGTCGCCAGAGGTGGAGCTTTCGTTCCATCCCTCCCAGAGCATGGCGAGACCCATGCTCTGGAAGATGCTCAGCCCCACGGTACCGTATCGGGTGTACTGGTTGATCTTGCGCTGTCCCGCTTCGCCTTCCTTGCGAAGCTCCATGAGCTGCGGAACCACGACCGTCATCAGCGACAAGATGATGCTCGCCGAAACGTACGGCATGATGTTGAGCGCGAAAATCGACGCTTGCTCGAGCGCCCCACCGGAGAACAGGTTGAAGAGGCTGAGGAAGCCCCCCGACTGTCCGGCCACGTACTTGCGCATCGCACTCCGGTCGACGCCGGGTGTGGTGACGAAAATACCGATCCGGTAAATCGCCAGCATCCCCAGGGTGAAGAGGATGCGGCGACGAAGCTCGGGGATTCGGAAGATATTCGCGACGGTGCTCATGGATTGCTGCGGGCTTTCGATTATTGGGCGGTCGTTTCCACTAGCTCGACCGTGCCGCCCGCTTTCTCGATCTTCTGCGTGGCGGCCGCGCTCGCTGCGTGGACCTTGACGGTGAGAGCCTTCCCGAGCTCGCCATCGCCGAGGACCTTGATCATGTCGACTTTACGCTTAATGAGGCCAGCTTTTCGCAGAGCCGCCTCGTCGACCGTCGCACCCGCATCGAAGCGCTCCAAGTCCTTCACGTTGATCGTCGCCACCTTCTTGGCGAAGAGGTTGGTGAAGCCGCGCTTCGGAATGCGCCGGTAGAGCGGCATCTGCCCGCCTTCGAAGCCGAGCTTGCTGAAGTTCCCGGGATGCCTTGCTTTTTGGCCCTTCTGGCCGTGACCCGCAGTCTTGCCGAGGCCAGAGCCAGGACCACGGCCCTTGCGCCGCTTGTCCCGGACTGCACCCGGCGCCGGGCGCAGCCGCGACAGTATGGGCGTCTTGCTTTCCTCACTCATTGATTTCCTCGACTTCGACGAGATGGATCACCTTCTTGACCATTCCGCGGAATGCAGGCGTGTTGTCGACCACGACTTCGGAATGCGGTCCGCGCAATCCGAGCCCCTTGAGGACACGCCGCTGCTTGTCCATTCGGCCGATTTCGCTTCGCAATTGGGTCACTCTCAGCTTGTTCGCGCTCATGACTGCCTCTCTCAGGATGCGTTGGCCTCCGAGGTCGCTTCGACGGGCTCGGCGACAGGACGCTCGGCCTTGGGCGCATGCTCGTGCTGCTGGATCTCGCCCTTGCGTCGGCTTCGGCGCCGCGCGACTTCCGCCGGCGACTCGAGGATCTTGAGCGCCGCGATCGTGGCGTTCACCACGTTGTGCGCGTTCGTGGTCCCCAGGATCTTCGCGAGGACGTCCTTCACGCCTGCCGCCTCGAGCACGGGACGCATGGCGCCCCCGGCGATGACGCCAGTTCCCTCGGATGCAGGGCGCAAGACGATCCGGCCCGCCCCCGAGTGACCGACGACCTTGTGAGGAATGGTACGGCCGCTCAGCGGAACTCGAAACAGGTTCTTCTTTGCAGCCTCGGTTCCCTTGCGAATGGACTCGGGCACCTCGTTGGCTTTGCCCATGCCCACGCCCACGTGACCGTTGCCGTCGCCGACCACCACGAGCGCGCTGAAGCTGAACCGGCGTCCGCCCTTCACGACCTTCGCGACACGGTTGATGTAGATCACCCGCTCTGTGAGATCCTCGAGCGAATCCGGATCGATGATTTCGTCCTTGTATGCCATCTCGTCCTCAGAACTTCAGACCCGCCTCGCGCGCCGACTCGGCCAGTGCGCGAACGCGTCCGTGATATTGATAACCTCCGCGATCGAACACCACCTGCTCGACGCCTTTTTCGATGCATGCCTTCGCCACGGCGCTTCCCACCGACTTGGCAGCATCGACCTTGTTTCCAGACTTCCCGGTGACGCTCGATGCATGGGCGATCGTCGTACCCAGTGTATCGTCGACCACCTGGGCATAGATGTGTTTCGCGCTTCGAAACACGCACAGCCGCGGACGCTCCGTGGTGCCGTGCACCTTCTTGCGAATCCGCATTCTGCGCCGCACCCGGCCTGTCACTTTCTTCTGCATGATCAGCCTCCGGCCTTTCCGGCCTTGCCCGCCTTCTCACGAACGCGCTCACCGGTGTACCGAACACCCTTGCCGTTGTACGGCTCCGGCGGCCTCACCTGACGAATTCGCGCCGCAACGCGGCCCACCAGCTGTTTGTCCGGCGACTCGAGATGTACGCGAGGGAACTTGGTACCCGCCTCGTCGATCGTTTCGACCGTCACGGAGACCTCTTTGGGAATGTCGAGAATCGGCTGGTGCGAAAGACCTACGGTCATCTTGAGCTGGTTGTTCTTGAACTCGGCACGGTAGCCGACGCCTCGAAAGTCCAGCGAACGCTTGTAGCCGTTGGCAACGCCTTCGACCATGTTGCTCAGAATCGCGCGGGTCAGCCCCTGGTACTGAAGCCCGGTCTTCCCCGCATTATCGGCCGGCGCAACCGTCAGCTTGCCCTCGTCCTGGCTCACCACGACCTCTGGGCGAGCCGTATGGCTGAGCTGGCCCTTGGGCCCCTTGACGGTGACCTTCCGCCCGTCGATGGAGACCTGAACCCCTTTGGCAACCTCGATGGGTCGCTTGCCGGTTCTGGACTGCTTCGTCGTTGCTGCTTCAGACATCACCAAACCTCGCACAGCACCTCACCGCCCACTCGCTTGTCGCGAGCATCGCGGTCGGTCATGACGCCAGCCGACGTCGAAAGGATCGCGACGCCCATGCCGTTCTGAACGCGCGGAATGTCGCGGTGACCCACGTAGAACCTTCGCCCCGGGCGGCTGGAGCGCCGCATGCCGACGAACGCGCTCTGGCGGTCCCGTCCGTACTTCAAGAAGATGGTGAGGGTCTTCTGAATCCCGTCTTCCACCCGATAGTCCTCGATGAAACCTTCCTGCTTGAGGATTTCGGCGAGTCGCTCCTTGAGCTTCGACGAGGGCAGCACGGTCTGTTCGTGCTGTGCCTGAGCAGCGTTTCGGATGCGCGTGAGCATGTCAGCGATTGGATCGGTAATCATGACGGCACCTCCTCACCAGCTCGACTTCGTGAGCCCCGGGATGTCGCCCGAGAGCCCGTATTTACGGAGGCAAATGCGGCACATCTCGAACTTTCGATAGTAGCCGCGGGGCCGGCCGCAGACCTTGCACCGGTTCCGGTGCCTCACCGAGAACTTCGGTGTCTTTTCCATCTTGGCAAATGCTCTCTTACTAGCCATCTGCTTCCTCTAGCTCCTGAAGGGCATGCCGAGCGACTTCAGCAAGGCGCGCCCCTGTTCATCAGTTTCAGCCGTCGTGACGAAGGTCACGTTCATGCCCTTGATCCGTTCGATCCTGTCGTAGTTGATCTCCGGGAAAATGATCTGCTCGCGGATGCCGAGCGTGTAGTTGCCCCGGCCGTCGAAGGCCTTGGGGCTGATGCCCTTGAAGTCCCGCGTTCGCGGCAAGGCGAGCGACACCAGGCGATCCAAGAAGTCGTACATCTGCTCGCGACGAAGCGTCACCATCACGCCGATGGGCATGCCCTCTCGCAATTTGAAGCTGGCAATCGACTTCTTGGCGCGGGTGACGACAGGCTTGCGTCCGGTGATCGCCGTGAGCTCCTCGGTAGCCGCTTCGACCAGCTTGGCATTCTGGACGGCTTCTCCGAGACCCATGTTGACCACGATGCGATCCAGCTTCGGCACCTGCATCACGTTCTTGAAGCCGAAGTCCTTCATCAGCTGAGGGACGACCTCTTCTCTGTACTTCTTTTTGAGTCGGGGTTCGTAGTCACTCATGACAACCTCAATCAAGGACTGCGCCGCTCTTCACGGAAACGCGAACGCGCTTGTCCGGCTCCTTCTTGTCCGCTTCGATGCGAACTCGCGTGCGTTCATCGGTCTTCGGGTCGACCAGCATCACGTTGGACGCGTGGATCGGCATCTCCTTTTCGATGATGCCAGCCTCGCGGAAACGCTTCGGGCTCTGGTGGCGCTTCGCTCGGTTGACGCCCTCCACGAGGACGAGATCCGATCCAACCATCTGCAAGACGCGACCCTTCTCGCCCTTGTCCTTACCTGCGATCACCTGCACCAGGTCACCCTTCTTGATGCGGGCAGGCATCACACCACCTCCGGCGCGAGCGAGACGATCTTCATGAAACGCTTCGCACGCAGCTCGCGCGCCACCGGCCCGAAAATGCGGGTTCCGATGGGCTCGTTGTCCTTGGTAATCAGCACGGCGCTGTTGGTGTCGAACTTGATGTAAGTCCCATCGGGGCGCTGGTACTCGCGCTTGGTCCGAACGACTACAGCCCGGGCGACGTCGCCCTTCTTGACGCGCGCGGTCGGCAAAGCCTCCTTGATGGAGACGACGATTACGTCGCCCAAGCCGGCGTAGCGGCGCCGCGAACCACCAAGCACCTTGATGCACGCGACGCGTTTGGCGCCACTGTTGTCGGCCACATCCAGCTGTGTTTCTGTCTGGATCATCGTTCAAACCTCCGGCGGCCTCTCGATGAGGCGCACCACTTCCCAACGCTTCGTCTTCGAGCGTGGACGGCACGCGCGAATCTCGACCAAGTCGTTCTTTCGATACTCGTTGGCTTCGTCGTGTGCGTGGAACTTCTTCTTCCGCTTCACGTACTTCACGTAGAAGGGGTCGCGGGCGTGGCGGATGACCTCCACGACCAGGGTCTTGTTGGCTCGTCCCTCGGTCTGCGTCTCGTTGACCACACGACCGACCAAGCGACGACGACGGCCACGCTCGTTGGTAGGCGGCGTCTGTTGTCCTGACTCAGTAGCAGCCATGGCAGTTACTCCTTGTTCGCCGCTTCGACGCGACGCTCGGTGAGAATGGTTTTCACGCGGGCAAGGTCCCGGCGGAGTTTCTGAATCGTGCTCGTATCGTCGAGCTGGTTCGTGTGGTTGTCGAAGCGCGCCTTCCAAAGCCGGCGGCGCAGGTCGCCCTCGAGAACTGCGAGCTCTTCGACCGTGTTTCCACGGATGTCTTCGGGCTTCATAGCTCGGCCTCCCTCGATCGGAACTTCGTCTTGAGCGGCAGCTTGTGGGCCGCGAGCTGAAAGGCCTCCCGGGCGAGGTCTTCCGACACACCCTGAATCTCGTAGAGCATGCGACCAGGCTTCACGACGGCCACCCAGCCCTCGACGCTGCCCTTGCCCTTACCCATACGAGTCTCGAGCGGTTTCTTGGTGATCGGCTTGTCCGGGAAGATGCGAATGAAGAGCTGGCCTTGGCGCTTCACGTGACGCTGAATCGTCATACGAGCTGCCTCGATTTGCCGCTGACTGATGCGGCCGGGCTCGAGCGCCTGAAGACCGAAGTCCCCGAAGGAGATCTTCGAGCCTCGGTACGCCTTGCCGCGCATGCGGCCTTTCATCTGTTTGCGAAATTTCGTCTTCTTTGGTTGAAGCATGGCTCGTCCTCAGACTCGAGCTCCAACGGCCGCCGCGCCGGGACGCTGCGGCAGCTGTTCGCCCTTGAAAATCCAGCACTTGATGCCGACGGTGCCAGCCTTCGTGTGCGCGGTTACCTCGCCGAATTCGATGTCGGCACGAAGCGTGTGGAGCGGCACCCGACCCTCGCGGTACCACTCGGTGCGCGCAATCTCGGCCCCGCCGAGCCGGCCGGACGCCGTCACTCGAATGCCCTTCACGCCGAATTTCATCGCCGTCTGCACTGCCTTCTTCATGGCACGGCGAAAGGCGACGCGGCGCTCGAGCTGGGTCGCGATGTTCTCCGCGACGAGCTGCGCGTTGGTCTCGGCCTTGCGCACCTCTTGGATGTCCAAGAAAAGCTCGTTGTCCGTGAGCTTCTGGAGATCTGCCTTGAGCTGCTCTACTCCCGCTCCGCGTTTTCCGATGAGGATCCCGGGGCGCGAGGTGTAGATGACCACCTTCGCCTTGTTCGCGGCGCGCTCGATCTCGATGTCGGCAATGCCGGCATGCGCGAACTTCTTCCTAATCGCGTTCTTGAGCCTCAAGTCTTCATGAAGCCACTTGGCGTAGTTCTTGTCCTCGTACCACTTGGATTTCCACGTCTTCACGACGCCCAGACGGAAACCATACGGATGTACTTTCTGACCCACGGTTCAGCTCTCTTCCCCGTCGCTCACGACGACGGTGATGTGACTCATACCCTTGACGACACGCGTTGCACGGCCTTGCGCACGCGGCCGCCAGCGCCGCATGTGCTGGTTTGGCGCCATGTCCGCGAACGCGGTCTTCACGAAGAGAGCATCCAAGTTGATCTCTTCGTTCTTCTGCTTTGCGTTGGCGATGGCGCTTCCGATGACCTTCGCGACGATTGGAGCCGCCGACTTGGTCGTGAAGCGAAGCTCGCTGAGCGCTTCGGCCACGCTCTTGCCACGCACCATGTTGAGCACCACCCGCGCCTTGCGAGGTGAAATCCTCTGAAACCGTGCCTTTGCGACCGCTTCCATGACTACTTCTTGCCTGTCTGCGGGTTGACCTTGCGGCCACCCTTCTTGTCCGACGCGTGACCGCCGAACGTGCGGGTGGGTGCGAACTCGCCGAGCTTGTGCCCGACCATGTTCTCGGTGACGAAGACCGTGACGAACTTACGTCCGTTGTGAACGGCAAAGGTATGCCCCACGAAATCGGGAGTGACTGTCGAACGACGCGACCAAGTACGGATCATCTTCTTGTCGCCGGATTTGTTCGCCGCTTCGATCTTCTTCTCGAGATGATCGTCGATGAACGGACCCTTTTTTACTGAACGCGCCATTACTTCTGCTTCCGACGGCGAACGATGTACTTGTCGGTCGCCTTGTTGTTTCTGGTCTTGAGGCCTTTGGCGAGCTGCCCCCAGGGCGAGCACGGATGACGTCCGCCCGAAGTTCGGCCCTCGCCACCACCCATCGGATGGTCGACCGGGTTCATGGTGGTGCCGCGGTTGTGGGGCCGGCGTCCGAGCCAGCGCTTGCGGCCGGCCTTGCCTAGAGACAAGCGGGCGTGCTGGGCGTTGCTGACCTGCCCGACCGTTGCGCGACAGTTGAGGTGCACCATCCGAACCTCGCCTGAGGGAAGGCGCACCTGGGCGTAGTTGCCGTCCTTGGCCATCAGCTGGGCGGCGGTCCCGGCAGAGCGCACGAGCTGGGCGCCCTTGCCGATCTTGAGCTCGATGTTGTGGATCATCGTCCCGAGCGGCATGTGCCGAAGCGGCATCGCGTTGCCGGGCTTCACGTCCGCGTTCCTCGATGAAAGCACTTGGTTGCCGACCTGGAGCCCATCGGGCGCCAAAATGTAGGCCTTCTCGCCATCTGCGTAGTGCAGCAGCGCGATGCGAGCGGACCGGTTCGGATCGTACTCGATGGCCTTGACCGTTGCCGGCACGCCAATCTTGCTCCGCTTGAAGTCGATCTTGCGGTACCGCTTCTTGTGACCACCACCTCGGAACCGCGAAGTGATGCGCCCTTGGTTGTTGCGGCCCCCGGTCTGGAGCTTCGCCTCGAGGAGCTTCTTCTCGGGCGTCGCGCTGGTGATCATTTCGAAGTCGGGTGCTTCGTAGAAGCGGCGAGACGGCGACGTGGGTTTGAACTTGCGAATTGGCATGATTAGACGCCCTCGAAGAAGTCGATCGTTTCGCCCTCGCGGACCGTGACGATCGCCTTCTTCCAGTTACGGGTTTTTGCGTAGCCACGCCCCATGCGGCGCATGTGACCACGCATCACCAAGGTATGCACGTCGTCGACCGTGACCTTGAACAAGGCCTCGACGGCGTCCTTGATCTGCATCTTGTTCGCGCCGAGATCGACTTCGAAGGTGTACTTGTTCTGATCTTCACGCAGCTTGGCGCCCTTCTCCGTCAGATACAGGGGTCGCTTGATTACGTCCTCGACGTTCATCACTGACACCTCGCTTCCAAGGCTTGGACGGCCGTTTGGGTCAAGACCAGATGCTCGTGACGAAGCAGGTCGTACAGATTCACGCCTTCGGGAGGCAGAACCGAGTGCTTCTGCAAGTTACGAGCGCTCAGACGCAGCTTGTCGTTGTCCTTCCCATCGACGATGAGAGCACCGCCGTCGACATCGAGCTTCTGCAGAACTTCGACCAGCTTCTTGGTCTTGATCTCCCTGAGCTCGAAGTCCTGCACGACACGCAGCTGACCGTCACGCAGCTTCAGGCTCAAGGCGCCTTTCAGCGCACCGATCCGCATCTTCCGCGGAGGCCGATAGCCGAAATCACGCGGCTTGGGACCATGAACGGTGCCGCCACCAACGAAGGTAGGCGCCCGCCTGGAGCCATGTCGCGCGCTACCAGTACCCTTCTGCTTGTACATCTTGCGCCCGGTCGCGCTGACCTCGGCTCGCGTCTGCGAAGACGCAGAGCCTTGGCGCTGACTCGCGAGCTGAGCCTTGAGCACGTCGTAGAGGAGGCTTTCGTTGACGGCAGCAGCAAAGACGGCATCCGAGAGATCCATCTCTCCGACGCCCTTCCCACTCAAGTTGTAGACCTTCACCTTGGGCATGGAGCTACCACCTCACGATTTGATCTCGACGTCGACGCCCGCCGATAGGTCGAGCTTCATCAGGGCGTCGAGCGTCTGCTGTGTCGGATCCAGAATGTCCAGGAGCCGCTTGTGAGTCCGAATCTCGAACTGCTCGCGCGACTTCTTGTCCACGTGGGGTCCTCGCAGCACCGTGTACTTGTTGATGCGTGTCGGCAGCGGAATCGGACCCGCGACCCGCGCACCGGTGCGTTTCGCCGTATCGACGATTTCGGTCGCCGATTGGTCGAGCAACCGGTGATCGTAAGCCTTGAGCCGAATCCGAATCTTGTTGGCTGCCATGGTCCTACTCGATGATCTTGGAGATGACGCCCGCGCCGATGGTGCGGCCGCCCTCACGAATCGCAAAGCGCTGCTTCTCTTCCATGGCTGCCGGCGTGA
>Ga0209536_100004534_pt1 | contig 21929 bp, 18 predicted proteins | sample DeeMarSeWOR28_12_FD_187461 | JGI IMG/M metagenome (GOLD analysis project Ga0209536, IMG submission 187461) | Marine sediment microbial communities from White Oak River estuary, North Carolina - WOR-2-8_12 (SPAdes) (version 2) | ecosystem: Environmental > Aquatic > Marine > Intertidal zone >... | reverse complement strand
TTCTTTTGGATGCAAGAGTTCCGATTTTTCGGAACGGGCAGACAAAAGTCAGCGTTAGCTGAATGTGCACGAACGTAGGTATAAAGATATATGGTTTCTATTTCTCCTTTAGACGCTTCTTTTTAATTCTTTCTAATCCAGCATTTTAAATCCAATAAATTGTTGTAGAGGATAATAAATTTTTGCAAAAGTTTGAATCCTAATCCTGTGTTTTTTCAATTTAAAATGGTTTGATTACAAATCTTCCATCAAGTTACACCAATCCCGCGCCAAAGTCAAGTGCAACCCCCATTTTGCTTATTTAGGATGTTCTCTCTTCCCGGGAAAGGCCGGACCAACAATACATATAAATATGCACCATATGACGCTCTTACAGTCCTTCTGACGTACAATCTCCAAGCCAGTGTACATCGTCTAAGAAAATATCGTACGTCTACACCTCTCAAAAACGTTCAAACCTGTTTATCCGAACAACGGGAGATATAGTCAGTAACCAGTCCATTCTAGGGCCCCTCTCTTTACGCGGTAATACAAATTTGGGTTAATGCCTTCACGACGGCATATCGTGGCAATGCTGTCTTCTCCTCGCAGTCCTTCAAGTACAATACGGATCTTTTCTTCAGAATTGAATTTGCGGCGGGTCTTACGTTTGATCTCCTTAACGAGCTTTTCTGCCGGTCTCTTTTGTGATTGTTTCATGAATGTGGCCTATTAGGTTAATAAAAATAAAGTTTTTACACCTTATTTCTTTTCCTTGTTTTGTCCAAATTCATTTGAAGATTTACATTATGACGGATGGGTTCTAGTCTTTTACGCAGCGGATGGAATACCCTGTGTCTTTAAAGACGGAGGTATATTTTTCAACTTATATGTATCCCAATGCACTTAAGGTATCCAATCTCGATGTTTTATATGTGCCCCAACTGTAGGTTTAAAGTTTGGTTGCTCCTGTATACGCTCAGCAAGCCATTGGAACCATTCATAAACTGTATCACGTGATTGTTCATTTCGGGATTCTTCGACCCACATTGCCAATTTTTGCCATAAATAAACGATTGCACCACCAAGAAGTTCATCAACTAACTCCAATGGAACAATTCTGCGATAAACCATGACTCCAAAACTCTCAAATGTATTGCCAATAATCATAGCCATACTTTCACAATCATCCGAGTGGGCCCGAAGTCCAGAAGCAGAGGTATCATTCGGAAGTTTCTGTATCACACTGAAAGCATGTGTGAACTCAGGGCTAAGCCATGATCTGATTACCTCAATAGCAGCGGCTTCTAACCTTTGACGACGAAATTGTCGAATCTGGATTACTGCGAATACAATACCAGCTATGACAACAATGGCACCGAAAATCTCTGCGAAATTTGCAATTGTAGTTAAATCTTTCATGTTCTAGAATATTGGCATTGGAGATAAGAAATAATCTATGTTAGTGAGGGCTTGTTTAAACAATTACTCTTTTTCGGCTGGTTTTTTAGCTTCATTTAACGCCTCATTATAAGTTGCAAAGGACCCCTAAATAGCACTATCTAAATTTGGATTATTTATACAAACAAGGAATTCATCTGTTATTGAATTTTTTTTAATTTAGACTGCATCATCAACCATATTATAAGAAGGTATATAAGAAACAGCACCTTCATTATTTACCCATAAAACACTTCCTTTTAATTCATTACGAATTTTTCTAATGTCGCTGGTAAATTGAAAATACCTTATTATCATCGCATGGCTCAAGATGCCACCCGCAATGGACAGGAATATAAAAAAATCAGTGTTAAATTCTATCATGATGATTTAGGGATTTGTTTATCTAAATATACATGAAATGGGCATGAATGTCAAGTGATAAGGAATATGCCCCCTCCGCACGAACACCTGAATGTGTGAAGGGCAATTTCCCCAGGGGGTGGGGCGGGTGTGTGTTTTGCAGCTAATAAATTTTAACGGGGATCCAGACCTTCTCTGGAATGCCTGCGTGCCGTCGCCATAGCCTGTGGCCGCCAGTGACCGGAGAGGTATCGTCGGTTAAAGATTATACAGTATGCAACTATTAATCGGGTCTGGGAAAGCAATGGATCCTTTTGGTCGGGTCATTGTGCGCGGATTGAAAAACCGGTTAACGAATTAGGAGATGCCAGATGACTCCTGCGGAGTTTCCAGGATCAACTCCACATACAGTTTTATTCCGTTAACACTACTAAAACAATTATATCGTTGAGATCCCGACGAGAATCTTCGATTCTGTCGGGATACATTCGACTGGCAAATTTTGCCATGCAAAATTTGAGTCTCATTTACTTTCCGATGCAAAAATTCTTGAATATGTTCCCTAAGATTTCATCGGTGGTGATTTCGCCGGAAATCTCTCCCAGATAATGCAATACCTCGCGGATATCCTGGGCCAAGAGATCGCCGGAAAGACCCGTTTCCAAACCCTCAGAAACCCGCAGCAAAGCCCGCTCTGCATTTTGTAATACGTCAAAATGGCGGACACTGGTGACAATGGTATTTTGTTCTTCCAGTGGCTTGATGTTGATCTTTTCAACCAGCTTCATGGCCAGGTCATGAACCTGGGCCTCATTGAGGGCAGACAATAGGATGAAATCCTCATTGGACTGTAAACAGGACAGGGTCTTCTTGCTGAATTTCGTTTTTTGCTCTTCCACAGATACAGTGTCGGCTTTATTGATGATGAGGATCAGATGCTTGGAGTCATCCCGGATCTGCTTCTGGATCTCCATGATAGATTTACAGATAATATCCAACTTATCACGGGCATCCACCACGAGTAAGACCACCCGGGCCTGGCCAACCTTCTGATAGGTCTTTCGGATGCCGATATTCTCGATAAAATCAGATGTTTCCCGAATGCCTGCTGTATCAATGAATCGGAACATGATACCTTCGATAGAAATGGTGTCTTCGATCACATCCCGGGTTGTGCCGGCAATATGTGATACAATGGCTTTGTCCTCTTTGAGCAATGCATTGAGAAGGGTTGACTTGCCCACATTGGGTTTGCCTACGATGGCTACAGGGACTCCTTTCTTGATCACGTTCCCCAGCGAAAAGGACTGTATGAGATACCCCACATGGGACCGGATATTTTCTATGAGGGCTGCCAGATCTTCCCGATTGGCAAATTCCACATCCTCTTCACTGAAATCAAGCTCCAGCTCAACCAATGATGTAAGGCGTACCAGTTGGCCTCTCAGGTCTTTTATCTGGTTTGAAAAACCACCCCGCATCTGTTGTAATGCCACCTGGTGGGCGGCCTTCGAATTGGAGGCGATCAGGTCGGCCACAGCTTCTGCCTGTGACAGGTCCATTTTTGCATTCAGGAATGCCCGCTCAGTAAATTCGCCCGGTCGGGCCATTACAGCACCCTGATGCACCAGGATTTGCAAAATACGTTGCTGGATATACTGGGCACCGTGGCATGAGATCTCCACCAGGTCTTCACCCGTGTAAGAATGTGGTGCATGAAAAATACTTACCAAAACTTCATCGACCATCTCGTCCCGATCATATACGGCTCCGAAGTGAATGGTGTTGGGAGCCTGGCCTTTGAGTTTCTTCCCTTTGGTAATGGAGCGGAAAATCCCATCCGTAATTTCAATGGCACCCGGACCTGAAAGGCGGACAATGGCTATGGCACCATTCCCGGGTGGGGTAGAAATGGCACAAATGGTTGGAGTGGGGGACATGACTGTAAATATTGATGCAAAGATACCAAGAAACAAGATACGAGACTCAAGACTCAAGAATCAAGTCGAAACCAAGTATAGACCCTGACCGGCAGCGTCAGGGAAATAAGATTCAAGATACACAACACGCAAGGTGCATCCCAAATCCGTGACCAAGAAACGAGGTTATGGCTAAGATTGAGATTCAAAATAAATCGAATGTGGTCATTCCAGCGACGAAACCAACCAGCAAATCATCAGATCACCAAATCAATAAATCAACAGTTTGGTCTTTCATCTTTGAATCAAAAATCCTACTTTTGGTCCAACCAAAAATTTTCGATCTTATGAGTGTTCTCGTTAATAAAAATTCCAAAATTTTAATCCAGGGATTTACAGGCAGTGAAGGTACCTTCCATGCCACCCAGATGATTGAATACGGTACCACCGTAGTGGGTGGTGTCACGCCTGGAAAGGGTGGTCAGATACACCTCCACCGGCCCGTGTTCAATACGGTGTCCGAAGCGGTGACAGCAACCGGTGCAGATGTGTCTGTCATTTTCGTACCCCCAGCTTTTGCGGCCGATGCTATCATGGAAGCAGCCGATGCCGGTATCAAAGTAATCGTCACCATAACGGAAGGGATCCCCACTGCCGATATGGTCAGAGTTAAAGAATATTTAAAATCGAAAGATGTCAGAATGATTGGACCGAATTGTCCCGGAGTGATCACACCGGAAGAGGCAAAAGTCGGTATCATGCCCGGATTTATTCATAAGAAAGGACCCGTTGGGATTGTTTCGCGCTCTGGAACGCTTACCTATGAAGCAGTAGATCAAATTACCAAAGTGGGGTTGGGGCAATCCACCTGTATTGGTATCGGTGGCGATCCCATCATTGGCACCACCACACTTGAAGCCATCCAGCTTCTCATGGACGATCCGGAAACAAAGGGGATCATCATGATTGGTGAAATTGGTGGCAACATGGAAGCAGAGGCTGCAGAATGGGTACGGGATCATGGTTCCAAACCGGTGGTGGGTTTCATTGCCGGGAAAACGGCACCCAAGGGACGCAGGATGGGACATGCAGGTGCCATTATTGGTGGTAAAGCCGATACAGCCGCAGCCAAGATGGAGATCATGCGAGCGTGTGGCATTCATGTGGTGGAATCACCTGCTGACATTGGTAGTACCATGGAGAAACTCCTAAAATAGTTTTGAGTTCTCAGTCTGAGATCATTCCACTGATTCCTGTGATTAAATTCCCGGTTCAACGAATAAACAAATAAACAAATAAACAAATCGACATAACAATAATGAAATTACTTGAAGGAAAAACAGCCGTGATAACCGGTGCAGCCAGGGGCATTGGAGCGGCTATCGCATTGCGTTTTGCAGAGGAAGGAGCCCATGTGGCCATTACCGACCTGGTGGTTAATGAGCAGGCCAACTCTCTCGTTCGGGAGCTGGAATCACTGGGTGTTCAGGCCAAAGCTTATGCGTCTGATGCCAGTCAGTATGAAGGTACCGAGAAAGTGGTACAACACATACTTACTGATTTTGGGGGCATCGATATACTGGTCAATAATGCCGGTATCACACAGGATACCCTCCTGATGCGAATGACTGAAGATCAGTGGGATGCGGTGATCAGGGTGAACTTGAAATCGGTGTTTAATTTTACAAAAGCCGTACAACCCATCCTGCTAAAGAACCGGTCCGGCTCGATCATCAATATGAGTTCTGTCGTTGGGGTGAGTGGGAATGCCGGACAGGCCAATTATTCAGCTTCAAAGGCGGGCATGATCGGGTTTACAAAATCGGTGGCCAAGGAAGTTGGATCACGAGGTATCCGTTGTAATGCCATTGCACCCGGATTCATTGAAACGGACATGACAGCCAAGCTTCCTGAAGACGTAAGAAAAAGCTGGGTTCAGCAAATTCCACTACGGCGCGGTGGTACACCTGCAGATGTTGCAAATACAGCCCTGTTTCTGGCTTCCGATCTATCTTCATATGTCACCGGCCAGGTGGTGCACGTCTGTGGTGGTATGAATACCTGATCCTTTGGATTGCTTCAGTCCGTTGCCCGTATTTATGGAAGGGAAGATAATACTCAGTGCGGAGCCATTTCTTTTTTTAATGCATTAATCCACAAAAATTTTCCTGTCTCATTTTTTGGGTATAAATTTGGAATTATCGTGAAATACATAATTATCATCGGGATCATTCTGGTGGCGATGCTTATGCCGTCGTGCAAGGTGGGGTACATCGTACTGGATGTTGAAGAACCGCCTGAATTACTTCTTGAGGAAGAGATCATGGGTTTGGTTCTGAATAACAGGATTACCGATACCACACTCTTTCAACGCAAACCAGACCGGGATTTTGTTCTCACCGGGGCCCGTGAAAGTGATGTACCATCCATGGCGGCACTTAAAGTAATCAGTGGTCTGGCTGAAGCCATTTACAGCCAGGATAAATACAACCTGCTGGGTGCGAAAATGATGTTTCCGCATACAGATGGTCTCGATGAAATGCCGGACCCCATCTCCAGTGAGTCGGTAATTGGTATATGCAAACACAGCCATGCCGATGCCATGATCTCATTGGAGGGATTTATGTTCGTATCCAGTATGGACCATAGTTCATTTATTGGCAAAGCAGCCAACACACCCGATCTGGTGCACGATAATACCATTGTCTTTTCTGCCCAAACTGAAGAATACCATAATATTGCTTTGAAGACAGACATCATGCTGGGATGGCGCATTTATTCCGGATCAGATGGTCATCCCATGTATGAAGGCTGGCTCCTGGATTCGGTAATATATGAAGTGCAGGGTAAATCACGCGAAGAGGCAGAAAAAAAACTACCCTCTACTGCCACCGTTGTTGAAAAAGCAGGATTTGTAGCCGGGAAGAATATCCTGGCCAAGATTTCACCCTCATATCTGACAGTGGAACGCTATTATTTCAAAGGTGGGAGCCCGGAACTGAAAGAGGCAAACCAGCTGGTGAAGTTCAGGAGGTGGGACGATGCCACAACCATATGGGAGCCACTGGCAGACCATTCCAACGAAAAACAAAAAGCCATGGCCTTGCATAATCTGGCCCTGGTTGCTGAGAAAAAGGGTGAGATGGAATGGGCACTGGATTGTATACATCAGGCCCTTGAGTACCACCCATTTCCTGTGACTGAGGATTATCTGAAAATCCTGCAAGAGCGTTTGAATCAGTGACCATGGATCATCCATCAGTTCAGAGTAAATGGCCAGTACGATTGTTTATCATCGTATCGGGTCTGGCATATCTGACGTCGTGTCAGACCACCAAAACATTATCCATTCAAATTCTGGTGCCCGCTCAGGTGACCCTGCCTGCGGATCAGAGTCATTTCATATTGATCAATCGCATACCCTTATTGTCTGAGCACGAAACCCCGGATTCAATTGATGCAGGCAACATTGTTATCCCATTTGAATACTATGAACAACTTTCATGGGAAGCCATCAATGGTGCGTTAAGTGTCCTGGATCAATCTCCCAAAATTGATACGGTGGTATTGGATACTCTGCAACGGGAAGAGCTGGAGAGGACGTTCGACGTTTCCAGTGCAGTATTGGATTCTTCGGTGATCCAATCTATTTGTAGCGGAACATCAGCCACAGGACTGATTGTACTGGAGGATATGAAACTGTCAGATTCAATAGATGCAACACCCATGTTTCTCGCAGATTCCAGCGACATATTGGCGTATTATGCTTATGAACTGCTATATCCAGGGATTTTATGGCGGGTTTACAGTTGCCGGGGCGAATTGTTGCATGAAATCAGGTATTCTGATACCTTAATCTGGGAAGGATCGGGCATGAGCCCTCAGGATGCCGTCAACCAAATACCACCATTGGAGCAAATTCTGGTCAATGGTATTCAATATGCAGGCCGGATCTTTGCCTATAGCATTGCCCCCACATGGGTGGAAGTCAGACGAATGTATTTTTCCTCTGGAAACAAAGATATGCGTGAAGCATCCAGGTTTGCAGGGGAGAATAATTGGGATGCTGCTGCCCGGATATGGCAGGTGCAGGCTGAAACAACGGATCCTGAGCTGGCGTCAAATGCGGCATTCAACATGGCATTGGTGTCAGAAATTAATGACCGAATCGATCTGGCCATGACATGGATCAATAAATCATATGAATTGAGGGGTGATGACATTACGATGCGCTACGCCCAGATTCTGCGAACCCGATTCAATCAGCGTAGAGAGCTGTCGAAACAGATCCGTAGTCTTGAATACTAATCCGTGAAGATTAATTTGTTCGCTGGTATTTTTTGAGGTACTGGGATGGCGTCATCCCGGTCGAATTTTTAAAAATGGTATTGAAAGATGATTTGGAATTAAAGCCTGAATCATAGGCAATGCTCATGATTTTCAGATGCCGGTATTGAGGATCGGACAGGCGCCTCTTGACCTCCTCAATACGGTATTCATTAATAAAAGCATAAAAATTTTTAATGAGCTTTGTATTGATAACCTGAGTGATGTGATGTTTTGAAATACCCAATTGGTCCGACATTTCCTGGATGGTCAGTTCACCATCGAGATACGGTTTTTGATCCTCCATGTATTTAATAATCCGGGCCAGATATAATTCAATATCCTGTTCATTTAATGAAGATCGTTCATATTTTGGCTTAAAAGCTTCCGCTGGCGAATCCACGGTCTGAACATCATCATGTAAGTCAAGGAGGGTGCTGGTCTGCCGGTATCCGTAGATACTGACTGCAAATGAAAGCAAGGTCAGACCAATGGCTGAGAACAGCTCGGGTTCAATAAATTCACGGTTAATGATGAAGATATTAAAGATCCCGGATGAAATAACCAGGATATAGACCACTGTAAACAAAATTGTGATGAACATGACCCAGCGAAGTGTTACTTTTTCAGAGCTGAACGAATACAGATCTTTAACCTGCATTCTGTATTTATGTAAGTGGATCATGGTTAGAATACCATATATGCTTATGGATAAATAAAAAGAAAGACCAAAGACAATGCGTTCGGCAACGAATCCATCCTTTTCAAAAAAGTTGATATTATAGACTTGTTTTTGGGTCGAAAATATCAGCGCATATATGGCAAAAATGGTGAATGGAAGAAAATGAAACCAGTCTTTTTTCCGGAACTTGTAGTTCCTTAACACCAGGCTTTTTACATAAAGATATAAGAGCGGTCCAAACAGCATGGGCACTATGAGCATTCCCATCTTATTGATAAACAGCCTGCTAACATTAATCTCAAGATACGTAAGCAATAATTTTACAAAAATGGTAAACAACCATACCGACAGAAGAATATTGGAAATGGATTTTTTGCGTTTTAGCAGAACCAGAATTATGGCAAACAATGACTGGGCAATGCCTATATATAGAATTGGAACCAGGAAATGGCTGTACTCAATTTGTTGTATCACATCCAGTTCTTCCATATCAACATTTTACTGGTTTGCCGTACTGAGGTGTTTTACAAAATTCCTGTAACATGCAGTCAATCAAGAGAATAATATAAATGTGACCGCATATTCAGGAAAATACCATATTTTAGAATTTTCAAATTAATAAAAATTCCTGGTCCATTGAAAATGAATGTTGGGAAATTCTGGATTTCCAATAAAATATACCCAGGCCAAATTAGTTCAACTCAATCACGAGGATTAACGACTTATTATATTCAATTTTTTACCAAAGCGGGTGCATGGTGTCATCATCGTTAAATATATTATGTATTTTTCAGATACAAAATCCAAATGTTATGAATAGGAAATTCGTCATTGTCAGTACATGCCTCATGTTCCTCTTATCAGTGGGTGAGATACATGTATTGGAAGCCCAGAAAAAAAGAAATTTTCAACCCATGGACCTATTTGATCTTGAATATGTATCCGATCCCAGAATATCACCTGATGGGAATCAGGTTGTATATGTCCGGAATTTCATGGATGTGATGCATGACCGGCGCAGATCAAATATTTGGATGGTCCGATTTGATGGAACAGGGCACCGTCCATTAACGACCGGCATTCAAAATGATTATGGCCCAAGATGGTCGCCTGATGGAACTCAGTTATTATATCTATCAACCAGGGATGGAAAAGTAAACCTGTACCTGCGTTGGATGGATACAGGACAAGAAATGATTCTGACTCACCTGACCCAATCCCCATCCGGTCTGACCTGGTCGCCCGACGGACAATGGATTGCCTTTTCAATGCGCATTCCAGCCAGGCCAGCATCCTTCATCACCATGCCGGCGAAACCTTCCGGTGCCCAATGGGCGCCTGATATCCAATATATTGATGAAATGATATACCGGCGGGATGGAGGAGGTTATGTAAAACCCGGTTATTTCCAGTTATTTGTTATACCGTCGGAGGGTGGTACACCACGACAGATTACGGACGGTCCGTACGATTCGGGGGGAAGGATCAGCTGGACGCCCGATAGTAAATATCTTATTATATCTGCAAACCGCCATGAAAACAGGGAGTTGGAACCCATGAACTCAGAACTTTACCAGGTTGATGTAACCAGTGGAACATTTACCCAGCTGACCGATCGAAATGGACCCGACCAGGATGCTGAAGTTTCCCCGGATGGAAGATACATTGCTTATACCGGATTTGACGACCTGCTTCATGGATATCATGTATCGAACATGTATTTAATGAATCGTAAGTCTGGCGCGATTACAAACCTGACAGACGCATTTGACCGATCTGTATCCAGTCCAGCCTGGAGCAAAGATGGAAAATCAATATATTTTACGTATACTGACTACGGTAATACCAAAATTGCCAGGGTGGATCTATCCGGTAAAGTCACCAATCTGGCTCAGAATATGGGCGGAAATCCGGTTGGTCGGCCCTATGGGGGTGGCAGCTTCAGCGTATCGGATGAAGGATTTTTTGCCTTCACCCATTCTTTGCCTGATCATCCGACCGAACTGGCTGTTTTTGGCCTGAAAACCCAGGTTCGAATCATTACCGGTCTGAATGAGGACCTGTTCAGTTTTGTGCAATTAGGTCATGTTGAAGAAATACGCTTTACCTCTGGTTATGATAATCGCGAGATCCAGGGATGGTATGCCGTACCACCCGGTTTTGATCCAGACAAACGCTATCCTCTAATTCTGGAGATCCATGGTGGTCCATTTGCGAATTATGGCGATCGATTTTCAGCCGAGATCCAGCTTTATGCTGCTCAGGGTTATGTTGTTTTATATATCAATCCCCGGGGTAGTTCGGGTTATGGCAAAGAATTCGGTAATCTGATTCATCATAATTATCCGGGACAGGATTACGATGACTTGATGTCGGGTGTAGATGCCTTGCTGAAGAAAGGATTTATCGATCAGGAGCGCCTGTTTGTAACCGGTGGCAGTGGGGGCGGTGTCCTGACCAGTTGGATTGTTGGGAATACCGATCGTTTTGCTGCAGCAGTGGTTGCCAAACCAGTAATCAACTGGACGAGTTTTGTACTGCATGCCGATGGTCCGAATTTTTTCTATAAATATTGGTTCCCCGGTTATCCATGGGATTTTCAGGACCAATACTGGGCACGATCCCCTTTATCCAGGGTTGGATATGTATCGACTCCAACCATGCTGCTTGCCGGGGAGGAAGATTTCAGGACACCCATTTCAGAATCGGAACAATATTATGCTGCTTTAAAACTGCAAGGCGTTGCAACCGCTCTGGTACGTATTCCGGAAGCGTCGCATGGCATAGCCAACAGACCGAGTCATCTGATAGCGAAAGTGTTGTCCGTACTCAAATGGTTTGAACTACACGATTCAAAGTAACCCCGGGATCACAGCTTTTCTTTTTTGGGGATAATCACTGAATGTGGATTGATACCAGGCATGGTGATGCAAGGCCCTTGGAATGAGGTTGGCCGCTGTCCAGACTGCAAAACTCAGTCCCGGAAGCGACCAGGTCATGATGGCAAAACCGGTCCATTCCAGGATCTCTCCAAAAAAATTTGGACAGGATATCAGGTTAAACAGACCGCCCCTTGGGATAAAGTAACCTGTTTTGCCTCCAGATCGCAGGCGGATCAATTTATGATCTGAGGATTGGTTAATTAAAAAGCCAATAACAAAAAAACCCACACCCACCAGGAACCTGGGATCTGCGATCCAGGCTATCGAATAACCGGGCGATATATACCCCAGCCAGTACCCGTTTATAAAGCCATTGACAAGATTGAAGATCATGGCGAGGAATACGACCAAGAGTGGCATTTTTTTTCCTTTGGTATGAATAAGCAATGGAAAAACGAAAATTCGATTGGTATAGTGGATCACCCAAAATGAGAAGAATACCCATACGGCAGGGGACTTATCATTTGGTCCGAGTAAAGTCAATAGGGAAAAGAGCAACAGGGTTGGAAATTCCATGACGATCCATCCCACACGATTGTCTACCATTGGGCCCCAGCCTGACGACGTATGGCGGCCATACGGGGCCCGAACTTTTAGCAAAAGAGGAAATAGCACGACCGCCAGTACAGTCCACCCTATAACAATCAAATGAAATGTTGGGCGACTCAGAAAGAGCGCTATAAGTAATGATATGTCTTGAACCATTGATATGTGTCTTTAAGGGTTTCAACCAGGGGTCTGGGATGATATGAAAGCTCATTGGCAGCTTTATCATGGGATACCCGGCTATTACTGTTTCTCAATATGGTGATTGTATCCTTTGTATAGAGTGGATCTTCCTTGTGCCATTTGGACCAAACCTGAATAAAGGGTACCCCAATTCGGGCTACAATATGCGGAAACATTGGCAAGCGGAGGTTTTTTCCAAGGACCTCACCGATGAGGCCGGTCAGTTCAGGAAGCTCTGCCCACGTGCCTGACAATAAATACCGCTCGCCTGCCCGACCTCTTCTGGCGGCTTCAATGGCTCCCCTGGCCACATCCCGGGCGTCAACCCAATCATAACCACCATGTACCAATCCCGGAATTCTTTTTGAATGCAAACGGAGTAAAAACTGGCCCAGGAAGGAGGGACGAAAATCGTTGGGACCAATGACAGCGGTTGGATTGACTATGACAACATCCAGGCCATTTTTCAGGGCTGAATTGAGAACCATATGTTCGCCCATGGCTTTGGTACGTTCATACGGTACAGGACTATCAAGGTTGAGTGGATTCTCTTCAGTGAGTGGTTGGTTGAGAGGATATTGATTTAAGGCATGAACCGAACTGAAATGGACCATTCGTTTGACACCCGTTTTTTTGCAGGCCTCAATCATGTTTTGGGTGCCATCAACATTTACTTTCAGGAGCTCCTTCATGTTGAACTGACCGATGGAGATCATGGCTGCCAGATGGAATACGACATCGACCCCCTCACACAATTTCTCTAAAGTGTGCGGCAATTCCAGTCCACCCTGTACAAGCTCAATGTTCAATCCATCGAAAGCCCGTTTATGTAGATGAGATAAGGCCTTGACCTGGTGCTTATCGGAGAGAAGCGCCCGAATTAAATTGGAACCAATATGTCCGCTTCCACCTGTAACAGCAATTTTCATTTGAAAAAAAAATGAGGCGGCAAGATAAGAAACATTTTTAAACCGTTTTCCAGGAAGCAGGCCTTTGTAATGATAAAGGTTTCACTGAATGTGAAGATCATTCTATATTGATTCTTAAATAAAAAGGAATGTATTATTTTTATCTTGGACGTATATAAATGCCATTATTTGGAGTTCTTTTAAAATGATCACGGTATCTAAGCGCGAAATGATTTTCTAGTTCATGATTTTTTTGATGGTATCCCGATTTTGTTACAGGTTCTTCTCAAAAATGTATTTAAAGGGATCCACGATACGGGCGATGAGTCGTCGTTTTTCCGTAATGATTTCAGCCATTCCTGACATCTCCTGATTGAAATCAAGCGATTTCCCATAATTGGTGAGGAGTTGTTCAGGTAATGAAATTTCAACTGTATAATACTGATCGGTGGGCACCAGAGAGATGTTGTGAATGATGCCTTCCACCAGGCCGTATTCCATATAGGGGTAATTATCAACCTTGATGAGGACGTCCTGTCCGACACTGACTTTTCCTGATCGCCGGATCGAGAGATTCATTTTTCCGATAATGGCACCAGGATTTTCAGGTACCACAGATAATACTGCATCTCCTTCAGTAACATTCTGTTCCTCGGTCCAAAATCTGGAAAAACTGACCACACCATGTTTGGGTGCTTTCAGAACGTAGGCTTGTTCCCAGCGGGCAATTTCTGATTTCAGATTATCATAGGCTTCAGTCAGGCCAATTCTGAAGTTATCACGTTGATTCTGGTATTCCAGTTCCAGGTCGAGGATGGCCTGCTCTTTTACCGATATCTCAATGTCCACTGAAGAAATGTTTGCCAGTGCCTGCTCGTAGTCCCTTTGCTTCTCATAAAAGGATGATTTAGACGCATCATAATCAGCCGGGGATAGTACGGTTTGGATGAACAACAATGAATCGCGTTCAAGTCTGATGCGATCGAGTTCCAACTCACTGGCCAGCAGGTTTTTCTGACGAATTAATCGCTGATGAAAGACCCTGTATTTCTCAATTTCCTCTCTCAATGACTGAATCTTTTTTGTGTGGTAGCCGATTTCCAGAAAAGAGGCGTATTCCATAAATGCTTTCTGAAATTTCGAGTACGCAGGCTGAATAATACCCAGGTCCTGAACATCTTCCAGTTCCGGTATGTGTCCTGTATCGAAATCGCGAAGAAAATGCCTGAAGTCGGTCAATGAAAAAACAAGGTTATACACATTTTCCACTTTGGCCGGATTTTCAATAACAGCCAATATTTGTTCTGATTGTACCGGATCTTGATCCTTCACGTATAGATTCTGAATGTTGCCTGTTGCTTTGGCGATGATCGTTGCCGGTGGATTTTCTGTGGTAATGACCACAGGGGCTGAAATGATATCAGGATACTTGAATACATAGCTGCCGGTCAGAAATATTATGATTATGGCAAAGATCATGCTGATGCCCCATCGAACGATCCATCGTGGAGGGGTCCCTAATATTTCCTGAACTTCACCACTTCTTATTTCCTGTTTCGTTTTGGCTCCCTTTTTGGTCTGATTCATTCTAATTATCTATAATTGAAAGGAATCGGAAACACCCTTTACAGTGACTCCCGGAATCCCGTTAATATTTATGTGCCGAGCTCGAGCTGGTTCTTTACCAGGTTATAATAATGTCCCTTCATTCGAGTGAGTTCTGCATGGGTTCCATGTTCCACAATTCGTCCCTTATCCAGGACAATGATTTGATCGGCATGGGATACTGTGCTGAGGCGATGGGCTACAATCACTGCGGTTTTGTTTGACAAAAAGGTGTTGAGCTGTTCGATAATCACTTTTTCATTTCCGGCATCCAGGGCATTCGTTGCTTCATCGAAAAAGATAAATTCAGGATTTTTATAGACTGCACGCGCAATGAGTATCCGCTGTTTCTGTCCCTGACTGAGTCCATGTCCACGGGCACCAATTTTTGTATTATAACCCATGGGTAACGATTCAATAAACGCCTGGATATTGGCGATCTTAACTGAGTTCACCAGTCGGTATTCATCCAAATGCTCTGCCCCCATAATGATATTATTCACAATGGTGTCGGAAAAAATATATCCATCTTGCATAACCACACCGCATTTTTCACGCCACACTTTAGCACTCAGATTACGAAGAAATAATTCTCCCACCTTGACATCTCCACCTAAGGGTGCATACATGCCCAGCATGAGTTTGATCAGAGTGGTTTTGCCACTACCGCTCACACCGACAATGGCCGTTGTGGCGGATTCCGGAATATGCATATTGATCCCGTCCAGCACCATCGGGGAATGGGGGCCTTCATATTGAAATGATACATTATGAAGTGTTATACTTTTATTCTCTGGCAGGATGGTCGCTTTTTTTTCGCCCGGTGATTCCTCGTCTTTATGCAAATGGATCTCGGCCATACGTTCCAGGCTGATCTTGGCATCCTGGGTTCGATGCATAAACCCGATCATTTGATCAAGGGGACTATTGAGTTGTCCCAAAATGTATTGTACAGCCAGCAGCATACCCAGCGTCATGTCACCATTGATAACAGCGGTGGCCGCAAATATGGTAATCAGGATATTTTTGGATTCATTAATAAAAGTGGCTCCGGCCTGTTGATACTGATTGAGGGCCAAAGATTTCACATTGACCTTGAACAGTTTCGCCTGGATGCTTTCCCATTCCCACCGTTTTTGCCGCTCAATATTGTTGAGTTTTATTTCAGGCATGCCCTGGAATAATTGGATCAGTGTTTCCTGGTTAGCCGTCATTTGCCGAAATCGCCGGTCGTCAAATATCCTTCTTTTTTTCATAAAAAGATATACCCAAAGGGTATACAGAATGCTACCTCCAAGGAATATCCAGAATATTTTCAGGTTGTACAGGGCCATTACGATTCCGAAAACAACCAGATTAATGAGTGAGAAAAGGATATTGAGTGTGGAAGAGGTCAGGAAAATTTCAATTCTCCGGTGATCGCCGATTCGTTGTAAAAGATCCCCGGTCAGTTTGGTGTCAAAGTATCCAATGGGGAGTCGCATGAGTTTCACCAGGAAATCAGAGATCAGGGAAATGTTTACCCGGGTTCCCAGATGAAGGAGAATCCATCCCCTGATAAAATCAACCGACATGCGACTTAAGAACAATACAAATTGAGCGATCAGTATCAGGTATATGAAACCGAGATCCTGATTATTGATTCCAAAGTCTATAATTTGTTGGGTCAGGAATGGGAAGATGAGTTGAATGATGCTGGCCAGGATGAGTCCAATTATCAGCTGTCCCAGGAATCGCTTGTACGATCTCAGGTAGGAAAATAAGAACGAAAAATGACCTTTATTCCGGGGCTCATCATCCTGGCCATAAAAGGTATTACCGGGCTCTAATAATAAGCAGAGTCCCTGCCCCACACCGTCTTGTTGGGTACTGATCCAGTGTTTCAAAAATTCATCCTTTGTGTAAATGGTTTTTCCGAATGCCGGATCAGCAACATAAATTTTGTTTTTCCTGATCTTATAAACCACGATAAAGTGGTTCTGTTTCCAATGAACGATGCATGGAAGGGGGGCTTCATTGCGGAGTTGGTCGTAGCTGATGCGTACACCCATGCTCCTGAAGCCAATGGATTCAGCAGCATCGCTGATTCCCATTAAAGACACACCATGCCGTGTTAGGAAAGACCGGTCCCGGAGGGTCTGAAGCGAAAAGTTTTTACCATATGATCTGGCAATCATTCTCAGGCAACTCGGGCCGCAGTCCATCGCATCCAATTGTCGGTAAAAAGGAAACTTCATATGGGCCGGTCTGTCATTTCAATAAGATGGGTACAGTAAAGGTAGGTAATTCCGGAAATATTAAAAGTACTGCGAAAACCATGGAATCCCATGAAAACTTAACACAAGTAGGTGGCGTTTGTACATATAAAGTGCAAAGCCCTGGATCTTATATGGCCAGACCATTTCCCGATTTAGTCACATGCCTGGTAATTTTAGTTTGTGTCCGGTCCAATTGAATGCCAATTTTCCCTTCCAGAATGACCAGTGGCAAGGAAAATCTAAAAATGGAGCCATGAGGCTTATTGGGTTCATATATGAGTTGCCCACCAAGCATCTCAACCAGTTCTCTGGATATGGAGAGGCCCAATCCCAAACCACGGTTTTTTTCAGAAGGCGGGCCTTCCTGTTTTCTGAAAGAATCGAAAATGTGGAGGGTATCTGATGTCGTTATCCCTTTACCTGTGTCACTAACGGTAAAACCAACCCGGTCCGCGTCATCCGGGTAGCACCTGAAATTGATCGTGCCCTTTTGGGTGAATTTGAATGCATTCTGAATCAGGTGCACCAGGACTTGCTTAAGCCTGTGCCGATCGGTTTTTACAAATTTACTTCTGAGCGGCTCTGCGATTTCATGGTGCATGACAATCCTGCCATTTCCCATGCCGATACGATAATCATCAAATTTTTGGTGCAGCTCAGCAAATAGTTTCTCCAGTAAAAACTCTCCCGGTTCCAGGCTTATCTGGCCTGAGTGCAGCAGGGCCATATCGATAAGGTTATCCAATACCATTAACAATTCCTCGCTACTGGCATTGATGTGATGAAGATATTCCATTCTTTCCTCATCACTCAGCCGACTTTTCGCCAGAAGAGTTGAAAAACCAACAATCGAGTTCATTGGTGTCCTGATCTCATGTGGAATGTGTTTTAAGAATACCGATCGCAGGATATTAATTTCTTCTTTCCGCAATCGTACTTCACGTTCCATCTGCTGGATCTGATCCTGCAAATCTGAGATCTCACGACTGTTTTTATGGTTCTTCAATACCTTATATGTTTTCAAATGACACCAGGTACCATATTTTTCACCTCAATCTTCTGAGTATTTTTTTGGCCATTTCCTGTTTTTCTGAACTGGATTCTGAGAACTTTTTAAATTGTTCCATGGCCTGTGTGGTTTTGTTGGTCTTCAAATAACAAAAACCAAGATACCATTCGGCTTCCTCAACAAACATGTTGTTATTATGGTCAATGACCTTATTAAAAGATTTTTCAGCTTCCTTGTATTCCTCAAGTTCTAAATTAGAAGCGCCGGTCAGTAGGTTGGCTTCCATCCGGTTACGATCCATGCTCAATACTTCTTCAAAATAGACCACAGCCATCTCAAATTCCTGGTTTTCATACGCTTTTAACGCTTTCTGAAAGATTTCATCGATTTCAGGCGAACCTGTTCGTACGGTCACCGGATCATATTTTTCATAATATCTTTCAAACAACGCTTCATTACTGTCGCGTTCATTACCAATCCATATGGCAGCAAAGGTAACGGCTACCAGAATGACGGCTGATGCTGCTATCTGAACGGTTCGCTGTCGGATTATACGCTGCATGGGCCGGGCAGAGTGAAGTGTATGGGCCCCCTGGTGGATGGCTTGCAGCCTGGCCCGTAAATCTATCACATCACGTTCTTTAAGCGTTTCATTCATCGCTTTTTGCATTTGTAATTCTACCTGCATCTCTGGATTGTTTTCCAGTTCCGCTTTAAACTGTTTCAACTCCTGTTCATCCAGGTTTCCATCCAAATACCTGTCAATGAGCCTGGAGTGTTGTTTTCTTGAAACCATGATTTAAATAGTTTTAGTTTCTGATCATTCTTGTACATTATTCTCTTATCCGGATAAAATATCCGGTCATTTATTTGCCGTATTTTAAAAGATCCGGCCCTGCTATCCTTCTTCAGGCACAATAATGGGTTCCGGATCGGGATCTATTTCCGGGCCATCACCGCCGTGAATGGCCAACATTTCATAATGATCTAATGCGTCTTCTTCAAATGGGTTGTGTAAATTATCTTTCATTGATTCTGGTGTTTATAAGATATTATTAATCTTTTTTCTGAGATTGGCATCGTTCTATCCTTCTTCTGGAACAATGATTGGTTCCGGATCGGGATCGATTTCCGGCCCATCACCACCGCGAATGGCCAATAGATCGTGTTCATCTAATTTGAACTCCTGGAATTGTTCAAAATGTACAGTTACCTCTTGAGTTGTTTTCATAATTCACTTGATTAGGTTAAACATGAATGATTATTAAGGAATTTGTTGCATCGATTCAATTGATTTCCCATTAATGTCTTGAGAAATGGATTTGTTACCCCAGAAAACCAGATTTTTTTAGAAATCCGGTTAATTTATTACGATTCTAAATAAATATTACTGAAATACAATGCATTGTATTTTTATTCAATAAAAAGGATGGGTCAGACCAGGGGGGTTGATTTTCGGCCCGTTTTATTCTATTTTTGACACTTGTGACGTGATAATAATGTATGTCTCGTGATCAGCATTGCATGCTGTTAATAGGTAATCGGATTATATGGAACGCGGATCTTGTGGTTTTAAAACACTTATTTTTTGGGTACTCATCAATATGTCGGGAGGTTTCTTGTATGCCTCTGGTTCACTGTGGATATACGATGCGGATCAGTTATACAAGAAGGCTGATTCCCTGTTATCAGCAAAAGATTACAATGAAGCTGAAAAATATTTTGAACAAGCGCAGGCAGCCTATGCGCAATCCGGCAACCATCGATACGATATGACCTGCCTGATTAAGCGCTCACGGATTGCCATATTGACCAACAGAATACTTGAAGCTGGCACATTTTTGGAATTAGCAGAAAAAGGATTGGCAGAGTACAAAATAGATCCTTATGACTCCCTATATTCGAATCTTTATTACCGAAAGGCCTATTATTTTCAACGACTGAATGATTTTGAAAGGGCCTCCTTTTTTTACAGTGAAGCTGCCAGAATCCGTGAATACGGGGACCAGTACGATTACATGTTTTCTTTAATTTCAAATAATCTTGGATATGTATTAAGCCAATTGGGTGATCCCACTTCTGCTGCCATCTGGTTTGAAAAAACGGTCAGAATACGTGAGAGGCTTCGTCATCCATCGCATATTAGCCTTTCCAGCCCCCTGTCAAATCTCGGAGCCATCCAGATTCAGTTGGGTCATTTTGATGAGGCAGAGATCAGTCTGATCCGGGCCAGGAACATTTTATTACTGCACTACGGAGAAAATGATCCTGAAATTGGTCGCGTAGATAATAACCTGGGAAATTTAGCTTTCAGAAAGGGCGATTATTCAATGGCAGAGGATTATTACAATAATGCCCTTCGGTGTTTTAAATCATCACCGGACAATTACAGGGGTTATTTGTCTCATGCATTGAATAACCTGGGATTGGTTTACACCACACAGGAGCGTTATACAGAAGCACTGAAGTTATATCAGGAAAATTTGGAATACATGGAGCGATATGGGGTGGTTCGGAGCGGGTCAACCTTATCGAAAATGGCCAACGTGTATAATAAAATGGGCAATTATAAGCAGGCTGAAGCATATTATCAAATGGCCATCCAGAATATTATTGATGCGTACGGGCCTGGTTTTTTTGAACTGGCCACCCACTACATGAACCTGGGTGTATTCTTTTCAGAACGCGGTCGGTATGATGCCTCTTCAAGTCTATATGAGAAAGCGTTGGCCCTTTATATGGATACCTATGGATATCGGCATCCCGAAACGTCCCGCGTGTATTACAACCTAGCCTGGTTAAAAAGGGAAACATTCGATTATGATTCTGCCCTGGTCTTTGTTCAATATTCCCTTGTTTCCAATTCCCCCAATTTTGATGCACTGGAGCTTTCAAAGAATCCACAACCAGATGAATGCTTTTCGAAGCTCCGTTTATTAAGCAGCCTAAAACTTAAATCCGAATTGCTCACAGAAAAATACAATTCTACCCGACCTGATAGCATATTGGCCGGAATGGCATTCAAATCCATTGAAGAGGCCATCCAGGTGATTGAGAGCATGCGTTTTGAATACAACACAGAGGAGAGTCAATTATTCCTGGCAAATAATGAAAAGGATACCTACGTCCAGGCCATTCAGCTGGCCATGTTGCTGTACGATATAACCGGTAACTCGTCGTATAAAAGCAAGATCTTCAACTACACCGAAAAGAGCAAAGCAGCAGTTTTATTGGCCGGTATCCGAGAATCAAAGGCCATTCGCTTTGGTGGAATTCCGGAATCCCTGTTATTGGTTGAAGATGAATTGCGACATGAACTAAGTTATTATTCGCAACAGTTATATGAGCAAACGGGATTGCAATTTCCAGATACAAATAAGATCGGGCTTTATGAGAATTACATATTCAGACTGTCCAACCGGTATGATTCTTTGATATCATCTTTTGAAGATAACTATCCTGTTTATTATCAATTAAAATACAATCCAAGTGTTCTGAGCGACGAGGAGGTTCAACAACAACTTGATCACGATGATGTGTTATTGGAGTATGCTATCCTGGACTCCACTATATTGGTTCTGGCATTGGGCCACGATTTTTTTCATTCGATGCAAATCCCGGCAGATAGCCATTTGATTGACCAGATTGCCTATTTTCACCGGCTGGTGTCAGAAAAAAGGTTTTCAGAACATGTCCGGGAAGACTTTGAACAGTTCGTTGAAATATTAAGAACGCTTTACTTATTGCTGATGGATCCATATCAGACAGA
>Ga0209536_100004533_pt1 | contig 21932 bp, 52 predicted proteins | sample DeeMarSeWOR28_12_FD_187461 | JGI IMG/M metagenome (GOLD analysis project Ga0209536, IMG submission 187461) | Marine sediment microbial communities from White Oak River estuary, North Carolina - WOR-2-8_12 (SPAdes) (version 2) | ecosystem: Environmental > Aquatic > Marine > Intertidal zone >... | reverse complement strand
ACTCTTGATAAGAGAAGCAAGATGATTCCTTATAATATCTGCTGACGTAAAATAACGACAGTCGTAAGCTTCTTCCAGTTTTTCTATCTGTTCCTCGGCGATCTCCATGTTTCTGTTCAAATCGTCAAGATATGTCATTAGGTCCTCCGATCCAGGCTTTAATTCCTCTTTTAGAAGCTTTGAAACACGAACGCACAAAGCTTCCGTCTAGTTGAAAGGCATCCACACGCATTCCGAAGTTTTCGTCAGTCAGCGCGACGAACCACATATCTTTTTCTTCGTCATACATATAGTCGTGGATTTCGATTCCTCCAACTATATGATTCAATGCAAGGCGAATCGCTGGGCCGTAATCTGGTGGAGTATACATGAAATGATTATCCATTTCTGCCTCCGGTAATCTTCTCAGCTAACTGTTCCCACCAGACCCGCGCAACCTCGCAGGTGCATCCTTTCTTGTCCTTGCAGATGCTGCACGGGTCAGTGAGTTCAGTTAAATTCTTGTTGCGGTGAAAATCCAGGAATATCAGATTATTCACCATTACTTGCTCCCAGAAATCTTATGAGCACATATGCTTTTACACGTGCGCTCGGTGGCACTTTGGAGACCAAAACGAGTTTATATGGACCGCCGGCTGGTCCTACATAGTATAGATATTCCTTTTCAGTTTCCGATTTGCTTGCTGCAGCAGAGCCTATTCCAATACTCATATCTGAGTTCACTGCCCTTGTCTCGATAATATATACCAAACCCGAGTCGAGATCCTCACATTTGGCATCTGGGGCAAACAAAAACAGTGCAAATAGAATGACTCCGAACACCATCATCCAAAATCCTGGTTCTGATATAACTTTACGCATCATCTACCTCCTATTCCTCGAAGCGGGTAAGACCTATCTCTATGCAATTAGCTACCCGCTCCGCTGCTTCGTGATCATTATGTTTATTAGGGTATAGAGTTATAATGAAGTCTTTGTCAGCATTCAAAACTAATGTGACTTCGCTGCCTATGAGACGCCAGCATCCAGGCTGTGCTTCACTCATTTCAAGTTCACCATAGATCCAGGCCTCTGCGATTTGGTACATCTCTATACCGTGATATCTTGCCTTTTTCTCAGCATGATCGCCCCATTTTGGCAGACTAATCAATAATCATCACCTCCTAATCTCTTGTGTGTTTGACTTTTGTTAAATACCTCCTCGAGACATCATGGCGCCGAGGAAGCCAAGCATTCCAAGTGCAATGAAAGTAACCACAGCACAAATCATCTGTGCAATTATGAACCCAATCCCAAAACGAAAACCATCGCCTACTGTTACTTTGTCATCTTTCATTTGGATCTCCTTATTAAACGTAATATAGTGTTTTTGAAAGTATGCCAGTACTTACGCCGACCGACATAATCCTTGTGAATGCGCCTACCACAGGTAGGGAAGGGGCCAGACTCTGGGTCACAGCCGAATGAGGTGACTTCCCTTTCTATATCGAGCATGTTCGTAGTTTTAATTTCCTGTTCGACAAGTGTCCCAAGTGGGCATTCCCCAATACAGCAAAGTAGATTAGGCTGAAGCGAATCGTTGAATACACATGCTTCAGCCACTCTAAAATCACATTCCTTTGATTCAGCCATAAACAGCTTTGTCAAGTCAGCTTCGGCACGCTCTGATTTATCGCCGAATATCTTTCCGACTAGCCTAACCATGCTCACGGTGGCGCCGATGTTCTTATGCTTCATATCTAGTGGCATTGATGATCTTCTCCTTTCCTTGTTCTAAGAATGCTTCCACATAGTTTGGCAAATCACTTAGTTTACCGCCGCTGATATTTCGTGTGAAGATATCGAAATCCATCTCTACCCTGCGATCACTTAGTCCAAATCCCATGTGAGTCCTCGCCAGTTTAAAAGCTTCCAGTGGTTTCATACCAGTAATCTTGACGAACTTAAGAAATAAATCCTGGTAGTTCATCTCGTCAGGTACGATTGGTACACCGGCTGCACGGTTCCTCAAGTCCTCTAGTGTCATCTTACCAGTGAATAGGTTCTTTAACATCTGGAAATAGCTCGTGCCAAAGTTCTTGCGAGACCATCGGTTCATAAAGATCAAAATCGCTGCTAACAGTAATAGATCGTATATTATACTATTAGGTGGCATATTACACCTCCATACACTCTTTTATAGTTCCGGTTAATAGCATGGCAAGTACAAAAGCATGGCCCATTGTCTTACTAGGATTGTTAGCCACCTCTTTAAGAGTCATACCCATCTTGATATAATCATAACCATCGAAGTCCCTTAACACCACGTTTTGTTCTGACACCATGGTGTAATAGAGTAATTTGTAGCTCTGAGTTTTGATAACTGCGTCGGCGTAGGCAGGTATGTATATAACCTTTCGGGCCGTGACATAATCCAGCTGCTGCCCGTCCCAATAGGAAAACAGAGGCTTCGCTCCTTTACCCATTGGATAACGCTGAGCACGTGGATTTGCCCATCCCTTATCGCGCCATATGAAGAATGGTGCTAGGTTGTAACGTTCATAACCGGAATAGACTTTACTGAATTGCCAAAGGTTCTCAACGTTTTCCGCGGTTCTCCCTGGTATGTAGGTAGGCACTGGGCCAAGATAGAATGGGCTGAGGTCTTTGTTTTTGCCTCTAGATGTGGTGTCAATTTCGAGACCGGTGTAAGGATTAGGCTCGAATTTATTTAGTACGTAGACTTGTGACATAACACAGCCTCCCCATAGGAATTAGTGAGACTTAACTTATGTATTATATTCCACTCTTGTGTTCGACCACAGAAAGAACAGACAAGTGTCCCATCACTGCACCATAAATCTTGACTTACTACTTTCTTTGTAAGGCAATGCCCGCACTGTATTGTCAGTAGTGCATGTCCTCGCTTCAGACCGCGCGTTCTCCGCTCTCTAAAAGCACGATTAGGATCTGTCATATCTCGTAATCCTTAAACCTTTCCCCGTCAATTTTCACTCGGATCTTGTAAATACCAAGCCAGTTCAATTCACGTTTGTCCTTGCGGATCTCATTAATAGAGCCGTCGATTTGTTCTTCCTTAGACTTGAGACTGAACCTAAGGGCCTCTTCAGTGTAGTCTACTACAAGCATAGAGCCCGCAACATACATAGAGTTTATACACCTTACTCCGTACTGTCTCTGGCATAGGTCGTTAGCTTGCGCAGCTGATTCCCCCAATACTTTGTTGTACTTTATCACTTCCTGGGCATTGGGCGGCGGAAAATGTGTTTGTATAGTACAGCCTATAATCAAAGCAAACAAAAACAGTACTATGACAGATGTTCTTGTAATCATAATATACCCCCTTATAATAAGAATTCAGCTATGGGCCAGAAGATGGCTTTAAACGTACAAACTATCCATCCGTAAACAAAATAGAGCAGGAAATGGACAAGGCTCTGTTTAATGAATAGCCACGAGTACCATATGTCTGCTATTGCAACTGTTACGCAGTAGGCTCCAGCAATCCATTGTCCAATCATTAAGAAGAACTTTTCCATAATACCTCCTTAGTCTACGTACCGCCAGCTTGGAGTTGCTGCATAGCGGGACACTTTACGGTTAAGAGCCTCAAGTGCGTCTGGCTCATAAATTACTGTCATGTTACCAGTTAGATCTTCTTCAATCTCCTCGCCTTCCTCAGCTTTATTGTTTAGGAAGAGAGATCCATGAATGGTAACGTCTCCGTTTATCTTATTTAACACGTTTCCATTGATTATTATTACACCGTGCCATGTGATTGTCGCACTGATTGTGGCCACATCACCGTCGATAAACAGCACACCATATCCTGTTGTATTCTCTTGTATCTTAACAGGAGTTTCGCCAACATCGACAAATACTACTTGTGGATTATCCTCTGAACCGATGTTTCCAGTGTCCACATGTCCAGATCCATCAGGTGTGATGATCTCGTCGGCCAACTTTAAAGCATTCTCACGCAGAACATCCCACAATATAACCTGGTCCTCAGTAGCTAGATTCGCTTCGCAAGGCGAGTGTTCACAAATTTCCTCCTTTTGGAAGAATACATCAGTAGGATCTGGTTCCTGTAAATCATATAGAACCTCTGGTACATCCTCTCCGTTTGTATCAATTAACGGGCTGCCCTTAATTGAGAGCAGTTCGCTAGCAGCATGAATCGGTGCGCCTGGGTCTGAATAAGCTGATATGTACTTAAAGCGTCGAGCAAGTTTCTCGATTCCTTTACGAGGATGTGTGCCGGTACCGAACACCTCTATTTCAGGCATACCTCTAACATCATCCTTCAGAATGACGCCATCTTTCATTAGGTACTTAATCTCAGCTGTGTAGGACACTAGATTGCTAAATACTCCAGTCTGAATTGGTATATCCGCTTCCGCGATAAAAGACTCGTGCCCTACTGGATAGAGATTAGCTTCTGCCCATGCAGGACCTACAGCATCAACAGCAGAGTCAGCGCCGTAGAACTCCATTTGGTGTATTAAATCGTTTGTGGCACACTTCAGCTCGGTAGTTGATATCATGATACCAGTAACGCCCATCAACGTCATTAACGCCAATAGGCATATTGCTACTACGATGGCAAATCCCTTCTCGTTGTTCATGATTACCCCTCCTCCAATTCAAACGCCATAGGTGGTGAAATCTCCATAGGTGTCTTCAATTCAATTTTCTTCTCAATCTTATGATGCTTAGTGTAATTCTTTGCTGTAATCGGAGCCAGCAACATAAGCCCGAGACAGAATACCGCCATGGCATAACAATAAGATTTCATGCGTTTTTCGTACCCTTTCATGACAGTGCCTCCTACATTGATAGTATATAGCGTAATTACAGGTACTTAAGGTGTAATTTTTACCCTAAATATACCCAACTATTACAGTAATTTGACAATTAGCGTTTTTTCTCGTTTTTTTCCGGTTTTTTTCGCGTTTTTTATTACGTTTAGCACCTCCTCCAATGTGTCAGAGTGTAATCGTCCTATTACACCTGTACACACCTCTCTCAGTGGGTCTGACGACCATGATTATTTCCACTTCTTGAAATTGTTATTCTCGCCGGCATGGCAGAAGTTCCAATTGCCTTCACAGTTGTTGGTTTCTATCGTGACGAGGATGGGAATCTCTGAGGTAAAGTTAAGCTCCACCACTTTAGGCTGGGGCGGAGCAGATACACAAGCTGAAAACATTACAGCTGCAATAATAGTACAAATGAGAACGGTTCTCATGTTATATCTCCTTAGTTCTTGTGCATATGATTATGTAATAATACCGCTTTCTTATGCACGTCGTTAAGATTCATTAATTCGGCAAAACTGCCTGTAAAATTCATCCTTGCTATATAGACTTTTAGCACTAGGTATTCATAGAACATTTGCTCTCCCATTGCTGTACCTCCTACCTCGTTATCTCACTCTGTAATTTAATACAATCTGTCGAAACATGAAAAAGCAAATAATTACAGTCCCATATCCTATTATTATGTCATCGAACGAGGCATCACCCATGGAAGGAAACACATGTTGTAATAACTCTACTCCAAGGATAGCTGCTAATAACACAATAGATCCGTAGACTATTGTTTTCATGCTGCCAAACGAAAACAGTACCCACTCCAGAGCCACGAGAATGCATACATGGCATAGATAATATCCCCACAATAGACGTATTGCATTTATTGCTTCTGCTGGTATTATCATGTAGACCTCCTAAGATTTGGAAATATAACAAGTTTGATTGGGCCGACGAAAGCTCTGACCAAAACGACGTAGACTGGAAAGCTCTTTGATATCAACAGCTTCGCCCTATTCGCCACGTCTTCTTTGTCATACAGTAGAGTCAAAGACTGTGCGTTCTTTCCGGCGCCAACAACACCTCGGATAAGAACATTACTGTCAACATAGTCAGCAATACTCATCATCAATTCCTTGTCCATACGTGTTTCGTCTGGTATTTTAGTACCCGTAATTTCCTCTACTAGTTCTTCGAGTCCCATGCGATCACCTCCTATACTATCAAGATAGTTATGATTTAGTAGACCCCGAAGGGTCGCTGGGCTTTCCCCAGCGCGTTGCATAGACACTTCCCTGCCCCAAGGGCGTTCTGTCCATTAATTCCCTTCTGTCTTCCCAAGACATTGTATTAATTAGAGCAATCACACTGTTCCCCGTTGTGTATTGCGCAGTTAACGTGGTGTACATATTCAGGTATTAACACTACATGCTCACAGGCAGGATGAAACGGCTTTAGACAATGAGCATAATGATCGCTGTTGCGGTTCATACAAACGCCATCGAACTCATCACAATCCTCACAAGCATGTTCTGGTGCATTCCATTCTGTCATGACTACACTCCTATATCTATACTATATTATTACCAATTTCGCGGCCGGGCGGGAAAATCTACACCTGGATCTCCTATATTACACATAAGCAGAAGTAAAAGCAATATGATTAGACCTAAAAGGAATCTCTCTACCACATCCTTGACAACGTAGTTTCCAACTATCATCCCTCTTACCTGTCTTTATGATGATCATAGGAGTATCACATTCAATACATAGATCGCCGCTTTCATCTCCTGTTTTCAGGTATTTATAACCAGACTCACCATATGCCATAGTATTACCTCCTTTTACCACGATCTTGTAGCATTAGTATAATAACACTAGGTATGATTGATACTATGAACAGGATACAACCTGCTGCTTTCGACAATGCTTCAAGTAGCCATAATACCGGACGTGATTCTATCAATGGCTTCTTCATACTACACCTCCTAATATACTGTAATACTATATTGTACGCTTTGGCAGGTACTTTAGAAGAGCAGCTTTACCGGCAGGGATAAATATCGGAAGAATGAAAAGAGCCACGGTCTTAACTGGTATACTGTGGTCTACGCAATACTCCTTCTCGCCTGCTTGGACATTAGCCTGTAAACGAAAGCATTTGTTCTCTACACTCAGCTTGGCTTTTAATTTCATTAATCTCATGATATACCTCCTTGTAATTGTTATTGATTCTGCTGGCGGGCGCTAGAAACTGTACCCGGATCTCCTATAGTACAAATAACAACAGTATTAATCATTTACCACAACAAGGACACTTGGTAGCTTTTAACATACGAACAGCAGACATATCTTCAGGATGCTGCTCTACCCATTTCTCTAGGTATCCCTCTGGAGATACAGCTACAGGTCCTTTCTTGTTTATTGTGAATACCTTACCATTCCATACATCAGCAAGGTTAAACCTACCGACGATTGTTTTTAACCACATATCCGTACTCTGCCACTTAGTGATGTAATAACCAACTGATGGATCGTTGTGTCCATAGCTACCAGAAATATCTACATCATACATAGCACCGTCTATACCTATTGATAAACTCATAGCTACCTCCTTTTGTATATACATAATTGTAATGACATTATACTATTTGTATGTACATAATGACCATGATTTTATACCTATACTATAATACCATTACTACTATACTATACTATTGTAATGACATATTCCAGGGTGTCGATCGAACACGCTTTCGACGCGTCGATTTGATCGTCGATCGATACGTTTTATTATAGGATGTCTTCGATATCGACACCGGGGGTGTCCCATGGAGGATATTCCCCTGAAAACGCCGACTTACGAGCTTTATGCTTCCTAAATGCAGTGTTAGGATTGGGGATTGATGTAGGGGCCTTGGAGGGCGACTTAGAGTCCTCAAACTCGTCAAAACTACGCGGTTTGCCATATAATTTAGCAAAATTTGCTGTTTTTACAGCAGTTTGTGCCAAAATGGCGTTTTTTGCCTTTGAATTGGCTCTTATCTTGCTGACATTGAACGTTTTGTCAAAATAATCATATAGTTCGGACCATTTCTTAACTTTTTGCTCGTAATCCAGGTTAGACTCCGGTATATATGGCATTTTCGTTCCTAACTCTCTAATATAATAGTATAATATACTATACTATAGTACCATAATATAGGCTAGTATAGTAAAAAAAGTACGGTAGGGGCTTGACAAACCCCAAATAGTGCTTATATTAGTATGTAATGACAAATGTAATGACAAATAAATGTAATGACATTACATCAGGATTTGTCCATACAAATTTGTCCATACAAATATGTAATGACAATTTTGTCCATACAAATTTGTCCATACAATTTATCGGAGGATGTAATGACAAAATCTAAAACATTCCAAATGAGAGTCACCCCTGAATTCATGGACAGCTTGGAGTGGTTGGCCCGCGAGATGGGGGTATCCAAGGCACTCGCTGTCGAGGTGGCTGTAAACACATACCCTGCTGTCATTAAGATGATGCAGAAGCATGAGGTAATGTTAGCTAAGCTAAAGAATGAAATATAATAATAATATAGTACTATACTATTATATTCTGTTAGTAAGCAAATGAAGGCGGTCACTAGAGACTAAACCGCGCTTGAGCAAGTACAGTATAGTAGTATAGACAATAGCAAATAAAGCCTGTTTTCCCTGCACAGGGTGACAAATAAAAGCTGTAACTACCCCTACTAAAACAAAAAAGGTCCGGGAGGACCCGAAGGCCCTCCCTTCCTTGTGGTGCATTACACACCGGCCGGCATGACGAATCCACCGGGATTCACAACCGTTCCATTCGGAGCGGCAGGTGCAGCATTGGCTGCGGGGTTCACGGCACCAAACGTGGCGGCAACGGCTGCCGCGGTGTCCAGATTGGGCGCGGCAATGGTGTTGATCGGCGCGGCTTCGTTGGTAATATAGGCGCCGATGTTCTGGCCCTGCGGCATCAGAATACGCGCATAACCATAGGTCGGCAGATTCGGATCAAACTGAACTGCCATTCTGGCTTTGAGCGTCTCACGCCACTGGACGTAGCCGGGGCTTCCGATTACATTCCAGTCCGCCGGGCGAACGGGCTGACCATTGATCATGGCCTGCATCTCGTTCTGGATGTGTTTGTTGGACTCTTCGCCGAAGGTCATCAGGCTGACCGTATAGCTGAACTTCTTGGTCAACAGCGGCTGTCCATCATCGCCCAGGACGACTGTTCCGGGTTGGCCATTGATGCCGGGCTTGAACACGCGACCCATATAGACGTGCAGTTGGGCCAGGCAGTGCCACTCTTTGCCCGGAGACATGGCTTTGGCACACGTATGCGCCAGTTTGCCCCAGATGGTGAACGGAATGGCTTCGTTGCGACCGGCACCGTCATTGGCGCGGGAAGCAATGTTCATGAACGAGTTGCTCACGAGTTTCGCGGACACATTCTTGCCATTCTTGGAATACTCAGGCGTAAAGGTTGTGCTCGCGACGCGAAGACCGGTGAAAAACGACATCTGCAAACTTCTTGCTGAACCACTCATAGAATACCTCCTTATAAGGAATATTATGGCCCATAACGGCCGTTATTGTCGGACGGCGACGAGGACATCCACGCCCCCATCGCCGCCCAAGATCCGGTTAGAGAGAAACATCAGGGTCAAGGTTCGGATCTATCGCGAACGCTGATGCATCCCCCCACTCAGGTGGTAGCGGGAGCTCGCTTTCTCTCCCACTTGAATCCTCCTCTGCGAAGTATTCAGCCTCTGTCCATACATCTCGGACTTCCAGGCAGGTGAAATCATAGAGGATAAAGCATGTATCCCCTAGCTTCAGGTCTCCGCGGAAAGGGATGGATACTACGGCACGAGACGAAAGGCGAATCTTCAAAGCCGTGCCAACCTTGATGACAACGCCCTCTAGAGGTCTCATTAAAACACCTCATAGTTGTTGTCGCGGATTTTCACCGCGCACTTCTCCTTGAACGGAGCGCTGTCGTCTGCTTCACCCCGATATACCCACGCCAGCATGTGGCCTTCTCCTGCTTCGGCCGCTGTTTTGGTGTAGGCATTCTGGGCGTTCAGTTTGTCCGGGTTTTGTGCCACAAACGTACGTTTGAAGCGCTTGCCACCGAGGTTCAGGAAAAGCGTATAACATGGCAGACCTTGGCGACTGGTTGTTGTTCCCCGGAGCATCCCCTGGCATTTCTCCAGGACTTCCTGACCGCTACCGTTAATGGCAAGATACTCCATTATGAGGTTGTCGGCGCCATAATGCTGAATGATGTGTTGAATGTTGATACCTTCCAGCACGGCCGCGGCATTAGCGAAGAAGAACCGGCCTGTTTGGGGATTTTGCTGCCAACCACACTTGGTGAAGATATGGTGGTAGCATGTTCTCCACACCTGCTCCATAACCTGCGAGATGATTTCGTTGCTCAGGTTATTCGGCGTGTATGTGGGCTCAGAGTGTGGAGCTGGCGGGGTGGCGGTTTTTGCAGCTGCTTGCAGTTGTGCTTGTACTGCTGCCACAGGTCCAGGGAGGGGTACAGTGGTTGTTGGTGCTTCTGCGATTGGCTCTACTGCCGGCATTTCTGCATTACCAGCACCCACGAACATGGCCGCTGCTTGCAGTGTTCCTGCTTGCACTTCGGCGGCTTCCGGCATCTCACCACCCATCTCTACTGCTTCGATGGCTTCTTGCTCTGCTGAGATTTCCAGCTCAACAGTCTCAATCTCAGGAGCTTCGACTGGTTCAGCTTTGAATTCCTCAACACCAGCGTCAAGATGGGCTTCCAGGTTCACGCAGGATACTGCCTGATCCCAATCTTCCTTACCCTTGAGATCATAACCCTGCTTGACGAATTCGCGGAAGGACGTGATCTTGATGTCGTTGTCTGGCTCTTCATACACCACACCCGACTCCACCATCTGACGGGCTTTGATGACCCATTCCAGATCTTTGGACTCTTCGTTGGTGTGGAGCTCCATCCATTTGACCCCGAACCAGCCCAGCTCTGCCGGTGCCGGAATCTCGGTGTCGAACTTCAGTGCCAGACGCATGATCAGCGTTTGTGCAGTCTCTTTGGCGGCCGTTTCTAGTTCCTTGTTGCCCTCTTCATTGGCACGCAGCGCCTCATACAACTCACGATCACCGGCGGCCAGATCCAGATGGTCCAGTTCATGGCCGAAACATGACAGCACATTGATCCACAGAACACCCAGGAAACTCAGATACTTATCGCCTTCGGTTGCAATCTCGCATGCGCGATCCCAGCAGTGGTTCAGATTGATGGCGAAAGAGTGAGTATCCGCATAGGTCATGGCGAACACAGGGCCGTCTGCATCACGCGGATATCCGTCATTACGGATCACGACCGAAGCCAGCCCGGATGCTTTGTTCATCTCGATGGCCTCGCACAGCAGCGCCGTCAGCTTGTCGCCGATTAGCTCACTGCCAACGATCATGACTCCCGTTTTTGTGAGGATGAAGTCTTGCGGCTCACCCTCGGCCTTTGTCGATACTGCTTGTTGGGTAGTTTCTGACATGTAGTACCTCCTTGTCAAGTTTGGTAGTTAACGTTAACTTGGACGATCCCACCCAAGAACCGCCCAAAAACCCGGTCAAAGAGAAACAAGCCAAGCCCGGCCCAGTCAATCTAATGAGCAGTTATGAATAGCAGATTGTTTTGAATTAGCGTCTGAATGTGCTTTTGTGCAGCTTCCCGGACCGAGTTGTGTTTGTTCTCCCATTCTAGCATTTTCTCCATTACCCATTTCGCCTTCCAGTTCTGTAGTGGTCCGAGAATACTATTACCATCCGCTATCATAATGTGCCCGTTCTTTTTACCTAGATAGAACCTTAGGACCCGCCCTCGCTTCTCTAGTTCCTGTCTCAGCTTTTGTAATTCATTCAAGTGTACTCGTTTCTGATATGGTGATCTTTCCTTTGGCATACGTTTCACCTCCTTTCGTATAATTTATCCAAATCGTACCAAAAAACAGTAAGAGAGAAACCCGTATGGCACTAGGTACTCCAGTCCGATGCGTCTTAGGGTTCACTATTGTCCTGGAATCACTAGGTAGGCTGACCAGCGGCCCTATTCCGATTCAACATCACTCTCCCATCAACTACTATCACCTCGTTGTCGCATTCCCGCCTGAGATAAACAACTTCATACTTATTCATACCCATCAACATAAGCAAAAATCTCCTGACATCAGCAGTATGAAATCTTTCACGGCGAAGATCTTTCTTATTATCTTTAGGATGAAACTCAATGTAATATTCGAGTCGTTCTGGCATCTCAACAGGTTTCTCCTCAACAAATTCAATCTCTAAGCCATCATCTTCAATAAGCTCAACATCTTCCATAGACAGTTCGATAGCAGGCTCATCATCAGGAATGTAGTCTACTAGTTCGATGGGCTTATCTTCAGGTTCCTCCAAGTCGAGATTCAATTCAATGAGATTTTCAGTTTCAAATTTAATTCTCAATAGCTCTTGAGAAGGAATCTTCTTTGGTTTTTCTTTAAATATCATACTACACCTCCTTTGTTAATTGTTTAACTGTTATCACTGAACCTTTACCAATTATAATACCTGCAGGAACCGGCTTTCCATATTCCCACTCAGCAATCTTCTTTGGTCCTTTAGGATGATCTTTAGGTCTGTGTACTATTATCTTAGTCATTTAACACCTCCTAGCCGAAGATACGGGCAATCCACAGACAGGTGGTGAATCCCATAATGAACGGACCAAAATTCCATACCCACCCGGTGCGTTTTGTGTGTAGTTTCTCAACAGTAATAATTAGACCGACAATTGTAATACCTAATACTATTTGTTCGATTCCAGTCATGGTTTAATCCCCCTTTGAATGTTTTTAACTGATTGATTAATCATAGTTTCATCACAATAGTCTGGACACTGACTAGCAATAGTAATAAGATCATCACCATTTAATCCCGGATTACCATTGGCCTGTACCTTCTGATTTTCCTTAATAAGCCAGCTGCAGGCATACAGGACGCAGTCTCTACATGAGCGTGGGCTTGGGATGATTAGATCCTCTATATCCAGCTCTTCCTCTACCTCATCTGGTATGTCAATGTCATCTGGGGTTACAACTCCATGCTCCCTACCAAATGCTTGTGCTTCAGGACTATAACAGTGATTTTCTACGATACTATCATTATTCAGACATTTTAATGAATCACTAGATTCATCCCAAAAATCACATAATTGTTGATGTTCTGCGTCAGGAGCTGTGCATTGAGCCATGATCCCAGGCTTACACCAACATATACCTAGTTTAAGATTTTTCATTAGCACCTCCTTGTAAATGCTGTTTGATGATTTCAACCAGTCTTAACGCACTTAAAGTAGCACAATTAGTGCGAAGAGCCACTGTCTTTAAAACTTTTGACAGATCGTCGGCATTGACATAAGTATCACCATCAGTCCAGCGAATAGCTCTAATTTCATTATCAGCCATGTTAGCCTCCTTTGGGGGCCGAAAGACCGACCCCCCTTGGATTAGTTTCTACTCCATATCGCCGGAGCAATGCGTGTAGCGGGCTGTCTATTAACAGATGCAGCATAGCCACGTACGGTTATTAATGTTTCACTAACCGTAGTTCCATTGCCGATGTCCCAATCCCGTCTTGCATATACCTCAGCCTCAATAGCAGCATCATCAGACATACCTTCCAGCTTCACATTATGCCATATCAGTTCTTCACGTGTGTTTAGTTCTTCAATGGCTAAATCAATGCTTCGCTGGGTAGCGTTGTCTGAAAACCCTATGAACTTGGGTACAAGTATAGCTGCCATAACTGCCATGATCAGCATGACGGAGATTAGTTCAATGAGGGTAAATCCTGATTCCCTCTGCATTGGACCACCTCCTAACGTTTATTAAAGTTGTACCACTTTATAAGCTGGCGAGCCTTAACCATAAATAAGGGGTATTCATTCTGCTGATCCCCGCCTATACTACATTTAAACTGGCGAGTCTCTTTGTCCACTTCCCAATACATCTTAAGCCCAGCCCCATTAAGCCTGAACTCATGACTGTGGGTAGTGTAATCCCCTTCAATTCGTTTGATCCATCTTTCCTGATGCATACACATTTTCTTTAAAAGTTCACTGCATGGATTGCCCCATCCAGGACGTATGTCCACATAGGACAGTTCTAGTAGCTCCAGAAAGAACATCTTTAGTTTATACGTATCCACTGGATAATACCTCCTTTGGTTAGTTGTGATTAATTAGGCAGCAGCGAGAGCTCTGGTAGCGAAGTACTCCTTGGCCTGGTTAGACTGGATGCTGCGGGTTTTAGGAACGAACATCTGACCAATCTCTTTGAAGATTTGAATATTATGTTTAATATCATTCACGAACCGCTCAAAGAAGCCAACTTTCCTAGGCATACGATGGGTTACATGAATCTTGCCACGTTGCGGAATAGCTACACGTTGGTGGGGCTGAATAGCCTGTTTTACGATGTAGCCACGCAGTTTGTAATCCTCAACCTTGTGTGGCAGGCCATAGTCGCAGAAATACAAATTACCATCACAATCCATTTTGTAAAGTTTTACCATTGGTATTCTCCTTTCCGTTGGTAGATTATAGTTATACCCTCTGCATTTATCCGGGCTTGGGACCGGCTCCCTATGAGGCTGCATTAGTGGTATGGCCCCCCGAAGGGGGCCATGGTTGTGGTGTGGATTAGACACCAGGTACCGGAGTGGCAACAACCGGGGCCACAGCCGGATTGGCAGCAGCAGGAGCCGTGACGAATGTCGCAGCAGCAGCGGCCGGGTTAGCAGCACCGTTGACAACCGGAGGAGTAGGCGTGGCACCAGCCATAGCAGCCTGCATACCCTGGTTGTAGGCGTTCATCGGGTTTGCACCCAGGAACTGTACGTTCCATGCCACGATCTCAGTAGCATACTTCTTGACCATGACATTCGAACCATCCGGGTACTTGATCTCGTTGCCATTAGCATCAATGGCTTTACCAAGATACTCACGAGTCTGAAGACGGCCTTCAACATAAACCTGACGACCCTTCTTCATGTACTGGGCAACAACCTGAGCCAGATTACGATAGCACACCACTGTATGCCACGTGGTGTTCTCATGCTTCTGGCCCTGGGCATCCGTCCAGCCTTCGTTGGTTGCGACCCGGAGATTGACAACCGGAACACCGTTAGTGTTGGTCATCTTCAGTTCGGGGTCCGCACCAATGTGTCCAATCAACGTCGCTTTGTTTAAACTAGCCATAAATGGCCTCCTTGTGCCTCATAATGAGGCGTTTTATTATGTCCCTATTTCGGCGGACATTAGTTCCTAGCTACAAGTTTAACACTCCTCAGCCAGTAGCTTCCGAGGTCGCTTTTTGAGTGGAAGACATAACCACCGCACTAGGTGCGTGATGTGCCTCAAGTGGCGGGTACTTGAGACACACAGCTCATCTAGCCCTGTTTACGATAACCACATTTACAAGCTTCACGTACATCCCCTTTCTTACGGAACTTAATACGTGATATACCCTTACATTCAGGGCATATGTACATACGTACAATTTTCTTGCCACTAATGCAATCAGGGGCGTAGCCTTGAGCAACAGCATTTTTGATGACATCACTGGTGTAAGTCATTATTACCTCCTTTTACGACGGATGAACATAATGTCCAGCTGAGTATCTTTCCGAATGGGATCACCAGGCATAAACTCTAAAGTTTTCTGCCTGTACCAATTACGCTCTTCAAGTGCTGCTTTGTTGGTGAACCATTGGATAACAATAATGATACCCAAGAATCCAATTGCCAAATAAGTCCAAACATTTTCCATTAGCTACCTCCTTTCTTAGAATAACCAGTCATTGTTTTCTGCTTCTATATAATTATTACCTTGAGCAGCAGGACCAGGAGCAACAAATCTCTCACTGCGATGCATAGGTGGTTCAGTCATGTCATTACAGTGAGAATAATCAATATTGTTATAATCACACAGTCGCTTTATAGCATCTACTAACTCAGGTACACTTCTGGCCGGCCTGTTTTGAAACATCTTAGCCTGAACTAATTGTCCCTTTTTAATCTCCATACATACCACAGGATTAGGGCCAACAAAACCAAATAGAATAATTGTTTTCTTCTGCACAGCCGCATTAGTATACCCTGCTCCACCTACACAAATATGCAGTGAATCACCATGGTCTATTATGGTGTGGACATCTTTAGGTAGAATAAACCATATATCATTATCACCAACTGGTGTATAATTTAGTTCTAACTCACTCTTGGTATATTTGATATCCTCATTCTCTACCGCCAGCTTCCTAACATCTCTGGTTAGGACATCATGAGTCTCTTTGAGTGAGTTCTGACGAGGCAGTCTGTATTCAGGCATACTATCCACTATCGATTTCCACATGTCGATGGAATCTCGAAGCATCATTCGGACATTACCGTAGTGGTTTTTAACGCGCTGCTGGTCAGCTAGGTCATTTATATGATTGAGCAGTCTTTGGGGCCCATACGCGCCGGCAAACTTAGATATTATGGCTCTAGTCAGGTTTCTGTCCATATAACTGTCGTAGTAGTTGTCATTATCAATCATATTGATTATCCAGCCGGAGTTGATCAAATCCCATATTTTATCCTTATTCAAGAAGGCTGTCAGGAATTTGATTGTCCACCAACAGCTAGTAGATTTACCTATTTCATCGTCTTCTAGAAAAGCAATAGTGGATTTACCAACGTTATTATTGAAGTAGGCATCATACAAATCCTTCTTCTTGTTGGCAGTCTTCAATGCTTTTCTGAACTTAGGATCAGGCGCAGAGTACATAGGAGATTTAAACCATGCGAATCTCGGATAAGCCAGGCAATAGAAAATAAACCGCAGATGATCTTCAGCTGTCCTGGGGCTTTGATTTTTGAATATATCATCTACTAGTTTAAATATATCATCCACACCTAGGGCCTGCTCCATATCCCTGATTATATCAAACTCAGGAAATAGGTGAATAGCTCTCAGCTGTATAGCTTTGGTCACAAACTGCCTTTTAAGGGCAAAAGTATTAATCACATAGGTAATATCCCGCACCGTTTTATGGCCAGGTCTTACAATATGTACTCGATACAGCCGGCCGGATGTCCAGTTGTAGGTATAAGATTCCACAACCTCAGTTCGAACTATGTGGCCATGCTTACCTACGAAATACTTGGACCTATAAGTAGCTTGTCTGAGGCGCGTACCATACTTGTTGTCATTAACAAATATACCGTCGAGATCAACAAATACATTAGCCTCTTTGGGATGTCTACCTATGAAGTGTAATTCGCTGCCACAGCATGCGCATGTCTTCATTGGGGCACCGAATAAGGTCTTACCTACTACTCTGGCCCTAGCTTTGCAACAACTGCTAGTGTCATTAGGCATAAGAAAGTTCCTTTTTCTGGGCATAGGTAGTAATTTCATGACAATTCCCCTTTCTTTGATTTTTATAGACATCTTAGCATTACCCACCTTGCACCACGTGGAGGTGTGTCTATATAGCAAGGCAGAGGGCCCGAAGGCCCCCTTATAGAAATTAAACTACTGGAAGAATTTCACATGCACCATGAGCGCGGCCGTGTTCCATGATACCATTGATGAATGCATCCTGATCTTTACCATCAAACTCAAAGACCTGGTCACAAGCACTGCACTTGAACTTGGCGCCTTCAGGAATGTTATTGGGATACAAGGCTACTTCACGTGCGCCTTCTTGTCTGCGCTGCTCTGCATAGTTACTTATTCTCTCTTTAAGAGCGCCCATACCACGACTTCCTAGTTGAAACCGTTGCCCGGTTTCTTGATCTACGAATGTTTTCATGTTGATCCTTTCTTAGTTTTATTTTGTTGTTGTTTGTGTTAGCATGACCATCATACTAACAGAACCAGGTTTTACGATAGTAGACAGCAGCATTGTTGTGCATTGTGCCATAGACATAAGGAGTGTTATTATAAACTATTTCTTTTGGATATTCCTTGTCTATAACACGAATTGCATTTTCAGATACTGTCTCTATAACAGCACCTAATAAGGCACTAAAATAGAACATCTACACACCTCCTTTCTATTAGTTTATTTCAGCATTAGCATTACCCACCCTACGCCACGTGGAGGCTGCTGAATTGTAGGGCTGGCAGAGTATTACCCCTCTGCCATGGGGACCCTAATTGTTGTCCTCTTCGTCGAAGATATATTCACCGCAATGATTACATTTTAATTCATCATCATTAAGTAAATAATCTTCAATAAGATCTTCCATACCACAATGAGGACATGTGATATTAACCACAGTTAATCCCATAGTAACGCCTTTCTACCGGCTTCTCTTAGAGGCTTTGATGGGGTTAAGGAGCTGCTTCTTTTTATTTTCAACAACCGGCGGATTAAGAGGACAATGATGTCCCTGTTTGTGCCACATGAGTTTATTAATGTCTCTGTAGGCCATACACCCAACATCACCGATCTTGTTGCAGCCTTTGCAGGTAAGAAACAAGCAGGCTCCTAAAGGCATGCCCGGATCAATAATCTCTTCTTCCATCTTCTGCCCGCCCAAATAAAACGCAACATTTTCCTGTAATTCTAAGTCCATTGTAATCTCCTTTCATACATTGGAATTTATATTTCAGCATCTTAGCATTACCCGCCTCATACCACGTGGAGGTGTGCTGTCCATGAGGCAGGCAGAGTATTACCCCTCTGCCATGGGGACCCTAGTTGTTAGTCTTTGTAATAACCCTGAGATTGACCCAATTCAACCATACGATCAATATCATCTTGATCAGTATCAGTATGATTGAGTAGGAAACATGGTAAACACATGCATTGATTTACGTGTTCCTCAGGAGTCTTTCTCATGAAGACCACATCAACGCTAGAGCTGCAGGCTGAGCAATAAGGAGCAACCATACCCAGCTTATGCACGTTTTCCATAATTTCCATTTTGAGTTCAGCAGGGAGAACAAAGTCCAGTTGAAAGAGGTCTTTTACCATTTTACCCCCATACGTTGACTTGTCTACCTACGGCAGCGTTTGTTTCCATATGCATGAAATCAAACACCAACCTACCATTGTCAATAAGGCCATTTCTAGGCATGACCTTGTCCCCAACCCTGATGCTGTTTCTCAGGGAACGAGCGAAATTACCCACGAATGTAGCAGGTACCACATCGCCATGAACTTTAAGATCAAAGCTCAGGTAAAAAGGGCTTTCATTCTCGATAATTGGGGTACTCATAACGATGCCTTCTAATGCGTCAAATCTTTGCATTATTAGCCCTCCAATCTGAACGCATTGCTGCGATCAATGACCGAAGTAAAAGTTAAATGTCCGCATGAATGACGATTACGACCCTCATTATCCCTACAATACGTGCATAAAGCAGGGCCTTGGCGCCAGTTCATTTGAAACGCCATTTCTGCTAAGCGCAGATCGTCCTGATTTTCTGATGTAACGAATCCATACAAAGATTCTGGGTTTTCCAAATCAGAATCCATTGTGAGATTCACATCATAATAGGACAACAAGAACAAGGCGTCTCCCCATTCAGATGGATACATTGGTTGGATTACGAACATGAATCCTCCTTTGTATAAGTTAACTGCACATAGACATCTTGGTGGTGCCACCCTATACCACGTGGAGGTGTGTCTATATCATAGGGCAAGGGCCCAACAGAAGGGCCCTGGTTTGTTGGTTTAGACGCTGCGTTCTTTGTGCAGCTTCCAGCTCACATCCATAGCCGTTTCGATTGCCTTTACATACTCAGGCGGCAGTTTGGGTTCGGGAACATCGGCGAATTTGAAACCATCCGTGTTGATGCCCAGTTTCTTGGCAACCGGAATCTTCAGGTCGTTGATACTGAAGTGCGGTTTGGCCAGGCAGAGCTGCAGAACGAATTTTTCGGCCTTGTTCAACTTACCTGTGGTTTTGGCTTTGTTTTTCACATTGCCCTCCTTAGTTTATATTTCAGCATCTTAGCGCTATCCATCCTACACCACGTGGAGGTGTGCTGTTATAGTAGGACAAGCGATTTCTGTTGCCAGGCTCGCCACACCCCGCCGCCTCTATGATTAATCATCACAGAGATCTGCGAGATCTATGCAGTATTCTGCATAAACCTCACAACTAGAACAACCAGAGGTCTGCGGACAAGTGTCATCGCACCATGAATATGGGCAACTAACTTCTTGTCTCACTTTACTCATGCGTTGTTCTAGCAACATGGTTTTGTGGTATGATTTGCTCATAGTTTTAGTTAGAATGACCATACTCGCTCGCCATTCTCATTAGTGGAATGATTTTGCCAGACCTGGTCTACATTCTCACGATCAGAGCCGTCTTTACTACGACGATCGAGCTTGTCTATAAGACGCTCAATATAACGATCGTTTTTGTAAACCAGCGTACCAGCGCTGTTCTTATTAGCCATTATAATTCTCCTTTCATAGGCTAGGTTTTAGTTTGTCCTCATGTACTCATATAAGACCACGATAAGGGAGTGGGGAGAGCTACCAGGCCAATTCCTGGTATGAGCTCTCCCCCCATGCTACAGACTCGAGGTCTGATATGAACACATGAAGTGTTCATATTAGCTAATGCGTTTTTCGAAGATTGACATCCAACGCATGAATTCACGTTTATGGTATTTCTTGTAATTACCACCAAACTTCATCATCCATACACGATATGGAAGATTCTGTTTATTTAACCAATTTTCTATCCAAATAGCTCTAGCAATCCAGCCTAAAGCTGATTTTTTCCAGAATATTGGTAATGGTATGTTGATGATTTCTGCAATAACACATATAGTGCATGTTATTACATCACATGATTCATTAGAAATACCTTTGAAATTCAAGGTTTTGATTTCTTCAATTAATTCTTGAATTTCGCCTTTAACATAACTAAATTTCATTCCTGTAGTAGGAACTTGATTAGTAAATAACATAATATCACCTTTTAAAAATTAATCAATATACCAGGATTGTTGTTAATAAAATATTTGCTATCATTATCTAATATAAGACCTTCTATACTAGAATTAGCTTTATCACCAGCATAGAAATTAAACGAATCAAATACATAGATATAGCTACCTAAGGTTTTCTTAGTAGCTTTCATTAAATCATATTGTCTATTAGTCCAAAGATGAATATTAACATAATATTCTTCTTTAATAGCAATTAACTGATTTAACAAATTGATATTTAATACTTGTTCAGTATTATTATCAATTAATTTAGCATACCAATCCCATAAAGAAGAACTATTATCATATGATAAATTATTATCTTTTTGATATCTATATAATTCTTCTTCAAAATAATTACTAATTAATGTACCATCAAAATCAACAAATATATCTTTAATCATAATAATAGCCTCCTTTCATAGAATTTAATACCTGGGGTGGCATACCCCCCTCCCCCTACCCCCCTATGGTATATTATAAAAATTTAATATCATTCTTATAAAATCATAATTTTAGTCAATTTTATCAATTTTAACAAAAAATCATTAAAATCATAAAAAATCACTAAAATCATAAAAACATCAAAAATGATAAAAAATAATCATAAAGAGGGGGGGGCTATAAAAATATTAAAAAACTTTATATATACCTTCCAGTATATAGGGTCCCCCACACGATGTTATTGGCCAAAAATTAATGTTCGACCATGATGAATTAACAAACCACTGTTATAATTGAGGCCCTATATTTTTTGACGGGCCTAGAGGAGGGTACGACCACGATGGTGGAAGTAAATATCACTGTCGAGGCTAATGATGACGCCCGACTCCAGGATTTATTAACCCATATCGTCATGGAAATCACTGATAGGGAGTACAGATTTAATGAATTAAACAAATTGAGAAAAGTCGATATGAATTGGGTCTATCTGGACGAGGGTAAATATTCATGGTCTAGAAACGACAGAACCTAAATTACACTACTCTATACTATCCTACTAAACCCGGTTCTCGGGAGGGATTAAAATTTT